>Ga0209489_101141_pt1 | contig 54033 bp, 36 predicted proteins | sample SiratrowhiteBW_FD_187527 | JGI IMG/M metagenome (GOLD analysis project Ga0209489, IMG submission 187527) | Root nodule microbial communities of legume samples collected from California, USA - Siratro white BW (SPAdes) (version 2) | ecosystem: Host-associated > Plants > Roots > Nodule | place...
TTTTTTTTTTTTTTTTTTTTCTAGTTCATTTACTTGTTGCTCAGTTATTCAATTAAATCAAGATAAGTTTTTTTCTTCATTTAGTTTTAATTTTCGTTAGTCTGAAAATAAGAATGTTGGACGAAATAGAAAGAAAAACTATATTTTCAAATTAATTAAGAAGAAGAAAAGAGTTTTTTTTTTTTATTTGTATGCTTTTTACAATTGCCCTTTTTTTCTCCGTGTTATAAATGCAGATGATAATCTTCTACACTCAAAATGCCGCTCTTTTTGACCGTAGAAGTTTGAGCCTAATCTAAAATTCCAATGAGTTTTTTTTGAAGAACTTAGCAACAGGTAGATTATGAACAGAAATAACATTTATTGTTTTATTTTACTTTTTTTCATTTTTGCTAAGACAACAACCACATACACTCCAATTGTCCATTTAAAAAACTTTTGGAAATCAAGTTGGGTTTTTTTTTTTTCTGAAAAGTCAACACCAGCAATCCATAAAATATATTAATGAAATGTTCAGTAATAAGTTGTAATAGTTTTTTTTTATATTATAGTAGTAATAATATAATCAGCCTAAATGAAATTTTAACTCTCATTTTTTCTACGCTTGAATGTTTGTATGATTTAGGAATCTAACTATGACTAGTGATCTCTAAAGAGTTCATAGTTTCTTATAATCAATCCAAATCTAATCTTATTAACCCTTGCTTCTTCTTTTTCTAACGTATCCAACGAAGATTTGTGGCACGGTTAAGGAATCTTACCATTAAAGATTTTCATAAACAATGTTTTTTTTTTATGAGTAAGTGTTGATAAACCCATATCTAATTTTATTGTAATTATTGTATATCTTTATTATATATCTCTTTTTATTTAGTAATATTTTATAAGATATGATTGGTATATTGGATAGGTATTGATTGTATTAACGGATCTTAAATGGATTTGTAGGAGAAAGACTAGGGAAACACTGTCTGTATATATTTTAATCTTCTGAGAAATAAAAATGTGGGGTATTTTGGCATGGTATCAGAGTCATATCCATATACACCCAACATATTGAATCATGGCTGAAGAACCTAATGATGACAACCGTCAACGGAAAACTATTTGACAATCCTGGTCTCTTGATTACGGGAGTACAATTGAAGGACGAAAATTATGATGAATGAACTTGTTCGGTAAGAACGACTTTAAGGGCGAGGAAGAAATTTGGCTTTATTGATGAGTCAATCAAGAAGCCAATGGATGACTCAACATACCTGAAGATTGGTGGACTATTAATTTCTTATTGGTGTCCTGGACTCAAAACACCATTGAATCATCTCTCCGTTCAACGATCTCACATGTCGAGATCGCACACGACTTATGGAATGATATTCGCGATCGATTTTCATTGGTCAATGGACCAAGAATTCAATAAATCAAATCAAATCTTGCTGAATGCAGAGAAATAGAAATGAGCATTGTCAATTACTATGAGAAGCTTAAACAGTTGCGGGATGTATTGGCGAATTATGATCATCCGCCAACTTGTAAATGCGAAGGATGCACATGTGACTTGGATCGATTCTTGACAAGAAACGAGAAGAGGAAATGGTACATACCTTTCTAATGGGGTTAGATGATACAGTATATGACACTGTTCGTTCTAATATTTTGGCACACAATCAGTTGTTGAATCTGAACAAAGTTTACTCAATTCTAATTCAAGAAGAATGAGTACAGATCATGGTATGTGGGAAATAAGACAGAGGAAAGGACTTTTGTTGTTTGTGGCATAATGGATGGGAAAGACAAAACAATGATTTGCTTTCATTGCAAACATAGTGGGCATGACGCAAATTATTGCTTTACACTCATTGGATACCCCGAGTGGTGGGGGTGATAGACCGGGCACTGACTGAAAGAATGGAGGCCGTGGTAGGGGATCACAATCCTTGCTACAGCATGGGAAAGACAAATTAATGATTTGCTCCCTTGCAAATGTAGTGGACATGACGCAAATTCTTGTTTTGCACTCATTGGATACCCCGAGTGTGAGATGATAGACCGCGCGCTGACAGAAAGAATGGAGGTCGTGGTAGGAAGTTGCAATCCTCGCTATAGTGAACAGAAAAAGGGGCAGAAAGAATGGAGTTCGTGGTGCTGTGCGGGTCGATGCAGCCCAGGCCATACCTGGAAGCTCAACCATGAAGTACATCGGATGGGATCAACATAATCATCCAACTGAGAAGATGATCGATGGGAACAATATTGTGGCTACCAATGCATTGAAAAAACAACAGTATTATTATTTACTTTACAAGTTGGGCATTCGATATCTTCACACTTAAACTTGAGGGAGATATTGTGATTATTGTATATCTTTATTATATATGGGTTTTTATTTAGTAATATCCTATGAGATATGTTTGATATATTGGGTAGATATTGATTATATTAGTGGATCTTGAACAAATTTGAACAGATCGATAGGAGAAAGTTTAGAAAAATATTGTTGTATATATTTTAATCTTTTGAAAAATAAAGATATAGGGTATTAATTTAATTCTCCGTAACACATGGGACAAAAATCTTTGGTACAATTAAAAAATACCCGTGAACACCACATTTTTCTTACGAAATGAATTTGGTGCATCGATTAAACGAATAACAAATTCATTATTGTTTTCGCTTTTTCTTGTCTCATAGTACAACCCTTGTGGCGCAGTTTAGGAATCTGACCATCAACAGTGACCTGTGAATAGTGCACTGATTTTTTTGGAATGAACAAATGATGCGAGAAAGTTATACATTTCATTAATGTTTTAGAACTTTCTGAATATATGTGGTCAAACTAGGGTTTTAATGAAAAATGTAGTCAATTGAAAAACTTATAGAAGTTTTATAGGACATAATTTTTATGAACCTTGATAGTTCCTCTATGGTTCTGTTTTTTGTCAAGTCTAATTAGTATCACTTTTGGCTAAAAAAATATTTGCAAATCATGATTCCAAAACAAAAAATGTGGGTAAACTTCATTTGTCTTCCCCTACTTTTTAAGTGCGAGCATATACTTCGAACCCGTGTTTATGCTTCAAGTGTACATAGTTGCAAGGTAATGACGAGAAAAGTGAAGGGTTCACAGAAAAGATAAATCGTGTATACATCTTATAGATTTTCCTTTATATATATATATATATATATATATATATATATATTATATATTTTTTTTTATATATATATATATATATATATATATATATATATTAGGAATTTAATTAAAAAGTGTAAAGTTTTATTTTAACTAGTAAATATTTTTTTAACTTTAGTTTTTCCCAAAATCTAAACTAGTGTTTGAATAAGGTAGGTTCGAACCGACTTGATCCAAGTTCGAGTATATTTGAGGATTTAAGTTGAAATAGTTTTGAGGTCTAGTGAAAGGTCCACTCATAACGGTTAATTATAAGTTTGATTTAGGAAAATTTGGTGTGATTTTGTTATTAATTCTGTTTTAATTTGAGATTTTATTTGATTGATTCTGTTTAAATTTGAGATTTTGTTAGTTATTTCGTATTTAATTGGTTTTATGTTTCAAAGAGCGGATTTTGTGAAGAATTAGGTTAAAATTGAAGGAAGAAAGAGAACGGGTGCAGAATTGAAGGAAAAGAGGCATAAGTGACTTTTCGCTTGAGCAAGGAAGATAGCCTGGGCTAAAATCCACTTAAAGATTCTATGAAGCCTTAATTCCAAGTGCAGCTGTTGGAGAGTGAATCACGAGATAACGGCCCAAATTGACCTATTGCTAGGGGCAAACATTATAAAAAGAGAGCTAGGTCAATGGGAGAGGGGATCTATCACTTATCATTTCTCACTTGTGGGAAATTTCTCCTAATGCCATCATGACCAATATCTTTCTTTTCCTCTTCTTTTGTATTTTCATGGCTAATATGTGTAGCTAATTCTCTTCTTCTTGGGATTGAATGTAAATTCTCAAATTCACATGCACTCTTAATATTGTTTTTATGTCATTTAATTTAAATACCTTTGTTAACGTGTCATTTAATATTTATATATCTTAGATTTCTCATTTTGACTGTAAATCATTATTTGAAATTGGAACTAAACGTTTAACTCATTGCATGTATACGTTCATTGCAAATGTAATGACTGTACATTGCAAATGTTCTTAATGCTGATTGAATTAATCTAGTAACTAGGAATAGATCTAGGTATTTTAATTTATGAATTTCAATGCTAGAGGAATCAGGTTGAAAAGGCTTTTATTTGCACAGAGGGGTAATTGAATGAGATGACATGATTGCTTAATTATGATTGTATGAGAAGGAGAGAGTGATAATTTAATCCCAAGACTTTTAATCATCTTTATTTCAGTCACTTTAACATTTGGTTGCTGTTAAGTTTTAAGCGTTACAACACAAAATCAAATCCATCTTTATTAACTATTTTTACTCACAATGTCATGATATATATTCAATTATACAATTCGTTCCCTGAGGATACGATACTTGACTTATTGTCTATATTACTTGTGAAATCAGTATACTTGCTGATAAAGTGGTTAACAAGTCCACATGCAAAAGATAGTCTGACAATTAAGTAAGTACGTGATCAGTGAGGTGTATAAGAGAGTCAGTAGTGAGTATGTGAGTTAAGTGATAAGTAAATAATGCTTCCTGTAACAAGTGATATATATAAGCCTTGGGTTGAACTGTTGTAAGCTTAGAAACCCGAGTCCAAAGTGACAAGCATGGGTGGTTATTGAGTTGTGTAGGTGGAAGCCGAGATTTAGGAATTATTAGAAGTAGTCAATACGCAAATCTCAGACATAAATATAACTGATCCGAATATCTCGCACAATGACAGTACACAAGTTTCCAAACTTTGAGCTAAGTATAATGAGTGAGCTTAAGTTGATGTGTATTCTCGATCACTTAACGAATTTATCAGTAATTGATTCGAGGATTTTGCAGTATATCAAGTTGAATTAGAATAATTCAGAACTAGTCTCAAGATTGCTTATCAGAGTATCTCCAAGCTTATATAGCCAAGCTGTGGATAGAACATAACTTATATGGACAAGTTAAATATTTGATTAAATATTTAATGATAACTTCACCTTTTTTTACTTTTGGAGACGGGTTCGGTACTCAAGTTGTTGAAATAATATTTATTGTTCGTAGATTCCTATTGTCCATTTACAAAAATTTTGGAAATCAAGTTGTTTTTTATTTTTTTCAAAAGTCAACACCAGCTATCCATAAAATATATTAATGAATTGTTCAATACTAAGTTGTAATATTTTTTTAATTATTATAGTAGTTTCTTTATCAAATTGATGGAGGAATGGTTATACTTGTATATAAAGTGAATTTTGTGGATCAATGGTGGCATGATTTAGAAATCTAATAATGACTAGTGATCTCTAAAGAGTGAATAGTTTTTCACAAGGCGAATCATGTGTGTCAATTAGTCCAAATCTAATTTTGACCCTTGCTTTTTTCTAACTTATGCAACAAAAATTTGTGGCACGGTTAAGGAGTCTTATCATTAACTATTTTCGTAAACAATGTTTTATTTCTTATGGAATAAATATAGTAATTTGATCAACCCATACCCAATCTTAACCCTTAATTTTCCGTAACACGTGGGACAATAATCTTTGGGACGACTAAGAATGGTGAAAAGTAAAACACTAAAAGTCAAACACTAAAAAACACATTCCATTCATAAGCAACATCAATAAACATAGTTTTGAAGAGAATTTTTTTTATTAAATTAACACGTGACACATTTACACTTATCACCGAAAACAAAAGTGTGCGTGAACTCCATTTGTATGCCCCGTACTTGGACCGCGTGTTTATGCTTTTAAGTGTATGGTTGTCCACTTGAATAAGTGTTCTACTCAGAATTGTGTTCCTATACTTAAAAGGCGCACCTAAATGATTAGGAATATAAATACGATTTTGACTATTGTATTGAGTTAAAACGAGAGAGTTAAATAATATTAAATTTATTTTAGAAACTTACAACTTAAAGTTTTCAACTGTTAAATCTTTTATATAAATTTATTAGGTATTGAATTTTTTTCTGGTTTTGAACTCTTCAATATTTTTTATATGGATATATTTATAATTTACTGAGATTGAATCTCTTTATATCAGTATTTATCTTCATATTGTATGTTTTCATAAACCATACGTTTGATGTGAGAATCTCAGACAAACGACCACATTGTTTTGCAGTAGCTTTGATATTTTAAGCTGCTTTGTCATTTTTAATTGTTTTTCTTTTCTATTTTAAACATTTTAAAATATTTTTTTTTAATTTTCTTCTTTGAATTTTTCTAACTTCTTATCATGTTAATTAATAATAATTTTATTTTTAATATTAATTTCAAAATTTAATTTTATGTTTTTTCAATGACGAAAACATAATTCATAATATTATTCAAAATTTAATTTCATATGCACGTATACAATATTAATTTAAATAATTTTTCTAAATTATATTTTTATTTTATATCAAATAATTTTGTCACCATTAAATAACTTAAAACACTAATTATTTTTAACTCGAAAAAATTCATTTATAAAAATTTATATTTTTAAAAATATTGTAGTACTTAAAAAAATAAAAAAAAAACATTTTATTAACAATCATATCAAAATAACTCTAATAACATTTTAAAGTTGATTTAATATATTATCAAGCAAGTACAAATTATCCATATATTAGACAATTAGCTTCATAAACGTATTTAAATACTCAAAATATTTATTGCAAAATATCAACAATTTTAATTATTATGATCATTATTTTTAATTGAATTTATTTTTGATAAAACTATTAAATGAATTAATATATCACTGGCTTTGTCTGTTCAGTTATAAACTAATTTGAAAAGTACTAGCTTTTGTAACTAATTAAATCTTTTTTAATTTTAATTTTAAAATTTCCTTCAAATTTTTGTTTTTTTAAAAGAAAAATATGTTTAAAATTCAAAATTCCGAAAACTGAATTATGGTAGATCAGGAACAATAAACGAAACCAAAATTTAGTTCTCAAAAATCGAATTCTGGTCATGGATGATAAATCATACTATGTAAATAAAACCAAATACCGATAAATTTTCAATAACAGGGTCAATATATTCTGAATGAGACATACTGTATTTTTTTTATCAGCATCTGCATGACCTGTTTAGGAAATTTTGCTGGGAAAAAAAGTGTAATTATTTTCATCATTACACTTCAACAAAGAAAAGTATGCCTCATGGGACTAAATCAATTCTTGCTTATGAAAGGATGACCAGTTAGAAGGGATGTTAAGAAATAAGTATATGTATAAATTCAATTTAGATTACATTATTGGATAGCTTTTCAAAATCAAATTCGATTATTTTGTTTTATTTCTTTATTTTTATTCCACTATCCAAGCAATGGAATGAAACTAGTGTTCCAACACTATGCATAGGATATTTACATTCCTCTTATTCATATGCAACAGTGAATCCAAAGAGATACTCATCCAAAAAATGCTTGCTATGGTGAGACGCTCATTTTCAAGTGTAGATCAGTGAACATTTAAATGAATGGCTTTTACTCATTTTCAGCTTATATTATACCTCTACACTACTGTTTCTTTTCTATACAACAATGTCAAGAACATGACATCTTTTTTGGTATTTGCATTCATTAATGTACAAGGAAAAGTGTAAGAAGCTTCATCGATTGCTAATGTTATGTCTCCTTTTAGGAAGTACAGCTGACATGTTGCGAAGTCTAATTTTGATATCTGTGAAGGTTGGTCTAGCTGCAGGATCAGGACTCCAGCACTCTTCCATCAGCTTTTTCCACTCGGCATCACATCGTTTTGGAATAGGAGGCCTGAGCGTATTATTGACAATACCTCCTTCATTAAAGAATTAGTAGTAAACAAACTCATCATTAGAATTCAAACAAACCTTATTTCTGTTCAAATTCATAATTTGGATGATGCAGTATGCTATCCTCATTCATGATTTGGAAAATGTTATCACACGTAAGATAAACATGCACTACAATTATACACATGTAAAATTAATAATCTGGCTAGTTACCAAAAATGTAACAAACAATAAAATTATGACTTGGAGTTAATGCAAATTCTCTTAAGAAGTAGACTTTTAAGCTTAATTCAATCTCACAAAACTGGCTTAGTAAGGTGAGATTTATCCCTATTTATATACTCTAAATTGATCTTATCTCTAGCCAACCTGAAATCTCCCACACACCATCACACCGACGTGTGGGGAAATCGAAACTAGCTTAGTGAGGTGAGATTTGTCTCACTTATATATTCTAAATTGGTCTTATCTCTAGTTGATTTGGAATTCCCAACAAGTTCAACAGCATGGCATGTCTTTCTCTTATACAAGAATGTGATACGGTTCTATTGGCTAAGCTTTCTAGACACATCAAATGCATCTTTATTCTTTTCTACTTCTTTATGCACAAACTGCTATTCTATTTCATGCCCGTCAAGAGGCATAACTGCTATTCTAACACTTTTTGGGATCCACAAACTCAGATTAAGGCTGGCCGATTTCACTTCATTTATCTATTCCATTTACTTGCTGACTTTGAAATTGAATACAGTAAAAAAGATCTTTTATAAGCACATACTCCTCCTGGGGTAAATTGGAGCGTGGACATAAAGGTCTTGTTTATGTCAAGCAGAGAGTCTCCTTGAGTTATAAAAACAGAGCAATGCAACGCCTATAAGTTGTATTATAATAAAACAAACAAGTAAAATGTGTATCAATAAAAGCTATACTATGTATATTAATATCACTTTACCACGACGACAATTTTGATAAAGTTTAGGGTCTTCGGCTAAATTGATGCTTCATAACAAGTTTTAAGCATCAAATGCATCAGAATGTTTACTCTTGAATTTTTCCCTAAACAGACGAGTGGAACGGCAACCAAATAGAAACTGTATCTTTTATTCTTTTTGAGGGATGGGGGGGACAGGTTACAAGAAGAAATATGATTATTGAGGCTAAACTGCAAAATACACTACAGTTGCCTGTAATATTTCCGCATCCATCACAGAAAAGACCACTACTAGTATAGGTCTTAGTTACATATAACAAAACCTTACCTATGATAGCACCACAGTGCATGTTAGCATATGGTTCTTCCCCAGTCAAGATTTCCCACATTGCAATGCCAAATGAGAAAACATCAACCTACAGGAAACAAAAAAAGACAGGCACTCAATATCACATTTTCCAAGACAATGCTTGGTCAAAATTAAAGTAAACAAGATGGAAAAGACAGTGAAGTTCCTAACCTTCTCAGATACCCTACAACTGTTACCGTCCAGTAATTCAGGTGCCATCCATGGAAGGGTTCCTCGAACACCACCCGAAACAAGTGTATTACGTTTTATTCTGGATAGGCCAAAATCTCCAACCTATAGATGACATGACACATGCACCAAGGATGTTATTCAATAATTTGTCTCTCAACAAATTTCTAGAGGGAAAAATGAAAGATATCAAGAAATTACATTTTACTAAACAGATATTAAAAAAAATGAGGAAAGCTAATAATCAGTCCGGTAGTTGGATAACATTTGGGATTAAATTTGTACAATAATTGGGAAAACTGACTTTAACAGGTAATATAAAACAATAACATGTATCCTATACTGGTGAACTTTTCTTTTCATTTATCATGACGACAACAACTGTTAGGAGCATAACTTTGTTTAAAATCTCTCAGGTCACAAAACAAATTAAGTTATTGTTTTGTAACAATTCAAAAATTGGTATGGCTTCTTACACATAAGCACTTCTTCACTCCTGATAGAAACCACACACGGTGCCTCACTGACAACTCTGATTTGGTTCACGGTACACTCACCACAACTTCAAAAAGAACATTGTAGAGGATACACAAAACTAGAGAAGTTTTCGTTATTCTCTAAAAAACACAAAACAAGACCTATATATAATTCTGGTTTCCAACACAAAACCAGAATTGACTAAAACAACAGAATTTTGAATTCTGTTTTAAAACTTGTTATTACAATTATCCCCTCCTATCAAAAGGACTTGTCCACAAGGCCTTATAAAACTCCAACGAAAATCTGGAAATAGATGCTGCAAAGTGTGCAGTTCCTGCCAAACTGCATCTTCTGGATTTCTATTCTGCCATTGAATCAACACCTCAACATGATTGCCCTTTTTCTTCATTCTTCTGTCCAAAACCGCCAACAGTTGTGGCTGCATTTCCCCATCTTCATTGTTCTATACAGGAAGGTCCTGGGCTACAGTGTGAGTACCATGATGTTGCTCCAGCTATGAAACGTTAAAAACATCATGAATTCGTGTGCCAGCAGACATCTCAAGTTTATAACCTTGCCAATTCTCTCCAAAACTCTAAAAGGCCAATAATACTTTGCAGCCAACTTGTGAAATTATGTATTTGCCAAAGTCATTTGTTTATCAGGTTGTATCTTAAAATAGCCTAGGTGTCCACATTGAAATTCCTCGTCTACCTGTTTGAGAACAGCATACGTTTTCATTCTTCTTTGAGCCTTATGTAAATTAACTTGCAAAATATTGGCAATCTGCTCTCTTGTCTTCAGAGTGTAAGCAACTGCTTCAACCAAAGGATCTCCCTGCATAGCAACATTTGGCATTGATGGAAGATAACTATATAAGGCTTCAAATGGTGACATCTTGGTTGCTGTGTGGAATTTAGTATTACACCACAATTCTGCTGAAGAAAGATGCTCAGTCCACTTCTTTGGTAAGTCCCCAGTGAGTGACACAACGTAAATACCCCTCCAAGGCTTTGTTTAAAGCTTCAGCCATCAAATTGAGGGTGGAAGGCAGTGGACCAAAACAACTTAACCGTTTGCTTCATCAACTCGGTGCAAAAAGCACTGATAAAAATGCTATCTATGTCAGAGATTATCTTAGATGGCCCACCATGCAATTTAACAACCGTATAAGAAAAAAAAGAAAAAAGAAAAAACCTTGTCCCACTTTAGCTGCTCCAAAAGGATGAACTAATGGTGTGAAATGAGCATACTTCATAAATCGGTCACATACCACGAAGATAATTGTCATGCCATTAGACTTTGGAAGACCCACAACAAAACCCACTGAAATGGATTTCCAAGTTCTATCCAGAATAGAGTGGTTGTAGTAACCATGCAGGCATTTGTAATAACGGCTTGTTTTTTTCTGACAAATCATGCATTCCCGGACCCATGTTTTAACCTCCTTCTGCAAACCTTTCCAATAAAATTGATCTCTACAAGTAAGATCATCTCCCAAATGGTCCCCCATCATTGTGTTATGGAAATGGTGCAATATTCTTCGTTTTATGTTAGGATCTGCTCCAATTACCACTTTACCTTTTTTGCGGAGAATTATTCCATCAAAGGTGTAATGTTTGTATGATCCTTTATGTAACCTTACTTTATCTACTATCTTCTGTAATTTCGGATCTGTTTTACATGAATCTTTGGCCTCCATGAGTAACTGAAAGGTGACGTGGGAAATTGCAGCCAAACTATCTCCTTGTTGTTGTCTTGACAATGTATCAGCCACTGCATTGTCTTTGCCCTTCTTATATTCAATGCTAAAGTCCCAACCCATCAATTTCTCCAGTCCTCAGTTCTGCATTAATGTCGTTGCAGGTTGCTCCAATAGATGTTTCAGTGCTTTTTGATCAGTCTTAATTATAAAGTGGTGTCCAAGAAAATAATGCTGCCATTTCTTTTCATAAGCTGAAAATAATTGATACTTTGGACCCATAGCCTTGCCAATGTAAGCTATTTGAAGGCCTTTTTGGAGGAGCACACACAAATACCCACTCCTGAAGCACCTTTTTCTATTGTGAAAGGTTGATCAAAGGCTGCCGAAGCCAATACAGGAGGAGCTAATCTTAAAGCTTCCTTCAACCTTGCAAATGCTGTTTCAGTCTCTTCATTCCATTTGAAATCTGTCTTTTTTGCAGTTAGTGAGTCGGTGATTGATCAAGCTTCCCAAAATTGTGTATAAATCTATGATAATAGCCAGATAGGCCTAAAAGCCACGCAGTTCGTTAACTGTTCTTGGTCTTGGCCAATGTTGAATGGCATAAATTTTAACTGGGTCTGGCTGCACACCTTTATAGGAAATCAAATAATCCCAAGTAATCTACTTTTATTTTGCCAAAGCTGCATTTTTTTTGTAGTTGAGAACCAAGTTGTGTTGTAATATTTAGAGAGCAGTATGCAAGCATTGAAAGTGATTTGACCATGTTTTTGTGTAAACAAAAATATCATAAAAAAACACCAAAATGAACTTCCTTAGATGTTCCCTGAATATATCATTCATCAAATTTTGGAATGTGGCTGGTGCATTGCTCAAACCAATAGGTAAGACCACCCATTCATAGTGTCCACTATGAGTTCTGAAGGTTGTTTAATGAATATCAGCCTCTGCCATTCTTACTTGGTTATAGCTGCTTCGTAAATCCAGCTTGAAAAAATAGCTCGCACCATTTAATTCATCCAATAAATCTTAATTAATGGTATAGAGAACCTGTTTTTGATAGTTAAAGCATTCAATTTTCTGAAATCAGTGCAACATCTTCAGGAACCATCCTTTTTCTTCACTAACACTAATGGAGAAGCATAAGAGCTACGACTTTCTCTGGTAAAACCAGTAACCAGCAGTGCTTTAACCTGTCTTTCTATCTCTTCTTTTTGAGCATGTGGTATGGTTTAAACAGAATGGTTTACCATTGACTAATGATATTTGATGATCATATCGCCTTTTTGAGGTAAAGTTGTACGCTCCTAGAACAATTGTTGAAAGTTCTCCAATAATTGATTTAATTAAGATTGTTGGTTAGGAGATATGTGGGGAAGAGTTTCATCTACTAAGTCACTGTAGCAGAGTGGGACTTGAAGTGCCAGCAACACGGCACGACATTTAGCTGGTTTAATTTTCCCTGTCAGCTCACACATCCGATGAAGGATGCTCTCCTCGTAGGCAAACCAATTTGCTATCATTTTCAAATTTTATTGTCAATTGGCCACATTTCCAGCAAATCTCTCCTAGTGTTTAAACCACTGCATTCCAAGGATGACACCAAAACTGCTGCTAGCTAACACTAAGAAATCAACTCGAAAAACATGATCATTAAATTTCCCTTCAACTAAAGGACAACTTCTAGTTATACTAATTCCTTATCAGATGCAACCATCACCCGGAAATTACTTAAGCTATGAGATTTCAGCCCAAGTGCCTTCACCCGATTAGCACTAATAAAATTGTGTGTACTTCCTGTGTCCATTAAAAATGGCACAGCTTGTTTCTTAATCCAGCCTTTTATTTGAAGGGTATTACCACCAGCCACACCTTGTAAGGCAGTATGGGAGATATGAACATCTGCATCCATAATTAAGTTTAAACTATGCTTGATGATTTCATTTTCCTGCTCACCGTCTAATTCAGATGTTAACTTGACAGCCCTTTGCCATTGAGCACTGAAAACGGCATTCAATTTACCCCACACTTTACACTTTTGTTTATGATCTTTATCCCACTTATCGCCACAAGATCGACATAAACCTTGCAATCCTTTCACTAATTTGTTTTCTAGAGATAGAGGTTTCAGTTGAACCTTTTGATTCTGACATTGAAGTTGAAGCTGTAGGGCGCTGAAGTTGATTCTGATTCAGAGTGCTAATAGGATAACTTCTATTGCTGGAAGAGGCAGCGGACCATGATGTGACATATCTGTCCCTGGATTCAAAGCTAGCTGATCTTCCTGGTGAAAATTTCTTTGCCATTACTTGAAGTACCTCATCTTGTAATCGAGCAATTCGAATAGTATCTTGAACAGATGTAGCACTACGAACTCTTATTGATTTTTCTAACTCAATTGTTAATCCGGAGAGAAAGAAACTCAATGACAAATCTTTAGATATAGCTACCAAAGCCAACAATGTGTCATACCTTTCAAGATAGTCAAGCAAGGTCCCTTCTTGTTTCAATCTTGCGAGGTCAACGATAGGATCATCAATAGAACCCGAACCAAATTTGCTCTTAGTATGTTTAAGGATTTGTTGCCAAGATTTTCCTTTATTATTGGTGTTTTGCATGTAATGCCTTTGCCAAGCAAAAAGCCTTGTCATCCATGGATAACAACAGTAAACGACTTCTTTGGGCCTCAAGGTTCCCTCCAATTCAAAGAATTGTTCTGCCTTTGCTTTCCAATCCCGAAACTCGGAGCCATCAAAGGAAGGAAATGGAATTTGTGCCCGTTCTACCATTTAAATAACCGTTTCCAACAATTCAGCATGCAATTCATCATTGGGAGTGATTTTCTTGGTCATAAGCACTATCTCAAGACTTTTGCAATAACAATTCAAAACTGGTGTGGCTTCTCACACGTAAACACTTCTTCACTCCTTCTGATAGAAATCACACACAATGTCTATTAGGCTGAATGTAAATGAGAATGACAAGTTTGGAAGTTTATTATAGAAGGAAAATTAATAATAAAACGTAAGGTGGGAGCCTGTTGGCAAGAAAGGTTGTTGGGTCTATGTTAGTTTTGAGGTTGGTCTATAAAAAGACCAACCTTATGTTTTTGGGGGGACTTTTGATGTTTTGGATAGGGCTATTCCTACGTGAAAGGAAAAGTGTTTCCTTTGTTGAGGGTGTTTTATACGGTGGTTTGATTTGAGAATAAGATTGGAAATCTCTATTGTTTCTCTTTTACATTGTGGTGTGAAGCTTTCTTTTTGTTCTTTCTGAAAGATTTCTAACAAGTTTGGTCTGACCTGTCGAATCCAAAAGGAGCTGAACGGTTAGAATGGAGCACCATGTGAGCACACTAGAAAAGTTGACCAATGAACGAGGGAGAATGCTAGCAGAAGTAAAGGTAGAAGGTAAGGTAACGACTATTAAAGATAGCTTCTTAGAAATCAAGGAATTGTTGCAGGACATCAAGAAGAGTGATATAATGTCTAGGGGAGGGGATAATTCAGTGAACAATGAGAATAAGAAGGAATGACACTCGGTGCAAGATCAAAAATCGGATGACAAAGAGGAGGTGGAACCAAGAGCGTGGACCAAAAGGGTGGAGTTATCTATCTTTGAAGGGGTGGATCCACAGAGAAATTCTTTGAAATCCATAAGGTTTCTGTTAAAGAAAGATTAAGGTTGGTTCATTAGTATGGAGGGCAATTGAAGTCATTGGTTTAATTTTTGGAGGCAAAACTCCAAGAATCCCTCTTGGAATGAGTTTTTGGTAGCCTTAATACATAGGTTCAAGGGGGAAGGAACAAAGCTTAGTATTTGAAAGGTTGGCAAGAGTGAAACAAGATGGAAGAGTGGAAGAGTATATCCAAGAATTTGAGGTATTGGTCGCTCAAGCACCAAACACTCCCGAGTAGCAGCTTTTGGGATATTTCTTTGGGAATTTCCATTGAAAATAAGAAATCAAATTAGACCCCATGACCCCAAAGATTTGATGAGGGCCATGAAGATTGCTTTGGATTTGGAGGAAACAATAAATGAGGAGAGGAAGGGAGTCCTCAACTATCATAACAATGCATCCAGTTACCGATATTTTGTTGGTAATGGAGTCACCACACGAGTTGAACCGACAGGGGATGAGTGGACAAACGGTTTTCTAGCATGGCCAGTAATGCTAAGAAAGAATCTTCCATTGCAAGAAAGACTAGGGCGGGAACAAACACTAGAGAAGCTGTAAGAAAGAGGTGTGAGAACTCTTCCTTATCTCGAGTATGTCAGATGAAGGGAGGAAGGTAGATGTTTCCATTGTGGAGGACCATACAGCTACAAGCATCACTGTCCTGATAAAAATTTGTGGGTCGTAATTGGAGTAGAGGATGAAGAAGAAGCTGATCTCAAGGTAATCATAAGACCTTATTGGCAGGATTTTGAGTTGGTGGAAGTGGAGATCAGAAATGATTCAATATTGCAAAAGATTATAGGGAATTTAAAGAACAATCCAAACTCTTACATGAACTATACTCTCGAGAATGAGGGGCTACATTACAAGGGAAGAATGGTGTTGTTAGCTACCTACAAATGGTTTCCAAAGTTGATTCGCGAATTTCACATCTTTTATTGGAGGACATTCAGAAGTGTTTCGCACTTGCCGAAGAATTGCCCAATTATTATATTGGATGGGAATGAAGAAAACGATTGTTGATTTTGTAGCTGAATGTGCCATCTGTCAATAGAACAAGTATCAAGCATGTTCACCTCAAGGGTTATTGCAGCCTTTACCCATCCTTGTTGCCACATGGAAAGAAATAAGTATGAATTTCATTGGGCTGCCGAAATCCAATGGGTATGACACAATATTAGTGGTGATAGATAGGTTGAGTAAATATGGGCACTTCATCCCCCTAAAGCACCCCTACGTAGCTAATTAGGTGGCGAAAGTGTTCATGAAGGAGATAATGAAACTACACCGGATCCCAACTTCTATAGTCAGCCATAGCGACTCTATTTTTCTAAGTCTATTTTGGAAAGAATTATTCAGACTTTAGGGAACCACTTTGAACAAAAGTATAGCTTAGCCCTCTGAATCGGATGGCCAAACAGAGGTTCTAAATAGGGTATTGGAAATGTATCTTCGTTGTTTTAGCTCCGAACAACCAAAAATATGTGTTAGTTTTATACCCTCTGTGGAATATTGGTATAAATGCCACTTATAAAGGTGTGGAAAAATGTTTCCCATTTGCTATTGTTTATGGAAGAGCTCCCCCTTCACTTGTGAGGTTCATACCAGGGGAAACAGAGGTGGAAGAGGTAACTCAAGATTTAATGACTAGAGATGAGGCCCTTAAGCAGCTTAAGTTCCACTTAAACCAGGCATAAGATCAGATGGTGAAGTTTATAAACATCAAAAACCGTCTCATATTAAAGTTGGAGATAAGGTCTATTTAAAAATCCACCCACATAAGCAGCAATGCATGCCCATCAGGCTGCATCCTAAACTATCAACTCGATTGTATGGACCCTTTTGGTATTAGCTCAGGTTGGTGCGGTGGCATTTAGATTACGGCTACCGGAGAAACAGCTCATACACCCAATTTTTCATGTGTCTTAGTTTAAATTGGCAGTGGTTTCTCAATAAGTGGAATCTAGGTTACCCTTAGATTTCCAAGCTTAAGCAATGAGTTTTGCACCTAAGCAGATTCTGGACGGTTGAGTGGTGCAAAATCAAGATGAACCAGTGCAACAAATTTTGGTTTAGTGGGAGAAAGGAGGGTCTGAAGTGGCAACTTGGGAGGATGCAACGACCGTTAAGGAACAATTTCCAGATTTCAACCTTGAGGACAAGGTTGTTTCAGCATAAGGGAGTACTGTTAGGCCGAATGTAAATGAGAAAGACAAAGTTTGGAAAGTTTATGATAGAAGGAAAAGTAATAATAAAGAGTAAGGTGGGGGCTATTGGCGGGAAAGGTTGTTGGGTCTATGTTAGTTTTGAGGTTGGTCTATAAAAAGACCAACCTTATGTTTTTGGGGGGACTTTTGATGTTTTGAGTTTTGGACAGGGCTATTCCCGTGTGAAAGGAAATATGTTAACTTTGTTGAGGGTGTTGTATACGGTGGTTTTATTTGGGAATAAGATTGGAATTCTCTGTGTTTGTCTTTTACGTTGTGGTGGGAAGTTTTTCTTTTTGTTCTTTCTGAAAGATTTCTAACATTGTCTCACTCACAACTCTGATTTGGTTCACAGACACAGACACACACATAAACGGCACACTCAACTTCAAAAAGAAGATTGTAGAGGATATAGAAAACTAGAGAACTTCTCATTATATTGGAAAAAAACCAAAACAAAGACCTATATATAGTTCTGGTTTCCAACACAAAACCAGAATTAACTAAATAACAAAATTTTGAATACTGTTTAAAAACTTGTTAGTACATGTTTCTGAAATTACCTTGCACACAGGTCGCTCAGGATCGCCCAAATTGACAAGTAAATTATCACACTTTAAATCAAAATGAACAATATTTTTCAAATGCAAATATTCCATCCCAAAGGCTGCATCCATTGCAATCAGAACCCTTTTACGACGGTCAAGCACTCTGCACATAACTTAATTTAATAAGAGTGATGAATTGTAAATCTAGTCAACAGTTACCAAGTTAGATATGTTAGCTTACTTTTCCCTCTTCATTAGAACATTCCTGAGTGATCCATGCACCATGTATTCTGTTACTGTCGCCAATGTTCCACCAGGGCCATCCGGAACTACCCCGTAAAACGCCACCACATTTGGATGGTGAAGAGTTGACAGAATTTGTGCCTCTCTCCAAAAATCCTTAGTCTGCAGAAACATTGTCAAACAAGAGGTTCTAGGAGAATACACGTTAACGGCCAGCAAAAACAAGAGTTTCCAAATCAAAGAAATTTAATTCCTCATTCACCATGAAAGTACTTTTTCAGGCATTACTTTATACAGGCAATGGTATCAACAAAAAATTGAGAGGTAAACTAAATAGATTATTCTAGAAAATCCAACTAGATTATCATTTACGGGACCTACCAACTGCTCTTGCTCTGACGATCTACCCGAGAAACAACTGCTTTTTATCCTCTTAATTGCAACATCTGTTCCCCTCCACTTTCCATGATAAACAGTTCCAAAAGTTCCAGATCCCAACTCTTGCAGTTCTTCAAGATCGTCATTCTGAATATTCTGCATTTGTTACATATGAAGAACTAGTTTAAACACATGCATGTGGGCTTTATTCTGCAGTCTCGTAATCCTATTAAAATAGATTTAAGGAAAGTAAAGTAAAAAAATAAAAAGAAGACAGCAACTGGAGGAAAGATTGCATTACCAGAGGGATTACACCTATCTAAATTTCTGATTTGCAATACTGCTATTAGTCTTCAAGTGATTAACAGAAATATAATTTATAACATTATTGTCTGATGATTCTATTCTGTAATATAGAAGATCATGAAAATATAATTTCACACACAAACACACATAATAATAGGTTCAGACAGTTTCTGGATTTCTAACATTTAATCATCTTGTTCAGTTTGGTCACTAGTCTCTAAAGGATCAACAAACTTTTTGAGCCAGGCCAATTTAGTTTTTTAATACAAGGACACAGACTCCAATCTAAACGTCAGGCAAATGGACTTTGCTCATTTAAGGTCAGCTACTTCTTTTTAAGTCCAAGACAAGCAATTTTCCAAGCCTTAGAAAGCAATCAAAGCATGAACTTATTATTTAATGAATAAAAAGGTTGACTATATTTTTAACCTGATGAAAACCCGGTTCACCAACAAAATCTCAAGATAAATGAAGCTTAACAGAATAGGTAGCAATTTTTAAAGCCACAGGAAACACAATGTAGGCAAACATTTTAATAGGTTGGTCTATTGAGTCAATATCATTTTGCACCCCTAAATGAAAGTAAACACAGGCAAGCCTAGTTTTGGTATCAGAATTCATAGGAGAAAGAAAACAATAGCTTTGAGAAAACTATTTATCCTGTAAACAGACAAGTAGACCATTGGTCAAGACCTAAATATCACTCTTCTTAACTATCAAACACTAAATTTATGAAACTCAACTTTGGCAATACAATTTAGAGTGTACAAGTTTTATCATCATCCTCGTGTTGAAAACTTAAGCAAACCGTTTCATCAAAAACAAAGACAGGAAAGAAATATTTTTTTACCAATACCAACTAGGTAAAATATTGAAGATAGAAATAGTAAATATATACCAAACTGCAGAAGTTCACCTGTAATCCATAAATTTCAGACTCTGTTTCGGCAGTTGCTATATCAACGGTAGACTTGTTGAAGTTTCCACTATCAGACCTTGCATGCTATCATTTAGACAAGAACCTCATGTCAAATGTAAAATTAGTTATCCTGAACCATAAACAACAAATTCATGTGCAGATTCTCACCTTACTTTCAGATTTTGGACTATCACATTCTATCCCTTCCTTTTTAGGAGATGTAGGCTCAACTTCAGCCTTTTCATCTACATTTGATACAACTTTTAAGCATGACTGGATACCAGAAGAAACAGAACTTTTTGGTCGCTTGGAATCAGACACAGGCTTGTTGATACAAAATTTGTCGATATTTTCAGAAGACTGATTCTTAACGACTATGTTTTCTTCCTTTTGGTGCAGGTAGTAGGCAGGATCTTCAACAGGGATAACAACCTCTCTTAGGGAAGAACCCATGTCCATATACTGAATTGAAATATGAAAATACAGTTATTATTATATGCAAGATTGCTGTTGATTTGACAAAATTCAAAAGAGATACACTTACTGAGATAGGTAGTGAGGATTCTTTGTCAGTTTGGGACTTAAAAGGACCAGGGAAAAGTGGTTGACTGTCTTTTGCCACCGACATAGCATATTGGTGATGCATTGATGAATTTCGGCTCCTCATGGAAAACTCAGAAGTGGTTCTGTCTAATGGTAGAACACTTGTTTGCCCCCTCAGGTTTTTTGTGGATTCAAAAGAGACAAAAGACTCAGTAGATGCACTGCATTCACTTCTTTGTAAATCTGGAGAAGATGAGCAAACACCATGTGGAGAGTAGATGTACTGCCCATGTTTAAAATCTATGGCATTGTCCGGGGACATAGCTCCAACCTTTGCATCAAAGAAATCATTGTTCTTTTCTGCAAGTTCCAAGCTCTCTTTACCAATTTCTAATACTTTGTTATAGCCATCAGTCATTCCAAAAATGGGCAAATTTTGATACTTAGCCAGGTGCTCTTTCCTATCAATTATCTCTCCAGGTTGTAATGAACATTCTTCTAAATGGCCTGAATTTTTTCGCGATGGAAAATGGTCTCTCTCTACATTGCGGGGAAATTGCAAATGGAGTTTATAGTTCTCATCATTCTCATTAAGTGTTGAGTCAGAGCGTGCATGCAACATTGTGTACCGAGATCCCTCTCTAAGATCAGATTCTGACAATAAACTTGGAGACTCGTGAGGATGAGAGAAAATATTGTTAAGATGATATGAACCATCATTGGTAATTAAAGGTCTCTCATAACTCATATTATTTAGATTACATGCTGGAGAAGAGAAAAACTCATTGCTTTTGTTATGTCTGTGAAGATGAAGATTCTCACGAGGCCTCCTGATCTGGTCAGACTCCCTTATGTATTGATTATTAGGATGATAATTCGCGTGCCTAGGCCCTTGAGCAAGATTGTTATAGTATGCAACTGGATCAACATAATTGGCATTGTCTACATACAAAGTATTGTCATGTGCAACTTTTTCCGTAACAAAGGGAGTAATGCTTTCATTGACAGCATTATATGGTTTATCCATAAATAGCTGTCCATTAGAATTTTGGGGATCTTTAGACTGTACACAAACAGGATATAAAGGAGGAGACATTTGATTGAATGACTTGCCAGCTAGCGCTGTAAAATATTGAGGACTGGGTTTTGAGAGTAGTCCTGTAAAATTTGGAGAGGTTGGGGGGCAATCTAATGCAGATGTGGATGAGTCTCTGTGAAAATGTGGACTTTTGTAATCAGAGGTATTTCCAAACTGGCTAGTATGGCTTGCTAAACTCCGTCCATTGGAATTCTTTTGTGGACTTGGATCCAGCATACTGTTAACAGCAACAACATAATGATAATCTGCATCACTTTGCTGATTGACTCTTGCTTCATTGGAACTTGGACTCTCACATTCATTTAAAGGAATGAGAAAAATCCTCAGCCGTTGAGAGGCTCCAGCTCTTTCAAGCTCTTCATACTCCTCGATCATATGATGAAGATCCTCATTGGAACAAACAGATATAAGAGCATCAAGGTCCTCTCTAGGAAGCTGGTACTTGATAGTGTGAGTTTGACTGCAGATAGCATAAGTCTTCCTCATAAGTTCCTCCCATGCGATGTTCTTCCTTATTGATATTATCCGTGTCTCTCCACCCACATATCTGAGCTTCCCATCATTTGGTCTGGGTAGTATTCTACCTCCAAAGCTACATAGAAACTTTATCTTCTTATAGAAAGAACCTTCTGAGAATACTGGTCCATAAGGATGGTATGAATGAGGTGAGTCAACACCGTACATAGATGGAGTTTCTGGTCCTGAATTAATTTGATCACTACCACTTCCCTCGGAAAATTTACCTGATAGTTGTCTTGAAAATGTCCCTGATACTTGTCTTATACCACCGTGTTCAAACTGGTACCTATTCAAATTATTAGGATAGGACCTGTTGTCAACTTCACCAACACATCCTCTGGGAAATGCAATCTCTGACAAATCCGAGTTACTATCTGAATCTGTTCTCCTTAGCCCGAGAACATTCTTTAGATCCTCACAAAGCAGCTGACAATTATTATCTTTAATATTAACATCCAACCTGTTTGGCAGACGCAGGTCTGTGTCAGTTACGACAGGAATTCTTCTTAAGGCAACTCGATCACGTAAGAACTCCGCAGAAAACTCTTCACCCGTCTGTTGACATATATTCTGTTCATCCTCAACAGAAGAGACTTTGTTGCCTAAACCAAAATTCACCCCATCTATATACAGCTTGCCTGAAATGCCAGGATCCTCATTGTTCATGGTGGATTATCATATAGTTAGTTTCATATAACCACTTTTTGCACTAGAGCACTGAATTCTCGACATCTAACCACGTTTAACCAGTGCTGGTGTTTTCTCCTATTGTAAATTGTCCATTCCAGACAGAGTATAACAGATAAATCCTCTTTACCTTCACATCAAAGCCAATTTCCAGTTAAAAACTTATCCAACACAAAGATTTTCCCAACCTTAAACAGTGCGCAAATTCTCATTCGCCATCCACCGGTCTAAATTACCATATCCCGAAATCCCTCCATAATCAATTAAAGTCAGCAGAGAAACTTGAATATTTATGATGGAGAACCAACAAAATTTCTGGGAATTCTACACAATGATTCCGTTCACAATCATAAGAACCATTGATGTATCACCATGATCACGTAATATTTCTCGTAAACATGGTCCTGAAAAGGAACCTGCACGTCAGTTCCATGAAGGAACTTAAAAGTTTCAACCCTGCAAGAACAACAGGAAAACAAAAACCAAATATAAAGTGAGCAAAGAAGGAATCAAGGGAGACCCATTTTCAGCTACAGACCATTTTTCCCTTTCAATTTAACCCAAAAGAAACAAAACCGTTGCACGTTGGATAATTGTATAAACGGTGGAGCCTTTGGTCTTTACTCTACAAAAAACAATAAAATTGTGAAATGGGTACCTTTTTGTTTGGTCATGCACTGGAAAATGAGGTTTGAAGATTGTTGAAATGGGAATGCAAGGTTTTGGAGTAGGGTTAGAGGAACCCAAAAGAGAAAAATGGGAGTTGAAGCATGGTTTTTGATGGGAGGAAAGAGAAAGTTTGTTTGTGAGAGGAGAGAATGAGAGAGAGGAAGAGGAAAATGGTCCATGAAGGTCGGAGTTTCCGACGAAGATGTCGGAGAACAATTGTATTTGCTTAAAATGGCGCAGCAAGAATATGGATTGGACAGTGCATCAAAACCCACTTTCCCCTCAAAACAAAACATTCCTAAATCTTTCCGCTTCTATCTAGGCCAGGTCATCATCTTCTTGCTGTACGACTGAAATTTTCTTGTGCTTAAATTTTAAAAATAATGTAAATTAGATAAGTTTAAACAAATATTTCACAATGTATTTTAAACGATATTGATATAATGGCTAATAAATTTAAAATTATATTTTAAACCTAATTTAACCGATGCTCAACCCTGAATTTTGCAATAAAATATAATAATGTTAATAATTAAATGGATTAGGATTCATAACATGTTAAAAAAACACATTAGCAGAAAAATAGGAAAAAAAAAAGAGGTAGAGAAAATGTGAGATTTTTTTTATACCGTGAATTTTCACTAGACGTTCCAATTCTTTCCCCCATAGTTTCATTGTTCTACTGTTGAAAGTTTTAATGTTAAATATTGTGGTAACAAGCAACTATAATAAATCTCTCTTAATCTTGATTTTATATTTTTATTATATTCATGACAGTTAAGATGAATTAGATGTTAGGTGTACTTAATTATTTTTTTAAAGAGAAACATAATATCTTATATGCAAAATGTACTCTAGATATCATTTTCTTCATTAATATATATTATAATCAATAATTATTCTATAGTACTTATTTAATATTGAGATGTTTTCAAATATACTTTTCAATATTTTTAGTTTTTGTGATAATTTTAAATTAAATATTAACCAATAATATTAACAAGACAAAATATTATTATTTTTTCGTGTCAATTATTCATATTTATATTAATAAATTAAATAATGTTAATTACTTTAAAAAAAGTTAAATTATATTTGACATTTTTTCTTATAATATATATGAACACTTTTTTTTAATAAAAAGCATTCCAAAATAAAAAAAATATTATTTTTATTGTTATGGACTAAGGTAATATATAATTTTTAAATATAACTTAATTCATACCAAATTGTTATTATATTCGTATTTTATAGTATAAATGGTGTATCTTAACAATCTATTCAAATTATATATAAATTTTCGGGAGAATTGTTCTTGAAGAGGTAGATAATATTACGACTATAATAATTAAAATATGATTAAGAGTTAATGAGATAATTTTTTTTATCAATAACATATAATTAAAAAAAATAGTTTCTACAATAAATACATTTAAAAATATTAGTTATAGAATTTTTTTAAAATACATAATTTTAGTGTCTATTTAATATGTATTCTAAATAGTATAACTATATTTAAATATATAATTAAAATATGATTTTAATAAAAATCTAATACTTCTATGAAGGATCAAAAGTATAATAAAAACTTATTAATTTATTTTAATGGAAAATATAAGATATTATTATTTTATTAATATTTTCAATTGTATATATATATATACATATATATAATATTTTTGTTTATAATTTCAGTAAATAATTTGTATACTAGTAAAAAAATTAAGTTAAAATTTGTACAATTTTATGTTTTATTATTTATTATAGAATTATATTTGAAAAATAATTAATATTTAAATAATTAAAATTTAAATTATTAAAAAAATATTTGAAATATATTACTAGTTTATTATTTATAATACAATTATCTTTGAAAAATAATTAATATTATAAATAATTAACACTTACATTATTAAAAATTAATTAAAATATATTACTAGTGTTAATAAATTTAATAAACTAGTGTTATTATGTAAAAAATTTGTATTTAATTATTGTAAATAATATTAATTGTGATGTGAATCTTATAAATAAGTACATCTAATTATATCTATAATTAAATCTTAATATAATTATAATCTATTATTTATATCTAATCGATATGTATGTATGTATAAATAAAAGTAAGATTTAAAAAAAATTCTGGAGTGAGTCTTTCTATAAAAAATATTCATATATTTCTCATATTGAAAAAATTATTAAATATATCTTCATAAATAGGAAAAAAATAATTAAGAAAATGCATTTCATTATGTAAAATTTTTGTCTCTAATGATAGATAATATGCATATAATTTAGTTAGTCTCAAATGTTAATTTAAAATAAGATACAAGATAAAAATTAAGAACATTCATTCCACTAATTAAATGGATCCTTACTCATTAAAATGTCTTACTTAACTGGTAAAAAGATAGCACGGAGAAAGGAAGAAAATATTGTGAGAATGAAAAATGTCTTACTTGGCTTTTAGAAGCCTTGTTTCCTTATATATTTCATATATAAAATTTTAATATATGTCCTGTATTTGGAGAGTTAACATTGCTTCATCTATTTTAAATACATACAAAATGTTAAAAAACTTTTATTTTTGAATTGGATGAAAGGTAAGCATTTACAGTATACACAAAGATTGTTCTTAAGTCCTAACTATTTGTTTAATACCCCGGATTATGCGATTTTTGTTATAGAGATAGACGAAAAAACTAATAAAAATTTAATTATAATTTTGGTTCTTACATTATATCAAATTCTCCCTTAAATTATTTCTCTACAATCAGTTAATTTTTAACTATCCATACTTTTGATTTTTGAATTATTTTTTAAGTAATTTTGGTAATTTAATTTTTAATAATATGTAACTTTATATTAATTTAACTATATTATTTTATTAACTTGAAAGTAAAACAGTAATCACATTATACTTATAATTCTTTTATAGGATTGGAAACGGTAACAATATTATAATTAAAAACATATTTTTTAAAAGCACAAAATTTAACAAAGTGAAGAATTAAATTTATGCAAACAATTCAATAAAAAAATGATGGTTTATTAAAATTTCGAAAAATTATTCAAGAAACAAAATTTTAATTTTATATATTATACAAATCAAAATTATAATTAAACCTAACATAAAATAAAAAAAAACGAAGAGAAAAATAACCCAAGGGCAGGAATGGAAAACGGAAAAGAGAAAAAAAAAAAAACGCTCGCACTAGTGTGGCTTTGGCGGGAAAAAGCAAGCTAGAAAACACAATCGAAAATGGATATATGCAAAACGGAAAGAGAGAAGAGAACAGAGAATAGAGAAGTGAGAGTGTGTGTGTAAAATGGCGGAAGGTAGCTCCACCACCGATGTTCAGAGAATACTCGCAGCCATTAAATCCTCAGAGGCAAGTTTCTTCTTCTTATCATCGTCTTTGTTTCTACTTGTATACTACACTCTGTCACTGTGGTCTCAGATTTTAGGGTTTTGTAGGTTGTTGAGGATCGGGTTCAGTTGTTTAACGATCTTGTACGCATGGAATTGAAGAACGTGTCCGAGTCCGACTATGCTTCCATCGTTAACTGCATTGTAGTATCCTTGTTTGCTTTCTTCCCAATCACATTATCGATTTTTGCTTTCTAGTCGGTCAATTGTAACAACTTTGTTGTTAGATGCATTGTTAGTTTTTTTTTTTTTATCACTTTGTTAGTGTTCATGCTTGAAATTATAAGATTCATGCCAATTCAAGCAATGCATAAACCTCAGATTTAAGAAAAAAAGAATGAGAAAGAAATCTGTTACTTGATATTGAAACTTCCTGACTTTTGTTTTTCTTTTTGGTTAGTATTGTTTTGTTACAGAGTATTGACTATCATCATGTATGACTAATCCTGGTCTAAGAGCCTGATTGGTTACTTTTAGTGGAGTTTTTCTTTTCTACTATGAATTTGTTATCCTCAAGACTAAATCCTAGGTCTTGCTTAAGGGGTTCAAACCTAATGCATTTGGCCTAATGGCATATTGGTGAAACTTCATGACTCTATCTATTATTGTACTTGTATGCTATTTTGGAACTCTATCGATTGCCTTTGTTCTTGTTCCCACCTTAACTGCTAGCTTGACTTTTTGGGAGAACTTCACATGTTTGGATGTGACCCAGTGCATGCTAAATAGAAGTATCATACAAGTGGCTTTGCGCCTTATAGATTTTAACCTATCCAGTTGCCCACCACAGATTCTCACTCTTGGAGTCAAGGTATCTCTTCAGTTATCTCATGTTTTTTACTTTCTCTTTGTCCTTTATATATATCCTATAGCACTTTCACATCTTTTAAATTTTTATTTATCTCTTTTATTATAATCTAATCTCACTATTAGGCTAGTGTCTGGTGTGGCAAGCATCTAAAGATGAGCCTCCTTTCTACAGAAGAATCTCAGGAAGATGAACATAGCTCTGTATTTTACCAGGTAGGAGTTCTATGCCATAGATTGAACCCTCAAATAATCCTTGAATAAGTTTTTCACTTCACAAAAGGAAAAAGAAAGCTTCATACTTTGTTGGTTGTTTGTACTTTTAGTAGTTTCTCATGATCGTTTTATATTTTGCTCTTGATTTGTAGTTTGGAATTGTTCTCTCCTGTACTAGGAGTAAAAGTAACTCTTAGAATATATTTTTGTTTCCCAAAGACAGTAAAATAGACATTTAAGAGATGCCTTTGCTGGAGAAATATAATTGAACATGAATTTCCCTTGATCTATGCAGGGAAAGAAGAGATAATACTTGTATTATGTTTCTCTTGTTATCTTATTTTTGTGTGATTTATTTTGACAACAGAAAAACAGAGAGAGGAAATTGAATAGTCTCAATGTTCTATTACTACTCACTGGTTGCCATTATTGATGAAATGCTGAGAAGTGAGCTTAGAAATGTTGATTAGTGACCATGAACCACTGAACGACTTGCAACTGACAATTATGAAACATAGTTATGATGCCTGCACGGCACGATTTGTGTAAGCCTAATGTAACTCGTTCTGTCTATTAATTTTGAGTTAATGCTAAAACTCAAAATGTCGCATGAATAGGATAAGAAAAAAAGAAAACAGCAATGGAGCAAAGTTCCCAATAGGCCAATACCTCAACATTGTTTTATACAAAATAGAAGTGAAGCACTTAATTTTATCCTAATCAGTTGCTGTGCCAATGAAATCTCCTTGATCCTTGAAGAAGACAAATTAATTTCTAATACTCAAAATTACTCAACTTATGACTAATGATATCCCTGAAGATAATGAAATGCATTGATTGTGATGATAAGGTGCAGAAGTACATATTGCTGCTACTCTTAACTTATTAATGGTATCGATGTTTGAATAAACAGGGGACAAAAGACCTCCTAAAGCGCAATCAAATCACAAAACATATGTTAGGATTTAAGCACAAGAGAAGAGCCAATTCAAAAGATTAGTCCATTATCAAGCAGCTGATATTAATTAACATGGGACTCCTAACAATATATGAAAGCAAATCATTAGCAGAAGTCTGAAAGGATGGAAACATGAGCATATCTGATGTGTTTTCTTGTTTAAATGCTCTTACTGACAGTTATCTATGGCATTGATTGAACTTTTTAATTTTAAAGTACAAAATAGGAAACAAAGGACCTCCTAAAGCACCATAAAAGCGCAAGACATAGCAGAAGTCCAAAACTAGTGGAATACAAACATATCCAAAATGATTTTTGTTGCTGATAAAAGCTTTTTCTGATAAAAGCTTTTGCTGATAATCTGTTATTATTGCTGTTGTTATTATTATTTTTATGATGCAATGTTCAGCTACAGTCTAGAGACAGCACATTTGACAGAATTAATCACTTCTTCATTTTTCTGAAGCCCTGCATATAAACAGAACAGTCCAAAGTATCGACTTCTTCTTTTCTTATGTGGAATCTTTTATATATTGGTGGTAAATGAGAATGTGGTTGCTCTTAAGCACATACACAAGTCTTTTTGACTCGTGTAAAGCTCTTGGACGAATTGCATGATTTTCAGCCTTGAAACATTCATTTGATAATTTTTTTAGTTGCATCATTTTCTACTTAGTTATTTTTATGTCGTGTTTGCAGCTTCTTGCGGAGATCCTAAGGTTTTCTGCATCAACATTTTCAACTTTGTTGAAATTCACTGATTTTGGTGACAAAGAATTGATGGACACTGTAGAAATCTTCATTTTAGAAGTATTAAATCTGACGAAAGATTATATATCTCATGCCAAGGTAATATGTTTCTCTCAGTAAACAAAACTTGAAAATGTGGGGTCATTTTATATGATTTTTTTTTAACTAAATGATCTGGGATTTAGTTTTATGCTATTGTCAGTTATTATTTTGTTTTAACCTTATTACTTAATAACGCATTTCCACATTATTGAAGGAGTATAACTTTGATAACTGCTTAAAAAGTTAATACAATGATGAGTGGTACATAAAAAGACTTCTCTAATTGTAGATCAAAACTGAACTCAATAATTTATCAGTCTTTTGACAATGGCATGCCTATTATTGAATATATGATTTCTATAAATATTTTATGATAGTGAAAATTGGGTAGTAAATTCCAGTAAGAGGAAAAACTAATGTTGCAGAGATGATATTTTTCGTATTCATATTTTACCATGCAAAATTTTGTATATGTTCCTAAGCATTGTTCTTTTAGTGCTCCTAAGCAGAAAATTCAATCATTTGGATCAGAAGTATCGAAGATTGCACACATAGTCCTTGATGCTGTGGTAAAATTTTGCAAGGCACGTTCTGAATTAGTAAACTGGGAGGAAAGTGATGAAAATGGGTTGGGGCTTGACAAACCTATCACTGTTGATCATGTTATCAGCATAACAAAATGTGCAATAGAAAAACTATCTCAGATTGGTGTTTTTGCTGCAACTGATGGTGGCAATTCTGTCAATATTCTTAATGTCTCCTGGAAAGGTGTTGTTTCTTTGCTTCAAATTGGTGGTGGGCATTTTATGGAAGTCAACGTAGCAAATATAGTGTTAACTTTGCTTGCGTTGATAACGGAGCCTCTGAAATGTGCTGCCCAGGCTTGGTCTTCATCACTGAATGAATCTATTACTGTAATTGAAGCTAAAAGAATCATTGTGCCAGTGAAATTTTATCTAATCAATACTCTTAAAATATGTTCGATGTATCCTCATCAGGCGTATACAGTTTACAGGGAAATTACACTGTGTGTTCTCAAGATCACATGTTTTTGGCTTTTTGTAAGTAATGAAAACCTTCTGAAATGTGCATCTGTGATAATCACCGAACTACTGGAAGAAACAACCCTGGATCTGCTATTGTCTTTGCTAAATTCTTATAAACTGAAACTGGAACAGAAGCTTGAGGTGCTAGAATGGTTGTTCATGAATAAAGGGGATTCTCGCTCTGTCCTTGATTGTCCTACCTTAAGTGATTGTAACCCTGAATGGGTTAATGATGTCTTTTGCAATAGCTGTGAAAGTATGAGCAGAGCAAAAATACTAATACTTGGTCGGGTCGTATTGTTTATTAACTTCCTCAGATATTCTCCTAAGCTTGATGGTGATGTGCAAATAGAAATAACTCGGAAGCTCAATTGGTTTTTGGATATTTTAGTGGAGGAAGATGTCTATTCGCACATACTTGTTTTACAATTTCCTTTATTTTATGGCTCTGGAAAAACACCAGAACTGGTGTCTCAGCCTATTTTTACTTCCCTCTTGCAAGCATTCAAAACCTTCATGATTGTGATCTTTTCGAGTACAGCTTGGGAGGAGTTGGAGTCCTTCTTACTAGAGAACTTCTTTCATCCTCACTTTCTGTGCTGGGAGATTGTGATGGAATGTTGGTGCTTTATGCTGCGACATGCTGAAACACAGATGGCAAACAACATCCTTGGCAAACTAAGCTCATTACTTAAGCTTTTGGCATCCTCAGACTCAGTTTTCTTGCATTATTCTTCCTTCAGAAAGTTGTCAAGATCCATATGCATGCTTTTAACCTACGGTGCACAATCAATAGTTAACGAGGTGTACATATCTCTAGTCGGTAATGGGAGGTCACAGTTGTCACCAATTTTTTGTTTGGCTCTGTTCATGGAAGGTTTTCCACTTGATTTACTGGCAGATGAGTTGAGAAACGCTTCCATTCAAAGAATTAAGTCTGATTATTTAGACTTCATTGACAACTTTGATGAAGCATCAATGGTAGCATGCTCCTCTGGTTTGTTTGGTGTTCCAGTTTTTATTCTTTCTGCTTCTTTGCCATTACTGTAAGTATTCTGGGTTCTGTTACATTCCATCCATTTTTGGATTATGATGAGTTACAATGAAATATATAAAGTATAAACTTCATTAAGAAAATATAGAATGCATACCGATTTTTCCACTAATTTGTTTTTTATCTCTATCACGGTTACTTGTATAGTCTGCTTACAGCACATGGGGTCATGAATACCAAAGGATTTTATTAGTTCTGTATAATTTATTTTCTCTTTATGTCAAACTAATTATATCTTGCAATCGAAAGTCAGATTTGGATTTGACCTCTCACAATGCATGTTTCAATCTGATCTGAATGTTTTACTAATGGACACATTTCAACCTAATTCACTTTATCCTTTCATTGAACCTGAATATTATTGGTGTCAGCTTTAAGATTGGTATTCCCATTTCCGTGCAGCCAAAACGGACTATCGGATATTGATGCAAGGGCATTGAAGTTTTTGGTTGCAATTTCTTCTAATTACAAAAGTACTGTAGACGAAGTAATTAAGAACCGTTATCTCCAGCTTTTCAGTGAAACTCTAGGGATAATCTCATATTTGGAACAACTGTATGCCTTAAATGATATTGAACAAGCCATCGTGGAGATTCAAAATATCTTTTTGTCTGAGCCTGGAGCCCATTTGAACAAATGCAAACCACATTTGGCTCAATTCCTTGCAGGACTTATACACATGGAAATTTCAGAAAGTGATGATGATGCAAAGAGTTGCGCTGTGTGGGAATTATATCACTTGCTCTTGAAAGAGCAGCACTGGGCACTTGTTCACCTGGCAATTACCGCATTTGGATATTTTGCTTCTAAGACTAGGTGCAATAAGCTCTGGAGATTTGTTCCACAGGATGCAGCACTTTCATATGATGTAGTTTCAGGACTGGAATCAAATCAGGAAACATTTATGGTTGAGTTTGGAAAATTTCTTAAAAAGGAAAAAGCTCTTCTTACAGTTGCACCAAGCCCTGAACAGCTTGAGCTGCTAGGTAGAGAAGGCCTTGTGTTGAAACAGATGGTCCAAAAGGTTGCAGCCATTGCTGAAGAGAAAGAGAGATGTGATAACATGGAAGTTGATCGCATGAACCAATCAAATAAAAAAAGGAAACTTCCTGATGGAATTAGCAGAGGAGTGGAATTGCTGAAAAGCGGGTTAAAGATTATTGGTGATGGTCTTTCCCAGTGGCAGCTTAATCATTTTGATACTGCGGAACAACATATAAAATATTTGACACAGTTTTCACAACTCGAAAACGTAATTACTCACTTTGAGGAATTGACCGGGAGCGGCGAGGTATGTTCATCTTCTATGCAGAATAATTCTTGAGGTTGATTATTCATTGATGCATGTTTTGTTGTAAAGAAATGTTCAGTAAAATATAGTTCCTTCTCCTTATCTTTTTTATCTTTGTATTATAGTGATCTTGGCATCATGTAGCATTCTAGTACAAATTCTGTCTGGGTGAAGGCAATGTTACTTATGTCCCACAACAATGTCTTCACTTGAAACTGAGGTTTTCTTTTTGCCCCCTCACTAACTTTCTTATATTGAAAAGAGAAGTGATAGATATAATTTCTATTTATGGTTGAAGAGGTGAAAAGAGCAGATAAGAGAAAGGGAGAGAGTGAAAGACGAGATAAATAACCTGCTGTAACTCATTGAGTAATAGCATAATTATAATTTTAGTTCTTATATTTTGTAAATTTGCAATTTTGGTTCTTATGTTTTTTCACACAATTTTGGATTTTTGCATTCAGTTAATTTTGTAATTTTAGTTCTGGATTATTTTTACAATTTGATTTCTTACTTTTTTATATTTTATAAGTTTTTTCATTTTTTGTTTTTAAAATATCTATCGTTGACCAATTTTGGTCTAATAACTGAAAACTAGATTTGGAGTTATTTTGATTACCATTTCTCTTCAGTTGATATATTAAGTTTTTTTTTTTTTTTTTTTTTTTTTCATTCAATTTGAGTACAATTTAAAAGAAATCTATTGATCTCAGGGGTCTATTTGTTAAATGTTACAAAGATGATTTATAAAAAACAAAGAGAAATAAATTTAATATACATAATAATTTCAAGAATAATTGTAATTTTAAATCAAGAAACAATTTTCTTCTTTCTACTTCCGAGGAGAAAGGAAGGTTCCGTAAAAAAAATGGAGTGATTGATAAATGTCAAAATTAACTATAGAGATTTCGCTGCACTTACATGTGTGTATATATATATATATATATGTATATATATATATATATATATATACATATATATATATATATATATATATGTATATATATATATGTATATATGTATATATATATATGTATATGTAATATTTTCATGGATCTAAATATTCTTTTCTACTTTCAATAATACAACATAATTTTTTGTAGTGCTTAGATGAAATTAAAATATCTATTAGCTTACATTCAAGTTAACATAAGAATAATAAACGAAAAAAAATACATAAAATTCATATCGAGCTGAATTTAGGTATTAATACGTTATTGTATAAATTATTGCCATTTTATATTTTACTCAATTATGGAATATATTTTTTGTAACTTGGAAATAAAAAATTATATAAATGTCTTAATAAAACAATTAATTATTTAAATGCATAAGATAATAAATTAGTTATAAAAAATAATTGTTTTATAAAATAATTAAATGAGTATATCAATTAATAATAGTTTGTGTATAAAAAATACTTATTAAATAAATTGTAGTTTGATTTAATGTATGAAAGCAAATACAATTATTTTTAACTATTAAATGCTTAACATTATGATAACTTTTCAGATACAAGACAATGCATACTCGATATTATATTATTTAGATGGGTGACTGAGATGCCACTCTTTTATTAACCATTCCAACAACATTCGCATTTGTGATCTTCTAAGATCACTTTCTTAGGAAGATGCCAAGAATTTTTCTCTAATACTCTTAACAGTAGCTACCATTTTCTCATGCTCTGGGAGGTTTTCTTTAACAATGGGAACATTCTTGAAATTATCATACCATGAACTCAGGTGAGGGAATTTCTCATCTTCAAGGACCTTCACTCCAACAATATCTCCTGCAACCTCAAAAAATTTCAATAGGGACCCCAAAGCTATGTCCACAATGTTAATGTCTCCTCCAAAAATTTTCTTCTCATCATCAAAACAATGATTCTCAACAACCATGAGACGGTTCCATAGATTCTCTATGCTCTTTTCTCGTTCTTCATCAGTTTTGCTACGGAATAATGTCACACCTGCAGAAAACTTCAAAAATTGATCCGATACAATTGTTATTTAGCAAGGTACACTAAATTAATTATTGCTAAATTTAAGGTAAAATTAAGTTTTTTTGAAGAATTACCACCAAGTCATCAACATAGTTAACCCAAAACCGTGCCAAAGCTCTCTGGTAGGGATCAGCAGGAAGCAGTGAGTTATGTGGCCAAATCTCATCTATGTATTCAACAATAAGCATGGACTCACATAAAGGTTTTCCATTATGAACAAGCACTGGAGTTTTCTTGTGCACTGGGTTGTATTCAAGAAGTTGAGGACTCTTGTTGTAGCGATCTTCCTCTATATTTTCATATGCTATATCCTTTAACTTCAAGGTCCATACCACCCTCAAAGTAAAGGGACTGTACCAAAATCCATGAAGCTTCACCTCTGCCATCTTCCCTTATTTTTTCCAAATCCAACACTAACCTATTGATATGACTCATCCATGGGGTTATCTTATATAGCAAAACTTTCAGAAATAAAAGAGATTATTAATTTCTAATTAAAAAAGTATTAAAATGTTGAAATCTACTGGAATCCGTGTAGTAGTAGGAGACTATAAGGCTTCATTCTTAGTTCAAACATCATTATCATAATAAATTATAGTTGTGTGTTAGAATGTTAATTGTTTTTCTATCAATGACTAAATACTTAATCTTTAGTATTTCAGAAAAGTTAAATCCTTGAAATATACAATACAATCAACAGATATTTAATTTGAATTCTAAAATAAAATAAATTTTATCTTCAAATATTATATTACCTTTTATATAATATAATACTTCAAGATATCATTTTCTAATTTTTGTACCAGGTACAGTGTAAATATAAGTAATCTTATCTGTCCTTACATAAAATAATTGACTTTTGGTATTCCAAGTTAAAGCTCATAATGTTAAGCATCGACTAGTCCACGGGGTGTCGTAATGGCTCACATCACAACTTAATAAATATATGTACTTCTATCTTTAGGTTGTGATATTTTTATTATTTTAAACTAATGGTCGTGGCATTTGTAAGAATATTTTCTTTTAATAATACCAGCCAACATTAACTTTTCTTTCTCTTTCTTTTAACTTTTATCAGTTAACTATAATAAAGGAAAAATAAACAAATCAAAGACAAAAGTTCAATCTTTTGTGTTGTTTCAATCTTAATATATAGCATAAAATAACAATTAATATGTATTCCCTAATGATGTTTATATATATTTTTTTGAAAAATTAGAGTATAAGCTTAAAAAAATGAAAGTGGGTAGAACGAACACACTAATATTAATTTAGTAGTGAGAAATTTAATTAAAAAATTGATAATATATTGAGAGTATAAAATAATTTTTATACTATCACTTAATAATAAACTATCGTGTATGGTAAATTTATTATTTTTATATTTATTATTGAAAAGTTTATTCTGATAATTACTTTTTATTGATGATTAAAACTACTTTATATAATCATTACATAATTTAAAGAATTTATATAAAGTTTTAAATTTAAACTCCGTTATTATCTTTATTAAGGAAAAGAAAAAGAGGCAAATAGGGTAGGGTTTGGTGGAGGTAGTAAGGCTCGTTGGGTTTATTTTACAGCCGCCCAAAATTTTCAAAGTAAAATCAAATATATATATATATATAGTAGATGTTTGCTGTTAGTTTTATATTCAACTTTTTTTCGTAAAGAGGGACCAAATCAAATGCAAAAATCAAAATGAGGTTAAGTTTGATTGATTTTAATTTATTAGAAAATTTGAATTCATTAAATTAATATCTGGTAGGTTGTTAAATATATTTTTAAAATTATTAAATATTTTATGAGAAAAAAAATTATCAAAAGAAAGAAACATATGGTTATTGTTTTATATAATTATAAATATATATACTTTTAACTTTCTTTCATATTTATAAATAAATTACATAATTTTATTTTATAATATAAATTTGTTATCATATTTAAATAAATATAAATATGTTATACTTATAAGATAATAATTAAATCATAAAACAGCTTCTAAAAAAATATTCATATATGTTATTTTCTAATTATTATTAAATATAAATATATAATATTTTTTTGAATATAATAAGTGGTTGGATTTGATTTTTATTTTTAATTTAAATCAAAATACTGAATTTAGAAAGAAACATAAATCTAGAAAAAATTGATTTATATTAAATATCAGTTTTTTTCTAAATTGATTTAACAATATTTAATGTTTAAAAATATCTACAAAATTATTATGTAAAAGAGTTCACAATGTCCAACTTATATAATCAGAATTCAAATGACATTTTTTTTTAACAAAATGGTGTAACCTTTTTTAAAATGATCGAAAAAGATAAGTTTAAAATATAATAAATATGGAAAAGTCTATTTTTTAGACGTTTTATTTTAAAAAATTATACTTGTATAAATTTAAAAATTTACTATTATTTTTTTTAACGTTAAATGATATGAAAAAAATACTATTTCAGTTTCATTCTTAATAATAATACTTATTAATTATAATAATGATTATATTGATTATAATTGTTTACATATTTATTACAAGTATTGCTACAATACTATGTGAGGAAGGCCAGCTAAAAAAGATGGACACGTGGTGAAGGATCAATAATTGGAAAATAACTAACTAGACATGAGTGAGATTGACTAACTTCGTACCTCAATATCTTTGGTGCTTTCATTGAGTTTTAATGACTGATAATACACGGATGCAAATGATGCAAGTTGTAATTGCCAAACTCGTGGAGTAGTCTGATGGATATAATGAACAACTTCACAAAGAATCACACAGACTCTTGCCTTGATTCAGTTTCAACTGGCAGAGACGAAAGAGGCATCTCCAGAACGACAACAATCATGCTCGATCTTTGCCCTTCCACGTCATGATTCTCGGATGGAACAGATGTAACAAAATGAATATACCAAGCTGAGAGATTTTTTCGAGTTTATGATATTCCAGAAGTTCACAAACGGATATAGTGGCGGTGAATCTTGAAGGCAGGGAACTAGTATGGTTTCAAATTTGGGAGAAATTGGAACTTGCACTAACCTGGCTTACAATGTCTACGACAATCCAAATACAATTCAAACCATCACAATTTGAAAATCCTCGAGAAGAACTATTGAAGCTCAAGCAATCATCCTTGGTGAACTCCTATTTTGATGCATTCAATGATCTAGCAACAAGAGTATACGACATGAATGATACATTGTTACTGAATTGTTTTGTTGGTGGATTACATCCAGACTTGAAGAGAGAAGTCAAGTCTCGTTCCCTAGCTTCGTTAATGTAAATGTTTCCTTAGCAAAGTTATTTGAAGAGAAATATATGCCCTCTGCACAACAATGGAAACCAACTTTTCCACTTATGCAACCTCAATATAACCACTCCAAAACAATTCTTAGTCCTAAACCTGTTACCACCATACCACATGTACACTCACAACTACAATTGCCACTGTTATTGCCCACCCTTTCTAAACTGGGATCATTGAGAAAACTATCTCTAGTTGAAATTCAATTCAAGCGTGATAAAGGGCTTTGTTTCACATGTGATGAAAAGTATTCACAAAGCCATAAATGTACAACTAAACACTACTTCCTTGTCCAATCAATGGAAGAAATACCTCTGCATCCAATATAATGTCACTACTGAACTACCAGAACAAGATATCAAGCTTCAATTGGAGCCAAGACACTTGTCTTATAATGCATTAACAAGGATGCGTGAACGAAGGCCCATTCGTTTCACAAGGATTGTTCTAATGAATTGAGGTAGCTTTGACAATTTCATCCATCCATTATTAATAAATAGATTGAACATACCGGTCAATCCCACTCAACCTTTCAATGTCCAAGTGGGCAATGGAGAATTATTACAATGCGAAGGGGAAGTTCGAGATGTTCCTGTAAAAATCCAAGACTAGTTGTTGTTTATCACTGCTTTTGTTTTACCAATCACCACTGAGGAATTAGTTTTAGGAGATATATGGCTCGAGACTCTGGACACACATTTGGTGAACTATAAAGAGAAGTTCATAACATTCTTTGACAATGGACAACTAATAACATTACAAGGGGAACTCCATGGCTTCCCAACACAATTTCAATTCCATAATCTCAAGCGATTACAAGCTACCAATGAAATTTTAGCTTTATATACATTACAATTGCAACCAACGGTGGAGTCATCGCCACTTGCGCTTGAATTGTCCACTAATATGGCACTTGAACGCACTATTATTAAATACATTCAAAAAGGTGTTTCAAGTACCACATAGATTACCACCCACCAGAACATATGATTATTCAAACCACCGAACCCACACAACCAGAAGGCAAAAATTGAAAGGAATGTGGTAAAGATGTTAGCAGAAGGGATCATTAAACCAAGCACAAGCCTGTTCTCATAACCGGTGTTGTTAGTTAAGAAGAAAGATAGCTCCTGAAGATTTTGCACAAATGATTGAGCCTTAAATGCAGTGACAGTCAAAGATTCATTTCCCAAGCCTACGATCGACGAGCTACTAGATGAGTTATTTGGTGCCCAATATTTCTCAAAATTGGATTTAAGATTCAGGTACCACCATATACAAGCAAAGCACGATGATTGTTATAAGATGGCATTCTACTCTCATCACGGGTTATACGAATGGCTAGTCATGTGATTTGGTTTAACAAAAGCCCCAACAATGTTAAAAGTTTAATGAATTCAACCTTTGTTGTGGTTCTACAAAAATTCGTTCTCATTTTTTTTGACAATATCTTGATATATGACCAAGATTGACAATAATATCTCACACATATAATGCAAGTGTTATCAATACGACAAGCTAATACATTGTATGCAAAGCTGTCAAAGTGCTTATACGAACAACACCAGGTGGAAGATATTCAACACTGGCCTCAACCAACGTCAATCAAACAGTTGAGGGCATTCCTTGGGTTAGCAAGGTATTACAGGAAATTTATTAAACACTTCTATGGTAGTAACACTACTAACGAAATTGTTAAGGAAAGCTAACTTTATGTGGACAACGCAAGCTGTAGAAGCTTAAGTTAAAACAAATGCTATCACATGCTCCCGTTTTAGCACTACCCGATTTCTCCAAAACATTAGTGTTGGAAACGAATACATCAGGCATAAGAATATGATCCATTTTAAGTCAAGATGGGTATCCCATAGTATACATTTCGAAGAAGCTTTCATCAATGGCTCAACAACAGTCTATGTACGCTAGAGAGATGATGACAATTACTTCAACAGTGGCAAAGTTTCGTTATTACTTGTTGAGACACAAGTTTGTCATCAAATAATTGTAGGCCCAAACGATTCAAACACTGGAACAACAGGATTGGTTGGCTAAATTATTGGGCTACAACTTTGTTATTGAATACAAGAAGGGTTGTGAGAATCAAGGCATTGATAGTCTCTCTTGAGCTTTTATGTCCCTTACCATAAGAAATTGTGCTATATATTATCTCAAGTATAGGAAGAATTAAGACATTATGAGCCAAAGCATGACTTCTCAGAGTTTGAACTCAACTCGAGAAAGATACAACAGAAGCATGCAATGTGGTATTAGGAGGGTCAATTTGTGATTCTCGCAACATCATCCCTGACAAAAAGGTTGCTAAATGAATTTCATGACTCTGTGATTGGCAAACATGGAGGGTATAAAAAAACTCTCACTTCACAATACAATTCTACTGGAAATACATGACAAGGATGACAAAAGAGTATGTGACATCCTGTGCCGTGTGCCAATAAGCCAAGTATAACACACAACCACCTGTAGGTCTCCTACAACCATTAACTATTCCATCACAAATTTGACAAGATATTTGAATGAATTTCATCACCGGTTTTTAGTGGCGCTCATGGTTGCTTTGTTATTTTGGTATTGATCGATCGATTATCAAAGTTTGCACACTTTATTCCTTTGTCAACAAATTTCATGGCACCAAAAGTCGTAAAGGTGTTTCTTAAGCATGTGGTAAAAATGTTCATGACATTCCCTAATTTGTTGTATCTGATAGAGACAAAGTTTTCACCAGGAAATTTTGGGAACAATATTGTGGTAAACAAGGAATTATGTTGGCACGAAGCTTTGCATATCATCCAGAGATAGATGGTAAAAAAAGGGTCCTTAATAGATGCTTGGAAATGTACTTACGATGCTTTACTCAAGAAAATCCAAGGGACTGATACAAGTTATTGCCTTGGGCAACAAGGTAGTTAAAATCGGGATCATAAAATTGTAGGATCGTAGAATTGTATATAGTATCATCAATTCAGATTACACGCAAGATCGTAAAGTAGTGTGATCATAAGGATCGTTGAACAAAATCGTAAAAATGTGTGATCACTATTTTTTTTTTCGTATAGTTCACATTCTTAAGTGAATGGATTCCGTTCAAATCTAATTTTAATTAAAAATTAATGCAATTAAAATTTTAGCTTATAATATGCATTGACAACCCTAACACCACTCAATTAAAATTAATGCAATTAAAATTTATAACAAATTCTAAACCCAATTATTAATACTTTTTTCTGATACACCTTTCACATTTTTTTGTTGAATATAAGTTTCAATTTCAATTAAAATAAACCACCACCCAATTAAAATTAATGCAATTAAAATTAAAAGAAAATTTCAACTCAATTAAGAATTAAAAGTATTTTCTGCTAGTGCATTGTTCATATTCTTAATTGAATTGAATGAGTCTCAATTTCAATTAAAATAAAACTAAACAAAGTCACTTTTAACGGGCATCTATTTTATTTCTTTTATAATATCTCTTAAATAATTTTTTTTATTTATTTTTTAATTTTCTTTATATATATATATATATATATATATCAATACCCAATTTCGTCTGGGTAAAAAGTAATTAATAAAAAAATTTTGATAATAAAAATAAAGATTGTTTTTGATTAAAATAATAATAAGAAAAAATAGGTTTGAAAATAAAAGGAAAAAAAAGAATAAAAATAATAGTAAAAAGAATTAATAAAAGAGAATAGTTATATAAAACTGGAAACAATCTAATAATAAAATTATATAATAAAATAAATAATAAGTAAAATGTAAATAAAAATGAAGAGGAATAAAGAAAAAAACTAAAAACTAGAGCATAAAAAGGAAAGAATGAGGTTTGGAAAGGTTGAAAGGGTGAAACGGTAATTAGTAGAAAAATTGGGAGTGAGAAAGTAAAAGTGCCATATGTCAGTCTATGAGCGAAGAGTGTTACTATTCATTATTTGGTAGGTGGTTGAAACGATTGAGGGTGTCAACACCCAATTTCCTACAGGCAAATAAAAATTATTTTTGTAAATAAAAAATAAAAAAGATAAAATAAAAGAGTAAAAATAAGAAAGTAAAACTTTTTAACATGTGTTATTTAGTTTTTTTGCTATTCAGGATAAATAATAAAAAGAACTTTGACTTTATAAATAAAGTTTGATTAAACAATAATAAAAAATAAGATAAAATGAAATTTGTAAAAAAAAATGATAAAACAAAAAAAAAAGGTGTTTGGTCTGTCTTAAAATAAATTGAATAGAAAAATTAAGTGAGCCCAATTGAACAGGGAGGTTCATTTATAAAAAAATAGTTTTGATACAGTTTGACAAAATTAAAAAAAGAGATTTTTTGAAGTCCAATTAAAGTTGTCAAAAATAAAAATAAAGTTACTTTTACCACTTCTTTATGAATTTTGTTTGCAAACCCATTGTTGGGTAATCCGAGGGGGCAAAACCGGGGAGATCTCACAAGAATGAGAACTGAGCCAACATATAAGGGAATGACACCACCTTCAACCCAAAACCTTAAGGCATTAGGTTTGTGGATCTTCTTTCTTATATGTTGCCCAACTTTCTCATTCCTACCCAATGTGGGACTTAGACTCACACTTGAATACCTAACAATCTCCCTCTCAAGTGAGAGTCCCTTCTACATTGGTACACACTCCCCCTCGAGCGGAAGCATTTTCAAATACAAGTACCTTAATCACAAACGACCCTTACTTCTTGTACCGCCTTTTACACACTAAAACTGGACACGCTTCCCCGAAAACTCCATCAGGAAGACTTTCGATATAGGGTCAAACTGTACACGCCCAAGCCGCAAACCATCGGCTCTGATACCACTTGTTGGGTAATCCGAGGGGGAAAAACCGGGGAGATCTCACAAAGAATGAGAACTGAGCCAACATATAAGGGAATGACGCCACCTTTAACCCAAAACCTTAAGGCATTGGGTTTATGGGTCTTCTTTCTTATATGTTGCTCAACTTTCTCATTATGTAGCTCTAATGTCATTTTAATTCCCCATAGTATTTTAATTCTTTTAGTTAATGTCTGATAAATTTTATCTCTCATTATTAAAGGCTCTCATTAAGAATTGCAAATACATTCTTTTTTAGCTTTTTGCCTCCTCACACTTATCACATTTACACGTATCATGCTTTTGACATTAAGAATTGCAAATACATTCTTTTTTAGCGTTTTGTCTCTTCACATTTATCACATTTAAGTGTCATGCTTTTGACATTTAACCCTCATACATTTACCTATTCCTCTTCTTCATACTATTCCTTTTCTTCATACATTTCTATACTTTAATTCATGGTGCAATTAAAAAAAAAAAGAGTTAATACAAAGAGACTGGAATAATTGATTTTTAATTAAGAATTATGATTGAGAGTGTTATAGAGGGAGATGAAAGGGTTAACAAAAAATATAAAGAAGAGATTGATTTTAGGGGAAGAGGAGACAAAAATTACACAAGAGATACACAGAATTTTTATCAGAGAATTCTTCTATTTTTCAAGATCCAATACTGTCTGAAATATACAATTTTCTCTTGCAAAGAATTGGAGAAGCTGAATTGTAGAGAAAGCAAAGGGATTGAATCTGAAGAGGTCTTCAACGGGTACTTTTCTATTCATCTTTGCTCCCGTATAAGTGTTTGTTCTCATGAATATTGTATTTTCCATGTTAGGATCTTGATGGACATATGTTTGTTATATGTGTAAATTTTTGACTGAATGTTAGTTGTTTTGATTGATACTTGTTAAATTAAAGCTGAATATTATAAACATGTGATTTATACATGAAGAGGTGCTGCCCTTAGCATGCCTTAATCTTCAATTTCATCATTAAATTATCGGTTGCCTTTGGCACAATTTTGTTTCAGATATTGTTGCCTAAATCACTCTCTCATACTCCCCACTATTTCATAAAAAAAGGAGCCAGAAAACCGCCATAAGTAATGATACCCATTCCATCAAATCTGAGCCATAGTACTAGAAAACCTAATACAACACCAGGACAAATAGCCTAATACCCAATCAAAACCAAACTGCCACTGTAAAGAACGAAATTAAATCAGAAAAAAAAATCAGAGAAAATCTGATAGAAATCTAAGTTAATTAATTTAGAAATTCTCCAAATCATAACTCAAAGTCACTCATTCCCGAAACCAGAATGCTCAACTCTTAGAAAAACCATAAAACATAGTATTCAATTTACCCGAATCATAGGGAGTAAACAGTTCAATTCCATGTTCCAAACTCAAAATCATAAACCAATTCGATTACAATATCAATTTCAGAAATACCTAAAATGTTTTTAGTTTTACTACCAATGCCAACATCCAGAGAATTCAGAGTCCCAATTTCATAACCTGAAACCAATACACAACTAGCATCCAAAACTCATAAAGATACCTAGAACAGTTAACCAACCTGGAGAAAACCCAGTTCAAAAAGTTTAGGATGCAAAATCCCTCAAACGCTATAAGGACAATCTCTAAAATAACATATCGAGCACTACCATTAGAAAACAGAACCCACAGAAACCCTCTGAACCCAGTGAATCTGAAAAACCCCAACCCATAAATAAAAAAACCTTCAAATTACAGAAGACTAAAACACCAAAACAGGTAAGCTAGAATCAGAAAAAACTGAAAATAAATCAAATAGAAAAGCAGAAATATAAAAAAAATCAAACCTTTGAAGTTCTCTTTTACTTCTGGCCCCAAACACAGCAGTTCTACCTTACCTTAGTGCCTATAGAGAAGCCATTATTAGATGTTTCCATTTGATTTATAAGCAATGAATCATACAAGGTCATGAAAGAAGTAAAATATAGATTTGGAGTAAAAAAAATCGAAACTTCATGGGTGGTGAGGAATAGATAGAATCGGTGAAAATTTAAAGGAACTGTGAAGGAATCTAACCTTCGTAGCACCCCCTGGACGGTGGGTGTCTTCGCCAATTGAGCACTCATTGCGATTATGCATGGGTGATTTTCTTCAAATCTAAAAAGGGTTTTCTCTTTTGAATGATGGAGGTGGAAATTTTGAGAGCGTGTCATTAAATGAAAAGGCAAAGTGATAAATTGTGACTTACACATATTCTATTCTAAAGTAATAAGAAAAGGGGATTAAGTGTGGTTTAGACATGCATTGGAAAAGAGGTAAAGCATGCATGGGAAAAAGTGCTGCGTGACACACTTTTCTTAACCCATTATTTATTTATTTATTTATTCTTAACCTCAAGATGTTGTTGAAGAATCTAAGACTAAGCTGGAATTCTTGGAGGAAAGGCTTAGGGCTATTGAAGGAGGTGGTAGTTTTGGATTTGGGGATATTGCTGGTTTATGCTTGGTATCTGATCTTGTGATTCCTCACAAGTTCAAGGTACTTGAATTTGAGAAGTACAAAGGAACTTCTTGTTCCAAGAACCATCTAACTATGTATTGCAGAAAAATGGCGACACATGCTGGTATATACGTCTATAGCCAGCTCGAATCAGATCATGGAATGACTTAGTGAATGCATTTTTGAAACAATACAAATATAATGTTGATATCGCTCCTGATAACTGCAACATCAAAATATGTCAAAAGGGAATTGAAGTAGACCCAGACAAGGTTCGTGCGATTTTGGAAATGCCACATCCTTGCACAAAAAAAGAGGTTCGATGTTTTTTGGGGAGACTAAACTATATTGCCAGGTTTATTCCCCAATTAACTTCCACTTGCGAACCAATATTCAAGTTGCTACGTGAGAATCAAACTGTAGAGTAGAATGAAGATTGTCAAGAAGCTTTTGACAAAATTAAGCAATATTTACAAGAACCCCCTATAATGCGTCCGTCGGGCGTTTTGTATTTGACAGTATTAGATGGATCAATGGGATGTGTCCTGGGTCAGCATGATGAAACAAGAAGAAAAGAACATGCTATCTACTATCTGAGCAAGAGATTCACCGATTGTGAACAAAGATATTCTGCATTGGAACAAACCTGTTGTGCCTTAGCTTGGGCTGCTTATAGATTAAGACCATACATGTTGAGTCATACTACATGGTTAATATCCAAAATGGATCCAATTAAATACATCTTTGAAAAACCTGCTCTCACGGGAAGAATAGCTCGATGACAAATGTTGTTGTCAGAATATGATATATAGTATGTTAATCAGAAGGCTATCAAGGGCAGTGCTCTAGCAGAGTACTTGGCTCACCAACCTGTTGAGGATTATCAGCCTATGCAACCTGAATTTCCAAATGAAGAAATTTTGTCTCTTTTTAAAGAGGAGGATGATGATACATAGATTCTATTTTTTGATGAATCCTCAAATGCACTGGGGCATAGAATAGGAGCAGTGCTTATCTCGCCCGAAAGACAATATATACCCATGATAACTAGATCATACTTTGATTGTACCAACAATATAGCTGAATATGAGGCATGTGTTATGGGGATTCAAGCTGCCATTGATTTTAAAGTAAGAGTTTGAAGATATATAGTGATTCTGCTCTTGTCATCCATCAGATAAGAGGAGAATGAGAGACTCGTGATTGTAAATTAATCCCTTACCAGGCATATATCAAGGGGTTGTTGGAATATTTTAACACAGTAACATTTCAGCATATTTCAAGAGAGGAGAATCAATTGGCTGATGCTCTTGCTACTCTATCATCCATGTTTGAGATTAGTCAAGAGGGAGAGTTGCCTATGATCAAGATGAAGAGTCATGAACAACTTGCTTATTGTTCCTTCGTAGAAGAGGAATCAGATGGCAAGCCATGGTACTTTGATATAAAGAGATACCTCAAAAGCAAAGAATATCCATAGGAATCCAATGAAAATGACAAGAAAATGTTGAGAAGATTGGCTGCCAAGTTTGTGTTAAATGGGGATGTGGTATACAAAAGGAATCAGATGTGTAGATGTAAAAGAAGCAGAGTTGATTTTAAAGGAAGTCCACGAAGGAACCTTTGGAACTCATATGAATGGTCATTCAATGGCTAGAAAGATTTTGAGAGCAGGGCATTTCTGGCTGACTATGGAAAATGATTGTTGCATCCATGTAAGAAAATGTCATAAGTGTCAAGCATATGCAGACAATATCAATGTTTCACCTACAACATTAAAGGTTCTATCCGCACCTTGGCCATTTTCCATGTGGGGCATAAATGTTATTGGAGCTATTGAGCCGAAGGTTTCAAATGGACACCGCTTCATGCTGGTGGGAATAGATTACTTCACCAAATGGGTGGAAGCTGCTTCTTATGCCAATGTGACAAGAAAAGTAGTAACCAAATTCATTAAAAAGGAAATCATTTGCAGATATGGTCTACCTATTTACTGATAATGCTACCAATTTAAATAACAAGATGATGTCTGAGCTATGTGAAGAGTTCAAGATTCAACATCATAATTCTACTCCCTATCGTCCAAAAATGAATGGAGCAGTTGAAGCAACAAACAAGAATATAAATAAAATCATCCAGAAATGGTAGTGACATATAAAGATTGGCACGAGATGTTGTCTTTGGCTTTGCATGGTTATCGCACTTCAGTAAGAACCTCAACTTGAGCAACACCATTCTCATTGGTATATGGAATGGAGGCAATTCTCCCTTTTGAAGTAGAAATTCCTTCTTTGAAAGTACTGATGGAAGCCCAATTAGAGGAAGTAGAATGGGTTTAGGCCAGACATGATCAACTTAATCTCATTGATGAAGAAAGGTTAGCATCAGTATGTCATGGGCAGTTATACCAAAGAAGAATGAAAAGGGCATTTGATAAGAAGGTTTGTCCTAGAGAATTCCAAGAAGGTGAATTGGTGATGAAAAAGATCATATGAGTTCAAAAGGATAGTAGAGGGAAATTGATGCCTAATTATGAAGGTCCGTATGTGATAAAAAGGGCATTACCAGGAGGGACATTAACTCTCACAAGGATGGATGGGGAAAAGTTACCGTTGCCAGTTAACTCTTATTCAGTCAAAAAGTTTTATGCTTAGTATGATTCCTTAACGACAGGAAATTTTAGTATATAGTTTTTGTGTAATTTTGTACTCCTTCATTTTTCCATTATGAAATTCAAAGTTTCATTTGGCATGTTTTTCTTTGTTTCACATGTTGTGAAATTTTTTTTAAAAATAGAAAATGTGGTGAGTCATTTGTTCATGGATCATTAAATTCACAAGATTGCGAATAATAATATAATAAGGATCATTCAAGCACAATTCTTAATAAAAGTAAAATTGGTTTTTCCAAGGAAATATTTGCATACATGATGCTTGCTACCTTTCTAGCCTTTCCAAGATTCCTAAAAAATCCCAAAAAGCCTCAAAATTCCTATAATTATCAAAGAAAAGGATTTGCTTAAGTTATTGTGTTCTCTCATTTGGTTATTTTCTGAATCTCTAAACCTAGTTCTTAGGGGGCATTTGAAAAAAAACAATCCGTTAGATTGAAAACCCGAAAGGGCAATCTAAGCAAGACAATATAAAAAAAGAAAGAAAAATGACATGTGTAAGAAGTCATTAATTTTGTTCAATTGTTAAGCTCTTTGAGAATCAAGCAATCATGATTCAAAGTGATATATGACCGTATTTCTTCATCCCAAAAACTTTTACACTTTGCACCTTTTTGAGCCAAAAATAAATTTTTCTTTCAAAAATATCCTAAGCAAGGATCATTAACATGTTGAAACTTATGTCAAAAGCTCCTAATTTATCAAATGAGTATTATTAGAAATGAAAGTTCTACATCCGAAACTTTTGAAAAAGAAAAAAGAAAAAAATTGAAGAAAAAATAAAAGAAAAAGAAAAAAAGGAAAATATAGAAAAAAAAGAAAATAAAAAAATAAAAAAAGAAAAAAAAAAGGAAAAGAGAAAAAAGAAGAAGAAAGAAAAATGAACATGATGATGGAAAGCTCATAAAAGAAGATCTTGACTGTTTACAATATTTGTTGATGGTCCTTGTTAAACTTTCCAAGCCCACCTATAAATTTTGAGCCTTTATATCCTTTTCTTCATAACCTTACAACCTCTAGTCACGTTACAAGCCTAATAAAGTCCATATTGATTGAAGAGTGGTTGTAATGATTTTTAGAAAGTTTAGCTTTGTAACAAGAGTATGTCACTGACAATACGTGTTAAAAAATAAAAAAAATGAAAAAAATGAAAAAAGGAAAAGTTAAAGAAAAATGAAAAAAGAAAGATGTCTACTGGAATGCCTTTCTTAGAAAAGAGTCATCTATACACAGGTCAACTTAGATTGAGATATCAGAAGTAACTGGAAGAATCCGATTTTCACTATCCTTGTCTTCCTCACATATATCCCATCACACCAAAACTGGGGCAATCATGTTTGAAGATTTGCTTCCAAATATCTTTCAAATACCTCAAACTCCCTAAATACTTACCTTTTACCCATGGGTTTAAGCATGCATCTAAGCAATGTTTCCAAAAGGAAAGTTGATGGTTAGGACATTAGTTTCAAATGATCCTGAATTTTCTAAAAAAAAAAGGGAGATGGGAATGATGTATAGTGAATTCAATGATTACCAAGAACTTTTGATTCTACCCAATGAAATTTTGAAAAAAAAGAAAAGAGAAACTTTTGTACATATTTTCAGTTTGTATATTCTTGAGATCTTTTAAATTTTTTATACATATGCATTTAAAAAAAATCATTGAAAAATCCTTTTGAATAGACATAAATTTGTACATACTTTTTTGAATAAACATTGGAAGAAATATTTAAAAAAAAAAAGTTTCTTTGTACATAAGTTTTAAAACATTTGAAAATCATTGAAAAAATATTTTATACATACCTTCTCCTTTGGAAAATTTGTACATATCTTCTTGAAACATTGTATTTGAAATTTTTTTTGAAAAAACAATCATTTGTAAAATCATTGAAAAAATTGTAGATACATCAACATTGAAAATGAAAGAGAATTTAAAAATAAAAATAGAATTTCATGCATTAATATATACATTATCATCAAGGAAATTAAAAATAAAATTTTATGCATTCAAACATGTAGTTTTATTTAAAATAATAAAAAATAAAAAATCATGATTTTAACATACATTCTTTAAAAGAAAATCAAATTTCATGCATTCATATATACATTCTTCAAAAAAATAATAAAAAAAATCAAGTTTTATGCATTCATAAATGCATTCTTTAAGAAAAAGAATAAAATCAAAAAGACAAAAAGAATTAATGCATTCAAACATGTACTTTCATTCAGAAAATTCACAAAGTTTCGTGCATTCATATATGTATTTTTTTTTTCAAAAAGAACAAAATCAAAATAAATAAGAAAAAAATAATCAAACTTCATGCATTCATATATTCATTTTTTCAAAAAGAATAAAATCAAAATTCATATTAAAACAAAAAAAAATCAAATTTTATGCATTCATAAATGCATCCTCCATAAAGAACAAAACAAAAAATTTTGCATTGTCATGCATCCAACATACATATTGCAACAAGGAAGAGTCAACAGAAGATATTATTAGAGAAATGACTCAATGTCGTATCTTCACATTCTACAACACGATTGTATAATCTTAGTGATATTGTTCAGAGATTTATTCAAAGTTTATGACCCTCTCGTCTCAATACAAGGTCAAATATGAATAACAACAACCATCTCGTCTCAGGTCAAAATAAAGAATAACGACCCTCTGGTCTCAGTACAAGGTCAGTTAAAAAATCAATCTTCACGACCCTCTCGTCTCAGTATAAAGTCAAGATGAAGAACAACGACCCTCTCGTCTCAGTACAAGGTCATAATGAAAAACAACGACTCTCTCATCTCAGTACACGGTCAACATGAAGAACAATGACCCTCTCGTCTCAGTACAACGTCAGTTCAAAAATCAATCCTCGCGACCTTCTCGTCTCAGTACAAGGAGGAACAACGACACTCTCAACAAGGTCAGTTCAATTTCAAACAATGACCCTCTTGTCTTAGTGTTTAAGGTATGTGGCCCTCTCGTCTTAGTACAAGGTCTCGACCTCTATCTACATTTATTTTATTGTCTTTTATTTTCCAACTGAACGAAATTAGTGTTTTTGTCCTTACTTATTTTTTACTCTCATAATCTGAACTTGGAAAGTTCAGATTATCTGGCAAATTTAAGTAAAGAGGGGGCAGCTGTCAACACCCAACTTCGTCCGGACAAATAAAAATTATTTTTGTAAATAAAAAATAAAAAAAGATAAAATAAAAGAGTAAAAATAAGAAAGTAAAACTTTTTAACATGTGTTATTTAGTTTCTTTGCCATTTAGGATAAATAATAAAAAGAATATTGACTTTATAAATAAAGTTTGATTAAATAATAATAAAAAATAAGATAAAATGAAATTTATAAAAAAAATATAAAATAACAAAAAAGGTGTTGACTCTGTCTTAAAATAAATTGAATAGAAAAATTAAGTGAGTACAATTGAACAAGGAGGTTCATTTATAAAAAATAGTTTTGATCCAGTTTGACAAAAAAAAAAAAAAAAATTTTCTGAAGTCCAATTCAAGTTGTCAAAAATAAAAATAAAGTTACTATTACTTCCACTCCTGTATGAATTTTGTTTGCCACATAAACTCAAGGTTAACGAAACCATTTATGTTCCTATGTAGCTTTAATGCCATTTTAATTCCCTATAACTTTAGTGTCATTTTAATTCTTTTAGTTAATGTCTGACAAATTTTATCTGTCATTATTAAAGGCTCTTATTAAGAATTACAAATTCATTTTTTTTTAGCTTTTTGCCTCCTCACACTTATCACATTTATGTATCATGCTTTTGACATTAAGAATTGCAAATACATTCTTTTTTAGCTTTTTGTCTTCTCACACTTGTCACATTTAAGTGTCATGCTTTTGACATTTAACCCTTATACATTCACCTATTCCTCTTCTTCATACATTTCTATACTTTAATTCTATCTACTTTATTTCTTGGTGCAATTTAAAAAAGAGTTAATACAAAGAGACCGGAATAATTAATTTTTAATTAAGAATCATGATTGAGAGTGTTATAAAGGGAGATGAAGGGGTTAACAAAAATTATAAAGAAGAGACTGATTTCATGGGAAGAGGAGACAAAAATTACACAAGAGATACACAGTTTTTATCAGAGAATTTTTCTATTTTCAAGATCCAATACAGTCTTAAATATACAATTTTCTCTTGCAAAGAATTGGAGAAGATGAATTGTAGAGAAAGAAAGGGATTGAGCTGAAGAGGCCTTCAACAGGTACTTTTCTATTCATGTTTGCTCCCGTATAAGTGTTTCTTGTGATGAATATTGTATTTGCCATGTTAGGATCTTGATGGACATATGTTTGTTCTGATCTGTGTAAATTTTTGACTAAATGTTAGTGGTTTTGATTGATACTTGTTAAATTAAAGTTGAATATTATAAACACGTGATTTATACCTGAAGAGGTGCTGTCCTTAGCATGCCTCAATCTTCAATTTCATCATGAGATTATCGGTTGCCTTTGGCACAATTTTGTTTCACAGATTGCTGCCTTAATCACTCTCTCATACTCCCCACTGTTCCATAAAAAAGGAGCCAGAAGACAGTCATAAGTAGCCTAATACCCAGTCAAAACCAAACAACCATTGTAAAGAACAAAATTAAATCAGAACTAAAAAAAAATTAGAGAAAATCCGATAGAAATCTAAGTTAATCAATTTAGAAATTCTCCAAATCATAACTCAAAGTCAATCTTTCCCGAAACCAGAATGCTCAACTCTTAGAAAAACTATAAAACATAGTATTCAATTTACCCGAATCATAGCGAGTAAACAGTTCAATTCCATGTTCCAAACCCTATAGAAAAAACAAAAATAAAAAAAAATGCCTACTAACCAAATTTAAGATTCGGGAGTCGATTACGTGTGGGGAAGGTGTCAGCACCCCACAACGCCCGTACTAAGACGGTACCTTTAATTAAATGAATAAAAATAAGTGTGGTTCTACAAAATGTTATTTTTCCCAAAAAAAATTACAGCAAATGAATATATATTTACAAAAAATATAGTTTAAGAATGAACAATAAATAAACAAAATAATAACAGAGACAAATTTTTATTTTTTTGAACCCGACAAGGATTGACCTTGGTCCTACGTATTTTCAAAGGAAAATCAAGGATCACGTAGTTCTAATTTTAAAAGTTGATTGGTGATAGTTTCATATTTTTTATTTTTTGAAATTTCATTTAATCTTGTTTTTCTGAAAGAAAAAGTTTATATTTGTTTGTTAATTAAATGTTTTTTTTATTATTTTTTTTGAAAATATTGTATATATTTTTAAATTATTTTTTAAAATTATTTTAAATCTAAATATTTTATTTTTAAAAGTTTATGTAAAAAAAAAAGGTTCTTTTTTTTTAATATTTTCCTAACTTACTTTTATTTTGTTATTAAAAAAAAAATGTACAACATAACAGTAAGATTAATTAAAAACAAACAATGAATCCTAATACCCTAAGCAGTGACAGAAAGGATTATAATCGGATGCTTGAGCTACTTTGTTTCTGGAATGATTATTTTGGTTTTGTTCTTTACTGTGCCTATTTGGATTCGTGAGGGATAGTGGCGGTTGATGTTAGTTTTTTTTTTAAATTGGGAAAAGGACTTCTTTGCCTTTGGGTTTTGTTTCTGGATTGGTTGCTTGGGGTGGACTTCTGTTTCTGAATAATTTATGTTTTGGTACATGGTTTGAAAATTTTCAAATATGGGACTTTGCTATTAATT
>Ga0209489_101142_pt1 | contig 54021 bp, 38 predicted proteins | sample SiratrowhiteBW_FD_187527 | JGI IMG/M metagenome (GOLD analysis project Ga0209489, IMG submission 187527) | Root nodule microbial communities of legume samples collected from California, USA - Siratro white BW (SPAdes) (version 2) | ecosystem: Host-associated > Plants > Roots > Nodule | place...
CTAAGTTCTAGACCAAGCTTCAAATCTTCATGAATCTTCATGCATTCCACATATGATCATAGGTCTTGAACTTCTTCACACATGATTGGCTTCATCAAATACAATTAGTTATCCACTGGTGCTAACAATCCTAAAATATCAGAATTTTGGAGTCCTTTTGTTGATAAAATTAAATCAAGAGTTTAGAATTGGAAGGGTAGATTGCTTTCAATGGCCGGAAGAGTTTGTTTAATTAAGTCAGTAATTAGTGCCTTACTCTTTTACTATTTTTCTTTCTTTAAGGCTCTGATTGTTGTTTGTAATAAAATAAGGAGAATTTGGTCTAATTTCTTATGGGGTTGGGGCAGTGAAGGAAGGAAGATCGCATGGGTGAATTGGAAAAAAGTTTGTAGTCCAGTTCAAGTTGGTGGATTGGGGATCAAAGATATCAGGTGTTTCAATAACGCTTTGTTAGAAAAATGGAAATTGAGGTTAAGGAATATGGAATAGGGTTTATGGGGAGAAGTATTATCAACAAGGTACGGGGATTGGAGGAATCTCAATGTTAATATGGTCTAGAGTAAGCAATCACAATGGTGGAAGGATTTGTGTAAAGTGTGCGGTAGTGAACAACAAGGAAACTGGTTTGACAGTCGATTGTTGTGGAGCCTTGGAGATGGGAGGAATGTCAAATTTTGGGACGACATGTGGGTAGACTGCAAAGTGTTGAAAGAAGAATTCCCAAGATTGTTTACTATTTCATAGTGTAAAGATAGTGAGGTATTCGATGTGGTGGATTGGGGACAAAGTTGGAGTGAAAGGTGTTCAAGTTGGAATCTATGCTGGAGAAGGGAGAGGTTTGAGTGGGAAAAACTCTTAGAAGGACAATTATTGGGATTGATATCTAGTGTCCAATGGAATAGGGAAGGGCAGAATAGGTTGAAGTGGATAGGGGATGATCAGCAAGTATACACTGCGAAGTCGGGATATAGTATACTGAATATGGAGGATTAAATGTCGAGTTTAGAGGGTTTCCAGTTACTTTGGAGTCTTAAGACAGGTCTATAGGGTTTGGTGTGTGCTTGGAGGATACTATGGGATAGCTTACCAACCAGGGTTAACTTGGTGAGAAGGGGAGTGTTTCTGGGGTGTACTCTTTGTCCTATGTGAACGTTTAGAAAATGCCCAACACCTTTTCTGTACATGTAAGGTTGCTCATAAAGTTTGGGACTTGTGTGAGAGGTGGATAAGAAGGGTCACAGTTAGACACGAGTTTATCTCCATCCATTTTCAAAGCTTTCATTTAACGGATCATAGGAATAGCGTGAACAAAGCTTGGAAAGGGGTGTAGGTAGTTGTTGTGACAGAGATTTGGAATCTTATAAATAAAGTAGTTTTCAGAGGAGGGGTAGTGGATGAGGAGCAAGTATTTTGTCTAGAACAACTTAAAGGTTGGGAATGGTTTAATCATAGGATTACGAGAACAACATTCTCTTATTCGGATTGACACTTTGCTCTAGTCAAGTGTTTGGAATCTTTGTAGTAGTTAACGTGGACCTGATATAGATTGATGGTGTAGATAGAAGGTAGGTGTGTCTTTGTTTTACAGGTATATTACTGGAAAGGTAGTGGAAGCATACAAGATGAACACAACGAGGCAAGAAGGAGAGTCTGGATATTAGTTATATGAAGGATGCACAAGTGTTAAATGAAAATAAGGGGTGATGTGTATCTTCTCATGAGTGTGAGAAGTATACCTCGCTTTATGTATACTGTATTTCATATATATCTCTTTTTGTCGAACCTTTGTGTGTTTCAAGACATGTCTAGAAACAACTATAGAACTATGATTTAAGGTGTATAAGGATTAAACTACCCCTAAAGTGATCATTTTATTTAATTTATTGTTGGCTGTTAAAAAAAATACATAAGTCTCCGAACAAAAAACATGACAAAGACATAAACTTAAAAAGATATCAACAAAACATAAAATGACACTAATATAAAATTGATAATCAGACATAATCATCACGCTATGCTCTGAAAAACTGCTTCTAATTAATCATCGCCTGCATGTGCGTAGAGCAAATGATAGTATGACTCACCATAAAAAAAATTAGCATTAGTTAATATTTGATGTACCATGTTCACTGTTTTCATCGGTATATGAATGAAGAACTCAAATGATGGCACTAGAAGCATCTGGAGCCTATTGAAAACAAAAGAATATATACGTTAATTTTAAGCACGATGCAACTCAAAAGCGCATTACGCTAAAAATAATGTTCTCAATTCAAAGCATGAATAACTAGCCTTGTTTATGGCTTTCTTATTAGACTCCCCCTTCGTGAATTAATTGAAATATATAATTGAAATATATTTTTAAGGGGAATTATAAATTCTCTCCAAAGAAAATGTCTAGTATTTTTTATGAAAATGATAAATCATATAAGGAGAAATTAAGAAGAATGTTACAATTAGCTGGGGCATCATTCTCTATCGAACAAAGATTAAGTAAGACGTAAAAGTATGCGTACCTCTTCTTCAGAAGTTCTTGTCACAGCAGAATTAAGATTACTTTCTATTCGGGGTCTGCCATATTGTGAAGAATACCACTTGGTAGGATGATCTATTTTGTTGACTCTACTGAAAGTTTTCATGGAGCTGCACTCGATGACGTAGACTTCCTTCAAGGATGGAAAACTTAAAGAAAAATTGCCAGCGTAAAAGCACCTCAGCTCTTGTAATCTTTTAAGATCCAAAACCTGGAGCCTCTCAAATATTAATATTTCTTCATCCTCATCACATTTCTCTGCAACAATTGCCGTCAATCCCTCACAGTCTTCCACTACTAGATCTTCAAGTTTCAAAAGATCTTTGGCTACAGATTCTGGAAACACACTTGTAATGCCTTTACATTCCTTAACATGCACTTCTTTTAGACGTTGCAAGCATAAAGTTCCATGAGGATCTTCTTTCCAAACGTTCTCCAGATTTGGCAGCTTCCATAAAACTAGTTTTTTCAGAGGAAAAGTCACTGTGTTTTGTGCACATTGAACATCAAAAATGGTTTTGACAGAATCACAGTTTCGAACTTCGAATGTTCTCAATTCAGGTAATAAAGGAAGCAAATGGAAGGGTAGCACTGCATCTGATAAAAACTGGCAGTCGTCCACAATCAATCTGGTCAACTTACTGAAGTGCAATAAGTTGGGGATATGCCATATCTCTTGTAGTGCGGACCTACTTTTGAGATCAAGTTGTGTAAGCAATGAAATCTGCACGCGCAAAGAATAAATAAAGATATGAAAATAATTATTTACAAGACTCAATGATACCTTTTAAATTAGTACTTTACAAATAAGAAATCTTCACTAATTTATTAATAATTATTTTTTATGACGCAAAAATTTAATTGACGATATATATTTATAATATTAATAAGGATTCTCTGGTTTGTTACAGTTTTTAAACCTAAAAAAATGTCTATGAAATAATTACTTACACAATAAAAAAAACTATCAGTAATAAAATTATAAAAATTATTATTATTTATTTTAATAATTATTGTAAAATATTTTTTTTTATCATAAGTAAAAAAGTGGTTTCCACTGGTTTAAAATAAATTTTGTACTGAATCACGATTTATAATTTTCATCGCTTGACTTCACGACTTGCAAAAACAAGTTCAGAATTGAGATTTATAATTTTATTTAGTTATCATCATAATACCAAAATATTGGTTCAATTGTTAGGATATGTTTGAGAAATGTAAATAAATAAAAGTTATTGGTATGAATATGAAAATATATAATTATTTTAAAAAATGTTCTTTTTCTTTCAAAAGTATAGGAATAAAGGATTTAAACGTTAATTGGTATTTATTTTTTATGGATTGTTTGAAAATTAAGTAAACATAGCATGGAGTGATAGGAACTATGAAGTGGACATGGGAGGGTAGGATGCAATGTATTTAGTATTGTGTGTGTTGTGCAGGTTAGAGGCCTCATCAACTACAGTAAAGAATGATTCTAAAGTCTATGGGACTTTGAGAGTTACTGAGTATTGTTAACCTATAGCAGTTAACACATCACTTCATTAACAAAGCTATACTTATTCAAGAGGATTGCAGGAAAGACTTAATGGAAATCAGAACCGATACAGTAGATGAAGGCCACTTAATAAAGAATTAATGTTTCGACAATTATAGTAGAGTGGTTTTTTTCTATTTCCTGAAATTTGATAGAAGCTTGGTGTACCTTTTGTTTGGAATTTTAAGTTATTATGATGTATTTGCTTGCCTTAGTTGTATTTAGTTGTCTTACTTATTGGAGATAACTTACTACTATGGATAGGGATTTTTTTCCTTTTTGTATAAGGGTTGGAACATTCTTAAAGTGCTCCCACTAATTTTAATTTTTCACTACTAAAAAAGAAACTGTACAATTTTTTAGTGACCACTATTTCATTACTTTGAGGAATGCTATCTTAGTTAATTTTGAAGACGATTAATGTAATGTCTATGACATCTCATACATATGCTCTTCATCTCAAACTCTTTGTTATCTATATCTTTTTTTGTTTTGAAATATTTGAGTATAGTATTTTTATTTTTTTCCCCATAAATTTCATTGTAATTATTAATTAAAATTCTAAATAAAGATTATTTTTTTAACAAGAAAAAAAATTAATAAAAATACTTAAGGGGTGTTCTTATCCTAATACAAAAGTATAATTTAAAAACAAAAATTCTTACCTTAAATCCAAATCCTACACATACAAATATCCAACTAAAGATTATAATTTCGACATTAAATTAAATTATAGATATAGTGTGTAAATTTTAATTAGACTTTATAGAAAAAAAAAAAAAACTGTGTGATAATTAAGACTACATCCATATTTGTTTCTGTCAAATAGACTTGCACTAGGCTACTCTTAATAGTTAAAATTGATATGAAGAGTAATGCAATTATGACTATTATTTTGAAGGATTGTTTAACAAGTTGTACATAATATTACATTTTTATATATATTTTCTGTGGTTTAGACTTACAGTAGGCTACTGTTAATAGTTTGAGCACATTCATTTATGACTATTTATTTTGAAGATTTGTTAAATAAATTGTGATAATTTTTCAAAATGTTGTCCTAAGCCATTTTAAATGTTTAAACATATGGTGTAGATATATGTCTATGCATAACAAATGGGTTCTCAGATGCTATAACCACAAGAATCGTAATCATGTTCAACAAAAAAAAGTAAACACGTATACCTTTTTCAGAAATTCCTTACTAATAGTAGAGTTGAGATCAATTTCCAATTGAATAGTCTCTAAGAATGGTTGAAGTTTAACTTGAGATAATTTGGCTGTCTCTAGAGTACCTGCACATAAAGTTTCCATCTCATCGCAATCTGTTATTGATAATTTCTCTAACAATGGCAAACTTAAACTTCCTCTGTAGAATCTTCTCAGATTTTCCAAATTTTCAAGATTCAAACAATTGAGCTGCGGAAATATTATCTCATCCTCATCGAATTCCTCCCCCTCCTCCTTAAACACTATCTCTTCAATTGATTTACACTTTTTTATCTCCATTCTTTGAAGTTGAACCAAACTTTTGGCCGTAGAGGATGTGAACAAATATGACAAGCTATCACAATTTTCTACTTTCAAACATATCAGACTTGAGAAGGACACTCTGAGTTTTACCAAGTATTTTAAACAGGAACAGCTGATGACTTCAAATGTTTCTAGATTTCCGACAAAAGGCTCAATCCATGAACTCTCTAACCCAACGGAAACCAACTCTTCAAGTGACTCTAAGCGTAATTCTTTCAGCTGTGACAGATGTTCACTATCATCTGGTCTTTGAAGGCAGAAAATTATCTTGAAAGAACTGCTACACACCACAAGCTTCTTCACATTTGGCAAGTGTTGTAGAAATCCATACTCCGGAAATTCATCACACTCAATATAAAAGCATAAAGTAAGAACTTCTAACATGTGTAAAAGGCTTCTCTGAAATTCTCCATCCACAATCATCTTCAATTCATTTTCACCCACTGTCAGATGCTCTAAGTTGGGTGTAATTAGCTACAAAAAGAAACCAATAACCGAGTAAAGGCAGGTTATCAGAGTCAAAGATTCGGTTCTCTATATAAAATTGAAATTGTGAACTTTCATGCTAAAATAAGCCTCATAATTAGTGAAAAACTAAACAAATCAAAATAAAATAAAAATAGGTCTGAACTAGGTAGGCCAGGTAGCGCTAATAAGGCCCTACCGTATGAGCATACAACAATTTTGAGTTTAAATTAATTTTTAGATGAAAATTTGATAAACGAGATTACGTGAAGAAAAGAATGAAAAATCTTTGTATGGTTGGTAAGAGATTGTTTATGAAGATTTAAGCACTTTTAACGAATGACATATTGACTTGGAAAAATGGCCAAACCTTTGCTGTTGCATCATGAATGCAGTGTATACTATTGTGCGTGAACTTGGGCAAATCCCATAGTGTCAATGACGTCACGCTGGGTAACGTAAACTTAGGATTTGTTTCCTTTGGATCAGGTGAATTAGCCTCTGTAACAATTTCAGCAGGATCTTCGTTCCAAACACTTTCCAGATTTGGAGGTTCCATAAAACCAAGGTTTCCAGAGGAAAAGTATTTTGTGCACATTGGGCATCAAATATGGTTTTCACAGAATCACAGTTTCGAACTTCCAATGATTCCAATTTAGAAAGTAAAGGAAGCAAATGGAAGGGTATCACTGCATCTGATAAAAAGTGGCAGTAGTCCACAATCAAGGTGTTCAAGATTGTGAAGCAAAGGTGTGGGATTTGCTCTGCAAGACGCCATATCTCTTGTAGGTCTGTCATACCTTTGAATTCAAGACTCGAATTCCATGCAACCTTGCGAAAGCACCACATTCAACGAATAAATAAAAGAATGATGTATCACTAACTTTATTTATAACTAATTATTCAGAGATGTAATCATCAATTTTAATAGCTTTTCTTTTCAAATTACATTTTTATTACAAATTATATTTCGCTACTTTGAACAAAAAAAGTCAAATTTGAGTTAGATTTAAAATTCTATTTAATTTTTGTAAAATTGAAAATTGTATAATTTTAATTTAAGCATAGAAGTTAATTATAAAAAATGTTACTATTTTTAATTAATCTTTTGGCTGTTTTAATTGGATTCTAAAGTTTTTAAAACCGACATAAATTATTATTTCCTATTAAATTTTAGCAACGTTTTTTCTTTTAGTTTTGCAATCTAAATCAATATTAATTTAAAAATTCAACTTTCATATGAATGAGACTAAATTAAAATATACGGATGTAAATTACATCTTCACTTAATTTTAGTTTGATTTTATTTTGCTATCACATTAAGTTATGTTTGACATGTTATTTTAACTTTTTCTCTGAAATTATTTACTAATTTCGCATGAATCTATTTCTAATACTCAGTAAAAAAAAAAAAAAAAAAACTTACAGATCTTTTTAAATGTTGTTATTAGAAGTAAAAAATTTTATACTAATTTTAAATTTTTATATTTATTTATTCTCTTAAAACATTAAGTTTTTTTTATATTATTTTCTATTATGACTTTATTATTTTTATGTTTTTACAATTTATAAAGACAGTCATTGTTAATATTGACAATAATAACAAGTTATTATTATTATTATTATTATTATCATTATTTTCATACTTTTATATTATTTAAATGATTATTTATTATTTCAAGATTGTACTTAAATCCATTACAATTGATTTGTGGTATGTTTATTTTATTGTTATCACTTTTAATTTTTTTTTTATTATAGACCATGTATTTTATTAATGTATTTGTTGCTTACGTTGTAACTATAGACTCAAAGTGCTGACCTTAGACCTATGTATAAAATTTTGTTTAGTTTAAACTTAAGGAAAAGACAAGTGTATTTAATAAGATTTTAAGATAAATAAATTTAATTTTCGATAATTAATTTATTAGGTATCATTTAATAAAAACATAACATATGATAATACCTATTTAAAAACTAATAGGATTCTCAGTGTTAACTTTTAAAAGTCACAAGAGATAGTAAGTTTTTTATTTTAAAACTACAAGGAGTGTAAATGTTATTTGTACAGCTTAGAGTAAAATAAGTATAAACTCTTAACAAAATGTAAAAACATTATAGTAATCAAATCCTTATTTAGTAATTTTTAACCTTATTTAAAAAAATAAAAATGACTAAAGATACTAATTAGTCTCAAAATTTTAATAAATGCTCAATAAAAAAATTAAACACATACCTTGTGCAGAAATTCCTTTCTTAAAGTAGAGTTGAGATCAGTTTCCATTAAAATGTTGTGATTAATTGTTATTTGAGACAACTTGTTTGCCTCTAGAGTGCCTGCACATAAAGCTACCATCTGGTTGCAATATGTTATTGACAATTCCTCCAACAACGGGAAACTTAAACTCCCTCTGTAGAACCTTCTCAGATTTCTTAAATTTTTAAGTTTCAAACAACTGATCTGTGAAAATATTATCTCATCCTCATCTGATTCCTCCCCCTCCTCCTTAGACACTATCTCTTCAATTGATTCACACTCTTTTATCTCCATTCTTTGGAGCTTAGTCAAACTTCTAGCTGTTGAGAATGTGAACAAATATGACAAGCTATGGCAATTTTTTACTTTCAAACATGTCAGATTCAAGAAAGGCAATCTCCATGCTACCAAGTCTTGGAGGGACTCCAAGTGTAATTCTTTCAGCTGTGAGAGAAGACCACTATAATCCACATTATTAGGACTTTTAAAACGGAGCATCTCTTTGAAGGAACCATCACACACCACAAGTTTCTCTATATTCGGAACCTGGTCTAGAATTTCATATCTCAATATATCGCAACCAAGGCAGAGAGTAAGAGCTTTTAAGTTGTCTAAGAGGTTTTTCTCAAATTCTCTTCGCAAAATCATCTTCACTCCATTTTGCCCCAGTGTCAGGCACTAATAACCAAGAAAAATATAAGCAAAAGTTTGTTAAGACTGTTAAACACATAACTCTCTTAAATTTTAATGCCAAAAGATACCTGATAATTAGTGACAACTTACTATTTCAATAAAATATGTGCGAATATGTGAATTTTAAAAAGAAAACAGTTTGCTCAGAAACCAGAAAAAGAAATGACGTGAGATGTTATTGTTGCGTCATGAAGTGTATTCTTTTACTTATACAAAACATATTGGATGCTCTGTATAAGTGAAATTTTGACCACAATCTGGTATTAAAAATTTTGTACAACAACTTGAACGAAATTACTATTCCATTAAATAAGCATCATTTGTAAGTTCCAACAGTTTCATTTTTATTCTGTCATATTGTTATATGTGATACCCTTTCACAGACCTAGTGCAAACTGTTCCCATTCACGGACATTTATTTTTTAATGATATGGATAATTTTGTCTTCTCAAAGTAAATAGTCCTGTCACCTATATAAATAAATAAATATATATATATGGATAGAAAACTTATAAAAAAAATTAATATTAATTTTGTGATTTTATTTTAGAAAATAAATATTAATTATTTAATTTTATTTTAAAAACAAAATTACAGAATTGAAATTAGTTTTTTTTCTTTAAACCTTCTATCCATATTTTTTAATATTCAATTTGCAGACATTGATCCATTTACAAAACATGAAGCAAGGAGAAAGTGATGTGACAACAATACCTTTTTAGTAAAGAGTTGATCTTGGGTATGAGACTTGAGTGAGTAGTAAATATACTCGAAGTTTGGCAAACCCCGTAATTTCAATGATCTCACACACGGACAGGGGAACGTAAACTCTAGACCGAGATCTGTATTATCCTCTGCGACAATGGTCATCAATTCCTCACAGTTTTGCACATTTTCCAGTTCCACAAAATCTTTGGCTACTGATGCCGGAAACACGGATTTAAGGACTTTACATTCCTCAACATATACATACTGGAGTTGGTGCATGCTTAGAATTCCATGAGGATCTTCATTCCAAACACTCTCCAGATTTGACAAGTTGGATAAAATTAAATTCTTCACAGCAAAAGTAATTAATATGCCTTTTCTTGTAGATTTTACATCAAAGACGGTTTTGACATAATCACAGTATCGAACTTCCAGTGTTTCCAATTTGGGTAATAAAGGAAGTAAATGGAAGGGTAGCACTGCATCTGATAAAAACTTACAGTAGTTCACATTCAATCTAGCCAAATTACTGAAACAGAAGTCGGAAATATGCAGTGGGCTATGCCATATCTCTTGTAGTCCTGGCCTAATACTGAGATGAACCTCTGATTCCCTCAGCGTCTGCACATACAAAAGAACAAATAAAAATATGAAATTAATTATGGATTACAAAAGTTAATAATAATTTTTTCCTTTCATTTTCATACATAGTTTAAACATAATTTATTATAATTTAAGCCGTCCTTTTCATGTTTAAACATAATGCCATAGATATGTGTCTATACATAACAAAATGGTTTGTAAAATCAAATCTAAAATCACAACTATTTACGTAAAGTGTGTAGTTTTTCTAATGTACTAAAAAATAATTATTGTGGTTTCAATACTCATAGTTATTAAAGATATTTAGATATTAAAGATACATATTATACTCTTCATCTATTAAAGTAATAAATAGTATGAGATTCAATATGATTTATCACGTATTAAATATTGTACCATTTTTAACCAAAGTATATTTTATTAAAGATAATAAATCATTAGAATAATGTTTAGAATAAATGTAGTTACTTTTCCCCTACTTGATGATAAATATGGTTTATTTTATTAAACTTTAAAACAACTTTATATATGTACACTACAAGAAAAAAGAGTTACTTAGAGATCAATTTTTAGCTATAAAATGAAATAAATGCTAATTATGACCAAAATAGTCATCAAATTATATTTTGGTTGCTAAATAACTACAAAATATAAGGAATGATTAAATTTAGTGACCAATTAAGTTAAGATAATTAGTATCTACCATTAGTTACCAAGGTTTTAGTGACCAATACCATTAGATTCTAAATTAGTGTCTAACTTAATTAGATACTAATTTAGTATCTAAAGACATAGGTCACTAAAACTTTGGTATGTAATGTTAGATACTAATTATTTAACTTAATTGGTCACTAAATTCAATCATTACTTCTATTTTGTAGTTATTTAGCAACCAAGATTTAATTTGGTGATTATTTTGGTCACAATTAGTAACCATTGTATTTGGTAGCTAAATATTGATCTCTAAATAGCTTTTTTTCTTATACCGGTATTTACTAAATTATATACAACCAACTATTCTTTCATAAATACGTCTAGAAAAAAGTTTAAAAAATAAATATAAGAAAAATATAAAAAGTTATTTGTTTCATAAAATAAAATTAACTAACATTAGTTGAAAAAGTATAATAATTTCTTTTTTTTTCTGCTAATATTAAATATGATTCTTAAGACAAATATTAAAATAATAATAATTTTACTGTAAAAGATTATGATTGAAAAATAATATAACTTTTACTTTACTAGTAGATAAACTATTGCTAACATGTTTTTTTTTTCTTTACATACATTGGTTGCACTTCATCAAAACACATTTTTCGAAATTTTTATCAGAGGCAGTAACTTGTTATACAAAATTAAAATTAATATATCCGCTTCGCATAGACTTATAATAAATTTTGACATTATATAGAAAGGAAAATACAAATAATTTAACATTTCTAATTTGGGAGGTAATTAGAAGGGCACGGTCCATGACCATTTCTGAGACAGTGCATTGTAACGAGAAGTATCATAACAATGTTTAGTAAAAAATATTAAACGCGTACCTTTCTCAGAAATTCCTTCCTCACTATAGAGTTGACATCAGTTTTCAATGGAATACCCTCTTCGTCACTAATTGTTACTTGAGACAACTTGGTTGCCTCTAGAGTACCTGCACATAAAGTTACCATCTCGTCACAATCTGTTATTGACAATTCCTCTAACAATGGCAATCTTAAACTCTTTCTGTAGAACATTCTCAGATTTTTTAAATATTCAAGTTTCAAACAACTAAGTTGCGGAAATATTATCTCATCCTCATCTGATTCCTTCCCCTCCTCCTTAGACACTATCTCTTCAATTAAGTAACATCTTATTATCTCCATTCTTTGGAGTTGAGCCAAACTTCTGGCTGTTGAGGATGTGAACAAATATGATAAGCTATCGCAACTCTCTACTTTCAGACATTTCAGATTGAAGAAAGAAACTTTGGATGCTACCAATGTTTTTAATCTTGAACACATAATTACTTCAAAGGTTTCTACACTTCTGACAAAGGTCTCTGTCCAAGAGTTCTCTAACCCAATGGAAACTAGGTCTTTAAGGGATTCCAAGTGTAATACTTTCAGCTTTAAGAGAAGTCCACTATAATCCACATTATTAGGGCTTTCACAACACAACATCTCCTTCAAGGAACCATCACACACCACAAGCTTCTCTATATTCGGAACCTGTTCTAGAATTTCATATCCAAATACATCCGCCTGAAAGTGGAGAGTAAGAACTTCTAAGTTGTGTAAGAGGTTTGTATGAAATTTTCCTCGCAAAATCATCTCTACTCCATTTTCCCCCAGTGACAAGCACTTGAATAACTGAGAACAAAGTAAGCAAAAGCAGGTTATTATAATTAGAGACTCATATCTTTTATATACAATCACATAAATAACCTTTTATTCCTGATAAATTGTAATCGGTGATAAATTAAATACGGCATGCATTATACGACAAAATTTCATATTTTAATTTTCACATATTTCGTACTATTCATATTGAACAGTGAAAGAGGAAGTGGTAAAACAGTAGTACGTACTTTTTTAGTACCGATTTGATTCTTTGTATGTGATTCTAGATGCGTATAGATATCAGACTTGAGTGAGTAGTAAAAATAGTTGAAGTTTGGCAAACCCCGTAATTTCAATGATCTCACACACGGACAGGGGAACGTAAGCTCTACACTTGGATCTGCATTATCCTCCGCAACAATATTAATTAATCCCTCACAGTTTTCCACCAGTAGATTTTCTAGTTCCACAACATCTTTGGCTACTGATGCTCGAAACAAGCTTTTAAGGTGTTTGCATTTCTCAACATGTACTTCTTGTAGAAGGTGCATGCTTAGAATTTCATGAGCATCTTCATTCCAAACATTCTCCAGATTTGAGAAGTTGGACAAAGTCAATTTCTTCAAAGGAAAAGTGAATGATGTGCCTTTTGTTGTACATTTGACATCAAAGATGGCTTTGACATAATCACAATTTCGAACTTCCATCGTTTCCAAGTTAGTTAAGAAACGAAGTAAATTGAGTGGTAGAAGTACATCTGGTAAAATGTGGCAACCATCCACAGTGAGAGAATGTAAGAGAACGAAGAAGGAGTTTGGGATGGGTCGTGAGCCAAGACATAGCTCTTGTATATCTCCCTCATTCAAATTTGAAATACTCTCCTGCAAAACAAATTACACTTACAATTTTATTTTTGTCACATCCAAATTTGTTTAAAGTGTTAACTTTTGGGAATACATTTTTCATGATTATGATATTATGATGACAACATGAAAATAAGAAAAAAAGAAAACTAGCAAATCATAATAATAAAATAAAATAAAAACGAGAACCTACAAAACTAAGATTATGGAAAGTAATAGTATGGAATAAAGAAACGAAATTTCTTGATTAATTGACCGGTAACCTTATTACGAAAAGAAATCGAAGATATAATTTCATTTCAACGAGTGATGATAAGATTTGCAAGAGAACAAAATATGTTCAAAATGAGTGATGTAGTGGAATGCGAAACTTAATGTTATTATAATATCTTCCAAACTATTTAAATAAGTTTTTCAATTAGCTTCCAAGCTTATCTTAAAAGTCTTCGAGCTTATTAGTAGGTTTTCAAGCTTAACTTGAACTTTTAGGATACAAAACTCATAAAAATGTAAGGGTTATGGATAACTCTCCTTTTTTGTAAGAAGTACAAAGATCCTACGTTAAAACATTTTAAGTCTATATCTTCTTTATGAGAAGAGACCTTTATTTATATTTATTTAACGTTAGTATAAAAATGGGATTTGATGATAACATATGATGTTAGTTAAAAAGAATTGATGTAAAAAAAAATATAGTGATAATTATATAATTAATTAGATACATATTACATTTGTTATTCTAATCAATATAACAAGCACATTTCTACATCGAATAAGCCAATAATCGATGCAGAAAATAGTCTAGGAAGTACCTTTAAAAAAATTGAAAAATAATTGTGCAGCACACTGATTACATAGTTATATTAACGACCAATGTAATATGTGGTATTTATTGCATCGATTGTTATTACAACGGATGTAATGTCTCTCTTTTCAACCCTACTAAAGCTTAATTTCATTGTTTTCACTTGCTCGCCCATTGAGTGTTGTTAAGGTCGTTTTACTTTTTCAATGTCTCTATCATTGTTCTCACTCACATGTGATCTTCATTAATTGTTATAGCCTTTGCCCACTTTGCTTTGTCGCATTTTTGATGTGTATGGTTTATGTAACTTGTTTCAAATTATGTTGATGTCCCAGGTTATATGAAGGGTTCGGGGTTTCCTTACATCTTAAGGTTGCACTTTCTCCCCTGCCACCAAGCCACCACCACCTCCTGACCCTTGCTGCTCACAATAAGTTAGCGATTTTGTAAAATTGATTATAAATAATTAGAAATTTATTTTTTGTTCCAATTTTTTTATTAGTAACTTCTTTTGATGTATATTTGATAATTGAGTCCTTATATTATATAAAATTATCAAAGATTTTTCAGTTGCCAAAATTTAGAGCGGAAAAACTACAAATGGTCATAACTTTTGATATAGAACTTAGATTAAAATATGTTAAAAGTGAAAGTTGCTTGAAACTAGGTAAGGAACATGATAGGTAATTTTCTAAGGGAATATGAAATCCATGGATTTTCAAAAATTTCATCATTTACTATTAATCTTTTTAGGGCTTTTGATGTACTTATTTAGAGTTTTAGCTCTTACATTACATACCTATACTTGTCAAAAAATTGTACAATTTTTTGTGGTGTTTTCTTGTATTAATTATATATTTATCATATCATTACATCTTACATATTTCATACTTATATCTATAAGCCATCACCAAGAGTTCCTTCATTGCATAATTTTTTTTATGTTAAATTCTCTTGAACAATTTTTATTTATATGAGTATAGTGTTATCGTACATAACCTTATAGAATGTCTTCAAAATCAAGGGTAATCAACTATTGAACATTGCACTTATTCAACACTATGGATAAAGTAAGCACACTTTGAATATTTACATTTTATTTAATGAAATGATGTTTGAATCATAAACACAAACACAATTGAAGAAATTCGTCAAGCATGAGTTATATACATTAGAAATTAGAAAATGTTATAATTTATAAATTTGTTACACAAACAACATTTTTTATTACTTTTGATTATGTTATCGTGACTTTAATTTTCTTGAGTTTGCATTTTGAACAATTTTTATGTTTGGAAGAGAGAAGACAACAAATTATTTTCTAGGTATTACAGTATATTTGTTACAGATTGGAAAAATAATAAATTTTTATATGTTAAAAAATGATACGTATTATATCGGTTAAAACTTGGAACCAATGTAATATGTGATCTTTTACATCAGTCGTAGCAATAACCGTTGTAATGTCTTCCTGGTTCACATATTACATCACCATTGTATAAAGTCTCATATTACATCGATTCTAACTTACAACATATGTAATATGTATCGTTTATTTTTGCTCTTTTAAATGTTCTTTTACATTGGGTGTGTTTATAACCGATGTAATAATGGTGTATTTTATATTTTATATCAGTTGAAGAAATAATTTAAATGGTCATGGGCTTTCTACATTACCTACATCAACATTGACTGTAGAATCAATGTAAACACTTTCCTACAACCAATATAAAATCCTTTTTTTTTTGTACTAGTATAACTATAATTATGGGACTTCATTCCTAGTTTACTATTGCTTGCTATAAGAATATCATCTATGTACAACAACTATACAATGAATAAACCATCTTTTATAAACTTGAAGTAGACACAATTGTCGTATTTGCTATATTCAAAACCAATGCTCACAATAACCTTGTCAAATCGTCTGTTCCATTGCCTTAGGCATTTTTTCAAACAAAATAAGGATTTGTTTAACTTACAAACATAATGCTTCTTGTCTCTAACCCCAAATCTTTTAGGTGGCTCCATGTAGATGGTCTCCTTAAGTCTTCGTATAGACATGTTCTCTTAACGTCCATCTATTCTTGCTCAAGGCTAAGTTTAATAACCATGGCTAATAGCATCCTAATGAGTGTGCGCTTTACTACATAAGGAATTGTGTCATTGTAATCAACTCTTTCTTTCTGAGTAAAACCTTTAACCACCAATCTAACCATTAATTTTTGTTGACCAATTTCTGGATTACCATCTTTATGTTTAAAATTCATTTGCAACTGACTAACCTACAACTCACAGGTCTACGAACAAAAGTGCAGGTATTCTTTACATGAAGTGACTTTATCTCCTCATTCATGGTATCTAACCATTGAATCCTCACCTTACTTGCTTATGTAAAGGATTCATTAGACAATTCATCCTAACACCTCACTAGCATAAACTAAGGAGTATGTAATAAGCTTTGCATATCCATACCTTTCTAGAGTTCTTATCATCCTTCTTATTTTATCTCTGACAAGCATGTAATAATTAAATCGTTTATCTTCATTAGAAACTTCTTGTCTATCATCTACAAGATCATTTACTGCATCATTTTTTTAGAAATCAGATGTTTCTTTACCAGGCTCCACCTCAGTGTAAGCCTTTTCACCACTAGAGCTTCTCCCGGACGCACATAGAACTATTGGCTTATAAGCCATTTCATTTAATTGAAGATGACATCTTTGTTGATGATACATTTCTTCAATCCTAAATCTAGACACCATAGATGATATCATTTAACACCTTCTGCATATCCAAAAACATGCACTTGACAACATGTGCATATAGTTTTCCTTGTCTTATTTGAGCACAGGTAACATAACCAAGGATTCTCAAGTGATCCAGGTTGGGGAAATGTTCTGACAAATTTTCTCAGGAGTTCTTACCTTCAACATTGTTGAGGGACATCTATTTATCAGGTACGCAGCACTAGTGACAACTTCCATCCAAAATATCTTTGGAATTCTAACACTTAATAATATGTATCTCACTCTTTTTAAAATTGTCTATTGAATCTCTCAGATATTATATTAATAAGTCCTTGCTACTACCCTATATGCTTTGCAATGTAATTCTCCATGCAGATTGTGTTGAATAACTCTAAACAAAATTCAATCAATTTTGAACCGCTTGTTCGTCTTACCAGTCTGGTTTTCTTCAGTAAATGTTTCTAACTTTTGAAATTCTAAAAACTTTGTTCTTTTTTCTTCTAAGAATAGATCTATAACTATCTCGAGAAATGATATATTATGAATAAGAAGTCCAATCCCAGTTTCTATATATTAAATTTTAAATTTGTTTCAAATCAACCTTTAACTAGAATATTTGTAACCATTCTTAAATTCAATTTGAGAAAATGGAATCATATCATTTTTTTTTGTGTAAATATAATCTATAGGAGTTAAATTTGTGATAAAGATAAATATTTGTCAAGTCTTTATGATTCGAAAACCCTAGAAATTTGTGAGCTTCGCTTAAATTAGTACACTTGTCAAAATAAATTAATACACCATTAAATAATGATCATATTTGTCTTTCTGTTTAATTTATATTCTAATGAGATTTCGATTCTAGAGACTTGTGTAGCTAAAACCTGATACACAATGAAAGTATCTTATACTACAACTATTATCTTATCTTTAGTTGTTCAAATGATTATTTAATTTTTTAGATATGATAAAGTCCAATAATATCTCATTTCTTATCTCTAAATATATTTTATCAATTACCAATATCTTGATATATATATATATATATATATATATATATATATATATATATATATATATATATATATATATGATGTGATAACTTGTAACAAATAGGGTTACAAAAACCTATATATCATAGAAAGATTCAGTTAACTAAAAATTCTATATGCTTTTTACTCTTATATTTTCTTATTCTCTTAACACATGAATGTGTCGTAGTCAATACAATCACATGAACACCTTTGATTTTATGTGAAGGACATCGATGGATTACATTAAAGAATCCTACTAAGACATATATAGTCAAATTTTGGTATAAACCATTAAAACATTAGAAGCTAATGTTAAATACCAATTATTTTGACTTAATTAGTCACTAAATTCAATCATTACTTTTATTTTGTAGTTATTTATCAACCAACATTTAATTTGGTGACTATTTTAGTCACAATTAACACCACTTTATTTGATAGCTAAAAATTGGTCTCTAAGTAGATTTTTTCTTGTAATGTATGTATATTGCTCAAAAGGTTATATCTCCACACTTGATACTTTGCAAAACTTAAGCTTCAAATCAATAACATCATTGCCTAAAAGTTGATATATGATCATTGCCTAAAAGTTGATATATGATCATTGCCTAAAAGTTTATATATGATGCATCAACCAAGGAATGAGGTATTAGGATGATCTATCACATATCGCTTAAAATTTTATTATATCTCTCAAAGGATGATACCTTTACTCACTACACCTCTTATGTTTGGTTAACCATACCTAAAGTTTAGGACAATACACCACTTATCTCATAACATGTTTACACATTGATTATTACTTTAAAATTTGCACATCAGGATGATTTTACCCCTATCCCAAACTAGGGACGAGAGATTAACCCATTTTCTCAAGTATGGTTTGAACTCGTTCCGATTTTGACGAGGATCCACATTGACCGGGTACGGGTATGAGTATGAATAATATTTGGTTTTTTAAATTTTGTATGGGACGAAGATGGGTATGTAGATATCTGTCTAGTCCAAGTTCCAATACTCATATTCTTCCTCATTCCATCTTAAATTACTGAAACACATCTAATTTATTAACTAACCTAAAAAATTTATATTAGTTTTTCTTTGACCCTTAATTTTATAACTTAATTCTAAATCATACATTTGATCATTACTTTTGTATAATTGTTTTACCTTTATCCAATTGTTATTTAATATTCTCATTTAATATTTATATAATTATAATTTCTTTTTTGATATTTAATATTAAAGAAAAGAAAATGTGTATCTTTTTTATATTAAATATTTGATAATATCAATATTATGTTTTATTTATTGTGATTTTTACTATTTATTAAAAGTATTTAATTAATATTTAAAACTTTAAAAGAACTAGTACATGAACAATTAAAGTTATACCCGCTATTCGGTGAAGATTTAGATAGAACAAGGATATCATACATATTATTGGATATAAGAAATGATGAATTTAAAAAAAAATTATCTGAATAATACATTTGTTCTTTTTATTCAAACTATTAATATAAAGAATTTTCTATTTTATAAAATTGAAGTAAATAAGAGTAACAATAGATATTCCACAAGTATAAGTATATATAAACTAATTTTAAATGTCCTTAGAGGCAAAGTTGTGAGAATTAGCTCCTCCTTAGAGCAGTGGATAGAGAATTTGAGGCTTGACAATTCTTCTAACGTCAATAAGGTGAGACGAGAAAACACAAATTCTTGTGTTGTTCGTTCTCCTTCTTTACCATTTTCATCCTTCCCAAATATCTCTGCCAATTCCTTACACCGTGTTACATGAAGCACTTGAAGTTTGGTAAGATTTTTGGCCATGGTTGCTGGAAACAAACTTTTAAGACGCTTACAATCATAAACACGCATTTCCTTTAGCACTTGAAGGCCAATAATTCCCTCCGGATCCTTGTCCCATACATGCTCCAGTTTTGGTAGTTTCATTAAAGACAATGTTTTCAAACGGAATATTCCTGAAGCTTTTGTCACCCTATTCTCATCATTGATATTAAATATGACTTGTGCTTGAATGCAACTCCATACTTCCAACTCTTCCAAATTGTGAAAGCAAGAAAGCAGATGAGAAGGAATTACATGCACTAGAGTATGACATTTCCATGCACTAAACCTTTTCAAATAACCAAAGCTGTTTTGCTGCACCGAATGTCTGCCATGCCATAGTTGGTCTATAATAAATTTATCAGTATTACCTTCAAGAATCAAACCCTCAGTGTATGCGAAAGTGACCTGTAAAAACAGGCAAATTATTCAATTAGTTCTCTAAATATAAATTAAATTATATATATTTTATTTTTAAATTAGGAGAAACCGTATTAAATAAATGAAAAAGTGAGTAAGTACCTTATCATTGAAAACTTTTTGTATGGTGGCATTCAAGTCACCTTCCCACTGCCATTTGGCTCTTTCATCTCCTTCCACACCAAATATATTTTTTAACTTTGGTGCTATTGACTCTCTCTCACTGAATTTGTCCATCTTTGGGCATTCTCTTACAATCAATATTTCCAGTGATGGGAATTCAAAGTCACACTCCTTGTAACTGCAAAAGCATCTCATGTCCTTTAGCCTTACCAGTTCTACACTAATCAATTTGCTGAATACAATTTTCATCCCTTTGCCTTCTTCACTTCCCTCATTACTTACTATTTCCTCTACTTTATCACAACCGATTACCTTCATGGTTTTGAGTTAAACCATGCTTTTGGCCGTGGAGGATGTCATTAAATTTCTTAATCTTTGACAATAGTTGAGTTCCAAATATGTCAAGTAAGTCAATGATACAGAGGGAGGACCTAAATTATCCAATTCTCTGCAACCTACTAAGCTTAAAAGCTCTAGTCTTTGAAGAAATGGAGCTCGTCCCAATCCAAGATCCTTTATATTTGGATACCACAAAACTAATTCTCTCAGTTGTAATAGGACCCCCAATCTTTTTTGTGGTGGAATGTCTGCCACTAACCGTTCACTCGAAGAAGAGAAAGTCAATTGTAACTTTTCTAGATTCGGCATTCCGTAGGGAAACTGGTAGAGAAGATCGTCACTTTGGACTGAAATCAAACTAAGCTCTTTTAGACGGAGCATTTGATACTTTGGTAACCAATATTGTACTTCGTTGAAGTCAATTGTCATATACTCCAAATTGGGCAATACCTAAACATAATATTAACTAGCATAAGAAGGAAATAACAGAATGATGCATATGCATTAATACAAATGACTCCGCCACAAATCTCTCACAGAATCAGCATAGCAAAAAAAGTAAACTTCTAGTCATTGAACTTTTATGTGCGTGTGGTAAAAATTAAATTTGTAATAAATTTAAATATTTTTAATTAAGCATTAATAAAATTATCATTTTATTTGTTTTATTTAATATCTCTTTTGTCAACAAGAAGTGATAGTTATTTTCATCTTTTCATTTTCAATTCATGCTTATTATTTCTCTAAAGTTGATTTAATGGGGAAACTAAAAAAAATAAAAAATAGAAGAAATGAGTTGAAAGGTAAATTAAAAGTTAAAAACAGACATAATAACTATTATGACTAATTGACAGTAAAATCAAATAATAGAATACTCAATATAGCAACTTGTTTTAATAAAAAATACCGAAATTTATTTAAAACTTAATTAAACTTTAAAATTTTTCATTATTATTAATAATAAACTTTCTTACTTCTCCACGTTGGACATTACGGAAAAGATATTTAAACACTCTCATATCCTTCCTCTCACACACTTTTTTACTCACTCTTAGACGCACTTTGCTAATTCTAATGTAAATTAATAATAAAAATCATTTAAATTCTAAGTAAAATTGAAAAAAAATAATAATAGTAAGTGAAATAATTTTAATACAAAAATAAAATTTTAATAATAATTATTATAATAAAAAATATTATTATGAATAAAATTTAACAATAAACATGGAATAATGTTACTTTATTTCTTTTTAAAGTTAATAATCTTAACAAATTTATTTGATTTATGTTTTATTTCTCGTACCCAAACTGTCTTAATTTTTATTTTAGTTCTCAAGTTATTATTTTATTTTTTTCTACTTTTCTTCGTAATTGTATTCTCTACCAAACATATCACAAAAATTTGACTAAATATTCTGTTTTTTAGAAATATGACAAAAATGAAACATTGTTTACCTTTTCGGCTAATAAGACTGTCTTGCCGGTTTCTTTGAGAAACACTTTAAGCTCCGGACACTCGCCAATAATCAACTCTTTCAACTCCGGGCATTTTACAGGCTCTCTCCCTTTGCAAAAGTGCTTGCTATTTAATAGTCCATATATTCTCAAATAGGTTAATTCAGGAAACTCTAACGGATCAGTGTCAGATGCAGATTGACTTGCAATTTCTACCATTTTCGTACAATGCAATGTTGACAAGTATTCAAGCTTTGAAAGATCTTTGGCCACAGAAATTGGGAACAAATCCCTCAATTCATCACAATTACCAACTTCTATTATTCGCAGTTTTTTAAAGTTAAGAATTCCATTAGGATTTCTGCTCCACAACTGCTTCAACTTTGGGAGGTTATCAAGAAGAATAACCTGTAAATTTGAGTCTATCCCACCAGATGTATCTTTTTCTTGAGAATCATTGTTTCAAAGATCGTTTCCACCGACTTACAATGAGAAACTTTCAAGTTGTCCAAACTTTCAAACCAACCTTCCATATGATGCGGAAAAATCTAGTCTAGTTTATTGCATTCTTCAATGTTCACAGAAATGAGACTGGAAAAGGAATCTACGTTCACTTTAGTTTGCCACATATCTGTTAAGCTATTCATTTTCCTAAGGTGGATTTCCTCCAACTTAGGGAAGACCTGGACCTGCATTTTGATGAAAACAAACTATTATTACATATAGAAACAAAACTAATATATACAAGGTTGAGCGTGATCAAGAAACATGAACAAAATATTTAAGTCAACTATAAATAATTAGTCATTTACACCAACACATACCTTGTCTGAACTATTTCCTCGAGTCTCAAAAATTTTCTTCATATTATGACACTCAATTATGACCAGACTTTTCAGCTTCTTAAAACTGCTAGCCACTGACAATGAACATAGATATGTCAATTTATCACAATCTTTCACAACTAATTTGATCAAGTTTTGAAAGCAGAAATTGGACAACTGTTGGTCGCTCCATATCTTATGGATGTTGAGTGAGGATAAATTCAAGCTCTCTAAGTTTGGAGTTTCAACCTACAAAATACATACACTCAATTAATATATTAACAACAACTGAATAAATTATTTAAATTAATTATATGAAAAGTACGTAATATCATACTAGTTCATCAAAAAGAGGAGGCACATTGTCACTATGATGATCTTCTTCAGTAGAAATTTCTGTGTGACTCCTATTTATACTTTGATCCTCTATCAGATGTGGCCAGCAAGATCTCCCCACTTTAGTATAGAAACATGTAAATGATGGTAAGGATTGGAGTGTCAAAGTGTGCAACTTAAGAAACTCAACCTTACCATAATGTAGTGGTATTTGAAGGATCTCTTTTAAAGATCGACATTCAGAAACCTCAATTGTTTCTAGATTAGCAGGAAATTTATCGATGTAAGAATTACATTCAGAAATCTCACTTCTTTCTACACTAGTGAGAAATTCAACTGTGTAAAAGGAGTAGAGATTCTTTAATAAGCAACACATCTCGACCTTGATGGTTTTTAATTTGGAAAATGATGCAACTGTAACTGGACCATAACATATCATCTCTAAGTTCTTCATATTATAGAGGCATAAAGATTCCAAATTGGGAAGAACATTCACATAATGAGACAATTCTGCTGAATTGATATATTTGATGCCATTGTTGTTTATGATGGATAAGTGTTTCAAATATGGAAATCCATCTATATTCAAATCATTGACAAAATTTTGAACACCATCTACCTTTCCCAGCAACAAAATTTGTACTGTTTTAAACAACATTTTTATGCCTTCCTGCGAGTGAATGTCAGTTTCATCTTTCAGTTGCAATGCCAAAACTCTAAATGCTTCATACTCTAAATCGGGCATCCCTAATTCTCCAACAGAAAACATTTCCATGTCTCCAATCACAATCTTGTAATATTCTAATTTATCAAAGAACAAATGATTGGGAAAAACTGAAACACACGGGATGCTTAATTCCACCCCTTTCAACTGATGCAAATTCTTTAGCTCAGAAAGAAAAGAATCTTGACCTTTGTATGTCTCTCCTGCCACAAACATTTTGATCAAGCTTTTTCTTATATACAACTCTTCCAAGCATGTCAACCTTGATATAAGATTAGGCGGAATAATCTCTAATTCGGAACAATCACTGATGTCTAGGAGTCGTAACTTATCCAAGAATTGTAACTCAACTGGAAAATTTTTAAGTTGAGATCCAGAGAAGCTAACAATTCTTAATTTTTTCAGCTTTCCTACAATAGATAAGTTGCAATCTAAAGTGCATCGCTCCAAACAAAGCATTCTGAGCTTTAATAGGCATTTAATTGAGTGAGGTAAGCTTGATAGACGAAAACCAGTCAATATTAAAACTTTCAAATTTTCTGTTCTTCTAAAACAACCCTCTGGTATTTCCAAAGATGGATCATTAGTGTCTATTTGTAAAAATTTAAGTTGAGGAGAATTTATGACTTCAGGAAGCCCATCAATGACATCACTGTTGCATATAGAAATAGAAGTGCAATTTTTAAGTTCGGGCCAGTCATCTAGTTTGCCATTTCTCAAAGAAAAAATATTGTGATCCTTGTGTGCTATAGACAAAGTAGCATCTCGAACCATGTCATGCATATTGAAATGATTATTGGAACTTTCGTCCAACAGTAAGCCTGAGTCTTTTAGCTGTTGGATTGATTTCTTAATTCTGTTCCGAGCTTCCCAAAGCGAAGAGACCCCTTCAAGTATACCCAAACCAAAACAATACTTCACTAAGTCTTCAATTAGTGGTTGATGGCCCATTTGAGCACAAAGTATGAAAATGGACTTTATCTCCTCATTTTCTAGATGGTCATAACTCATTTTCACTGAAATATTCATAGGTGTTTGTACTCCCACTAATTTTTGCTTTTTAAGGCTTTCTAGTGTAGCTTCCCATACTGACTCACTCTTATTTCTTAATGCCCTTGCTACTGTTACTATTGCCATTGGCAACCCTGCACAATACTTCTTCACAATTTCTTGTTCATAGTCAGACATTTTATTATGTCTTCCAGCCAACTTTTGAAACAACATCAAAGCATCATTTTCATCTAATTCTTTTACACAAAATGTCAACTTTATATCCATTTCATCACGCCGTACCTTTTTATCCCGTGAAGTTAACAAAATTTTGCACCCCTTATAACCACCAAGAACTTTTTCTCTTTTCAACAATTTGCCACTAGGATCCTTGTTATCATCGTTTTCCTCTGACACTTTGTCATTGGGATCCTTGTTATCATCGTTTTCTTCCGACACTTTGTCATTAGGATCCCTGTTATCACTTCTTAGATCATCATCATCTTCCTCATCATCAAGTGGAATCCCTAACTTGTTCAGGTCTAATTTGTCCCAAATGTCATCCAAGATTAAAAGAGTGACCCCTTTTTCTTTCTTTAACCTCCTTCTTAGACAATCAGCTCTAACATTTTCACCTTCCCCTTCTAATCTCAATCCTAACACGTAAGCAATTTCTTCTTGGACCTTTTGTAGATTGGGATTTGCTGTTAATTCTACTTTAACCACCACATCAAACAACTTTTTATCTTTAGCTTTTCTTGCAATTTCTTTGACTAAAGTGCTCTTACCCACACCCCCTGGCCCGTACAATCCAATCATGCTCACAGTCGAATCCTCAAGTTGTCTCATTACTTTTTCCATTATGGATTTTGTAGAACCAAATTCTATAAATCCAGAATTAGACAACGTGGCATTATTAGATGTCACATTTTGCCTATAGGAAACTTCATCAAACTCGGGGCAATCATCAATTAGTGATTTAACATGCACTTCCAACTTCTTTGCTTGTCTTCCTAACCTGTGTCTATTACACAAATATGGAAAAACATAATAGTTGGGCGACCGGGCACTTTTGTGGCCAACATCATTCTCAAACACCTCTACCTTAGTCTCAATTTCACTCACTTTTCGAACCCATTCAATAACCTTACCTTCAATGTTGTTTAGATTTTTCTCAGCCTCATCACGTTGATGATCTATCCTCTCTTTTTCTAATCCAAGATTTCGAACACTATCATTCAGTTCAAGAACACATTGATTGTATTGGACCATGTAATTCACATGTCGAACACCATATTTCCATGCAAATATAATCACTTCTGTGGCCAATTTACCAAAAGGCCTCAAAATATCCATTTTTAGAGTCTGATTATCTTGGACAAAGTCGGACTACATCTCCTTCTCAACAAAAAGTCAAGCAGAAACACATTAATCAATAACTAAATAAGAAAAAAGAATATTCTTTAATCAATAAAAAAATATCATAGGTACATATACTAGAAGGAGAGTTAAATAAAAAAATTTATTTTACAATTTTTTTCTAGATTTTTTTTATCATCAATAAGAAATTTTATAAATGATAGGATAGAAACGGTTGTCCCAATCCATATGCATATAGAAAAGTTAAAAAAAATAAAAGTTTGTTCAAATTCTTTTTAATGATGGTCTAAGGTTTATTGTTTGATGGTGAAAAGGATTTTCACAAAAATACTTACAAAAGAAAACCAAAAAATGTCCAAGTACAGTAGATGAGATAATGAACTACTTCAAACTTTTTATTGATTTACCCTAAAACTAGGTTAGGTCTCGTTTTTTTCTTATCAAAATTTAAAAATTCTACTAACCGATAAATGATTACAAATATCTTTCCTTTCATTTCTAATTTATAACAACTTAACGAGGTTGCTTTCGCTTATTGTTTTTTTGTACCTTTGAGATAGATAATATAAATATTATTTTCACGAAGTTACTTTTAATTTTTGTAGGTATTCTTTTACTATCATTCTTTTACATCAAAAGATTTTTTTTATAAGATTACGAATATGATGAGTATACACAAATCCAAGAAACTTAAAAATTATTTCCTAAAATAAGGAGAAAATCAATATCCCAATCAAACCAAAAATTAATTGGTAGGTTATAAGTGGTGTTAGAGGTGATGGAGGTTGAGTATGATTCAACTCAATTTGGATTTGAATTCCTGTTGATATTTTAAAAATGGTAAACACTTGATTCACTAGCCATAGAAATTGAAATTAAAACAGTTACTAACCCATTTGAAATATGTTTTTCTTTCAAAAAATGGAGGTAAGCATGTTATTCTCAACAATTCTCTATTAGCAGAGAAGATGAACAAAGAATCATCGAGGTACTAAGAGTCAATGAAAGATCTATTAGCAGAAGATGAACAAAGAGTCATTGAGGTACTAAGAGTCAATGAAGGAGCTACAGGATGGACTTTATACGATTTGATGGGAATCAACCCTTCATATCACATGCACAAAATTTTGATGGAATAGGATTGTAAGCCTGTAGCTCAATCCCAAAAATGTCTTAATCCTATGATGAAAGAATTGGTAAGAAGGAAGTGACGAAGTTGCTTGAAGCTAGCATGATATATTCAGTCTTTGAAAGTGCTTGGGTCAACTCAGTCCAAGTTATTCCTAAGAAAGGAGGGATGATAGTAATATGAAATGAAAAAAAAAATTAACTAATTCCCTCCAAAATTGTCACAGGTTGGTATAGAAATCTCAATCAAGAAAGAAGGAGGCATCATTTTCCACCCCTCTTCATGGACCACATGTTTGAAAGGCTGACCGGTCAGACTTATTATAATTGTTTTTTATGGTTACTTTAGTTATAATCAGGTAGTTGTAAATTTAAGTACCAGGAGATATTTGCTTTCACATGTCATTTGGTGTTGAACTTCTTGCAATAATATAGGGCTTGGAAAATTTTCGTTCTTATCTAATGCGATCTTTAATCATTGTCTACTACCTTTTTGACTAAATATGATTCGAAGCGAAGATTGATTTGTTGGATTTTAAATCAATATGTTCAAAATTGTTAATTGAGTAAATCACATTCTGATTACTTCTATATTTTTTTTTTACTTATGCTACATCTTGTTGAGTTGATTTTATTTTATTTTTTAATTATTTTACGTATTTGATTTAGGATTAAGACTAGTTCTAAGGCAAAACTAATTGGTTGGATTTTACTTTTGTAGGAATTTGATTTAGCATTAAAAAGATTATAAGGGTAAGAATTTCCTAATGAATACTTATTCTCCACTCAAGAAAGACTTATAGTTTACTACATCAACAACTTTACAAGAAAAATTGAAATTACATTTAGATAAAATATGTATTGAATGGTGAAAAAAATTATATTCAGAAATGTAATTTATATATAGATTTGAAATATGTTTGTAACCAAGTCTTTTCAAAAAATTTATTAACAAATTTTTTCCTGGATTTATTATTATATTTATCTTAATTTTAAAATTATTTTAATTATAATTATTAATATCATTATTATTGACCATTTGTCATTAGAACTAGATTTGTTGTAGTTGTTGTGATGTTATCGAAGTTGTTATTAATAATAATATCAACATTAATAATAATAATAATAATAATAATAATAATATTATTATTATTATTATTATTATTATTATTATTAGTAATATTACTAAAAATATTTGTGATGATAATATTATTATATTAATAATAACAACAATAATAATATTATTAATATTAAGACTAATAATAATGATAATAAGAATAAGATTAACAATATTAGTAATAATATTAAGAATGTTAATAATAATAATAATATAAATATTTTATTACATAAGAATTTACACAAGGATTAAATTTATATACAATATTCTGAAAGCAAATCTGTATGTAATGTTAATTCTATTTAAAAATATAATTCAGTATATAAAATTTCGTATGTAATGTGAATTTTATATATGAATTTTTATCCTTTTGTAATTTTTGTATGTAATTTATGATATTTTGATAGTGTAAAGGTGCTAGACTCATTCTAGAAGAATATAACTACCATGAGAGGATGAAATTTTTAAAAGATGTAAACCATTTAATATGGGATGATCCTCGTCTTTTCAAAATTGGAGTTGATGGATTGTTAAGGAGGTGTGTTCCAAGTGAAGAAATCAAGGATATTTTGCGACGTTGTTAGAACTCATTACATGGAGGCCATTATAATGGTAAAAGAACAACAAGAAAGGTTCCTCAATTTAGTTTCTATTAGCCTACTATTTTCAAGGATGTTCATGAACACGGTAAAAAATTGTGATAAATGTTAAAGATCTTTAGGCATGACAAGAAGGCATACGTGATGTTCCCTACTCCATTAGCGTATGGAATAGTCTTCATCTCCTTCCTACCTTTCTCAGAACTAGAAGATTGGGTAATTGAGAGCTTTATGTGGTGACCTAAAAGTGTATCCACAGGTTTAGATTCATGAATGCTAAAACATTCAACTACCTTCTTGAAATAACATTGTTGAGATAGACACAGTACTCCAACCATCTTATCCCTCTATATGTTGATCCTAAGTATTCGCCTCGCGAGACTGAGATCCTTCATCATAAACTCTAAGCTTAACTTTTCTTTGAGCTTCTTTATTTTACTTTTGTAATGTTTGACTATAAGATATCGTCTACATATCAAGAAGAACACAAACCTTTCTTCTCTTTTGAGCATGTAAACATAACTATCATAACTATTCCTTCGAAACCTTATATGTCTTAGAAAATCATCAAATCTCTTGTATCACTGCCCTGAACTCCATTTCAATCCACACAATAATTTCTTTGAACGACATATCTTCCCCTCCTTTTCGACAAACCCTCAGGCTATTACATGTACATCTTCTCCTAAGAGCTTACATGCAATAATGTTTTATCACAGGTGAAAATATTTCATTATAGTCAACCCCCTCGACTTATGCAAACCTTTTAACACTAGTCTTGTCTTAAACCTTTGTTTTTCCACACTTGATATTCCTTTATTCTTCTTGAATACACACTTGCATCCTATCACATTATGCTTTCTTAATAGATCAACAAGTGCTATATTTCATTCTTCTTCAAATATTTAAGTTTCTCTTCCGTGGTAACCTATCATTGCCAACCTTATGTGTCTCCTGTTGCCTCCTATTTCCTCCCGAAAGCTTATATGATTCGTACTTTCTATATCTTCAGCTGTAATCAATGCATAGCATATTATATTATCATACTTAAACCTTTGTGTAGGTTTGATTGTCCTCCTCTCTTTTCATACATAGGTTGATACCCAAAGTCCAACTCTGTAAATCTTGGTCTTCTTGAGTAAAAGATATAAGGTTGGTTTACATTGTCTGATGTTTCATCATTTAATACCTCTAGATAGTTTGATCCATCACCAGAAAGTTCCATCTCAACATAGACTATCGTTTTACCATTCTTTGGATATTTGCACATCATAGTCATTCGAGTCTTATCAAATGTGACATCTCTGCTAATAAAGCATCAAGCCTCCCTAGGCTCTAACCTCCATAACTTACCCTTCAAAGTTTTTACGTATCTAATAAAGATACATCTATTTGCCTGTGCTCTCATTTTATCCTTTTTCACATGTGCAAATGTCAAGGTGAAAAACATCCTCAAATTATCATAATATGATGATGCCTTCCACTTCATACCTCTATAGAAGTATTGTAGTTTAGATTATATGATGGAATCTTGTTTATATGTAGACAACAATATCTATAACTTCTCTCCAAAAGGACTTAGGAAATCCAGGTCGTAGTAGCATACACTTCACCCTCTCCAAAATGGTTTTGTTCATCCTTTCACTAAGCTCATTTTTTTTGTAGTGTTTAGAGTATATGATGGACTTTTGTTTATGAGGTGTAAACATTTGAAGCCTCTCTCCAAAAGGACTTAGGAAATTCAGCTCGTACCAGCATACACCTGCCCCTCTCCAAAATGGCTTTGTTCATCCTCTCACCCAGTTTATTTTGTTGTGGTGTACCTGCAACTATTTATGCTTCATTATGCCTTCTACCATGCAAAATATGTTAAACTCTCCTAAAACAAACTCCAAACTGCACTGTCTGTCTAAAGAAATTTAAGTTTCATCTCCCCTTTGATTAATAATCATAGTGTGTCATTTTTTAAACCTCTGAAAAGTTTCAATCCTACTTTTCATATACACGTCCTCCTTAAGTAATCATCTATGATAGTGAGAAATAAGACACCCCACCATGATTGAGTTTGAGCTCACATTGGACCTTATAGGTATCATGATCATACTCAAATGGTTGTATACATACTTATTAGTCTCAAACTTCAATTTATGAGTCTTCTCCAGTATGTCGTGATTAAAAAATTCCAGCTCCTCCAACTTATAACCTTATAGCAAGTTATGCTTCCTTATTTCCACCAAACACCTCTCATTAAGCATAAGTGTCACAATTTCGCCTTATCCTACATTGTCTAACTAGCAATAGATACACGTGTAATCATTGTTGAATCGTCTAATATGTAAAAATTATTCCTTTTTACACCTATCGCAACTATAGTCATACCTTTAAGATCCTATATCATACCTTGTTCATTGTTGGTTGTCAAACCCGTATGACCAAATATATTGATTGACAAAAGATTCCTCTTGAGCTTTGGAACATACTTGATTTCTTGCAACATCTCCTAGTTGTCAAGCATCCTTAGTTTGATTGACCTCATATCCTCACCTTACAAGTTTTATTGTTCCCTTGAAGAACCATTCCTTCTTCTTTCAGTTCCAAGGTCTCAAAGAACTTCTTCATAGAACACATGTGAAAAGTGCATCCTAAGTCCATGACCTAACTTCTCTGTGTATTAAACACAAACGCAACCAACAACCTTGCAGACTCATAGCTATAAAACACTACCACAATATCAACATATTTCTTCTTCAAATGAAATTTCTTGCTTTCCTCATTTCTCTCATTCTACCTTATCATTACTTCTTTATCATTAGAGGCATACTTTGATGGCTTCTTCCCCTTCCACCCCTTTTTCTTCTTACCTATTGGGTTTCAAGCATTCAGACTCAACCTATCATCATCTACTTTAGACTCTTGAAGCTTTTGTAGCTCCTTAACCCTAATTGAGGTATGTTCCTCCTCCAACATAATGGTCTATTTCTTCTTGAATGACAAAATATCCTTAAAACGCTCAAACATTTTCAACAAGGCCCTAAGAAGTAATAAAGCCTTGTCTTTGCCTTCCAACTTCACTTTTATGTTTCCCAAATCATTTTTCAGAATCTTATTGAAATTTGTTAGCTGCTCCACCATGGTTCTTGACTCAATCATCCTAAACAAATATAGTTGTTGCTTCAAACAGAGTTTATGTATCAAAGACTTGGTCATATACAATGACTCAAGTTTCATCTACATCAATGCAGTAGTCTTCTCCTTAGTCACTTCCCTAAGTACCTTATCACCAAGACATAAAGTTATGGGGTTCCTAACTTTGTTAATCATGTCATTCTTCCCCTTTTGAGACATACATGCTAACATGTTTATCTCAATCATAAGAACATTAGCACAATCTTGATGTATCAAGATAAACTCCATTTTGATTCTCCATAATCCAAAGTTGTTTTCCCCGGAAAGCTACTTCATGTCAACCTTAGTAGTCATATCTTCAACTTTTTGACTTTCTTTTTCTTGTCTTCATTTTGTAACAAGAAAACATAAGAGCAAAAATAAAAAGAAAACAACTTGTACAAAACACAATATATGATGCATACAATGTTAGCACATATGAAGTAGCAAGTCTCTGTATAGATACTAGGAATAATAAAAAACTGTTAAAAAAAAATGTTAAGAGAGTTACAATAAAACATTATCTATAATACTATTCTAAATACTACTAATTTTTTCTAGTAAATTGTTTTCGTCAAACGATGTCATTGTTTGATTGAATTTTTCAATAAATGATCTCCTGAGCGCAATTTAAAATCAATTAGTATAGAATGTAAAGTGACATTTTTCTACTAGTGTCTCCTTGAATTTTCTTTTCGTATTCCACTAAGCAAAGCTAAACGGATTCAATTGTAATGTAAACTCATCTCATGAACTCTTTATGATATTATATTATGATCTCTTTTCTTTAGGACGCAACTAATTCTATTTCTTTCTGTTAATCATCTACGGGTCTATGAAGTTATGGTGTGATAACTCAATCTAAGTCAATATCTAAAGTAGAATAATTAATATCTCATTGCTAGGAATCATGTTTGATTTGCTAATATTTGATACTTCTAAACACATTATTTAAACATTAATCGTATTGAGCAATTCAACTAAAATATTGCTCAACTGTTTTGTTCGATTTATTCAGATAAGATAATCAGCTTACAATAGAATCAGTCTTAGAATGGAAAAACAAATTAAAAAAATTTAAAATCGTTAAAATATGACAACAACAAAATTGGATTTGTGGTTGATCAATGAAAATTTTTGATATAATGTTATTTAACTTTTAAAAAAGAAAAATTAATCTAAATAATTATCACTCTGTTTTTATTTGTATTTTAAAAGGTAAAAAAAATCTATAAAATATGTTTGATTAAACCATTGAATCTTAATACAATATGATGACCAATCCAATTTTTAAAACTATTAAAATAATATAAAATTTAAATAAATTTTCTATTATTATATTTCAAAAGAAATGTCATTGCAATTTTAAAATATGAAATATTTAAATTATTATTATTATTATTATTATTATTATTATTTCATATTAGCTAAATTTTATCCTAACCGACACTAATTGAGCTAAAGCCAAGGATCCATTAAAAGACCTAAAGTTACTGGGTTGTTAAGGATCTTTACCTTGACTGTGAGACAAACTAAGAATAAGAAACCTCATCAACCACTCCATTTTCCATTTCTTTTCGCCTTTTGGGTTCTCCTTCCCTTTCTGAATACATTGCCCTCGTTTAGCTGCTGTGTAAAACTTCAAATTATTGTTTGGTGACTTCATAATATTCATAAGGCCTTGACAGTTCAAAGATACAGAAATTGTACGTAATACCCATCTTTATATGAGTCAAATTTCTTAAAATCCTAAATACAAAATGAGCCTATATATAGATTGATGGATTGATATATTACAAAACACACCTCTATTATTGGAATTGGAAGACCTTAAGTTGTGATTTGCCTTTACTTGCCTCTGTTCCAAATCGTAACACGGAGCAACACTGCAAGAGAATACTAAGAGCATTTGAGAAAGAGGAGAGTATTAAAAGAAGTGATCCCCACCAGCCTTTTCGATTGAGTTAAAGGATATATTTCTCGCACTTTTTCTTTGAGAACCCAGTGTGAGTGAGCATTGAGAGGTTTTACCAGTGTTATATATACTGAATTGGAGGGGAAAATAATCTTTTCGTTGACCGATGCATTTGATCTATTTTATGCTTGCGTTAATAATTAAACATTTAGAACAACAAATGAGCAAGATGACTAAGACAGAGAGAAACCTGAACTTCAATTACAAAGTATCAAGTTTTCATGAGTGTTTACCTGACAAAACTGTGAGGGCAACTGAAGCAACCACAGACTCAGAGGAAAGCCTTAAAGAGAGCACTGAGAATGGAAGAAAAACAAAACTACAGTATCCTTTCTCCTTCATCACTTCCCTGATCACTTGAAAATATATATACCAAATATACGGATGTAATTATTATTTGATTATTTATTTTTCACTTGTAACTTTTTAATTTGTTTGATATTCAAATATGAATTTAAATTTCATGTTAATTAAAAATAAATAAGTTAAGTAATATATAAAAAGGAAAAAAAATTTATAAATCTATTATCTTATTATCTTAAAGTTTTGAATTTTAGATTAAAAGTAAAATTATTTTCTTACGTGGTTTCACTCAATTCTGATACTTCTTAAATCTCTCCTATTCCTCGGATTCTCTCAAGACAATTGCTAAGGTCTAACAGCCACCCAACAATAATGTAGCTCGGGGACGACTTTTGGCTTATAAAAAAACGCGTTGACGTACTTAAACATTAGTTAGATCTATGATTGAGCTTATTTTATTATTTTTTACATGATAGGTAGAACGATTTCTGAAGTCCTTCTAATTATACTAAAAAATATATTTAGTTTTTTATTAACTTTTTAAACTAATGAATTATAAATTGTATCTCCAAATATGAACAAAGTTCTGGTAAACCTAGCGTAAAATTCCAAGGCAAACGTTTCATATAGATAAATTAACCATGCTTCCACAGCAACAATGAGCAAGATGACTAACACATACAGAAACCTGAACTTCAAATAGAAAGTATCAGGTTTCCATGAGCAACTAAAGCAGCCAGAGACTCTGAAGAAAGCTTTAAAGAGAGCGCTGAGAACGAAAAAAAAAAGTATTACAGTATATCCTTCCTCTGCAGTCACTTCCTTTATTTCAAAATATACCAAATGTAACTATTTCATTAATTATCTTCAATAGTATATTTAATTTACCAAAGTGAAATATATTATGCTAGAAAGACAAGGTGAATGTGAAGAATTAAATCATTTACACGAATTTGTATTTGTAACTCCAAGACCTATCAAAGCACTAGATTAAAATAGCTCTTTATAAAAAATTTCGGATTCCGTATTTGAAAAAAAAATATATTAAATTAAATTTTAAATATTAGAATAGACTAAATTAAAACTCTATTAGAATTGATTTAGCTTACTCTAACGCAAGATAAAGGGCTAATTTTAAAAAGTATATTAAAAAATAAAAAATTATTTTTAATGACTTAGTTATCAGGTACTTAGGATAAAGGGTTAAATTTAAAAAATATAATAAAAAATAAAAATTACTTTTAAATGATTTAGTTATGAGGTACTTAGGTTTGCTTAAAAGACACTGATTAAGTCACTTTGGCTAATTCTGAGTTAAAACTAATTATTTTTTAATATTTTAATAAATAAATATTTATATTAATGTCGGATTAGTATCGATTTAATTGATGTTAATAAAGTTTATTTAAGATTGAATACTAATAAAATTACTTTAGCTAACTATAAGATAACATTAACCAAACAGATTTAATCGATACTAACTAAAATACATGTTAAAAATAAATAAGGTTAGTGTTGACTTAATAATCGTTAATCTTATTTAACTTTAATATTTATATTTATTTAAGTTAGTAATGATAAGATAGATATTAATTTTATTTATTCTTTTATTTAAGTTAATGTCTATTAGATCCACTAATATATCACATCTTTAATATTTATTTAAGTTAGTCTTAGTTAGGTTGATATTAATTTATGTTATTAATCTATGTACTTTTGTGATAATAAATAGGAACATTTGATTATTTTAAATTTAAAGGTCCAAATTCAAAGATGAGAACTCTTCTCACTCATAATTTTTTTTTATCACTTTTTTATATAAAATTGTCTTTAGACTCATCTTCTTCTTCGGACACTCATTTTCTTCATCTACACATTCCATCCACACTCATTTCTTTCATCCATACCTATAATTTTCATCTAAACTCATTTTCTCATCTTTATTTGCACTCATCTTACTATCGACATTCACCTCCTTCATCTACACTTGTCTATTGCATTCACTATAATTTTTTATTTTTATTTTATTTTGTTAAATATAGAGACTTTGTATTTTTTTTTTTAACAGCGAAAAATGAAACTAATAGGACCATTTAAGAGATGCTCCAACCTTATTACAAAACAAATAAAACAATACAACACAATACAACAAACTCCATTCAAGAACCCATACACAAGGAATAAAATCTCCACAACTATCCTACAAAGTGCACTTGGGCTAATACACAACATAAAGTTGTACCAAACCAAGGCCAACTTATACAATATGATAGAGAAGTTAAATAAAGCAATTAAATACAACTAGCATGAACTTGGAAGTCTCTAGGCTTTGTCGTTGACTAACATCAAAACCCTTTAAAAGATGTCAAAATTGTTTTCGAATTGTTGTTCCAACTTTGTATACTACAATACTCTTGTTACTCCAACTTAACTGACTTGCAAAGTGACAACTCCTATCCAACCCCCTCCCATTAGATATTACTAAGATATATACACTCTCTAAAGCTTAACCTTATCAAAAGCTCGTGCAGCAGTTATATATGTTAAGAAGTATTAAGCAAATATAAGGTAGGACAAAGAAACTAATCTGATACAGAATAATGTGCCCTTTGCCATTTGAACCTATTCTAAGACGAAGCCTTAAGTTTTGCTAATGTAAAGATCTCCACATCGTCCACTACCCCATTGTTAAACACGATTCTATTCCTATACATTCATATTTCCCACACTATTATCACCCACATACCCTTCCAAACTAGATTAATCTTCTTACTAAATCCTGATAGAGAAAAACTCTGGAAATGGTTTATAATTGTTTGGTGCCTAACCGAAGAAATTTCAAACCACCTATCACAATTATTCCACACTTTTTTGACAACTTCACAACTTATGAGAACATGTTGAACAGTTTCCTCAAACTTATTACATAGTTAACACAAATCACTAAAAACTACAACTCCTCTCTTTTCCAAGTTAAGTATAGTTGACAGCTTTTTCCAACATAGCCGTCCACACACGCAATTGAACTGAACCTGCAACTTTAAGGTTCTATAATTCCTTAAGTCACTTCTTACTAGAGGAGCTACCATTTTCATTAAAGACCTTATAACCTGACCCAACTGTATATGTTTTTAATTAGGTCACCTACACCCTATATCCTCCTATCCTTGTTGTGCCTGTTCCACCGAATAGTACTCATAAGAGTTATTAATTACACGAACAACTTTCTTCTCCACCCCAACTTCCATTCAGAAACTTCACTCTCTCCTACATTTGTCCAACTCCCACTTCACTGATCGCCTTACCTCCCCGACATTTGTCCGACTCCCATTTCACTGATCGCCTTACCTATATCCAATAGAGAATAGAGACGTTGTATAAAAAATTGTCTTAAAATTATTGTTGTTAACATTAGTCAACCTAGTATAAATTAAATTACTATTAAAAAAATTCATTTAACATCGACTTAATAACTAATATAAAAATAAATAAATTTTAAATAAAAAACGTATTAGGATAAACAGAGTTACTTTAACTAAAAATTAATTTAAAAATTAGATGAATTAACATCGATTTAGTCGGACCCTGCTTATAGTCATCCTTTACGATTCGATACTAACGTGTCAAATCTAATATTATTAATTAATTAACATCGACTTTTATTTATTAACTTGGATATTTTATCAATGCTAAATGACTATTTTTTTTAGGAAAAATTATTGTATTGATAAATTGGAATTGGTTATATTAGTGTTTTACTCTTTAATAATTTATTATTATAATTATAATTATTATTCTAATTCAATGTTGGTGTTATTATCTTTCATAGGATTTGATGAACAAATTTAAGGATGTTGACGACGAATATTAACCTATAGAGTTTATAGCTAATGAAGACAGAAAGAAAGGGAGCATAATGAGAATTATGCTAACGCTCAAGACATTTCCACTACAAAGTTTCTAAAGAGAATTGTGAGGTTGAGTTTTGTAGATATTACATTGTGCTCTTTTGAATTAAACCTTTATGTGAGTTAGAAAATTATGCCAGTTTTCAATTTTTTGATTTGAAATTCAATCTTGTCATAATATTATAACTTTATAATCTTATCCTATCATGAAAATATAATTTTAATTCTCTATATATGTTAAAATGTTTATATTATAATAAATAGTCTATATAAATTATTTTTACCGTTAATTTATAACTCACCACATGATATGTACAAAAAGCTCCATCATTCAAATTGAACTTTAAACATAAGATGACAATAATGTTTTTTAGGTACTATTAATAATATTGTTATTTATATTTTTTTCATATTAATGAGATAATACAAAATCTATAATCATTACACTAAATAATATATTATATTTATTTTTTATTAACATAAATAATTTTATTATTACTATTATTATTATTATTATTATTATAATAATAATAATAATAATAGTAATAATAATAATAATAAAAGGATATGATCCGATCTCTTAAATCATATAAAACTTAAAATCACTATATACAAAATCATTTGCAGATCATATCTTTTTTATTATTATTATTTTATTCTTATTAATAGTAATAATAATAAGAAGAATAATATTAACAATATAAATATTAATAAATATAATATTAATAATATTAATAATATTATTGTTGTTATTAATATATTAAGTATTATTGAGTGTACAAATCTATTATTAAATTGGTGAACATCGTCGATAAATAATTAATTTGTGGGTAAATAGTTTGTTAATTTACGAACGAAATTATTAACAGATAATTTAATAACGAATAATTTAACGATAAGTTTTATTTATGAAAATTTGTTGATAATGATTTTTTTGATAATTTAATTTTTTCTTATGATATAATGAATGTGGTAACTCTCATGGTCTTACGTTTATATGGATCAAAATAATGGGCAAAAAGACGGTATGATATTGAAAGCAATTATTGTAATATTTCTCTAGAATGGATGGTGGAGTTGTTTTGCAGTTGTTTAAGTAATGCGGAAAAAGTGATAACCACTTATAGGTAACATATCCATGCTTGTCTACAGTCAAGGAGATCCGTACAATTTTTATGTTTAAATAGCCTGAGGAGCTTAAGAAGACATGATGAGTTAGGTTGGATGAGTTTATCTGTAATTGAATTGAAGATGGACAATATGTATATGTTATATCTTAATCATATAAATATATGTATATATTATTTTTAGACTGTATATATTCTTACTCAGCAGAAGCATGGACTCCTATGTCGAGCTGTTCAATGATTCTTAATTTTATTAGTATAGCTGGACGAGGACGATAGTTTTTTGGACATAGCATGAAGAGACAATAATTTGACTTATTTTATTTGACACCCCTGATTAATGTTTGAAGTGTATAAGAGTTGTAATTTTTATACATAAACTGGGGTATCTCTTTTGTCCTATATTATATAAAGTTTTTGGTGTTGATAAAAGAATTCTCTTTCATTAATTATTTTGTATGTAGTGTTCACATGCTAGGGTAGTAAAAGGCAACATTAATGCTTTGACTTTGTAAACATTGCCACCATTTTTATACATTATTGCATGTGCTTATGCAATTGGAAAGTTGGAAAACTAAACATGATGCAGCTGATAGAATGACCTGTGGTTTATAATAAAACATGTTAGTCTTACTTACAGCATTATAGTTATATCTATTTCCATCTTCTACGAAATTATTTTATTATGACTGGTTAGAAGGACCTCTCAAACCATTTTAAAATATTGTTAGAAGATCAAACTTTTTAATTTATTTTAAAATGAATGTAATGTACCTGACCTATTTTTCTAAACCGTTTACTTATCTATTCTTTTGAAGATTTCTACGCATCTAATCTTTCTTTCGTTTTCGGCTTTTGTTTTTTTTTTTTCCTCATATGACAATTACATTATTATCATTATTACTTTTTTTATGATTATTAGTATTATTATTTTTACGATTAATATTAATACTAATACTATTAAAAATAATAATATTAGTAATATTAATAATAATAATATTAGTAATATTAATAATATTAATAATATTATTATTATGAATAATATTAATACTAAATAATAATAATAATATTGATAGTATTACTTTTAAGATTTACTAAATTACTGTTAATTAATTTAGTTTTGTTTAATTAATAAATAACAAATATTATCTTTTTTATTGGTAATAAAATATATTAAATGGAAATACAAAGGAGTACTTCAATTTTTCTACAGAAAAAATAAAAACAAAAACAAAGAAACTCTCCTAAATAACAAATGCTATGAATTAGTTAGTGAGAACTAGAAAATTATGACTAATCAAATATTAATTAATTTGATAGAAAATAATATATATCATAAGTATCTATAATTTCAAAGATAATTAAAAAATAATAAATAAAATTAATAAACTTAACACAACTAACCATTGTTCCAAATTGCTTGCAACCATAATATTACAGTTGCAGTGCCTCCCCCAACCCCCACACCCAGAATTGTGGTGTAATTTTGAATCACAGTTTTTGCACTAAGTTGCAAAATATTGAATTGAAATTTCAACATAATTTTATATCATTTTTATTGAGAGAAAAAAAAAAGAGATGATTTTAATTTCAATATTTTGTTAAGAGTGATAAAATTAAAACTAGATTGTTGATTTGGAAGGGGAAGTTAATCTGTATGACTGGTAGGTTGTGTCTCATCAAGGCAAATAATATACCTTTATTTTATCTGTCATATTTTAAAGCGTCTATTGATGTTTGCAAAATCATTATAAGAATACATGTTAAATTCTTTATGGGTTGTATAGGAGAAAGTCTGCTCTTCTATTGATGAGGGAGGGCTGGGAATCAAAAGTGTAGGAAAATTTAAGGTAGCTTTACTAGCTAAATGATTATGAAGGTTAGGCACGTGAGAGGAGAGTGTGTGGAGAGATATAATTGAGTCTAAGTATGGACCTCGAGGGAGATGACAGGTAATATAGGTGACCGGAAAGCTAGGTAATATAGGTGACCGGAAAACTTCTTGCTTGTGGTCGAACTTAAGCAAAATAGGTGATTTAGTTGATCAACATAATTGGTTTTTCAATAGGATTGCTTGGAAATTGAGAGATGGAATTAAGATTAAATTTTGAAAAGATATTTGGTCTCGCTTAAAGATAGATTTCCTAGATTGTACTCACTTTCATTGAAAACAGGCAAGGCGACTAGTGAAGTGGTGGAATGGACAAATGTTGAAGGAAGTGAAGTATTTTCATGGAAGTTAGCTTGGAGGAGAGAGTTGTTTGTGTGGAAAAAGCAACAACACAGGTAACTAATTACTCTTATGAATGTCATTAATTAGATGGAATAGGGGTACTCTAGACAAGAGGACATGGGGTGTCATGTCTAAAAGAATACACAATGGGTATGTAGGTGGCTATTGTGTGAGAAATTTGGATGCATAGGAATAAAAGTTTAATAGTTGGATGATGAATGATGTGAAAATCTTTAACCTAGTACAATTCAAGACATGGTCTTGGAATAAGTTTATGGCAGATGGTGAATTATTTTGTATGAGACTCCTCTGCCCATTCCTATGTATGGAAAGTACTACCTAATAAATATATATTTGTTATGAGTGGTGGTGTGTAGGGAGAAATTGTTGTTATAATAAGGTGTACATCGGTATAGGCTATTTAGTACATTTTGTCCCTGAGGGAGGAGTTGGAAAGGAATTAGCATACGTTTGGGTGTGTTTGTACGTGTGTTCGGATGGATCAGTTGAAGGTCGTTGCAGTTGGAATGCGAGGGTAGAAAGATTGCAAAAGATTAAATTAGAATTTATTTGGTGGCCTTTATTGCAAAAGATGTTATTAATTTTATTTTTTCGCTCTTAAAAAAAAAGTGAAAGGTGGAATGAATATTATTGTGGATGTAAAGACACTGCAAAAGTCACCACATAATAAGATGCTAGGAAGTAGTGTGATGCATAGTTGTAAAATACATCAACAACTAAAGTAGTTGCAAAATTATACTTTAGACACACACAATATATAAATGATTGTTATAGGCTACTTTAAAAGTTTTACTCATCTCTATGGGGCTCTAGGTGAACATCCGTTTCAACGTTCCAAACTCTCGCAGATATGAGCTGAATTCTTTCGGTGGCCTTTAGAGAACAGGTTCTTCAACTTTAACATATTCTTATAGATCGAAAATTCGTACGTACCACCATTTTTATGGTGGCCAGGGTTTAGATTTTATTAACTGTTCACTGTTCATGTAATTAATTGTGTTTACATTTAATCCTTGTGTACTCCGAATTGTTAGAAATTTAAAATATAAAGTTGAGCTGTGCTATGTCGGGACTGGACTCTTGGAAGTTATTTTGTGATGCTAAGTCATATTTCACTAAATAGATGCATATATGCCTCAAAGTATATATAGCTCAAAGATTTACAACGATTTGCCAATTAGCGTTTAAGATTATCTGAAGTTGACTGAACCTTCCTTCGCATGAGGTACTGCTAAACCTCTACTTAACATTTCATTAATGTCCGAACCGATGTAAAAAGTTCTAAAAGTTTAAACATTATTTTAAAGTAAAAGGGTGCTCATGCTTACAATTATGTGGATAACTGATGTTCCTTTTCACTTCTTCACTATTTAAGACGAAAGCTCTCCATGTAAGTATGCGACAGATTTTCTATTTTGTCAATGCATAATGTTATTAGATTTCGCACAAGTTTACCAAACAAAAAACAATAACCAATATAAGTTTTTTTTTCTTCTATCCAAACATCAAGTGAAGTCTGATTCTACAAATATTTTTATTGGAATATCTTTGACATTATATCTAACTCCAACATAAATCATTACTTATCTAAAAAACCATTTCAAATATATGAAGATCCAGTTAATAACTTTTTAGTGAGCTCGTTTAGGATTTAACATAATCCTACAAATAATATTTATAACATAGATTATGTTAGGACAAATGCAAACCATTGCATGCATCATAAATCCAACAATGTTTGCAAATGAAATATCAACCGTATCATTTTGTTCCTCCACTCTCATAAGAGACATTATTTCACTCTTTCAACTTTAAAATTCTAATCTTGTTAAGGATTTTCTTTTAGGTAGAGCTCTTGAGACACTTTATAGGTTTCAACTGAAACCACGTTGTCTAATTATCTCAATCCCCATATTCTTTTTAGAAGCTCCAAGATCATTCACATAAAAAAACTTTTCATTTAATTCAACCTAACCTTCTCAACCTCAAGCTTATTAATTATTACTAACTATAAAGATGTCTTCAACATACAACAAAAATACTATGAAGTGATCTTATGCTAGATACTTGAGTAGATGCAACATATTTGTTTCTATTATAACCAATGTTCATAAATAGCACATCAAAGCTCTTGCTCCTATGAATTATTCTAGACCATACAAGAACATTTTTTAACTTACAAATATCATTATTTTTGTCTCCTATATCAAATCCTTTTAATTGTTTCATATATATGGTCTCATCTAGGTCGGTATAAAAAAATTTATCTTAACATCTAATTGCTCCGACTTAAGGTTAAACTCAATAACTATTAGTAACAACATTCAGATAGATATGTATGTTCCACCATGGAAGAGGATACATAGTTGAAATCAACTCCTTCCCTATGCTTAAAGTCGTTAGCCACCGATATGACATTGAATTTTCTTTGATCAATTCTTGGATTTATCCTTACATTTGAATATTCATATATATAATTACAAGTCAAAGCCTACGTGACTTTATCTCATCATTCATATCTTATAACAATTAAGACTTCTCCTTACTTGCGAGATCAAATAATACATTAAAAGGTTAATCTTCTAACACTTAACTTGAAACTATCATGGAGAATGAAATAAGTTCTTCATATTGATACATTTTTATAGCTTTGATTGTTTTCCTTGTTCTATTTTTGGCAACATTGTAACTCTCATCAACCCATTTATCTTTATTAGAAACATTTAGTTTGTCTTTTACATGATCATCTAACTCTTAAGTTTGTAGAAAATCATATCATCTCCTCTAAATTTCACCTTAATGTTTATCCTCTCATCATCACGTTTACTTCTAAACTCACATTCTGAAACTTTTGACTTATGTTATTTCAATTTTATTAAAGGCAATCCCCGATTATTGATACATTTAGCTCAAGACTCCATAATCTATATACCTTCTAGATACCCTACAAAGATGCATTTAAAAACATATATTTCTAGCTTTACTGGTTTCAAATGAAAATATGTAATACATATTGTCAAGGTAGGGGGAATGTCTTGACTAGATTTTCTTAGAAATTTTCATATCAAAAGTAGTTTAGGGACATTTTTTTATTTGGTAAGTAGTTGTAGCAAAAGCAATAGCTCCACAAAACACCATTGAGACCTCAACACTTAAAAGCATACACCTTACTCGTTTCAAAAGGTCTTATTGTACCTCTCATCTAGGTGATTTTGTTCAAGAGTCTCAACTATTGTATGATGTCTTTCAATGTAATCTTATTTACAAAAGTTGTTGAACAACTCTGAAAAAGATTTAAGACCATTATCATTTCTAAACCTCTTCACTGTCTTTACAGTTTGGTTCTTTATTAGATGCTTCCAAGTCTTGAAATTCACATAAGCTTGTCATTTATTATCAACAAGAAGTATATGGCATTAGAGTGTGATGGAGCTGTAGACATTCCTCGCATATCATGAACATAATCAAGATTACCCTTTGTTCTTTGTTGTCCTACATTGAATTGGACACTACAAGATTTTTCTTAGACACAATATTCACAAAATTTCAACATATCAACTTTGTCACTATCAAACAAATCTTGCTTCTCGAACTCAACTAAGCTTTTCTTGCTTACATGACCTAATCTTTTATGTCATATATCAGACTTTGATAAGATGATCTTCTAAGCAGTAGATGTTGAGTTGGATACTACAACAACTTGCAAGATATATATGTAATTCTTCCCCACACCTTTCATTACTACCATGGATCTCCTTATTACCTTAAGCATTCTTACCTTTAAACACAAAACCCTTATTCTCAAGTTCACCAAAGAATATAAGATTTATTTTGAAGTTATGTGTAAACCTAATTTCATCAATCAACCTCATCATGAAACTAGAATTAATGATTCCAAACACAATAATCTTACAAGACTTAGTATTTCCAAGGAGAATTGAACCTTTCAAGTACTCTAAACTCCTATAACCTTAGATGGTTTGAGGTCATGTGGAATAAGCACTTAATCTAATATCCACACACAATCATCAACATTACTAAATAACATTAGAATACATCTAATGATTCATAATAGTCTTCCACTAGAGTTTCTTCACTAGATATATATGGTCTGTCAAAACTAGACAATCTACTTGGTCTAGACTACATATCAAGGTTGTTATCCTTCCTTTGTCTTTCACCAGAACAAAAAATGCACGTCAGGTCGGTTAAAATGGAACCGATGTAAACAAAAATGCGGTGACATTTTTGTAAATATTTGAAGAGATATTACGTTAGTTAAGTCAAACTCGACGTAATATACCATATTCTACACCAGTTGCCCCTCATAACCAACGCAAAAAAGACTGAAAAAGTAAAAATTCAAAATTTGAAAACTTTGCAAGGGCACTGAAGATACTACGTCGGTTAGAAGGTCCTAACCGTCGTAGTATGTAGCTCATATTACGTCGGTTGGAGCTTTCCTACCAACGTAATATCTTCCTCATGGCGCGCGAGTAAATTTTGAAGAAATTAAGTAAAATTTGGCCAGATACTACGTTGGTTGGGAGCTCCCAACCCACGTAGTATGTTTCTCGAGTTAAAATTAGGGATTTGAAGAAAGATATTAACTCTTGGACAATACTTTCTCTTACGATTTCGTGTAGTGTCACTTTCTCTTCTCATTGGTTTTCATTTACATCTTTGTGTTCATTGGTTTTGCTAGGATTCATTTGGTTCCATTTTCGGCTTCTTCGACGTTTGTTTGGTGTTCGCAAGCTCCGTAGCTATCTCGGTTGAATGCTTGGTTCGACATCTCTTGCCTCTTTTCTTTGCAAGAGGTAAGTAACAATTTGCTCTGCTGTAGGTTAATGAGAGATGCAAAAAGATCAGTGGGTAATTTGGCACGCGTAGAGGGATCAATTTGTGCATTCTACTTACATCGAGAAATAACATATTTCTACTCTTATTATTTCAAGAGTGTGAGCTTGTTGGGAAATACAACTTTGAGAAATGATCATCGACAAAATTTAGATAACGAAGTGCATAACACATTGTCAGTTTTTAATAGATGTGGACGTCCAAGTGGAGCCGCCAAAGATTATTGGCTCACAGATAAAGAATTTCCATCTGCCTATGTTCATATCCTTATCAATTGCAACGAGGTTAAACCCATACTGGAGTAAGTTAAATTCTTCCTAATTTCAACTCAATTATGAAATCTTACAACTCAATTATGAAATCTTAGTACTCTACTAACTGCATGAATGTCTTTGTCAAGATTGTTCTTACAAATGTACTCTATCAATGACCAATATGCCTCAACATTTATACATACCAATTTTCCTAAATGGTTCAAGCATTATGTAAGTGAATTTAGGGCCCTCAATGGTCTTATTTTACCTAAACCCTATAAATAATTGAGTTATTTTCTTTCATTACTATCTTATAGGTTAACGATGAAATGAATGAGACAATTGATCCAAACTTGAAGGTATTGGCTTGGGTACCAAATTCAAAGGCCACATCATGGAATATGTATTTTGTTAACGGGTATAAGTTTCATACCAACACATTGACTCATGGTAAAAAAACAACAAACAGTGATTTGTATGTTAAAGGTGTTACAGATGGAGGACAAGATGACTTTTACGGTATAATTCATCATATTTATGAATTAGAGTATGTTGGCCTCACTAAGAAGATTTCCCTTTTTTTATTATCAATGGTTTGATCCTACAATCAATGTTGGGACGAGATATCATTCTCAATATAATATTGTCGAAATAAAGTTAAGTGGACTATATGCTTTGTATGATCCATTTATATTTCCACAAAAAGCAAGACAAACTTATTTTGTCAATTATCCAAACATATGTAAGAACCTTCATGGGTGGTGCGTTGCAATCACAACAAAATCCCAAGGACATGTTCAAGTTGACCACATCGAAGATGAATTGCCATATCAAGGTGACGAGACCTCTGTTGTGTTAGCAGTTGAAAGAATTGAACAATTTCAAGGTTTAGCTGACACCTCCATCATTGAAGAAGTTGATGATAATTATATTGAAGCACTTGTTCATGACATAGATGAAGATATCAACCTCTCGGAAGAAGAAGATCAAGAAAATGACAACAACAATGACGAAAATTCAAACTTTGATGACAATGATGTCTAACGTATAAACATTTTTATATACTAAGTTACGCCTAAAATGTCATATTTTTATAATTACACTAATATTACATTAATCATTTTTTTAAGAAAAATGGTTAGGATTAGGGGTAGAGACGGTTCCATTGTTCGACGTGGCCAGCCTAGACGCGAAGTTCCCACATCTTTGCATGGTAAGCTTGCTATAGACCTGGGAAGAATTCCTTATTCCGGGCTATCACCATCGTCTGATGGGAGCCCACATGGTTCCCATTCCTCCACCCCGTCTTCCTCCTTGCCCTCATCATCCACTCACTTATCAAATTCGTCTTCCTCCATCCCATCCTCCTCCCACTATGCATTTAGATTTTCTCCCCCTCCTTCGACCTTATCACCCTACCATCCTTACGTTCCATCACCCCCTCATCCCTCCATTAGTGATCCACTGATACACACCTCATCACCATATGTTGCAGCACACCCAGTCTCATATGCTGGTATAGCCCACCACCTTGTTGGTCTACCGGGCCCCTCGTCCTTGTTCTGTATGTCTATCACACTTCCATTGTCCCACTCCATCCGAGTTTCACTTCACCACCCCAGCCCACTCCTACTCCGTTTTCCCTTTCTTTCATTCCTCCCTTTGTTCCCCACACCTCACCTCCCTCAAAGCAGCCACCAGGTGATTATGATGACCATGCTACAGCTACTACTTCTAACCACGAGTTGCCTACGCAGGAGCCTTGCTACGATCCTAGTGGAAGGGTCATAATCAAGCCTTTGGGCAGAGGGTAAGTAATATTATATTATATTATATTTGTGTTTCAGTTCATTCTTTCTAATATGAATGGTTAATAAATCTATTTGTATATTTTGTAGTTGGACACCAAATCAACATGTTGTTGAGGCTATCAAGCACTGCATCAGGTCATCATTTAGGGGATCCTTCTATAATTATGATGCCATGACTAAGGACGACCAGCTGAAGTGGTGGACTGACTTTAAGGTAACTTTATTGAACTATCATATATCGCTCTAATGAAATAATTTTCACTAACATGATATTAACTTATGTAGTTTTCCTTTTTATAGAGTAGAGTGACTTGGGCCCTACAGGATGAGTGGCAGATCAGGAAGGTCTACGAGTCAAAAGTCAGAAGAAGACTTTCTGACATCTTGACCAAAGCAAGGGCACGGGGCTCCCGACCAACATGGATGGGTGAGGAAGCATGGGTTGGACTGTTGAGGTATTAGGATACCCAAAAGTTTAAAGAACAGTCATCGCAAAATAAGATTAATCAAAATACGGGTCGGGGTCGAGCATTGCATTCATCTGGTCGTAAATCACATTTGGACATTGCACTGGACCTGGTAAGTATTCTGACTAACTTTACTACATATTATTTAGTTTCATTTTTTAAAAAATAAGTTTTCTTTCTTATACAACCTCTGCAGAAACATAAAAATAGTTGTCCAGTTGAACCTGATGAGTTGTTTATGGCCACTTACAAGAATAAGAAGGGTCTATAGGTTGATACTCGCTCACGCGAGACTTATGTAAGTTTAATCTTAAAAATTTCTTTAATTCGTTCTTAATTTTTCATCTAATTTTCTAACATTTCGATGTTATAATCATTGTGTAGGAAAAATTATCATCATCGATTGAGGGCCATACAATCAGAAAGTTCATCAGGTTCCAACAACGATGCTCTCAACTAGAAGGGGGGATTGAATGGAGCCTGAACTCAATTCGCTATAAATAGAAACCACCAACCAAGGCAAAAATATATAAGAACAGATAAAGCAGTTTTATACTAGTTCACCCTAATCTCTTGGGCTACATTCAATTCTCCCTTGAACAAACTATTCAAGAGGTTCCACTATGCAGTCAATAGTTACAACGAGTACACAAACCTCTCCAGGTTACAACGAGTACACAAACCTCTCCAGGTTATCACGAGTACACAAACCTCTCCAGGTCATACCAGTCTCAATCTCCCCCTGAGATCAAGACCAGTCAAGAATAAAAGAAACACTCTCAAAAGAGAGAACAATGAAAACTCACAAGGGCTTACTTCACAATGGTGAAGAATTACACAATAGTTTCACACAACCTAAACTCTATATGCTCTCAATAACAATTTGACAATAGACACTCAGTATATTTTCTTCAATGTATTATATGATGTATTTCTCTTTTTGCTTCATGTTCTTCAACTTGAAATTGCTCCTCTATATGTAGCTTTTTAGAAACTAGCCCTTGGGATGCTTGAACAGAGCAATCTTGACTTTCTGATGTATGGAGGTCAAACTGGAAATATTTCTCTAATCTTTCATACTGCATTAAACTTGATTAAGTCTGTATCAGAAATAATTTAAAATAACATCGAGAAATTATATCTGGGATACTCGTCAATAATTTGAACAATTTCTATTATGAACATATTTGAACGTTAATGCACGTCATGATATAAAATTAATTAATCACATCTAAATACTCAATAATAATGTGAATAATTTCCATTATGAACAAATTTGAACATTAAAGAACAATATGATATAAAATCAATTAATCACATTTAAATATTCCATAATAATTTGAATATTTTTCATTATGAACAAATTTGAACGTTAGAGCACAATATGATATAAAATCAATTTAAATCAAATCAATAACACATAAAAGAAAATAGTAAGAAAACTTATCTCTTTATAGACAATGTGTCTCCTGCTTTAATAATAATAATGTTAATTGTGCAATGTATATAAGTCATCAAATATAAATGTATACTTGAGTTTTGTTATCATCAAAACTTTATCAAATGATTTGACTCTCTAAAGGGACTTTGGACCGTCTAATGTTCAACAACACTGGACTTGGTAAGTATTCTGACTAACTTTACTATATATATATATTATTTAGTTTAATTGTTTTAAAAATAAGTTTTCTTTCTTATACAACCTCTGCAGAAACGTAAAAATAGTTTTCCAGTTGAACCTGAAGAGCTGTTTATGGCCACTTACAAGAATAAGAAGGGTCTATGGGTTGATACTCGCTCATGCGAGACTTATGTAAGTTTAATCTTAAAATTTTCTTTAATTCGTTCTTAATTTTTCGTCTAACTTTCTAACATTTCGATGTTATAATCATTGTGTAGGAAAAATTATCATCAATGATTGAGGGCCACACAATCAGAAAGTTCATCAGGTTCCAACACTGATGCTCCCCAGCTAGATTTAGCAACCAAGCTTCAAGCTTGGAAGTAGGTTGCTGGAGGAAAGAGTAGAGGTCAAGTTTATGGCACAACAGACTTAGCTGCTAACTCTGGCCAAGGAGTGTCTTCCTTCACTCAGCCGTCATTCGTTGCTATTGCCACTGATTACTCTACTCAGGTGGCCTAAGAAGAGCTATTTCAAAACAAACTAAATGAAGCAAAGGAACAGATGAAGCTCACGTAGGATGAGCTGAAGCTCATGCAGCAACAACGTGCCACCAAGAGGGAGCGTCAACGTGCTGATACTTCAACTGGTACGAGTCAAGTTCACCCACACTATGATAAAGCTCATGACGACCAACCCCTTCCATGAGTTTTACATATATGTCCTACATGTCTTTTTTTTATTTTGTTTTATAATAGTAATTTTGTTTCTAGACATTGCAATTTAGTATTTCAATGGACTATAATTACAATTTAGTATCTTTAAAATGGATTATAATGGGGTTCCAGGTTTTAGTGGATATTTTCTGATGTTGGTGGATATTTTCTGATTTTCAGCATTTGGTTTTCAAATTTTCAAATTATTTTTTTAATTTACTCTTTGCTTGGGCTAAGCCCATGCTAATGACAATTAATTATTTAATATTTCACATCATGCGAGGGTCAAGTCCACACAATAATAAAAATAATATATTATTTTTCTGACCAATGCGAGGGCCAAATCCATGCAAGCTTCAAAATAAATTATTTATTTTATTATAAGCGTGGGCCAGGCCCCCGCAAACTCCACCTAATAAAATATTAATACTTTACGTGTGTGAGGGTTTATCCCACGCAACCCTCATGATTGCATTTTAAGTGTGGGTCTAGCCCCCATAAGTTTCTGCAACTTCTGCATGGGTCTCGCCCATGCATGCTTTATTATATTTAATTAAGCGTCAGCTTGCGTGGTGTAGTTCACGCAAGGTAGCCTCCACCTGAACAGCCCACACAACCTTGGCTTTGTGTCAAACAACCTAGCGTGGGTCTCTTCCGCATGTTATACCCACACATATGCGTGGGATTTAGGTGTTGTGCATGGCTTTTGGCCCCTGCTATTTAATGGTTTTCCTGTAGTGCTTGTAGTAAAATGGAGGAATAAAGGGAAACTAATACCGGTAAATGAAGATACTTAGACTAAATATTAGGGGCCTAAGAGAGTTAAATAAATGGAGGTATTTGAGGGATGTTATTAGAAAGGAGAATATTAAAATGGTATGCTTTACAGGAAAATAGGACAATAAATGTTTGTAATGAATTATGTTATGCAATTTGGGGGCACAAAAATATTGAATGGGTGAGAATATCGGGAGCAAATGGAGTTGGGGAAATTCTAAAGTATTTGGAATAAGGAGGTGTTTCAAGTTTTACGAAATTTCAAGAATTTGGGGGTCGAGGGAGTATGGAGAGAGAAATATATACCTAACCCAATCACAAGAAAGCTATCTGAGATAATATAGTTGAAGAAAAATAGCGGGCTACAAGTAAAGTATGGTCTATAGTGACTTTAATGTAGTGAGGACTATTGATGAGCGAAAAGGCTTGAGTGACAAGGATAGCGATATAAAGGAAATTAGAGACTTCATCATATTCATTGAACAAGCTGGTTTATTAGATGTACCAATAATGAGAGGAAATTTACCTATGATATTAGCCCAGAGTAGAACCGATAGATTTTCTATGTCAAGAGAATGGATTGATAAGTTGCCTAGATGCAAGTAAATAGTGATGAACAAATGACTGTCAGATTATCGTGCTCTAATTTTACACAACAAAAATGTGTAGATTATGCTCTAAGTCATTCCAAGTTTTAGATATATGACAATCTATAAATGGGTTTGATGTTGTTGTAAAAAAGAATTTGGAACACTTATAATAATAGAAGGAAAGGGATAAGGTACATTAAAGAAAAGATGAAGAACTTGAAAAGGGGTTTCAGAGAGTGGAGTAAAGAGGAATTTGAAAATATCAATCAAAAGAAGATTAGTATTGTTCAAAGAATTAGCCAACTTGATAAATTGCACGAGGAGAGATCAGATGATTTTGGTAGAAAATAAATTAATAAATTTCATCATCAGTTTATAAGTAAAATATAATACATTTTAATAAAAGCAAAAAGACCTATTGGTAGACATGACAAATAATTTATTTTATAAATAATTGATGGTAACTAACTTGATCGAGTTCGCGAAAGAAAGTAAAATTAGGATTCTGTCTCTGGAGTCAAGGTTCTCTATAATTAACCCTTAAGAAAGAGTATGAAAAAGGAAAAAAAAAAGTGATTACAAGAGATAGATTGAGATAAGGAAGTTAAATAATTTATTTTCATTAGGTCTCTCATGGATCACGGTAAGTCTCTCTTACTATCTTATTTTATACGAGAATCACGATTTTAAAATCCTTATAAATGTGCAAAATTTATGATTGACCTTTTATCATTGAACTTATATAAATATATATATATATATATATATATATATATATATATATATTTATTTATTTATTTAT
>Ga0209489_101143_pt1 | contig 54003 bp, 30 predicted proteins | sample SiratrowhiteBW_FD_187527 | JGI IMG/M metagenome (GOLD analysis project Ga0209489, IMG submission 187527) | Root nodule microbial communities of legume samples collected from California, USA - Siratro white BW (SPAdes) (version 2) | ecosystem: Host-associated > Plants > Roots > Nodule | place...
TACACTCAGAGATATTTTTCTTCTTACCGACTATAATTTTCTTCACACTATTCTCTCAATTTTTCCACTCACTCAGAACCTCTCTCTTTTTCTTCTCACTTCTTCTTGGTTGCTCTCTTCTTGGTGTATAGAACCAAAGCATGGAGCCTTTAATTTATAGGCATGGAATGTCCAATAATGTAAGCACAATTTGCTCCACATTTTGCTCCATAATTTGCTCCACAATTTTCTCCACAATGTTTCATGGTGATGGCCCCACTACCAAAGAAAGTGGCTTTAACTTTGACCCACAAAGGTGGGGTTGGACCCACACTACCTTGATAGCCGTCAAAAGCGAAAGCATCCTCATCTTTTAAGCTTCCCCTTGCTCTCTGTCAGTTTTCTAAATTATTGACTAATAGCTTCTCTGTTATTTATGACTTGCATGCTGTTATCACAAACTAGACATGCAAATCCAATAGAAAACTAAAAAAATGAGTAATTTTGGTAGATTATTATCTACTTGAGCTTTTTGGTTATGGTGATCCATGAGTATGAATATTTATTTCTCGTCATTATTGAAGTGTATTGATAGAAACCTGCTATCTCGCTAGGAAGAATAAGGGATTTCTTTACTGAACACAGTGCCTAAGCTGTAGAACATCAGAGGTCTGAATCTCCCAATGCCCACACATGCCAAGATTAATAGGCAACATGTCTCATTTCTAAAACCAAACTAATCGGTATATATCTGATATATATACTCAAGTTTGTGGGGGAGGATTTAATCTAAATTTTGATCTGTAAGAGTAACATGTGCTTTATATGATACATTATTGTCTACAGACCTAGGGTTATATGTTTTTGGCCTGCCTTCCCTCATTCTTTTGCTTAAAAATTCTTATTCAGTTGCTAATGTTTCTTATTTTCCTACCTGTAGATGCAAGCAAAGCTGTTTTCCTTCGTCGAGTACTAACTAAATTATCTTCCAAGCTTAGAGGCAGACCATTGGAATCAACTCCGTCCCCTTCATCTTCTTCATCATCATCATCCTTTGTTATTCCAAAATTGATTCTCAGAGTATCACTGGTTGCAGGAATTGCAATTGCATGGCAATACTACTCACAATGATATCTTCCAACCCGGTAGTTGTCCGTGTACTATAGTCTGATTGCATATATTTTATGTACAATACAAACCTTACTTCCACTGCCCCCTGTACTTGCATTCATACTGTTTTTGGTCGACCAAAACAATGTACACGAACAAATTCATTGATTATAAAACAAAATTGCTTCTCTGATTTTCCACTAGTTTCAAGTGATAAAATTATCAAGATAAAATTATAATCAACTCTTGCATATTTTGTGGTGCATTCTCTTCGTTTTGATGAAGTCAAAGGGGGAGAAGTTTGAAGTGTGTTGTCCTTTGTGGTGTCCTTTGCATTAGGAGTCTAGGATGGTGTCTTTTATAATTTATAATTTGTGTGCTGTTTTATGTCTTTCTGCTGCTGCTACCTCTTTGTTGGTTTATCTGCTGCTATTTGCTGGTATATCCAGCTCTTGTTAACAATCAGTTGGTTAGGTCTGTTTTTAATCAGTTTGGTGCACGTGATGTAATGTTAAATTGATATTATGTAATCGTGCTTTGTTTAATGAAATATGTTCTATTTTGTGTTGCTATCTGCTTCATAAGTTTATTGAAATCTACTTTACAGGAATATCAAATTATGGGAGAGCTTTTATTGATAGATAGTTAATTGTTTAAGGAATGAACAATTTCATGCAATGCAACTCAACACACTATTATTTGTCTTCATCAAATTGGGGGAGATTGTTAGCATCTTACTAGAAGATTTGATGAAGTTAACAACATGATGGAGTTCCAGGACCGTTGCTTATGAGTGGATCACTTGAAGACTTCATGAAGCCTTGTGGTGTTTGGTCTAGAACTTAGGTTGTGTGTGTGAGTTTGGTTTGGTCTTAAATCAGGTGTGCATCATATTTCATTTAATAAAAGTTCCAATAACAAATTCTGATTAATAAAGTTTTGAGAAATATTAAAATCAGAACTTGTTCAAAAATTGTTTTTCTGTTAAAGAAGACAATCGATTGAATTTTGAAAGTCTGTTGTCTATATAAGGATGGCACTCATTTTAAAACAGACATGAAAAACATTATCAAAAACTTCTGAGCAAGAGTCTTAGTGATCTCAAAAGAGAGAAAAGTGTCTTCCTTACCTTGTGAAAAATATCATTCAAATTTCTACATCAAGAACCGAAATCAATCTGATTCTAGAGCTTTGAATTGATTGAGACGGGTGTTACACTGATTTTATCACCAGAGCTAAGTCTTCTATACTGTCTATATTTCTTTTGTAATATGTTGAGTATAGAAGGGCATCTGTGTTGAGTTTATCTTGATCTTTTCTTTGTATAGAAAACTGTGTTGTTATGAATTACAGAATATGTTGTAATTCTGAGTGCAGTGGGTTCTGTACTGTGCTCGACTTGCTGAAGGGTTCAATAGGTTAGTTACTACTGGATGCAGTTGTATTTGTTCTGTGCTTCTAACTTGCTAAGGATTCAGTAGATTGGTTATTATTGGGAACAGTGTATTCTTGTTGATTGCAAGTGTGTGTATTGTTATAAATTGATCTTTGAGATCTTTATTAGTGGAAATCCTTGCTGATTAGTAAGGGACTGAATGTAGTGCTTGAGGAAGGGTGAACCAGGATAAAATCTTGTGTTCTTTTTCTTTCTTGCTCCCTTGATAGTTCTTGCTGTTATGCTTGTTTATAACTTTTGTTAACAATTCATTAACTGAATTAATGGATTAATATTTTGGTAATATCTTTTTTAAGTTTTCGTGAATTTGTTAACTAACTTAAATCAGTCTATTCAATATATTTCTGAAACTGTTTTGTATTTTAATTCACTGAAGTTACTATTCATCAATTAGGTTTTCAAGAAAAACAAGATTTTCTTGATATTCTAATAACTTTAATTTACAAACTTCAAATCACATTTGTTTTGTTTAATAATTGATTCTTGATATTCTAATAACTTTGGTTTACAAGCTTCAAATCAGATTTGTTTTGTTTAATAATTGATTCTTTTTTATCAATAACTCATTTGAACACTTATTTAAAATATTTCTTTAATAGAATTTTTGAATTGTTTTTTCATAATTTATTAAACAGATTACTATTTTTATTCAAAAAAAACTAATATCTGTTTTCAATTTATTGTTTTTGGATAATTATTATTAATCTTGGAATAATTTGAACCGTTGTTATACGCTTCTTAATATTATCTTCTAATAGATTTATTAAAGAATTTTCATTCCTTATCTTATAAAAGTATTTTTGCAAATTTGTTTTAAAAGTTTCACTTTTTTTGAACTCAGCCAAAACCTATTTTACACTGATTAATATAGATCTTTGTGTAAAATTCTCTTTATTATTCTTTATATATTTCTATGCCAAGTTTCTACAATTTTATTATTTGAATCAAAAAATTAATTAATAACATACTAATTTCTTTCATTCAAGTTTTTTTAGGTGGTTGTCCATAATATTGAATTGATTTTTTGAATATTATAATTTTAAACTTCAAATTAAAAAAAATCAATTTATTCCTGTTTCTCATTAAGTTATCTAATAATGTTTTCCATTTCAACTTATAAAATAAAATAATTTTAATATAAAAAATTAAATTTATTTTTATAAAAGTTCTTGAATCATCTCCAACGTAAAGTCTTATTTTTAGATCTTATACTAGTTTTTGGTGGATGCTATTATGTCACATGTGATATAAAAATTCATCTATTTTTTATTGTAAGACTAGATTTCACTGTGAAATATTAATTAATTTCTTTTTGTTAATCGAGCAATTTAATTTTTATTGGTGCGAGAATATAAAAGGATATTTTTCTTCACATCTTATAGAGCTCTTTTACAAGAACTCTTTCTCTATGCTGTAAATTTGAAATATTGTTTCAATGGAAGATCTTATATCTAAAGCCTTAAATTAACTCTTGAATTAAAGATGCTCTTAAACTAAATATATTTAAATTGAACATGGTTATATAACTGGCTACAATGGGATACAACTCAAACTTAATAAAATAATAAAATAAATTTCTCCTATTAAAATTAATTTGTGCCCAATTTGTAAAATTTCGTTCTTAAAATTTTACAAGTATGTTGTTATCTGAAAAATACCTACTAAATATCATTCAATTTAGAATGGATAATTCTAGAATGAATTTTAAACCATCTGAAAAATTCATTTTGTAATAATAAGTGTCGTTACACGTTTTAAAAATGAATAATATGGAATAACTAAAAATTAATTATAAATTATTCATTCTAAGAGAAAATGAATTTGAGAGTCCATTTTTAAAATGTTAAATTTTTTTTTTATAGAATTGTTTATAATGATCTGTGAATGTCTATTCCGGATAAATTTTATTCTAGAACTAGTATATAATAGGAAAATTAAAATGTTCTTTTTCCTACTCCTCTAAATTTTTAAAATGTTCGTTTTACTTTTTGTAAAAGTAACTTCTGCATTATTTGTTCTGAAAATCTTTCTGAATAAACTTTCTAAAATTTTTTAAATAAATTTTCCATAACAAAATAAGTTATCGAAAACATATGTGAGATCTTCCAAAACTATTTTTTAAAATGAATTTTTTAAACAAGTTTTTTAAAATACATTTTAGAACTAAAATTTTATTCCAAAAATTTCTAAAATAAACTTTTAGAATCTAAATAATAGTTTATGGAATGAGATTCCCAAAACAATTCTTACTTCTTCTTCACCAAGAATGCAGCGCATGATGGAGAACGAAGGTGTAGGTATAAGAGGAAGCAGAAGCAGAAGTGACGGGGGAAGTGACATTGGCAACAGGGCGGTGCACGTAGATTTTTTTCTCTAAATATGATGGTGTAGTTAGTAATTCTTAGGGGTACAACACGTAAAATTAAATTGAAATTTGGGGAGTGCAGGAAGCAAGGCCTGAACTTCATAATGGGCTCAGGCCCAAAACAAATGCAGAAGTGCTAGACCATCTCTGAAACGAGGGGGCACACGCGTTTCCAATCTCCATGGCGGAATCTCTGTGGTAACCAGCACACAGCACAGAGTCACTCAGTCACCGCGCATTTCCGAACCGATGGCTCTTCCTCCCAAAGCCACTTTCCCTCTCTCTCTTCTCCTTCTTCTTCTTCTTCTTCTCCTCTCTCTGGTTTTAGCCACTCCGACACAACAAGAAGAGTTCTCGGAGGAGTTACTGCTGAAGCCCTTACCCGATCGCAAGATTCTCGCGCACTTCCACTTCCAGAACGAAGCTCCTTTCGACGCCGATTCGTTCGCTCGTCACCACCACCTCTTCCCCAAATCTATTTCTCAGCTGGTCCGTGCTGTCTCCTTCCTTTCTTCTTTTTTCTGATTTTCGTAAATGAAAACCTACGAATGGCTTTTAATTGTTTTTACATGCCTCGGTTTCGGTGGATTTGGATGTGAGGGATGCTGTTAAGTTTTTGAAAATAATGCAGATGCAAAGCAACCTTCTACAAAAATTTTGAGGTCTCATGTGAGTATTTGGCTGTTTCTTTCATTGCACCACATTGTTCTATATCCCGTATCCACCAATTGCTCAAATAAAGAAAAAAGTTTAAGTTTGTAGATTTGAGTTTTGATCATTAAATGAAAAATAGATGTTTGTAGTTCTCTTTGCTTTTCAATTTTCATCTGTGCCATTCAGGTTTTTGTTGGGAATATTTTTCTTACATTAGGAAGGAAATTAACTATGCTTCTAACTTATACATTATTATTCACAATAAGAATTAAGAACAAGAGCCTTTCTCTGGGATGAACTTTTTTTAAAGGAAATCATCTACGTGATGTCAAACACTAATGGACATTCTGGGTTTTACTGTTTTAATAGTTATAGTCAAGTGTTCCTTGCTTAAACATTAGGTTTTGCTGGTTTTTGTGCTTTTACTTTTGTAGCAGCAACATTGTATAAGTTTGTTACATTCTGGTTGCTTATAAGATATAGAGTTTGTCCAGAATATACTAAATAACATGAGGATTAGTGTTTAATGGACAGGTTCAGAAGTTTCATATTAAAGCAATGGAGTTATCTTTTACACAAGGTCGATGGAACTATGAAAGATGGGGTGGATTTGGTCCAATATCAAGTCATAATGCAAAGCCTCCAGGAGTTGAATTGTGGGCAGTTTTTGATGTCCCTCTAGATCAGGTTGATGCTTCTTGGAAAAATTTAACCCATTCGCTCTCAGGTCTCTTTTGTACTTCAATCAACTTCCTGGAGTCTTCTACAACTTATTCTGCACCTGAATGGGCATTTCAATCAGCTCTGGGCAGTTTAAGATATGGTACACTGCCACGTGAAGCTGTCTGCACTGAGAATCTTACACCCTGGTTGAAACTCCTTCCCTGTCGAGATAAAGCTGGACTCTCTTCCTTAATGGATAGACCATCTATTTACAGAAGCTTTTACCACTCCCAGCGGTTGCACTTGACAATGTCCTCAGCTGCTTCAGATGGGTCAAGATCAGGAATTATTCTAGAACAAACACTTACAGTTGTACTCCAGCCTAGTGATCAGAATGCTGGTATGAACCATGTCAGCAAAGCAAAGATACAACCAAACTGGTCCCTGAGTTCAATATTTGGAAGAAAAATCAGTGGAAGGTGTGTCCTTGCCAAGTTGAGTAATGTTTACCTTCATGCTGATAGAGGCCTAGTTGCTCAACTTGAGAATCTCCATAAGAATACTGCTCAATTTGCTACTAATGACACCGATCCTGAAGATTTTAGAATGAGCAGTGGTTTTAAATTGTCTGTTACTCCTAAAAGGGTGCATACAGAATTGGGAAAGGGCTCCTCAATTCTGTATGAATATCCAATCAAAGATTACAAGGATACTGAACAATTTGATTTAGGCTTATCGTGGGAGCATCCAATTGTTTGGTCCAGCCCGCATGCACCTTTTTATGCTAGTAGATTTTTGATGGGAAGTGGAAATGAAAGGGGTGCTATTGCAATATCCTTGAAATCAACAGAAATGATCCAGGGACTTCTAACCAATAATATTGAAGAGAGGTGTAAGTTGCAAGTTAATGTTCTCCAAGTTGTGCCTTGGTATGTTAAAGTATATTATCATACTTTGCAATTATTGGTTGATGAAAAGCCTCGAGTACTCACAGATTTTGTTGAGAGAATGCGTGTTTCGCCTTCTGAAGACAAAGTATCACCAGGGATGATGGAGCTAGTCCTCCAATTTCCTTGTGAAATGAAGTCAGCTGTATTGAGTATAGAGTTTGACAAGGTTTGCTTAAATTCTTTACTTACATTTGTAATTCTTCTTACTTTCAATATTTGTCTCTAAGTTACCTCGGAAATGTTATAAGGAACTCATCATGCTATACTTCCTCCATTTCAAAATGACTGCATTTTTGGCCACATAAAAAAAGTTTCATGTTGATTGATGTCTCACTTTTCAATAGAGCATTAATTTTTTGTTCCCAACATGTCCTCAATAATTACTTTCTCTTTCTTATTCAAAGTAATACATTTATCGAATGAGTGAGGTTATTTCAGTAAAGTTATTCCAAAAGGTAGTGTATTTGTTATTGTTTCTAACAAGTGTGCATAAACTGTAGTCATTGTGGAACGGAGGGAGTTTGAAAGTTAGACTGCTGTTAATAATTTATGAAAGCAGGAGGAGGAATGAAGGAAATATCAATTTGGTAATAAAACCTTTTAAAAGTAGTGATGGAAGTGACTGAGCCATGCGTAACTCTGACTCTACTTGAGTAAAGGTGAATTGCCCATTTAGGTTATGGGCTTCACTTAAATTGGCCAGGACGGTAAAATATAAGTGCTGTAACCCTTTCTATTTTTGGCAGCTATGCTTAAATGGGCATGGCTGACCCGTTTATAGCGTACAACTAAGTATATGACACCACGGCATAAAAGTGATACTTGTTTTATTTTTTCATAAATGTGGAATGGGAGGCTAAGCTACCTTATGTGATATGTTCACTTAAGATCAATTTAAGATAGATGAATAGGAAATTGGTTTCTTCATATCAAAATGGATTTTTACTTGCGTTTGTTGGTATCCATAGGGCTTCTTGCACATTGATGAATACCCTCCAGATGCCAATCAAGGATTCGACATTCCATCCGCAATAATAAGCTTTCCAGACTTCAATGCTGGTTTGCAATTTTATGATAAATCTCAAAGCCAGTCTCCCCTGTTGTCTAAATTACAGGTTATTTGAATCTACACTCTTTCTTCTCTTGACATTTATACGTATAATATTCCTTGGTCTTGCCTCTAACTATCCGGATCTATGTTGCAGGAAAAGAGTCCTGTTCTCTCTTACACAGAAGTTTTACTTGTACCCTTGACGACTCCTGATTTCAGTATGCCATATAATGTCATCACAATTACATGCACAGTTTTTGCGTTGTATTTTGGATCTCTGCTAAAGGTTATCCGAAGACGAGTTGGAGAGGAGGAAAGACTTCTGAAAAACAAAGGTAAACCACTGCGCTTTCTGTGTCTGTATCCTGAGACACTAGTAAATCAATTTTGTGCAACATTGAGTAATGCTCGAGCGTGGTGCTTTTGTAATTAATAAAGAAGTCCTACGATTGCCGTCAAAAACGAAAGCATCGTCATCTTTTAAGCTTGCCCTTGCTTTTTGTGTCAGTTTTCTAGATTATTGACTAATACCTTCTCTGTTATTTATGACTTGCATGCTGTTATCACAAATTAGACATGCAAATCCAATTGAAACTAAAAAAATGAGTAATTTTAGTAGATTATTATCTACCTGAGCTTTTTGGCTATGGTGATCCATGAATATGAATATTTATGTCTCGTCATTATTGAAGTGTATTGATAGAAACATGGTATCTCGCTAGGAAGAATAAGGGATTTCTTTACTGAACACGGTGCCTAAGCTGTAGAACATCAGAGGTTTGGATCTCCCAATGCCCAATTCCCTCACAAATGCCAAGATTAATAGGCAACATGTCTCATTTCTAAAACCAAACTAATCGGTATATATCTGATATATATACTCAAGTTTGTGGGGAGGATTTAATCTAAATTTTGATCTGTAAGAGTAACATGTACTTTATATGATACATTATTTTCTACAGACCTAGTGTTATATATTTTTGGCCTGCCTTCCCTCATTCTTTTGCTTAAACATTCTTATTCAGTTGTTGCTAATGTTTCTTATTTTTCTACCTGTAGATGCAAGCAAAGCTGTTTTCCTTCGTCGAGTACTGACTAAATTATCTGCCAAGCTTAGAGGCAGACCATTGGAACCAACTCCGTCCCCTTCTTCTTCATCATCGTCATCATCATCATTTATTAGTCCAAAATTGATTCTCAGAGTATTACTGGTTGCAGGAATTGCAATTGCTTGGCAATACTACTCACAATGATATCTTCCAACCCGGTAGTTTTCCGTGTACTATAGTCTGATTGCATATATTTTATGTACAATACAAAACCTTACTTCCACTTCCCCTGTACTTGCATTCATACCTGTTTTTAGTCGACCAAAACAATGTACACGAACAAATTGATTGATTATAAAACAAAATTGCCCCTCTGATTTTCCATTGGTTTTAAGTAGTAAAATGAGCAATACCCTTTTTCACACTAGAGGGCACTTGTAACTCTGATCATCGGTAGTCATTGTGGTCGAAGGCTTGAGTTTTATGACGGATGTAAGTGTTCAGATTAGTGGACATTGCTTCCCGAGGAGTCTTAAAGCTAGAGGGGAATTTAAGAAACCTCAGTAAGGTATCTTTTTAGAGAATATCTTGGTGTGATAGGAGTGGTATCACACCTATTTATCTCTACCAGTGTATTTTCTAAAGTCTCCTAGCATGGTAGCAGTGTCTTTCACAAAGTGTTGCACGTACCTATATATTGGAGCTTGTATACCGGGCATTTTAAGAGGTGGTGTACCCTCCATGGCTGCTGTGAACACTTAACGTCACTGACATAAAAAAGTTATAGGGATTCTGGGAAAATGGGCGAATCCTCTAGTTCACTCCGGATTGAAGGTCTTGCCCACAAACGGATTCAACCTGTGTTTAGTATGTCTCGATTGGTTTGACTGGCTGAGATCACCATCCTTCAAGCACACTTGTTTAGGTCAGCATGACTGGTGGAATAATGCACCATTTGTCATAATTTCCCATTTAAACAACTTAAAGCATTGTTGTCCTTCGCCGTACTTTAAACATTTTATAACTATTATCTCACGATTTTAAAACTGTACACAGTTTATTAGTCTTTGGATGAAGTGAAGTTCAACCTGTGTTTAGTATGTCTCCATTGAGCACCTGTCTCGTTAACGTGGCATGAAAACTCTATTATTTTGCTCTCTTTAAAGTAAACAACCAGAATGAGATATCATTTTCAGATGCTAAATGAATCAAAACGCTATGCTATTGATTTCGGACCAGCTGCTTCTGAGTCTGTGCACCTGCTTACTGAGAAGATTTTAAGTTTTTTGTTTATGCAAGTTAGGGATAAGTTTTGGTTAATGGAACTTCTGAAAGAGATTAAGGTTGCCAATACTTTAGTCCCAATTCCTTAGCAAGAAATTTGATTTTCCTAGCACTCGAAAGGTTTAATCTTGTCATCCTCTGAAGCACAAGCTCAACAGAATCTGTTATCTCTTTAATATTTTCACAGCATATCATTCATATCAACAATTTACAGTTATTATTTACCAAAAAGGGCAAAAATGAAGAGAAAAGGTAACTAACAACAAAATGGCAAATGTGCACTACACTTTCTCCTTTTTTTCCCCAATGAGAGATAATTTATCTAATCCTTTTGTAGTTAGCTGCCACAATTGCCTCGTCTTCTCGCATCCGCTTCAGATTCTTACTTGCATAGCTGCACGTAAACTGGTTGCGTGCAATGCTGCCAGTGTGGTCATCAATTTTATCTCCAATATCTGTGAAGAGTCCATTAAATGTGTTAGTGCAGTAGAGGCAGTTGATAAGAGATTTTTCTTAGGAAGGGATGGGGTAAGGTTTGAGTTGACAAAGCTCCCCATAATCAAAAGCAACTTTAACCACTTCGGTGAACAAACCGCAATGCTATAAAATGTAATGAATGCCGAACTTGCCTGATTTGTCCTCTCCTATTTTTAGTTTCTTGAATAGGTTGACATCTTCCAATAGTTGCTTTCTCTTGCAGCTTTGGCCTTTCAGAATCTCGCCTTTTGAAAAGGGCATAGAAAAGTTTAGTTAAAAATTTCATCACACAGAATGACTACTTCAAAATTGCAAACTATTTCCTGATATTTTCATCAGATAACGTTAAATTTTTACAAACTTGTAGGGGTAACTCCTGAATGCCACAAGCTTGAAGATACATAGCATGGTAACACAATTGTAACATGTTATTTATAATCACCGAACTGAATTATGTACCTGAGCTGCTCTCTTTCAACTTTTTATTCTTGAGCAAGTTGATAGCTTCCAGTTGAATTCCTTTACTCTTACCACCATTCTCACTTTCCATCATCTTCCCATTTTGAAAATCTAGTGAGTCATGTCCTCCTGCATGATCACAACTATATTCAGGTAAGGGCAAAATATTTAAGTAGAATTACATTATTCTCAGTAACAAACAAAACACACATCCTATTTAGAAAATATAAATAACAGAAAGGAAGAAAATTGAAAAAATATAATTGATTATGAAGTGAGACAGCATGGAATCCATGTTCAGGAATATATAAAGACAAGACAGAAACTAGGTAAAACTCCAATTCCAACACCTTAATGACAAAACAAATGACCAACATTCAAATCAAAATATGTAATCCAAATGAAGAAAAAGGTGGAAGTGAAGAGACATACGCTTGAGTCCAACTTTGCAGAGCTTGCCAGTGACAAGAAGAGCATCACATTGGTCTTTGCCAGTGGGCAAGCCTTTGGAGGAGAAGAAAGAGAGAAGAGAGTTCCAAGTGAGGGAGGAAGCTATGAGGTCCACCCCTCTGCTGATGAAGTGGCCGTTGAGCCTGAGCGTTGATGGGTCCAGCCCAAAGGCCCGCGAAATGGAGCCCAAGTCGATTCTCTGGTCCTCCCACGCCACCACTTCAGCCACCTTCGAGAGAGAGGGGCATAGTAGCTTTACGATTATCTCTCTCGATTGCTTCCCTGACATCCACAGCACAACAATGGCAAAAACAAACACTGTTTCTGAATATGCAAGAGAATCAGAGTGTACTGTTCTCTTTTGCTTTGAAGTTTGGTTTAATCTGTGATACAACTATAACACTATAACTCATGATCATGTCTATGTGCTTTCCTTTCTTTCCGTTTCCAGAATTTACGATTCCTGTGGGTGTTTTCTCGAACTGTCTATTGGGTTTTTTTACTACATCTCATTGGGCCCTGTCAAAGGAATCAGGCCTTAATGTAATAATGGCTTTACTTCCTGCACTCCCATAATGTTCAAAATGACTGTTTTATCCTTTTTAAAGTAATTGCTAGATTATCTGATTTGAAAATTTGTCCGAAACACAGTTTCCACAGTTCTTTAAATACATTCCAGAAAACATTCTTTAAAACAGGATAAGATTTCAGGAATGTATTAAATATAATATGAAACAAACTTTCCCAGATGTATATAATATTTTTTAAATGTATTTTTCAGAATGAGTTTTTCAGAACAAGTTTCCCAAAATAATACTGATTTGTTCTTCTAATTGTAGCCTTCTCCTTCTCTTCTTCTGCAGCAGTGACAACAATAGTAACAGCAAAAGTGACGGATCACAGTAAGAGAGAAGTAGACAAAGTAATTCAGTCATTCACCTAATTTTGAGAGCTTAGGTTATAAAATTGGAGTCCGGGAAGTAAAAGCCTAATGTAATTCAATCCTAGCCATTGTTTTTTGCATCACATATTTTCTTATTGCATCTTCAACAAGTTGAAAATGTTTGTAATTTAGATTTTTGGACTATGGAATTTGAAACATGTTATGAATTGTATAATTTATTGATTTATTTTATAATCTGAAAATATATTCTAAATTTCTAAATTATATAATATAGGATGATTTTTAGATTGTATAATATAGAAATATATTATAGATTATATAAATTATGCAATTCAAAACATATACTAAATTCCACATTATATATTTTTAAGTGCATTTTTAAATTACAATTTGGAAATATATTTAAAATTGTAGAATCTAAAATATATTTCTAGATTGTATAATCTAAAAATTTATTTTGTATTGGATATTTCAAAATCTATTTCTTAATTATGCAATTCAGAAACATATTTTATAATATACAATCTTAAATACATTTTTAAATTATATAATTTGAAATATATTTTTAAAACTAGAAATGTAATCTAAATTATATAATATTGAATATATTTTCAAATATTACAATCTAAAATATACTTTTAATTTTAAATTACACTATCAAAATTAGATTTCTGAATTATATAATTTGAAATATTTTAAACTTTTTTTACATAGTTAAAAATTTAAAGAAAAATATGAAGATGCTAAGAGATGACTTTAATACTCTTGTCATAATTATAATTATATATTTTTTTTCTTACTTAAATATTTCTACTCCTTCCCATCCCTTTTATCTTTGTACATTTCTCTCTTAGGTAACTGGATCATATTAAACTTTAATTTAATATTCAATCCAATTCTATTAAAAATTATTGAATTAAGATATGATTTTATATTTTTAAAATTCTAACTAATGGTTAAATTAGGTTAAATCGGTCATCAAATTAAATAACTTAAAAAATTGTTCAATTCTTCAAAATAAATATTTTTAATTGTTATTAATTTATAACAATAATTATAGCTTACAAAAAACAACAATGATCCGAATACTAAAAAGTTAAAACAATAATCATAAATATATTTTATAACTCAACCCATGGGGTGTAAAAAAAATGTCAAGCACTATTCAATTAAAACATGACATTTACTCATAATAATTATGTGAGATCAAATATTTACTTTAGTATTTATAAAATAGAATTCATATGACAAAACATAAAAAAACACTTTTATACAATCACATTATTATATAATTAATGTTTTATCATATATTTATTTCTAATTTAATTAGATGAACTTTTTGAATTAAGAAAATATGAAGTTAAAAAAACTAACAATATTAGTATTCAACTCACAAAAAACTAACTCCCTTGCATCCTTATATGACTCATATTACCTCAAAGTGAAACATAAATGATTAACTATGAGAAAAAAAAATATAAGGAATAGATTTGAAAAGAAAAACATGAAAATAATTTTTTTTTCTAACTAACAAAATGGAAGTTATTAAGGTAATAAAACATGTTTTAAATTAAGATAATTATATTATTTGCTAGTTATAATTCAACTGATGTATTTTTGTTTTATATAAATAATGTAATTAAATATAATTTACTTTTACAAATTATATCTAATACTTAATAACAAATCACTTTTACTGCTTTAAATATTCTCACTTTTCAATTTAATAGTTTACTTCAAAAATAAATGCACAATAATTTTTGCTGCTCTGATTTTTTTTACTTTTTAATTTACTAGTTTACTTTTAATATAGTACATTTAAAGAAGGATAATTTAGTTAGACTTTTCAACTCACTTCTAGTTAAACAAGAGCCCTGGTTCTAATGTATTAACAAAATATATTTCAATTAATCAAAATTAATGACTAGAAATGTAAAAAAAACTCATTCTTAAATATAAGAGTAAAGTGCCACTGTGGTCCTTCACTTTGTGAGACATTGTCAAAGTAATATCTAAGATTAAAAGGATAAAAATTAAATCTCTCACCATTGGCAATTTGGTTCCTATCATAAGAACACCATTACTAACTATAAGAATTGATAACCCTAATTAAATCACATTAGTGTGACCAATATTTTGTATTCTATATAATTAAGATTTTGAATGATTATTTCAGATAAAATTCTAAAATAGCTATTAAAGCAACAAAATTATACAAAATTTTCAGCTTTCATAATAGATATTAAAATAAGATTTAGATGATTAAGAAAAAAGTTATTAAGGGAAATAATTATTAAAGTTTAGAGTGTTTTAGGAAAGGTTTCTTACAAATTTAGAAATTTATGGAAATTTTGAACATGTCCTATAATAGTTGTAAAAAGGTCCTCAAGTAAGTATAGGTTGAACTTTGAAACTTTATGAAATTGACAAAATCAATTCAATTTTAGGTGAAATAAATAAAAATATAAATTCTATAAGTATTTGAGTGTTTATTCATTTAAAATGAATTTAGCATGATTTTTTTACCAAAAAATATTTAATTAATTATAAAAATTGATTTCAGTTCATAATTATTATTTATAAGTATAAATAAAGGGTTTCATAAAGTTTCAAGAAAAAATAAATTTACATGCAAAAAAACTAAAACTTGAACTTTAAGCATGCAAATATACAACTGAAACTTTGGAGGTAAGATAATCACAATTACACACTTATACACATTTATTTGAGTTATTATACTTTAATAAATCTAGTTACACATTTATGTAAGTTGCAATATCTTTTTTTTTTCTCTTATAGGTCTATCTTTATTATTTCTTTTATTAATCATCATCCATTTATTATTACAAAGAAGTTTAATTTTATGAATTCCACTTATCTAGCTTCATCCACAATTTTTATAATATCAGATAAAAATAAATAACATATAAGGAGACCTACTAAAAAGTTTATTATTTTAAAATTTTGAATTAGAAGTAATGTCCTTATATTTATATGAATTTATTTATAATTTATTGGTGTTAAACCTAAAATTTATTATTTTAAAATTTTGAATTAGAAGTGGTATCCTTATATTTTATATGGATTTATTTATAATTTATTGTGTTAAACCTTTCTATTATATCTGAAAGTTTGAAAATCCCACATTAGATAATGATAAAAAAAAGTAAACAATATATAAGAACAAATCTCACTAATTTATCGATATTTAGTTGAAATATATATATCTTAATTTATTAGTTTATTTACAAGTCATTGATATTGTCTCTTTTTAAAGAATCTAACAAATATAATGAATTCTTATATTCTATTTTTTTTTATTTTATTCTTAAAAATATTTCTAATTTTGATAATGGTTTATCATTTTGTTTTTACTTATAATGAATTTGAAATAGTCTCCTTTTAAAAAGAAATTTATCAATTTTTTTTATAAGAGTTGACCATTTTAAATTAACTATAAATATAATCAAAATATAACATATAAATGAAATATAATATTATTTTATGTACTGATTTTATAAAATTAAATTAAATTAAAAATCTACTTTTGAATAAGATATTAAACTTATCATGTAATCTCGAATCTCTCTTTTTATCCATTCTCAATGGAAAAAAATGTGACCAAAAAAAATATTTTTCAATCAAAATCAAGTTTTAAGATATTTTATATAATAAACATCCAATATATAAAATGATAATTATAAAGTTAAGATCATCATAAGGCTCTTTATTTGGCAAAGAAAGACGTTTGTCAAAGATTTTTAATCTTTTTTCAAATATAAATTATGAACAAAATATTTATATTCATATAAAATTATTTCATCATCTTATTATTGTTTAATTTGAAAAAGTTAACATAATAATAATATAAAATTAGAATTTAACAGTGAAATTGATAAAATTTATTTTTATATAAAGTTATTATATATAAAATTTAGTAAAAATACACTAATATATATAAATATAACTATTCTAATTTTGTATTACTTACACCTATCCATGTGGTTCATCCACTAGTAACCCAATAACTTCATATTTTACCTGGATTTTTAAACTCAACCTTCTTCTAATTTAATTCATCAAAATACTCTATACAAATCACCATATTATAATTTCTTTTCAAAATTTTCTAACTAAAATACTTCATTCATCCTAAGAAATTTTAAATTCATTAAAAAAAATATTACCCCATTAATTCTCTTCACTCTTCATCCAAATACAGGCTAAAATAATCATAACCAAATCAATTATCCTAACTTCAGCCAATCCACCATTGCAGTGATTGGAGCTTGTAGCAAGTAAGGATCTTCAAGAAGTTGGAAAGTTTATTCCAGGACTTTCTAGTTAACTCCATAAAGGGTGCTTCAACACAATGCATGGCACAAAGTTCTTTTCCCAGTAAACAAGAAAACCAAAAGTAAAAGAAACAGAATGCGAATGTTGATGGCAAAAGAAACAATAAAAAGAAAGAAAGTTAAGAAATTCACTGAATTTGGTTTCAGGTTTTTCACATTCCTCCGTTGCTGGAAGCAGTTGGAGAATCTTCTTCCATTGCATTTCAATTGTTTAGTTGCTTGCTTGGTTGGTTTTGCCTGCACTTCAAAATACTGCAAGAGTTGTAAGCTGATTTATACCATTTCAGGGCTTTCTTAGTTGCCTTCTCATCACCACCAAATACCCTTTTGAAAACGGTATTTCAAGCTTGAAACTTTAATGCCACTTTTGATTTTCATTTAAATACTGCTAAATGTCACAAGTCACTGTTCAGTTTGCAAGATTTTTTCCGTGATTTTTAACCCTTCCTTTATTCACCAATTATTCCATTGAATTTTTGGTTTCTGATAAGTTGGATGGCCTAGTTTGACACCTGTATTGTGGTTCTACAAATTTGTTAGTCTATCAAAACGTAGTTTGTTTGGAGAACCTGTTCACAACACATCTAAAAGAGAAAATGAAGAATAAAACTGAAATGAAATCTACATTGTGCGTAAGTTAGTTTGAAGAAGTTTTCTTATATAACTTCTCTAAATCTGATTTATTTATTTATTTTTCTGTTTAATAAATGTTCATAGAAGTTTGTCCAAACAGATTCATGGTTTTAAAGGTCTTTGCAATCATATGGAAATTATAATTGCAGTTGAATATCACATAAGTCTACTATTATGTAGAATTTGATAATCACATGGCAGCCACGACAATAATCACAAATTAAAACCATGCATCCAGGAATTTGTATGTTGGTGGAGGGTGGTTTTATTTTCTCTATCTGTTGAGAACTGATTGTGTTTTGTTCTTATTCATTATTCAGCAAACTGTTACTCATAATCTTGGAGTCTTATTGAGTATAAGAAAAAGCTAAGCACCGTTAGATTTTACAAGGAATGACTTTGTTTTTTCTTTGCAGTCTATCATCTTGTTTTATAAAAATGTCTGTTCCAAAAGTGAACCAAAAGTTGCTTGAAGACCTTGAAGAAATGGGATTTGCAAAGGCCCGGGCAACCAGAGCACTTCATTATTCTGGTCTGTTGATTCATTATATAACTAAATTAAGATATGTAGATTGAAAGTTGTGTAGATTATGCAAGGTGGTATGGTTGGTTTACATTAGTTTGAATATGCCTTGTTTAACTTTAATCAACTAAAAGTTACCTAGTATTATTCTACAGGTTATTTTATTCCTTACTAAGAGGCAAATGTTAGAAGGGATACCTGATGTTCATCAATCTAAAACTTTATTGAAACTGATGTACAACAGTGTACTATGTTAATTCACTTTAGGTTAGTTCTTCTAAGAAAAAAATTAATGCTTTGACTGAAGATGACAAAAATTTCAGTTCTCTACAAACAGTTGGTTTCCCATTAGGTACCTTACAATTGCATGTGCTTTAGGCCATATAAAGGTGAGTTGAAACTTACAATAGAGCATAAGGTTGGTCAAGAAAAAAAATTGTTTTCATTAAATTTTCTGTAATCTGAGTTGGATCTTATAGTTCTTTTTAAATTCTCACCTTGACATATCTCAAACAGTTGCAAACAATTAAGGGAACTGAAATAACATGAACTTCAAAGCACATGTATACACAATTCTGTTCAAGGCACTTGTCTGTATGAAATTTTGGCTACACAGATAAACTGTAAAGGAGAAAAACTAAGTCAGGAGATTCAAGAAGCTTTTGTAGTTTCAATACTGGCTCGGGTTAGATTTTAGTTTTGAATTCACAGTTCAAACATGTATTTTATACACTGAACAATTTTATCATGTAATTTCTCCATTTCAGTGCAAAACAGATAGTTTTCACAGTTTGGTAACATTATTTCTATCATAGAAAAGTTGTGTATTATGGTTTTCACTTATGTTCTTTAGGACTTGATATTTTGATATTCGTGTATATATTTCGTCTAATACAGATGTTTTGCTTTACCAGGCAATACCACCTTAGAGGATGCTATAGATTGGATCGCTGATCATGAGAATGACATTGACATTGATGAGATGCCATTGGTATTATATCACCCACCAATTTTTTCTTTATTGTTTAATTGTGGCCTAATTGCGATTTTAGTCCCTAAAATTCTGAATGAATCCGTGTTTGATTTCTTAAATTTAAAATATTCATTTTAGGTTTTCAAATTTTAAAAAAATATGCTTTTAATCTCTAAATACTGAATTTGAAGGACAACTGTATTTTTTCTAATCTAGGACGCTAACATTATCTTTTTAATAAAATCAGGGATCAAAATTAAATTCAATTAAAATTTCAGAAGCTAAAAACTTAATTAAGCTTTTAAGTTTTCATGAGATGCATATTGGTCTCCTCCTCCTCACATGCATTCATAGATGATTAGGGCGTGGTATCATGCCTGGCTGTGCAATAACATTTACATAGGGAAAGAAGATGCTTGTGTTATGTTCCTAATAAACACATACATGCACATTGGTTTAAATTCAAGTTACATTTAAGTTGATGATCTGGGAGTGACTGAAGTTTCTTGTTGACCTAGTTTAAGCTCATAAATATTTCTTCAATGTCCTGGTTTCATCTAAATTAGCTTTTCAAATCAAGGACTGATTATTAACCTCACACAATTTGATATCCCAATTGTAACTGCAACATTGTGGTTTGAATGGTATTGAAAAATGTGTTGCCACCACAATATTGTGAGTGTTTTGCTTTATAGTGGTTTGGGAGATATTCATGACAGTCATAATTGTGATTGGAGTTGCAATTTAACACTATGGTTTAACTGTATTCAGTTGTTTACATTTCTACAGGTAGATATAGACATTGAGGTAGAGTCCACCGAGTCCTTCCCCATCTCAGAAGAAATGAGAATCAAAGCTCAGAGTTTAAGGTTTTAAGACCTTGCTCACTATTTGTTAGATTTTGTTCTTTATACTATGCTAGCAGTTGTTTCTTTTTGACATGCTGAAATTGTCAATGTTGTAACTAAAGATAACAATTATTTCAAATGATGCTTTTGAAGCTTCCAGCAAATATTTCTCTGCTTCTTCTGTCTGCTTCCTTTTTTTTACTAATATTTTGCTGTTGCAGGGAACAAGAACGTAAGAGGAAAGAGCAGGAAGAGAAAAGATTGGAGAGAGAAAGGGAGAAGGTATAATAATTTCATGTTTTTTCAACTATATTAGCTGCTTATATCTAGCTTTTGCTCTGTACCCTCTACATTGAAATGGACGGAAATTGCAAATAAGATAAACATATGTAAATCAAATGGTACAATTGCCAGTGTCCTGGATTATGCAACATAAATATATGATAGGAACTGATATTTACTTATATGTGCAATGGAGATTAACTCTTACAAGCTCAGAGAATTGCAGAAACTAAAAGATAAATATAATTCAGCAGGTGCACTGAACTTCTTACTCAAACACATTCCCTTTCCTCCTAAGTTTTGCCTACCTACACTTCTTATTCTTCAAACATATATAGATATTTTTCCCAAACTTAGCATCATGAACATTCCTATGTGTGCTATTCCCTTTACCTCCCTTTCTTACTACATCTTGCCACAATCACATCATTTGTCTTGACTAGGCTGACTTTGGCAGCAACTAGTTGGTTGTTTCTTTTCCTGTATCTGAAATGAACAACAGGGTGTCCTGGTTTTCTACATACACAACAGTTATTTTTCCTTTTGCTGGTATCTAAGTATGTAGCGCTTTGTAGTAATGTTCATGCCTTGAACCAGTTTGGAAGTTCTAATTATATGACTACATATTAAACTTTTAGGTCAAAATATATCCATAAGATTTGCTTTAGCAACTAGCTCTTTCGCCTGTTTTGTATTGTCGTGCCATATTATTTTCTCTTCAATCATAAAGCACTATAAATTCTTGTAGGGACATATGATTGTTTTGGTGATTCATAAAGTTCTTGTACTCTTTCTAAGACTCAGGAGGTTTTTCAATCAATGGTCCTGCAACAAAAAGTTGAGACAATATGATCTCATTTGATTATTCCGAAATAATATTGTGATAATCATTTATTTGACTTAATTGTAGAAACATCTTTCTCTTCAATAGTTTTAGCATAGTCAATAAACATCATTAAATAACAATTTGACAATTCATGTGACAAAACTGTCCTATTAAAGTATTGACGAGGGTGAATTCCACTGATAATAAGTCAATCAATCCTCAAACTTTTGTATATTATGCTTATAGATTTCAAGTTTTAATGTGGATTAAAATAAGTCTTTCTATTTGGCCAAAAGTAATAGTTGATTCCTGCATCTGTTTTAATTTTGTGACCAAATTGTATCTAAAAGAATTTCTATCCACTGAACAAGTTGGTTTCCCTAATCATAAAGGTAGTTGTGATTTGATTGGTTTATCTCTGGTGGTTAGAGATCCAACCAACCAGCATAGATTTTTATAACCTTTTTATAGTTTTGAATGTAGGAGAGGATTCAAGCAGGTAAGAGACTCCTTGAAGCAAAGCGAATTGCTGAGGAAAATGAAAGAAAACGGTATATTAATGTTCAGTGGTTGCTTTATTTCATTTCTATAAGGAGATTATTTGTTCCAACTTACGTTGTCCTATCCTATAATCAGGGAATTGGCCCTGAGAAAAGCAGCAAAAAAAGAAGAGAAAAGAGCTAGAGAGAGAGTTCTACAGAAATTAGAGCAGGATAAGGTATAAAGTTAATTTTCTAAAAATATCTCTATGGGTGGTCAATTTTGATAAACTTTGTTGGGGTTGACAAATTTCATTTTCACAATGATCTATAGTCTCTACTGCAGTGGAATCTTTTGGTACTATATCAATATGTGGAGGCTAAAATATGTTTCCATTGTGTCAGTATTAGATATTGATGCAGAATATCAGATATCAGACACAAGCTGAACCTTATATTTGCATTGATTTTAAGAAGAATGTATTATATAAATTCCTAGAAACTACACAATTTAAAACAGATGGACAAATAAGTGAATCTTTTTTGTCTCTATTGCTGTCATTTTCTAAGAATACATTCAAAAGAGAATGGTTTGTCACGCTTTTTAGGAACTGACAACCAGTTTCCAGAAATGGATTTCCTTAATGACAGAAACATAACAGTTTAGTGGTTTATAATGAATATAACAGGAAGATATGTAGCTCAAACTCAGAACAGCAGTTTATTTTTTGGTTTACGGTTTTACTGAACATCACCTAGTGGGATAAGACTTTTGTTGTTGTTGTTTTGTCAGACAACTTTTAAAACTATCTTTCTGCAAAGAAATTGGTTAAATTTGTCCAAATTTCTATTTTGACAATTAGTTAGTTTCTATAATAACTTTTCCATGTTCCAGTAATTTATAAATACACAATCAAGGAATAGTTTGTGTATGACTTATGAAAACGAGGGAGAAGAAAATGTGAGTAGTAATGTAAAAGCTTGACCTATTCAAAATTGTTCATGGAAGAAAATGTGCAGCTTTTCAGTTCAAGGGTTGCAGTTGTAGTGTTTGCAACTTAGTCCACTCAAAGTATTATTTAAATTTAGTTTTTAGTGGATTTGATCACATTTTTCACTCATAGATGCAAGCATGTCGTAAAGAACTACTTTCTTGATGTTTTTCTTTATTATTAGTATTTATGAAAGCATGTGAAATAAAGTATATCCAGTACATTTTACATGATAAACAGCATAATATGATAAACTTCTATTGTTTACCATTTTCTCATAAAGGAACTTCAAATAAAGGGTGGTTATCAACAAGTAGAAAGTACCATGTTCAATAAAAAAGTGTTTCAGTCAAATTTTCTTCTATATATTTCTTGGCATTTGTGAATGCTAAAATGGCTCCATATTTGTATAACTTTACAGTTAAATAGAAAATATAAACAAGGATTACCTTCAGAAGGCCAAGCAAACGTTAGATCTTCTGCTACTAAAATACAACAGGAAAAGGTATGGTTAAGATCTGTTTTATTATACAATGATTGCATAGTTCCTTGCTTTAGTCTCCCAATCTGATAAATAATTGCTTTAAAGTAACTCTTTGTTGTTGTGGAGCAAAAGTTATCAACCTTTAGATAATTTTGACTTTAACTCAAATTGCAGAAGTTAAATCTTGTTTATACAACTACAAAAACTGAGCAGTTAAGAGAATGTCTGAGGAATCTGAAGCGTAACCATCAGGTGACACTCATATCTTCTTTTCCATGAAACATCTTACTAATCTTTGATCTGAAAATGTAATTAGAGGCTCATTCTTGGCTTGATTATGCCTGCTCTTTGAACAAGTTTTAAAAATGTCAGTGCATTTTAACATAGGAAAACATCACTCAAAATAATGACAGGAAGTATTGTATTTCCTTTCCAAAATTAATAGAATTACTACCTCAATTTTCTGATATAGATGTGAATTACCACCTTACTTTTCTGATAGAGATGATATTTACTACCAATAGCTTTTACTTTTTCCTTCTTTATTTTATCAATTCTAAAATTTTGTTTAGGGTGAGGATGCCAGAGTCAGAAGAGCCTTTCAAACACTGCTAATCTATGTTGGAAATGTTGTCAAGAATCCCAACGAGGAAAAGTACAGGAAAATACGACTGAATAACCCATTATTCCTGGTAATTATCAAGACATGTTTTTTCTAGACAAAACATATTTTTTTGGGAGTGTTAGGTAAATTGTGTTTAATCAAACAATTTTAGCTAGAAAAGTTAAAGATTCAGGGTATACTAGATACAGTCTTGAAGATTCATTAAGAACTTATCTGACACAGCCATGTCCTTCACTCAGTCATCATGAACTTTGTAGGAGTCATTCTCCTGCATTGGACTCATTATGATTTGGTCATTGAAAATTTTATTTTGATCACTATGATCTTTTGAGAAATGCATTATTCTCATTAAGGTGAGGACATCAAAATACTTTTGGTGCATACCTTGCAAACCAGCTTTTTATACTACTATCTAATCATAAATTTATATGTTCGTTAAGATTTTTTTTATAATAATTATTTCTAAAGTCTTAAAAAATAAACTTTAATCCTAACTCAACCGACTTGAATGAAGAGGTTTGCATCTACTTGATAAGATAGGTTCTGACACATCTTAAAAAGTAGATTTTAAACTTAACTCAATCTTATAAAATCGGTTTGTAAAGTGAGATTTACACTCACTTGTAAATTATTGAAAGGTTTTATCTGTAGTCGACGTGGAATCTCTAACATAAAGTCACATTTAAAGTGACTATAGTACATATAGATATTAAACTCATTTTTATCTGGTATAATCTTTTATACATGTTTTTTTAACAGGAGAGAGTTGGAAGTTTAAATGGAGGTGTAGAGTTTCTTGAGCTATGTGGTTTTGAGAGAACTGGTGAGTTCTTGCATCTTCCTCAAGAAAAGACTGACATGGCACTGATGAATTCAGCTGGTTTTGTCTTAAATTCTGCAATGACAAACCCTTTCTTTGGAGTTTTAAGTAAAACTCAGAATTAAGTTTGTATTGAACTGAATGGATATTATGATTTATCTTGAACTGAATGTATGATTTGCCTTTTTAATCTATTGATCATTGATCTTCTTGCCTTTGTTTATCATTAAGATGTATTTCAACATTTCTTTGGTAAGAGGGTATGTTACTATTGAAATGTAATGAAAAAGACTTGAGATGGAATTAATGAAAGATAAAATATGCAAAAACATTTATTTACTATTGACTTTATCATGTTAGTACATTATTATCATTAAGCTCCGAATAAAAAAAATTAATATTATTTACTATTATGTGTATATAAGCTTCTACTAAAAATTTTGTTTGAAATTGTATCTGGAATTGATGTTTTATTCAAAATACTATTAATTTTAATTTTTGTAGTCATAAATAATAAATGTTATAAATTAATAAATATCTCTTGCAAAGATCAGGAAAGATAACTAACTAGACTGGTGAAAAGTAATTAGATAATAAATAACGAGAGATTATGAATTCAAAAGGGTGAGAATAAATTTTTAAGTCTTAAAAGTTGCCTACATTGATATCCTCAAATTTTGATATCCCATATTTATGTTTTATTCTTGTAATTTCTGCTTTGTGTCATTTGTTTGGTGTAGATTGAAATATTGTTAGGAGGAACAGTGTAATTATTTTTTATTGATGTTTATAGTAATTACTTTTATCAGACATTTTTTGTTAATAATTTACTAGAATGTTAATTAAAAACTTTCTATTCATATTAGAATTTTTTTATAAAAATAATTTTGATTGTTGTCATCCTAATTAAGTTAGTCGAACTAAAAATAATATCGATTAATATTAACTGAATTGTTTTTCATAAATATTAAATGAAAAAATATTAACAGAGTTTGATCGAGAAATAATATAAATGAAATCCGATTAAAAAATTATCAATATTAGTTTTTTTGGATTTTGAATAATTATTTAATATTTAATTAATTTTTTGAATTTAGTGATAAACTAAATAATTTTTTTACTAAATTTAAATTATTTTAATTATAAAAATATTTAAAAAATAAAACAATTTAATATAAGATAAATTTAAATTTAATGCATTCGAAAATCTTATAAATTCCTAAATATCTTAGTTTCATGAATTAAACGCAAATTGCTATTTTAATCGCTTCATCGCGCAAAATTTTATTTGAATATTCTTAAGATATCTTGCTAAGTATTTTAAAAGTCGCGAGCGGAGAGAACGGCGAGCAGAACCGCCACCGGAGAGCACGACGCACACCACGCGCCGAAACGATGGTGAGTTTGGCGTGACCGGAGAAGAGAACGACACGGCGCGGCTTATAGAGACCTGAACGGAAAACCCTAATCCGCGCGGTGGAGGAGAAGAACGAACCTAAGCGGTGAGTTTTTTTTTTCAAAATTTTCGCACAATATACGACGAACAATGGCGAGCCTACTGATCCTGGTCTACAAACGAGTTTGCTTACGAGTCAACTCGGGCGTGTAGGAACGTAAACTCGTAACGAGTTTACGAGTTAACAAGCGGGTTTGCTTACGAGTCAACTCGGGTGTGTAGGAACGTAAACTCGTAACGAGTTTACAAGTTAACACGCGAGTTTGATAACCATGAGATGCTTTGCTTCTAATTGTACCTTTCAGTTGGCCAATGATTTTGTACGCTATCTCACTAACCATGGTTTCGTATTGTATTAAATTTTATATAAACATATCATGAAAGTTCAAGAACAAGTAAGAACAGATATCCCATTGGCTCAAATTTTAGTTTAGTGTACAAACGCCTGAAAAATGGTGCCCAAAAAATGCCTGGTGCATCTTCAATTCTCTGTAAACCTGTGTTTTTTTTTTTTATTATTATTATTATAGATATTATTTTTTCCTTTATAATTATTAGTATGATCTACTATACTAAACACCGTACTTGTTTTCAGTATCATGGTAGAGGATTTAATCAATAATCAATGGCATTGTGGAATCACTTACTGATCGAACAAATGAAGTATTAGGCTAAAATATGTAAAACTTTTATTTTCTTTGAAGCCTTGATAACATATGGACTTTCTGGTTCATATTCTTCTCCCTAGCGCCCATGTTATATGCTAAAACCACATATTTATGCACTGCAAAAGCAACTAATAGTTGCCTTACATGACTAAAGAATCAGAATCAGAAGAACTTGTCTCTCCTAGTAGCTTAGCTCTATTGGTTAACACAATGTACACTTTCATATTTTTTTGGTTGTGTTTACTCTGGACCTTAATACTCTGTAATTTGGTTCAGGCACAATGTTTTATCTCAGTAAAATTGAACACAAATTGCCTCTGCCTCCACCTCGTCTTGTTCTTCCCATTCGAGAAGCTATTCACATGGAGCTTGAAAAACTTTTCTTAGATAAGGTTTTTTGTGGCTACTGTTTTCAGTTTCCGTTTTGAACCAGTATTCTGTAATTGACTTAATTTGCTTGGCTTCATTTGTGGTTTCTATAATCATGCCAGGTCATAGCAAATTTGGGCCTTTGCATTTCTGTCTATGATATCAGGTCCATTGACGGTGGGTTTATCTTCCCAGGTGATGGGGCTCCAACCTATACGGTATGAATTCATGGGTTTGTTTTAAACTTGTCCTGCATTTGATGAGAGTTCAAAGTTGAATGCAACATTTTATGTTTAATAAGTCATTTTTGCTTCTCTTAACAAGGTAGCTTGACTTTGTTAGGAGAAAAATTGTTGACTTACCTCAAGTTTAATCATTAAATTTTGATTAATGGCCATAAAATTGTTGATATGCTATTAGGTTGTAATGAGTTGTTTTCAGTATATTGGAACCTGCAAAACGATTGTACTTTCTTAGCACCCTTATTTACAATCTATAATGTATTGTAAGGTCATATTTAGATAAAATTAATTTTCTGTAAGTATTTATAAAAAAGAGTAGAAGGTAAAATGAATATAACTTCAGTAAGTTAAAATCAACTTATGCACTTTGACTTATGTAGAAGTTTTCATCTATTTCTCCAAAATTAATATGCATAAATTGATTTTGAATTATGGAAGAAGGTTGATTCATCATACTTTTTATCTCTTCTCTTATTGAAAAGTTTATCCAAACAGTGTCTAACTCACTGCTTTTGGTATGTTGGCAGAAGTGATGATATATTTGATTGTGTCTATGCAATAACTAAATTCCAATATTTCCGGCAGGTTGTATTCCATTTAATCATGTTTCGTCCATTTGTGGGGGAGATTATTACTGGAAAGCTTATTTCATCTGATTCTGATGGCTTACGATGTATGTCTCTTTTTTAGCTAACTGATTATAACTTCTGTTGACATGCATGATTTATTTCCTCAATAGTTCGCTGTTCTATGAAACATATTGCTGGAGAAGAATCACTTTTATGTGCGTACTTCTGTTTCATTTATCTGTTACATTTTACTCCCAGCACAATACTCTCATATATAGATTAGAGAAGGGAATTGTTTATTTATAGTCAATATGTCCAGACAGTTTTTCTATTTTCTTCCTTTTATGTTTTGGTTTGTTGGGTTGGGCTTTAATTTGAGTTCAACTTAATTTCTCTCTTTTAATTTAAAGCATGATATTAATATTAATATGATAATAAAATAAATGAAAAATATAATAAACTATTTAGAGCATAACATATAACATATAAACTAAATAATAATCAGTAACAAAAAGACTAAATAAATGATGACAAACAATGTAATAAATTAATTGGTATTAATAATAAAATAATTTCAGAATGACAGTCATCATGCTATTCTATTCACTAAGTGTGGGTCAGCTGCTATCTAGGATAGATAACTATGAATTTAATTGAAGCTAAAAGTGTATTCTAGAAGAATAATGTAGGAAAAGAATAATGTGACTTTGCTGTGTAGTTGTTACCGAAGCTAGTTTTTGTGTTTCTGTATCTGTAGTGACACTGAAAACAACTTATTGTTTGCATCATGAAAAAACACCATCCACTGTCTGCATTATCTGAAATATTAATTGATTGTCAAATATTGATTTATTCAAGATAGTCCTGCTTAATAATTCTGAATTTGTGGTTGGCAGTAAGTCTTGGATTCTTTGATGATATTTATGTCCCTGCACATCATATGCCTTACCCAAACCACTTTGCTGAGGATGAACAAGGAAAAAGGTGACGTTTCCACTATTTAGTTTGACTTTTCGGATTATCTTTGAACTGAATACAAATAATCTTTTATTATTGTCATTGTTATTTTTATTGGTTGAATATAGGGCATCCTCTAGCGGAGATTCAACAACTAATTCTTTGAGGTACTGAGATTTATTTAAGGGCCGATATCTCCCAACAGTAATATTCCTTATATCCTTTCATTATTTTTAGGTAATGCATGTCATTACTAATGATCAATATTTTGCTTATCTGTTGTTATTCAAATTACATCAGGAAAGGCGTATGGTATTGGGATTTTAACGAACAAGAGTATCCTATTCAAGAAACTGATGTGGTTAGCATTCTTTGCCTTTTTTTCTTGGCTAATCTGTATGATTGGAAACAGGCCCCTAAAATAACCTGTACAAGTAGATCGTCTGTATAAGCCTCCAATTATTGATGGTTTCTAGATGTTAGAAGTCCACAAATTTGTATCAGCATTTTACTAAAATCGTATCTTTACTTTTAAATATTAGGAGCAGAGGGGCTCAATTTTCATGATTAGAATAAGGCTCCAAAAATTTTAAGACGGGTCTGATTGGAAAACAAGTAAGCTAAATTTTTGTTAACAATATGGCAGATCAAATTTCGAGTTCAAAATGTGAGTTATCAGCAAATTCCGGTTGAGCAACCAAAAGAATCAAAGCCATTTGCGCCTATGTTGGTTACTGTAAGTGTTTTCTTGCTCACCTTGGTTTATATATACTTAAAACCACATAAGAACGATATGATGTGTGGTCGAACTGTACTACCTTTGTTCTTGAATTTCTATGAATGTTTAAAACTACGTAAGAAAGATGAGATGTGTGGTTGAACTGTACTACATACTAAAAGGGGCAAAGTATTTATGTACATTATAGTAGTGTTATTACTAGATGGGAAATTTAAGTATCTTAAAATTGCGTGTGGGGGGTTTTTGTATTTTTAAAATCTTTTTATTGTAGTTGTTCAGATGGGAGGTTTATTATAATTACAATTTTGATTTAATCATTCTTTTTTACTTTCATTTCGATGTATTTAGGATGTTTTTATTATATCAGTGTTATACTGTATTGTTCGTCCATGCATAATTGATGATGAATTATTAATTTCTTCATTGCAAACATATATTCTTTCTTTTCTGTTTAAGTTTTACCTTGGAGTTGCTAACATCTTGTTTTGAGGGGGGCATATTTTTTTTGTAGAGGATCATACCCACGTTTTTAAAGATTTCTTTTCGCAGTGCTTCCTTTATTATTTATCTCCGAGCATCTCAACATCTTAATTATGGAATAAAATATCCCTGTAGACGAAAATAGTTGATTCCCTTCTATTCACGACTAAAGCAATTATAGTTGAACTTCTTGGCATATACGAATTGTTATGGGAAGAGATTGGCTGAAACCCTATTTAAAATAAGCAGTATTAAAACTAATAGTCATGCCTAACTAGTATTGCACATTAATGGAATAGTGACCTATCATGGTTTCTATTTTGTAGGGATCGTTAGATCATGATGGTCTAGGCCCTGTTTCTTGGTGGTTTGCAGACGAGATTGAGGTTGATGATGAGGAAAGGTGAGGGCTCAAAAGGTGGTGAAATTTTGGTCGAGTAAAGATGTCATTCCTAGGTCTTTTGTTCAGCCTATGAGATTAGATTTAGAAGTTGGTTTGGTATGATAGAAACCTGAAGATTAGGTCTTGTTCAATTACTTTGCTTTGTAAACTGTTTAATTTAATTTATTAAAATTATTGTTTGCCTTTGATTAAGCTTTCTGAATTTCTAAAATGCACGAGGATGATGCGTTTATACTAGTCAGTCATAGACCCGATTAAATTCATATATATATATATATATGTATATATATATATGTATATATATATATATATGTATATATATATATATATATATATATATATATATATATATATATATATATATATATATATATATATATTTTATAGACATATATAAAGCTGCCTAGAATTGATGACTTGCATGATATATTTCACGATTAATTTAAGACTCAGGACTCTTTTTAATTAGGGATTTAAAGCAGGTTAAAAGATTTTATTTTTGATAAAAATTTCATCTTTTGCTGTCAAAACATAATTAAAAAAAAACTTTGGTAATAGAGTAATTGTGATTTTTTTAGGGAGGGTAATGAAACATGATTTTATTTAATTTATGTTTTTACATTTTATAGATTTTTTGTCAGCATCAAATCTTAAACATCTTATGTAAAAATTATAGAAATTTTGATGAATTACTTTTAAGAAGAATTCAAATGAATTTTTTGACATTGTGTAATGATCAAGTAGTCAAAGTCGAAATTTTAATTGTAAGATCTTAAAATTGTAGTATCGTTTATATTATATGTATATACTATTTTCGATCCAAATTTTACATAAAATCATAGAACAAAGATGGTGGATCGTAGAATAAAATTATAAAAAAATGTGTGATTTGCGATTTTTTTATTCACTTTTCACCTTCTTCGGTTAATAAATTAAGTCTAAATTTAATTTTAATTTAAAATTAATATAATTAAAATAATTTAAAATTAATACAATTAAAATGGTATCTACAACCATTTAATTAAAATTAATATAGTTAAAATTCAAAATAAATTCTAAATCCAGTTAAGAGTTAATAGTATATTTTGTTGCTCTATTCACATCCTTGACTGAATGTTAATTTTAACTTTAATTAAAATAAAACTATCAACTAATTAAAATTAATATAATTAAAATTCAAATAAATTTTAAATTGCAGTAAGGATTATGAGTCTTTGTTCTTGATTGAATTAAATTTCAATTTAAATTAAAATAAAATAAAACTGAGACATTTTTAATAAACATTTCTGTTACTTCTTTTATAATATTTTTCCAATACTTTCTATTACTTCTTTTATTTTATTAATTTAACAATTTAATTAGTTACACACACATTCCCTATAAGTAATGTTCCGAGAGAACAAGTCCCCGGTTGCTGTTCCCTCTTCGTAGCCGCAATTGCTCTCTCTTGACCAAAAAGAGGAAACAGCGATCCACGCTACCGTCAGCATCCGTTTTCCACGCCCTCAACGTCGTCGTTTTCTTCTCTGCGTCACCAACGCGCTTCTGTAAGCGTTTTCCGTTATGTGCTTATTGCGTTTTGTGGTTATTAATTTATTATAATTCTTTTTTTTTTTCTTTCTCTAGGGGTGTTAGGGTTTGTGTTTGGGGTTTAAGGAGAGCATGGTGAAGGTTTGGGTAAGTAACAAGGAAGAAAGTCCAGTAATGGAGAACAGTGGTTATAGTGATTCGCAGTTAGTTAGTCACTTCAGAAGCGTACTTGAGGCAGTCACAACGGTAAGCTATTGTGGGTTTTGGAAACTGTTATGGGTTTTGTTCAATTCAATTTTTATCTTTCTATTGCCTAAGGAAATAAAAGCTGGATTCTTGTGGCTCAGGGTGATAGAGAGAATTACGATGAGCTCGTTGGTTATTTGCACCCCAAGAGGAATCTTACTCCCGATGAGGTTGCGATTCTTGTGGTAGGTTCTTGATTTAATGATCATAACTGGGTCGATGTTGAATCCTAGTTTTTTTTTGTGGGTTTAAATCCAAGTGATTGTGCTAATCACGTCTTGTAATGTTAATGTTATATCACACTGTGACAGACAACTTTGAGGGCACTTTCTGGAGCGGTGTCCTGTATAGATTCTGATCATCACGAATCGCTTCTCTTTGCTGTAAGATTTTATTCGCTGTGATGTGTTTGGGACTTCAAATTGTTCCTCCTTGAGGGATGATGGATTTTGGTGGGATTTTTGTTCAGGTATCGAGAATGAGCCTCTGGAATTATGGAACTGAGGTTATGGATGCACTGGTGGAACTCATTACATCTTTGGTACATGATTTTTTTTTTTTTTTGTGTCACCACTGGATCTTTGTAATTATAGAACCAATTGTCAAATTTTGTTAAGTTTGATGGTTGTGTATTTGTCTGCAGGCTGCTTCCAATGGGAAATACATTGATTGGTGTTTGGAGATGCTTGTGAAACATTTTGTGCCCCCTTTTTACCTCTTTGATTCTCTGAAAAATGAGAATGGGATACTCAGGAAAAATAAAGTTCTGTCTCGGGTGCATGATGCTTTGAAAGAGATAGCTGATTTGGTACCTCTTGCCCCCTTGCGACTATGTCCAATAGTTGTCCAGAACATGCCCAGTGTCTTCAGTAAGGAACGGGTGAGTTCATATGATTTTCTCTAGAGGCCACTAAGTGAATTTGTTGTTTATCATTATTATCTGATAATTTATCAATTAGCTGGATGTCAATTAGCCATTATACATTTTTATGTTGTCAATTTTGCATTCAGTAACCAGTATCTGAACTGTTCACTACTTTTACCTTTTTTTTGCATATATGGCTAGTTTGGGGCATGGTTTACTTTTTCATTATGAATTATGTGGGATCCGTTAAGATACTGTTTCCTCGTCCTTGGATTATTTTTATGTCAGAAATAATATTGGTTTGTTTTATTTTTACATTTAGTGTGCATTTTTATTTCAAAACTGTATGTAGAAACCCATTATTTGTTGATATAGACTATGGAGAGATTGTGCAATTTATTTATCAGAATTTTGTAACATATCTTTTCATCAGGGTTCAGTTTTTTGTTGCTTGTAGGAGCTTGTCATCTATGTTGAGAATATGTTAAAGTTGGAGGGTGGTGCAATTGGAGAAACTGTCGGTTCTACAATTCTGCCTGCTCTTGTGGATAGGTTGCTAGAGTTGGATGTAAGTTAGTTTATTCTTCCTTGAACTTTTCTGTCAAAGAAATGCTGGAACATTTGGCCATTCATATAGTTTTATTAAACTGGCTGTAGGTGGAAATTGGATGGGATGGAATCTTGCAAGAAGATTCCAGAGGCATATTTGATATGGAGTTAGAAGATATTATTAAATTTGCAGACGAGGATGAGAACTGTAATAGTTTGGTATGCTTCTTATTATTTATTTGAAGTTCATGCAGTGATTTAATGATGTAACAGTACTTAGACAATTAAAATGACTGAGCTGAGTTTATTTGGTAGCTCAAAAAATAAAACCAATTTAGTTATATTTGCTTGATGGAGAGAAATGTCTTATTCCTATCCTTGCCTCTGTACTGTTTGCCTGGTTTATGTCCATTAATACATTTTTATGTCTGTCGTAAAGTTGTTTAATTTCTTACTTCTAATGTGTTATCTCGTGAATCTTGTCTACATTTTACAGCCTCAGTCAGAGTTTTTAAATAGCAAAAGTTTGCAAGGCAAGGAGGTTGTTGAAAAATTAGATAGTCTAATTGTGCTAGCGTTATTGCACCTTGAATCCTGTCAAAGTAGTGGCCGTTTGACTGAGGTATTACCATCTATAAAATTATGCACATAGTGCCAACATTAGGGCACATAACGTATTTAAACTGTGAATCACCATGGCTTCATCATAATATTCTTAGCTGTTATCTTCTGTTAGGTATTCGATATTCTACTTCATTCATTTCAAAGAACTGTATTGAATGCATACAAGTCAAAGTTTACCCAGGTACTGTATTTTACTTAATCATTAATTTTTGTACCTTGTCTATTTTTCTTACCGGTACTATTTCTGAGAACTGTGTTCTTATTAATGCTCTATATTTTGTCCCAGTTTGTGATGTTCTATGCGTGTGCCCTGGACCCTGAAGGGTGTGGTGTGAAATTTGCCATGGTTCTTGCAGATATGTTTGGTTCTGATGTCAGTCCACCTATTACAAGGTATTTTTTTTATGTTAAAAGAGTTAAAATTCACTCATTCCACGAGGCTATGAACTACATATGTGGAATGGGCCTTATGTATGCCGTTGTCAAATTTCGGAGAATTGGTTTTACTGCCTTAATGTGTTCTTTCATTTTATCACATCTATAACTTCGTAATCAATAGTGGTCAAGTTACAGCATCGATAAACTGTGTTTGTAGTTTATGCTGCAACTTGAATGATTACCCCCTTAATAACATTCTAATGTTATATGGCTTGATGGGGCTACTGTATAAAAATGGGGGCTCTCGTTGCTGCAACTTAATTTTGTTGTAGAAGTGAGCTGTGCTACTTCTAATCAAGAGATGGTTTTTCATGATAAAAAAACTGGAATGAAATGGAAGTTGTCATGCGGTTGATAAAATAATGTATATTCATATGTAAATATGTTTTATAATCAATATTTAAAGAACATGACATTGGTAATTGTCTTAATTCATCGTAGGATGAGTGCTGTTGCTTATCTTGCTAGTTATCTCTCTCGTGCAAAGTTCCTTTCAGCTGCATTGGTCACTACCATCATACAAAGGTTTGGAAAAATTTTGAATGTCATCTGTTTATTTTTGACCAAATATCTTCATCATGTAGTAGAAGAGGTAAATTGTTATAAATTGACTTTATTGTCTGTTTTTGGGATTTCAGCTTGGTTGATCAGTGTTATGCTTATTGCAAGTTACGTGATTCTGATATGAACCCTCGAGCGCATCAAGTTTTTTATTCTGGGTGCCAGGTGAGTCTTATTACATTTGACCTTTTTAGTTCGGGGTGCTGTAAGCCTTTTCATGTTGTAGCCGCAATCATTTTCTTCAGTATTCTTATTTATTCATTGTTATTTTTTTTTTGGTGAGCAGGCTATCATGTATACTCTGTGTTTTCGCCTGAAATCTCTAATGGACATTCCTAGGCTTAAATTGCAGCTACTTAATATGCCCATGGAGGCAATCTGGAAACATAAATTGAGTCCGTTGAAGGTAAGGAACTTTTTAGTTTTCACAGTGATGGCTTTTAATGTAAGCATCTTGTATAACTGTGTATAAAATGATGAGGAAAAACCGAGTCTGTTTATATAATTTTTTTTATAAGCATTTGTAGGTGAAGAATAAAGAAAAAGTTAAATCATCAAACTAATATTAGTTTATACAGTTTGCAATTTGTCAAAGCTCATTGAACAAAACTTTTAAGATTGATATAAATTTATCTACCAGGTGTGTTTGCCTACTGTAGTAGTGGAATTTCTTAGACAGGCAAAGGCTGCTAAACTTTTCATGGCTTCAGAGTCATTTGTTTTCGATGACATGCTCGAGTCTGATCTTTCCAAGGCTTATGGCGGGATGGATAGACTTGACATGTTCTTTCCGTTTGATCCATGTTTATTGAAGAAAAGTGAAAGGTTAGTTTTATTTATCTGAATTTATTTTATTTGTCCTTAACATGATATGCTTATACTGATTTTGCTCTCCACTCCAACTATCAATTTGTCACCAGCTACATAAGACCACATTTTGTTCGGTGGTCAAAAGTCAGAACTACATACGATGACGATGACGATGAGATTTACGAAGCCAGTGACAGTGGCAGTGAAGTATCAGATGATGATTTTGTTGACACTAATACAAAAGATATGATTGATGATGATATGATGGTGACAGTTGAAGATCTTGATTTTAACCCTGACTTGAACAAAATGTCTATCACGCCCAAAAATTCTTCCAAATTTGTGCGAATGCCTGCAAGAATCAGACCTTCCACTAGTCCAGAGTCTCTATGAACTATAGGAGTCCAATGCTACGAGGGAGTTAATTCAAAGGAAACAGGTTTTGAAGTAATTCTTCACAGTAGTGCGTAGTAAAAATACGTAGTGGTCATGTACCATCATTTTTGTATTTATCTTGTACTGTGTTGAAGTGAGTAGGAGTAGCCAACTTTTAAGATTTGTTCCTTTGTGCTATCTTGTAATTATAATTTATGTTGAGATATGCTACATGAAATACAGTAATTCTTGGAATCATTATTTGTTACTTTGGCCTGTATTACTGTCATATTTCTCTGACACAGCTGCCGAACTAAACATGTGAAGATGTTCAAAGAATATTTACGTTATTATTTTAACGATCTTCTATCAACACACTATTAATAAAATATTTGCATAATTAGTTTTATTAGCGATTCTCTAATGTTTCAACTTGACTTTTAGGTACTTTTAATGCGATTTAGATCTCACTGTAACATTGACATTTTGGTTTAACATAACCTAATTAAAATGGTTAACATAACCTAATTAAAATGGTTAAACATTGATTTTGGTTCAACATAATTAGATTATAAGTCTCAAAATAATGAAGAAAACCTATATTTCTACAAGGACGAAAAAAAAAAAAAAACCAAATTCGTCTTCACATTCCTATAATGATCAACAATTAGATAGTGAAAAAAACATAAATTGATCTTCACATTCCTCTAATGATCATCAACTAAAAAGAGTAGTAATAATAGAAAAGAGAATTAAAAGGACAAAAACTCAATTTAAAACCTATTAATTTTCAACAGCTTGATGAAGTTTAGACTCATTAACCATCTTAATCTCCTCATGGCAAAAAAGAAAAAAAAAAAGAAAAATTATCATGCACAATTTCATTTAAGTCTCAATCAATTAACATACAGTCAAACTACTAGTTTTGAATTAATTATTTAAGATAAAGTAATTTTTAAAATAAAAATTATATATAATCTTATACCTCGAATTTTTTAAAAAATTGTATAACCAATTTTGAATACAAATCAATATTTGCACATGATTAGAAAGAACAGATGTTCTAAATTTAGAGGTATATACACCCACCTTCTCTAAAAGCTCACTCTCATGCCATTGTAGTAATGTGAATATTAAGCACATCTGGTGGCATTATAGAAAGTATAGAAAGATTTTCCATTAATCCTTTAACGTTTGAATACATCAAAACCTTCAATGTCATCTTGTTGATTCATCCACGTAAACATCTATCTCGCTCTTGTCAATGACAAATTTTGATTCATTTTGATACATTTTTAAATCCTGTAAATGCATTAATTAACAAAACATAACAAGAAAAAACAAAAACAATGAACACTAAATATAAAATGCTTACAAAAGTAATCTTTGATCTCTTGACCTTACTTCCTTTAATATTGGATTGAGACATCAAGATGGATTCATTAAGTGATTGGAAAAGAGAAAAACTACAGATAAATAATTTCTTTTCATATTCTCTGTCAACATCTTGAACTTTTCTATCACTTTCTTAGTTTTATCTTTATAGGTTAGAAGATTCAATGTTTTATAACAATACTTTATAAAATCAACCTTTAATAGTGGTTCAAGAATAGTTTCAAGAGCTAACCCAATACTATGAAACTTCTCTTTCATATTCCAAGTCATTTTTTTTAAAGTGACAATCTTCATCCAACATCTTTTCTTCTATTATATACTCAATTTTTGAAATTTACATAAAATACAAGTTTGAAGTAAGATAAGATGAACTAAACATCATATTTGTGATATCGTAAAATGATTCTAAGAATTGACACCATTTTCTCTCTCCTATTTCAATCCTTATGCAATTTTTATAATTTCTATTTACCACTTTGAGAATTTCAGAAGTTTTCTTATATTTGATTGCACTTTCAAGCATCATAAGTTGAATTCTATTTTGTATTCACGTCTAATCTCAAACCAATGCTCATATTTATGCCAACAGTACTAACATTATTTGAATTTAAGAATCTTCTACATGATGATTTAACATATATAACACTATAATATTATGAAGTGCTTTTGCCCACCACCTTTAAATCATCTTAAACAATCAAATTAAGAGTCTGAGTGCAACATCATACATGAAAAAACTCACCATTATATAATAAATTTCTCTAAACACAAAGATGAGTTTTCAAAATATCTTGCAAGGTAGTATTAGTATAAGCATTGTCCAAGGTAATGATGAAAATTTTCTTGTCAATATACCTTATTGTTGTAGGCAATGGAATACGACACTTTCTAGTTCAACACCCGTGTGTGGTGGTTTCATTTGACAAAAATTAAGAATCTTACTTATCAATTTTCAGTTCTCATAAACTTTATTTAAGTATAGCTATCACAATTAACTTACTATGAATCTTTTGATTTATTGTTAGTATGCCAAAATGTCCTTCTTGATTAAGATTCATATCCACTTCAGTTTGCAAGACTTATACATGCAAACTTAAATGGAAGTCTTATAATTATTTTTGATTTTAGGGTTTTCTCCAATTTTTTAGTTATGACCACAATACTTACACAAAGCTTTTTCAATGTCATCCTTGTCTTTCCATATTTTCGTAAAAAAATTCCAAACATTTGAGACTTCCTTTTATTTGTGTTAGCACTTTCAGATGAAAGAGGAATTTCATACACAAAATTATCATTCAAATTCAATGGGTTAATCTTAGCTTAAAAGCTATTGCACACAATTGCATGATTAAAATTGCATAAAATATACGTAAATGCTTCTAATGCATTCATACATATTCTTAAAATTCATCTATGGATGCTTTTTAAATACATAATTCTATTTGTATTCCTACTTGGGATATGAACATCTGATGCACCGTTGAAACACGGAATTCTGATAAACTCATCAAGAACTATATTGTGTTTATATATGTTATTTGCAAACCATACTTTTTGGACAGTTTTAACACTGATTAACGTTAGTTAAATTATTAGTTAACAAGATGTATAGATTGATAAGCAGACTGATGATATGTTACGAAAGTTTAGTAATTTAACTCCTTTATAATACATCTTGATATCTAATTCCTATCACTATTAACTAGGTTGGAAACGATATGAAAATTTTGTGAAGCATTTCTGAACTGTGATGATGGAAATGGCAATGTGCATAATACATAGAGACGAGAAATTTTGGAGAAAACCAATTGTAAAGCACATATACACAACACTTAGTTTTACGCTTCACGTAATTTTAGGCAGCAAAATCATATAATACATATACAGGTATGAATCATCTCCTTTTAGCTTTATCTTTATCCACAACAATAATAAATATACTATAGATTACACATATCATGATAGATAAAAGATTTTATTTTCTAAATAAAATAAAACTGATTTGAAACGATCCTATGAAAGATAATGGATTGGTAACTGATACTTCACAATGAGTAAGCATAATTTCATACTAAATATCATAGATATACTATGAAATAAATATCATAAGGGAACAAAAATAAAGATATGAGAATAAAAATATTCTCTTTATTTTTTTATCGAGAGAAAAAATAAAAGTAATGTATCTATCAAAGGTATAGCTAAAGAAAGAAAATAAATAAAAATATTATAATCTAATTCTATTATAAAACTAAACAAATATATATGATGACAAAATCAAATTATTATCAATGCTATTTATAACAGAATCATATTGTAATATTTTTATTTATTTTCTTTCTTTAGCTATACCTTTGATGGATACATTACTTGTATATATTTAGTCTTTTGCTTTTGCTCTCAATAAAAAAAGCAGAGAGAATATTTTCATTCTTATATCTTTTGTTCATCTTTTCATTTTATAATATGATATTTATTTCATAATATGGTATCTGGTATCAGAGCACTGAGTTTAGAGCTCTGATTGCTACATTTCCTCATGACTGAAATTGTTGATCTCTCACGAGACCTCTTATCATCCTTGAATATGATTTGTTCTCCTGATACATAACAAGAGAGACAAATTTTTGGTGATCAATCCAAGACAATGATTGATACTAGCAGAAGAAGTTATGGAAGACGATATACTTCTAAAGTCTGTAGTCATTGTGGAAAGACAGGGCATATGATTGATACATGCTATAAAAAATAAAAAAGCAGATTGTAATAATAACCATCAGAAACATGAAGGTTCAAGGTCAGAAGTACATTCTCAGCAAATTGGTTTTACTCCTAAGTAATATCAAACATTGTTAGCCTTTCTACAACAGTCTAAGTCCAGTGGCAATGCTTCTAATCAAATATATGTTATTCCTTCCAACATGACAACACACATTGGTAACAAATTTCTTCCTTTTTTTAGTTCTTGGATTCTTGATAGTGATTCTATTGACTACATTTGTTAATCCTTGACTCATTAATAAGTACCAATTTTGAGTGTTTTTATCCATGAGAAAGCTTGAGTACTTCTGGGTTTAAGTGTTCTCTGAAACAGTAATTACCCTCAATTTGAGAGTTTTTGGATCTAAATTTAGGTTTTGAGTCCTGAGTTAAAGGAAATCATTTGATCTCAATTATTGTGAAATTTCAAGTACAAAAGAAATGAAGAAAATAAGACATTGGGAGATTCATGAAGAAAAGAAATAAAAAATTTAAAATAAAAAAAAGTCCAAGCAAAAAATCACTTAACCTAGGCCCAAGAACGAGTTTAAAAGGGCGATTTTAGGTTGTCTGAAGGCATCTAGACCTGGAGGAAGGAGAGCAGCTGTTAAGGATGAAAGCAATTCATCAATTCTTCTTCTTCTTCTTCTCTAGCAATCTTTCTTTCCTTGGGTTGTAATGGATACCATGAGTAGCTAATTCTTCATCTTTGGGATTAAATGTAATCTTTTAAACTCATTTGTATTTTGGTGATTTTTAAATATAATATTCAGTTTCTACTCAATTGTTATTTCCATCTTGTGCTTAATGTTAGATTTTATCTGATTAATACAGTCTTGATTTTGATTCTTGAATTTAATTGGGAAGTACTTTTAAATTTCTGACCTAGATGAAAATACTCAATATATTGGAATACTCTAGATAGGTTTCGAAGTATTGATTGCGTATAACATCTGTTCTTAATGTTGGGTAGTTTACTAAATAACTGAGGGATCAGTGTTTAGGAAAATTTCTTATGAATTTTATGTCAGAGGAATCGGTGTGAATGATTTTTATATATACATCAATTGTGAGTAGTTACGGATATTATATGTTTTTATCAAATCCAAAATATGAATGAGGGAGATAGATGAAGTTCAATCCTAGAGTTCTTCTAGATCTTTTAAACCTTTTTTGATAATCGTTATTTATTTTTTAATTGCTCTTTCATGTTTATTGAATCAAATCATCCTGAAAACCATAATTGCTTAATGAGTAGTGAAAACTGAGATTTATAAGCAAAACTATTCTCTGTAGGATCGACATTGAAAGAGCAGTTAGGAAGAATAGAAGTAGGAAGAGAAGAGAACAACAAAGTCAAACTAGAGAAGAATCCTATACGACCTTTGACAGAGATACTCAAGTGATACAAAAAGAGATCAATATGGTTGAGGACAGGATTCACCCACCTAGAAGGACTCTTGGAGACTATGCCCTACAACAAGGCCCTAGACACTTCTCCAGCATAGCAGTACTGGCCACCACTAAAACATTGAAGATGAAGCTAGCCTTCTTAAATTTGATTAGCAGTCATCAGTTTACTAGGCTGGATAATGAAGATCTGTACACACATTTGTCCACTTTCTATGAGCTGGTAGGAAGTATGGGTTTTGAAGAAGGTGACACTAAGACTGTTTATTTGCGATTGTTTCCATTCTCTTTGGCAGGCAAAGCAAAAGAATGGCTCAAATCTCATCCAAATCAGAGTTTGAAAAGTTGGAATGATGTAGAGGAAAAATTTCTCCATAGATGTTTTCCAATCTCTTGTTACGTCAAGGTAAAATATGATATCTCTTCATTTAGGTAAGGGTCAGATGAAGCATTTTGTGATGCTTGGGAATGCTTCAAAGTGATGTTGAGAAGATGCCCAAATCATGGTTTTTAAGATATTGCCCAATTGAGCATTTTCCACAATGGTCTGAGGGTTGACACAAAGATGATACTGGATGCAGTAGCTGGAGGTACAATGATGACAGTAGATGTAGAGCAGGCAACAAGAATTATTAATGTTCTTGCTTCTACAAATTATCAAGCTTAACATGATAGACAAACAGTGCAACAGAAGAAGGGGATGCTTGATCTCAATACCACAAATGCCTTTTTGGCTCAAAATAAAATCTTAACACAGCAGATGGAAACACTAACTAAACAAATGGCAAAGTTGCCTCAACAATTACAAGTTAAAGTCTTCCCAAAATCAAAGTCAAGTCATGACGTATGATTTTTGTGGAGGTAATCATCCTAATGGGCAATGCTCTTATTAGAATAAATCCTTCACAGGAAGAGGTTAATTATATGGGCAATCAAGAAAGGCAAGGAGGGTTCTCAGGTAATTATTAGAATAATAATATTTCTCAAGGATGGAGGGGCAATCAAAATCAAGGCTTTGGGTGGAAACAGAATGCAGATCCATCTAACAGGCAACCTCCCTATCAGCAACAACAACAATTTCCTTCAACTCATGACATGATAACCAAATAGAAGGAGACTTTGGAGAAATTTATGGAAGCTTCCATGGCCAATAAGAAAAATACAGAAGCTTCAATCAGAAATTTAGAGACACAAGTGGGATAGTTGGCCACACAAGTGGGACAGTTGGCCAAACAATTAACAGATAAACAAGGGAGTCAATTCTCAGCCAACACATAGACCAATCCAAGAGAGCATTGCAACTCTATCACCACTAGAAGTGGCAAGGTAGTAGGTAGAGGTATTGGTGAGAATTTGAATGTTGAAAGGAAAAATGAGAGTGAGAGAGAAAAAGAGCAGAATAGAAAGAAAAAATTGAGGAGTGATGAAAAAAGAGAGCAAAATAAAAAGAGTGAAAATCAAGTGAGAAGTTCTCCTTTAAAAAATGTTGCTCCTTTAAAAGATGTACCTTATCCACATGCTCTCTCAAGAAAGAGTAAAGAGAGGCAGTTTGCTAGATTTCTTAACATTCAAAAAAGGTTTCAAATCACCATGCCCTTCACTGAAACTTTAGAGCAAATGCCTACTTATTCCAGATTTATGAAAGAAATGTTGACCAATAAGAGAAAATTTCCTGATCAAGAGACAGTTGAATTAGAAGCTGGATGCAGTGCTATCATTCAAAAATCTTTGCTATAGAAATCTAAAGATCTAGGAAGTTTTACTTTGTTTGTCACCATAGGAAACCTCACAGTTGAAAGAGCTTTCTTGAATCTTGGGGCAAGTATTAACCTCATACCTCTCTCCATGTTGAAGAAGATTGGAAATGTTGAAGTGAGACCTACAAGGATGACTCTACAGCTAGCTAACAGATCTATAAAATATCCTTATGGGATTGTTGAAGACTTGATAGTAAAGGTTGACAAATTCTTATTTCCAGTTGATTTTGTGGTCATGGATATGGAGAAGGATGCTGAAGTTCCCTTAATTTTAGGGAGGTCATTCAAGAAAACTGTTAGGGTCATCATTGATTTGATAAAGGAAAAGTAAAGGTGCACGCGCAAGATGAAGAAGTGAACTTTGATGTTTTTGAAGCTATGAAATATCCACGTGATACAAAAGAATGTTTTAGAGTGAATATTCTATATGAAAATTGTACTGAACAGCAAAAAAGGATCCGTACATTTGATCATTTGATGAAAACTCTTGTCATTGATGAAATAGATAAAGAGAAAGAAAGAGAAGTGAAGAAATGTTGGGAAAAGTTTGGAAAGACATGGAAAATTCCCAAGAGCAATGACCAAAAGCAAAGAAGGCCTCATGAAGCAGTGGAGTTAGAAGATCTTACTTTTTAGAGAAGTTGGGTAGTAAATCGACAAAGGCTAAAGCATTATCTTGGTGGTGAGATTTTGAAAAGTATTGTGGTTGTAGGAGTGTTTTCGCCTGGGCGACGAGGCTCTTGCCTGGGCGAATTTCGCAGAGAAAAAATGAAAAAATGTTGAACTGTAACTCTCGCCCGGGCGAAAATTGGAGGTGCTTATTGGAATGGTTTCACCTAGGCGAGCTGGGAGCCGTCTAGGGGAAAATTTAGGGTGCTCACTAGAGTATTTTTGCCTGAGCGAGGCTGATCTTGCATGGGTGAAATTTTCATCGAAAAAAACCGTAGAATCCTAAGTGAAAGGCTGACCCCCATCTTGCCTTCACCCTTGCGAGCCACCCTCGCTCAATCTTCAATTTCCCCTGCATAATCTTCAAGGTAAGTGTTCCTTAGTCTCAATTTTTCTCACCTAACCAATTTAGCTCTTATGTCGCATGGCCTATGGACATACTCATTTTTCCTGGGGTAGGTGGGGCAGCATTTGTAGGAGCAGGGACATCTACAGTTGCAGTATATTAGGACGAAGCAGATCAAGGACATCAAGATACAGAATTTGACACCAACTTTGATAGAATTATGATGAGAGAATAATTTTAATCTTGTGAAACTCTGGGTTCTGTAATATAAATATTGTAGTATGCTTGCTTTAATTTTCCGTAATTAAGCTCTTGTTATTTTTTTATGTTTGATGTGTGGTACTTAGCATAATTCTGTGGTTGAGTAAAAATTATACTCTTGATTGTTCTTAGTCAGATCAACTTATTGAATTGGAAAAGAATAAGTAGATTAAAATTTTGGAGTTAAGTTGAGTGGGAGATTGATGCATGAGAATTGAACAGGGTTATGACTAGAACAAGGTTGGATAAAAATTGAGGAATAAAACCAATTAGCCAAGTGAGTTGTGAGCCTTTAAACAGTTGAGAGTCTCACTGAGTAATTTGTTAGTTGATGTTGCCTGATTTTTGTTGTTATTTTACATTACAGATGAAAACATGGAGATGATTAAGGAAATTTTGTGTACAAACACTTAAACTCAAAGCCAAATAGCCAACCTGTACATGTTATGACCAATTTTTTGTGAAAACCGTTTGAGCTGAAATGTTCTTTGTTTCACCTTAACCTCTAGTGATATATGATTTTCTACCTTTGTAGCATGCTTAGGAAAGGAGGACATAGGTACAATAGACATAAATGTAATGGAAAGGGTTGATTGAGCTTTGACATGTTGGTTATGTAAAGAAATGGGTTAGACAATTCTCTCTTTTGTACTAAAAAAAATTAAAAAAAATATAAACAAAAGAGTGAATTACATAAAATAAAGAAAAAATGATGGATGGAAGAAATTAAGAGTTGGTAGATTAATTCTTTCCAAGGGAAATTTTGTCTCAATTGTAGATATGTTCTCCTTGTCTGAAGTGTGCATTTTGTTATCTGAAAAACCAATGTTCTTGATAGCCCAGCCTCATTACAACCTTGAGAAGACCTTAAGACCCATGTTGATTGTGTTTTTGGGATTTGACTAACAATGAAAGGCAACCTTGATTTGTTCAAAGCCGGTGGATGTTGAGAGAGACACTACCCTGTGAGAGATTATGAGAGAAATTCCTCAATTAGATTATCATGTCTTTGTTTGAATTATTTCTCTTGTAGATTGATTTTGTCTTTTTCCTGCTTTAATTAGACTTGAAATCTCTTATCTTTCTTATATTGAATTCTTGTTTTGAAATTGAAAGTTGTTTTGATGATTGAACCATGAGTCTGCTTTTTGAGCAATCACTGTTTTTTATTTAGGAAAAATCTTTGTTTTGTGAATCCAATTACTTTGCTTGAGGATAAGCAAGATTCTAAGTTGGGGGGAGTTGATAAGTACCAATTTTGAGTGTTTTTATATGAGAAAGCTTGAGTACCTGTGGGTTTAAGTATTCTTTGAAATAGTAATCACCCTCAATTTGAGCGTTTTTAGATCTAAATTTAGGTTTTGAGTCCTGAGTTAAAGGAAATCATTTGATCTCAATTATTGTGAAATTTTAGGTACAAAAGAAATGAAGAAAATAAGAGATTAGGAGATTCATGAAGAAAAGAAATAAAAATTTTAAAATAAAAAAAAACCCAAGCAAAAGGTCACTTAACCTAGGCCCAAGAACGAGTTTAAAAGAGCAATTTTAGGTTGTCTGAAGACATCTAGACCTGGAGGAAGGAGAGCAGCTGTCAAGGACGAAAGCAATTCATCAATTCTTCTTCTTCTCTGACAATCTTCCTTTCCTTGGTTGCAATGGCTGCCATGAGTGGCTAATTCTTCATCTTTGGGATTGAATGTAAACTTTTGAACTTGTATTTTGGTGATTTTTATATATAATATTCAGTTTCTACTCAATTGGTATTTCCATCTTGTGCTTAATGTTAGATTTTATCTGATCAATAGAGTCTTGATTTTGATTATTGAATTTAACTGGGAAGTACTTTTAAGTTTCTGACCTAGATGAAAATACTCAATGTATTGGAATACTATAGATAGGTTTCGATGTATTGATTGCATATAACATTTGTTCTTAATGTTGGGTAATTTACTAAATAGCTGAGGGATCAGTACTTAAGAAATTTCCTTATGAATTTCATGTTAGAGGAATCAGTGTGAATGATTTTTATATGTGCATCAATTGTGAGCAGTTACGGATATTGTATGTTTTTATCAAATTCAAAATATGAATGAGAGAGATAGATGAAGTTCAATCCCAGAGTCTTTTTAGATCTTTTAAACCTTTTTTTTATAATAGTTATTTATTTTTTAATTATTCATGTTTATTGAATCAAATCATCTTGAAAACCATAATTGGTTAGTGAATAGTGAAAACTAAGATTTATAAGCAAAATTGTTCTCTGTGAGATCGACATTCGTACTTTACAAATCTATATTACTTTGACTCGGTACACTTGCCAAAAAAAGGTCAACACTCATTTCACTTCATATCATCAAATTAATCCTATCAGTGTCAAATTATCAAATGGAAATCAAGTCATTGCCAATTATTTTGGAAGTGTTTTTTCTAAATTAAAATCATGTCATACATAATGTTTTGTATATTCCTATTTCACTTTGAATCTTCTTTCAGTAGCAAAATTGATTGATAATTTTCACGTGTGATTAAATTTGACTCTAGTGGGTGTCACATTCAAGATAAGAACTCTTTGAAAATGATTGGTTCAACTGAGATGCAAGATAAACTTTATATACTCAGGGTTCCTTTTTATCAAAAAACCTCAAATCAAACCTATTAAATCTCCACATATCAGCAATATTGTCATTTTTACTGCTAGTGATATCGAAACTCTTTGGCATTTTCAGTTAGGGCATGCTTCAAACAAATCTATTAATGTTATCAAAAATAAATTTCCTTTTGTCAAATATAACAAATATTTTTTGTTTGATCAACGAAGAATAAATATAATATTAATGTGACCAACTAAGGAGTGCTCCACCCGATTACAAAAGGGATCTTGTATCCCATTTTCAGTCTACAACAATCTCAGGTAACAACCACAATAATACATCAAGAGTAAACATCCAGGCTCTACCTGCTTGAACATATGCACGCCACATACCAACACTTTTGTCAACAATTCTACTGAATAACAAACACAATCAATTACACAGAATAAAGTACTTTGCTTTGTTTTTGTATTTAGAATTAGGAACTTTGATTCTCTACACTTATACATCCATTCCAGTTCATAGATATTTACACATACTCTTCATATATGTCTTATCTTACACTTAGAAGAGTATATATTTCATTCTTACACTCAATTATACATACTTTTCTATTACACAATTTACACAATAGACTTTTTAAATAATATTTTGCATCATATACTTGGTAAGAAAAGATTGATCAAAGGATTATTGTGGGTTATCGGAGGCAAAAAGAAGGTAACAACTATTGGTTCATCTAGAACTAATGGGATCTCAAAATTGCAAACAAAGGTCAACACAAAGTGAACGACCCCTCAAAGTGCAGCCAAATTTTCCACGACATTTGTGTTCCAACCATTGTGAGAGAAATAAGCAAATATTTCAACAGTAAATGAGTGAGAAAAGTTAAGAGCGTCCATATATTAATTTAGTTGTGATTGTTTGTGTTAAGATAATATTCACTCCAAACGGTGAAAATTAAATAAAATTAATCATTCAAGTGATGAGGAACATAAGCCTATATAGAAATACGAATTGTATTGAAAAAGAATAATTTAAGCGTAACAAAAATGACACTATTTTCCATGAAAATCAGCAAAATTTTATGAAATAATTTGAGGAAGTGAGGCTTAAGGGTAGATAGTACTATATATATATATATATATATATATATATATATATATATATATATATATATATATATATATTTTTTTGCAGAAACACAACCATCATAATGATTAAATGCTCAAAGATGTTTACTTTCTCTTGTGTATACCAATTTTACCCTTATCATATATTACCTACCAACATTTTCCTTCTTTCGCGTTTAGTATAAGAGATCTCATTCTTTGCATCATTTAATGAATTTTGCAAAAACACAACCATGATAGTGATTCAATCAACTCTAATTCTGATAAATTATTAGGACTCTTGTTTAATTTACTGTATATTGTATTGAAGTATTTAATTATGAACCATATATCTCGTTCTTTATGAGTTTGTTTTCATTTTGATATAACTTTGTGAATCTTTTGTTTTGAAAGTTATCTTAATAAAATGAATCAACACATAATAAAGATGGACTCACTTGGAGCTAGATGGTCTAAAATATGATAAACAATTCAAAATGTCATGCTAGACGAATCTTATGGAACATGATCATACTCGAAGGCTTCATGAAAAGTAATGGATGATCGTTCATCACACAATACCTTCTTGACTTACTTCAAAGACAATTAGAGAATAATTATGTCAAATGATCTACAAAATATATATAATAGACCAGACAAATCCAATCTAGTAACAAGCCATATGATATAGGGGTGATAAGACGTTAACGATAGATGAACTGATGTAGCAAAGAGTTTTCTTTATGATTTATTTTTCCAGAAACATTAAACTTGGTTGAAACTTATTATAGAAGATCATTACTTTGATTTTATTTCTATAGAGTACATCGTTCATATTGAGCATCTAATAATGTTTAGATGATATATTTATCTAACGATAGAGTACATCGTTCATATCATCATTACATTTGAAAGTGCTACAAAATTTGGAATGTTACAAATGAGGTTTCTTATAGACCCTATCATAATTGGAACATGTCTAAAATGTTATGAGCTTAACATTGTCATCATTAAAAGACCTACAAAACTATTTCAATAAATCTTTTGAGGTATAATATAACACATAAAAAACAATTTCCTATAGTACCCGTGAAATCTCAGGATTGACTATTTGGGAGTTTGTCTTTTCACCTACTCCTAATGGTACTCAACCTAACCACTTCATTGGTTTCTAGGGGAGGATTTTTTTCTTATACCCATAGCTAAGCTTTACAATGGCCCTCTCCACCAAAGGAAAGTAGTCACAATGGCTACAATAATGTAAACTAGCAGAGGAAATATTTCCTCCACTATATATCTCCTTTTATAGGAGAAGAGTCATAACGACTCTCAGAGAAAAATTCTTCACCAATACCAAGGATTTCCCTATTGACAAGGGCAATACCACCAAGAAGAATTGGAAAGTACGAACGACAACTGGAGAAACAAAAATAGACAAAAAAGGCAAACGAATAAAGAACTTGATGTTAAAGCTGAGGTGTAAAATGAGACTATTTAAATAATGAGTTTAGAACGTTACACATAAAATGGTGTAACATTCATTTATTTGTCTGAATGCTATCTCTTAAAATAACATGTAGTGTGAAATGAAGGTGTATGGACTAAATATCCTGATGGTTCAAAAGTCCTTATTAATACTCGTAATGATGCCTTATTCTTAACAATTACTTTTAATGACAAAACATCAATAAAAGATTAACCTCATTAAAATGGTTGTAAAAGATTGATCATAATAAAAGAGTCATAATAAATCAACTCATTTAAACTTATTCATTCTCCAAATGGAAATCATAACCTACCTAATTGCTTCTTAAAATAGTTACCTAAATTTTAAATTCAAAGATATATATATATATATATATATATATATATATATATATATATATATATATATATATATATACCTTCAAAATCCTCATATTAAATCCGATGGTCAAACATAAAATTAAGAACTTCAGGTTTACAATCGATTATATATTTTATTATTTAATTTTATTATCAAAATAACTAAAAGCCTATAAATATATATACATACTAATTTCAACATAAGGACTCATTCAAAGGACTCATTCAAGGTTCAGTTACCTATTATATTTTTATACCTGAAACTCTTACTAAATAGATTTCTATTTAATTTTAAACAACTAATAGAAGTTAAGTCTCGATAAGATAATAAAAAATTAAAAAAAGAAAAAAACTTCATTCGTTCCCAAGTCAAGTTACTCATTACTACAGAAGTAGGAATTATATTTAGGAAATTTATGAATTATAAATATTTTCATTTTTTACATATTCTCGTTCTTCGTGTGAAGGAACCAATAACACGACCATTTGGAGCGAGTTAACAACGACTCAATTACATCGATTCAAAATATTTCTTTCCACTTTTTCCTTTTACTTTCTGTATTTTCCCATTTTTTAATGAATAAATTAATGCTGAAAGGACATTCAATAAGTAAATAAATAAGAAAACCGGAACAATAGAAAAAGCTAGCTAGGATATGTAGGAAACGGAGAAAGGGTCGGCAATGCTTTTGGACTTTGGTTTGTTACCCAAAATATGTGCTTAATTTATAAAATTTGTAATTTCTATCTTTAATAATTGTATAATTTTAATTTTTAAATTTATAATTTTCAATACTATAGTAGCAACTATCATGAATTCTGTAAAAAAAAATCTACAAATATCATACCCTTTTCTTCTATTTTCACAGTATCATATACTGTTATTTAAAAAAAAAAAAAAAGAGTTGTAATCTCATTCCTATGATAGCAACTTCATCAATTCTGTAAAAAAATCTACAAATATCATATATTTTTCTTCTATTTTTGCTATATCATTTGTAATCTTAGCAACTGCCATCAATTCTGTAAAATAAAATACAAATATTTTTCTTCTATTTTCACTATATCATATTTAAAGTAGTAAAAATACTAATGATGGTTCAAAAAAATTACAGATGATTAAAAATTAAACATAAAAATTCAGAGATGAAAATTATGGTTAATCGAAGATTAAAAAAAAATCAAATTTACATTATCAGAAATTAAGAAACAAAAGTCTAGGTTTGGTAAAATAAGGTCAAAATATATATATGATAATGAAAAAAGAAATTTATATATATATGGAGCACTGCATAGCACACATCTCAAGCAGAGAGGCAGTGTGGACTGACTTGTGTTTCAGTTTATAAGGCACACCCCACAACCGATCTCTCTTTAACGGTTACTTTTGTGGTTTGTGTTGTGAGAAAAAAAAAAAAGTATATAAAAAAAAGAGTTGAGTCTCTCTATCTCTCTCTGATCAGTGAGTGATTGGGGAGTTTGGTTCATCTTAGGTGAGATGGATTATAACAACAATGAAGGGTAAATCTCTCTCTTTGAGTTTCTTGTTTATCTGTTTTCATTTTCTTGCTTTTAATTTTGGTTGTGATTGGTTCGGATGGTGGGGTTCAAGTGGGTTTGGGAGGTGCATTTTTGTGATTGGAGTTGTGGGTTTTTCTTTTTCTGCTGTGATGTTCATGTGTTTTGCTTATCAATTTATGATGGGGTTGGAGTGATTTGCTTTTGGACGGTGGGTGTGTGTTTTTCTTTTCCTGAATTTATTTGCTTTTGGAGACAACCTTGTTCTGTTCTTTCTGGGTAGTTTGAGTTGCTGTTGCAAGGTACATTTTGGTTTGATTATTGGAAGAAGTGATGGAAGATGATTGTAGTTGATTGGGTTGTTTCTTTTTTCTTGTGTGTGTGTGGTTTTGATTTGCTCTGGAGATTGTTTGATACTTTTTGGGATATGGATAAAGAATGTAGGATGAGGGATGTGGCTTTTGGTTTGATTAAATTGGTGGGTCAGCTGTTTTACCCTATTTTTTCTGTTGATTTTTTCTTTTCTTTTCTTTTCTGCTTTTTCTGTTCCTTGGCTATGATTTCCAAAAAAGTAATCTGATGGTTCTGTTTTAACTTTTTGTTGGTGGTAATTGCTTCAGTTTTCCTGATGTCAATCTTCCCTTTGTCTATGGTACTAATTATGTAGGTGAATTGTGGAATGGGCATTTACTTGGCTCTTGAATTGGGGGTTTCTTTTGTGTTGTCTATCTCTTGTTATGTCTTCTGTTGGTTAATCGTTGACAATGTTGCATAATAACAATGACACTTGTGTTCTCTTGTTCTTAGTGGTGCTAGAGCGCCATGGGATTGGCAAGGGGAGAATTATAGTCTCGGAAAGACTTCTGACTTTGGTAAGTTCTGCTTTAAGTTTAGTGACTTCTACTGTGACGATGCATGAGGAAAATGTGTTGTTTTGAGCAGAAATTTCAGAAGATCTGTGGAATGATGTGCCTCAAAATAAAGAAGATCTTTCATACATGTTGGATGATGAAACAACCCCAGTTAAGGCTTGTGGTGATTTGGCATATAATGTCAATAATGATGGTAAGACGAATCTCTGGCATGAACATGGTCATGACATTGGATGATGCAACTTGATCAATTGTTTTTTTCTTTATGGTTGTTGTTGTTATTATTATTTTTCCATTTCTAATTCAAACAATGGTTGATTTTAGATTCAAGTAATATGCAAAAGGAACTAGAAGAATGCAGGGAGACTTATTCCCAAGCCAAGAGGCGGCGGATGCTACAGTTCAACAGCCAAGATAGTGATCAATCTCTATCCAATGAAGAGATTTCTTTATCATATATTCAAAATGTCAGTGCTCGTAGCATTTTTTTAGGATTAACTTTTCACATTCATAGTTTGTTGAATGGTTCTAACACTACATAAAGGACTTGTGAAATACAGATTTTTTCTTATTGTTCAAAAGCTTGCAAATATTTGAATTTTTCCTCAAGTAAATTACATGCTGATATTAACATTTCGTTCATGATTGAAAAAAGAATAAATAATATTTTCATTGCCTCGACTTAAAGTCCCGCTTATCATTGTTCTTTCTGTTAGATCTATATTTTCTGATGCTAGACTTCATAACCATCATTCTTAACATTTTGTTTTGTTTGTTACCACCTTTCTCGGATTCATCTGCGACTCTTTTCCGCCGAATGTATATTGTAATCACATGATGACTTGATGTAGAATGCTGTTTAGATTTCTGTTTTTTTTTTTTTTTTTTTTTTTTT
>Ga0209489_101144_pt1 | contig 53965 bp, 11 predicted proteins | sample SiratrowhiteBW_FD_187527 | JGI IMG/M metagenome (GOLD analysis project Ga0209489, IMG submission 187527) | Root nodule microbial communities of legume samples collected from California, USA - Siratro white BW (SPAdes) (version 2) | ecosystem: Host-associated > Plants > Roots > Nodule | place...
TATATATATTGATTTTTTTAAGAAATAAATAAAGTAAGAAAATAATAACAAAATGCTTATATACACCTTTATCATGTTTAATATAAAATGGTGGATTCTCTTTAAATAAGTGTGTTTTTCTTCTTATTGTTGATTTATTTTCGACATTTTTTCTACTATTTTTTCAATTAAAATTTTATGTTCATGTTAGTTTGATAAGACAATATTTTTATTTTGTAATACCTTGTTATTTACCGAAATATGAGGGTAACAAATTTACATGTTATTTTTAATAATATTGCAATAATATTCTTTGTATCTTAGATTATTTAGTGTAATATCAAAATTAGTTAATCAATGAATAATTCACATTTAAATGTTTTATTTATACTAAAATAAGTATGTTCCATTTAAAGCTTATAAATTTATTTTATATATATATATATAATAATAATAATAATTTTGACATTACAATGATGAATCATTATGAAGTAAATGTTTTATTATATCATAAATGGGATTTTTATCTTTAAAGACAAACATAATAAAATACTGTTAATAAAAGTATTATATAATATAACATATTAAACTATATGTAGCATAAAAAATAATTATTATATTTTATTCCGTCAAAACTAATATAAAATAATTTGTTTACACATGTTTCAGTAAATGATCGTATTGTCATTAGTTAGTATTTGTAAATTTTTTTGTTACTTTTAAAGTTTAACATTTAATCAGTATTATTTTTATAATAATAATCATTATTGATTATAAACAATTTGATTCTGTTGTATTAGTGTTTAATAGACATAGTAGATGAAGTTTTCTTTATTTTTTATTTTCAATGTAATTTACTTCGTATACTAAATTCGTGATGATTTTTTTAAATATAATTTTGATGAATGATATAATATTTAATAAAATCTTTAATATTTTATATATGGAAAAGAGACGTCACAGTTTATATCAACTAGTAACTTACAAAATACACCTTGAATTATTAAAAGTTAAATACTTGAACGATTATTTATCTTTTAAATAATGAAAAAAACAACTCTTCAACAATTTTATTGTTTAAATTTTAAGTTATAACTTAAACAACCAAATGAACTTATGATAGACAACATTGTACTTTAATAATGTTTGTTATAGCCTGACCTCAGTTGTTTATGTATATATATATATATATATATATATAGGAGCCGATGTGCTTTGCAAACCTTATCAATTTGTTTGATTTGAAGTCAGATGATCTGGCGGCTATTATTTATGCTGGATAGGGTATGAGAGAAAGTGATAGTGTAGAGGATCTAGATCCCACGTGGAGGGAGGAGTGGCTACACCTACACGTGAATGTGAGGACATGAATCAGAATAGTAGTGATTCCAACGGCTCAATCCACTCTTTAAAAAAATTGTTTAACCTTTTTCTTTCCAACAATAATGTATGTATTTTAACAGTATGTGATTTCAAGTTATGGAAAAACTATGGTACCACACTTTTTATATTACAATAACTTAAGTGTAAAACACGTGCGGTTTATAACAATGTTATTTATGAACGGTATTAGATAATGATACCCACATTAAGAAAACGGAGAACTAGTTTTCTAATAACTATTTTTATAAAAAATTAATATTTCTTCAACTAAATTTCAGTTTTTTTCTGATGCAATACTCAAACGTAAGCATGTCCTTATATTTACAACTCTACTTAATATGTATTATAGTTCAAAATTTTACCCAATAAAAACTTATATATAAATGATTAGTGAAAAAAATATGTAAACCTTCTGGAAGAACTGAGGTTATTCTTGTCACTTAGTCTCTTCATCGTTTTTTATTGAATTTGGTGTCTCCTCAATCATTTTGCGTGCTTAAGTCTCCTCAGATTTAGTATGGGACACTGTCCGAGATCAAACTTCATTCATATCTTTCGCAGGTTGCTGGATGACTTCGTTTGGTTACGGGATTAACTCAGAAGCGGATTAGTTTGCAGGAGTTAGACATGATAGTGAAAAACTCGTGACACAATAAAAGAAACTTTTCATGTGTTGACTTGCAGTTTGCTAATATAATTTTTCATAGTTGTAGTTTTTCTTTATAGATTTATTAGAATTAGTTTTTCATAATAGGTTACGGTATGAATAATAGATAAAATTTAATAGTATAAAACATTTGCTCTGAAATTGATCAAATTATGAATAAATACACCTACAGTATTTAATGTTTGGAAAAATGTGTTTTTGGTTTCTATAATTTTTGTCAAATTTGCCTGTAGTTAATGTATTTTTAAATCAATAAATTAGTCTTCAATTTATTAAAACACATTCTTATAGTCTCTTTCTAAAGCTAAACTTAATATTGGTGACAATTTGTTATCATGAGAAAATTGCACACTAGGTGTTTGCTTAAAGTTTCATAGATTAAAAATGGTCTACACAGTAGTGAAGAGAGCGGGGCTTGTGTCAAAATTCTTTGACTCCAAAATTAAGGAAGATGAGAAAATTATGCTTGTGAAATTATGTAGAGAGGGGAAGAAAAAAGAGCTTACTCAGAATTTATCTGATTCTCGAAGCAGCTACGTATTCCAATTGATCACGCAACCAATCATTCGTTTGCACGACCCCACCCTCATGTCTTGGCCTCATGTTTGAAGACCACATTAACGAACCAGACCAATAAACCGACACGTAACCGTCTAAATTTTTTGGTCCCTCACATCAAATCCTTCTCCTCAACTTTCTTTCCTTTCACTCTCTTCTAATTCTTCAACTCTGCAAAATCCCTCTCTGTGTCTCTCTTTCTATGGCATCTGCTGCTGTGCGTGTGACGCACTGTGAGCTGCGGCCAGCGAGACCGGCGGTTCGGGGAAGAGAACCGAGCGGTCCGGTTCAGGTGTCGATCCCGAAACCGAAAGCGGTGGAGCCAGAAGGCGCGAACACGAACATCGTGTTGCAGCCGCGGTTGTGTACTCTGAGATCGTACGGTTCGGATCGATTTGGCGTCATCAAGAGTGGTGGCGATGAGGTGTCACCGTTCTTCGCCGCCCTTTCTGACTATATCGAGAGCTCTAAGAAGAGTCAAGATTTTGAGATCATCTCTGGTCGTCTAGCAATGGTATATAGCATTTTTTTCATGCATCTAACTATTCTTTTTCAAAAGACACGCTGATTATATATATAATTTGGAAAGTAGATAAAAAAAATTGATTTATTATATATATAATTTGGAGAAGTAATAAAAAAAATTTGATAATGTGTTGAGAGTGGGATTTGAACCCACGCCCTTTCGGACCAGAACCTTAATCTGGCGCCTTAGACCAACTCGGCCATCTCAACTGATATTCACTCATACTTTATCAAATTCATATGATGTTTTAGGAAATTCTGTGGTAACATGCACTTGAAACTGGTTTGTTTTTTTAATGACATATTACTTAGGTTAATATGATGTGTTGGGTTTGTGCAGATGGTGTTTGCAGGAACAGTGGCAATGGAAGTGGTGACAGGGAACTCTGTGTTCAGAAAGATGGATATTGAAGGAATCACTGAAGCGGGTGGGGTGTGTTTGGGTGCTGTAACTTGTGCAGCCCTCTTTGCATGGTTCTCCAGTGCCCGAAACAGAGTTGGTCGAATCTTCTCTGTCGGCTGCAACGCATTCATCGACTCCGTAATTGACCAAATCGTCGATGGTCTCTTCTATGAAGAAGGGGACCCTACTGATTGGCCTGATCAACCTTGATCGAATATTATAATTCTTACAATTTTACACATTTAATGTGTCTCAAAATCATAGACACAGTTAGAGGAAGATGTAATTCTAGTATTTACAATTATTATATATATATATAGAGAGAGAGAGAGAGGGAGAGAGGAATAGAGTAAGTACTGAAAATAAATGATGCTGAAATATGTAAACTAATAGACGATGAAATAAGATGTGGTTTTATTAGCATGGGTATATCATTCAAAACCTCAAACCTATGATTGTGTCTGCCACCGTTTTCAACTATGTTTATATCTCATTCTTGCAATTTGCAGATACCATAAGACTCCCACGCCTCTAATTACATGTATGAAATGGAATGCTAAGAGGATTTGTATGTCAAAGTGTAATGGGAAGCTGAATGCACATTGTAATTTTGAATCATGAGTGATTATGAACAAGAAAGAGCTTAGAATTGTAATTTGCAATTCACAAACTTTGTTTATACTATAGTTTGATGTATCCGCTCAGAAACCGTTTAACGTCCAAACTATGCTGCATTTTCGATTGTCTGAATGCACTCTAATACGCTTGCCTTCTTTGCCATTGCTTCCGTTAAGGCTTCGTGAAGCACCTTGTTGTTTTTTAAGAGAGAAGCAGCAAACAGAACCTGCAAACATGAGCTTTTTAAGCATAAAAGTGCACAAATTTGGGGATACATGTATTCTTAAAATTACCAAACTGTAAATATATATATTAGAAAACATACAGCCCATCTTGTGAGATTTTGTTGCTGATCTTTGCTGAGTGGTGGCTTGGTTCGGTTAATAAATCTCTGCAAGAAAAATATTTCTTTTGAATGAGATAGTAGGGAGTTATATAATATCACATCTTACAAAATAATAGAGATTTCTAACCTGTAGAGTGAAAAGATCAGCAGATTGACCAATCACCTTGTCATATGTTAAACCTTCTGCTGCCAGTCCAGCCATTGACACAACAGCTAATCTGATATGAACAAAGGGGAATTACAACTCTCTCAATTTCTTCAAGTTAAGTCTTGTGGTTACTGACTTTTCTCTTAAACATTGTGTTAGAGCAATTAAAGGTGCCTGGTAAGTACCTATCTAGCTCTTTAGCATCAAGCTGACCGCTATAGATAAGCTTTTCAAGCCTCTCATCAATGAGATTGACATGCTCTTTCCCAATATCCAGTGAGTAGCCCAAGATGGGTAAGCCAAGGAGATAAGCAACTACAATGAAACATAATATGAGTTAGAGCAAAGTCACATTCTTATGCTATGTGCATGCATATCAGCCAAAAAATGAGAAGGGTAGTACTCAAAAAGTGAGCTGCTTCATGTCTGGCAATCCTCTCTTGATAATCAGGAAAAAGTGATGAGAAGCTGCCAATAGCAGCTTGGAGAAGCCTACACTAGCAACTTAGAGCATTAATGTAAAGCAAATTAACACTAAAGATTGGCACCTATTGCTACTTGGTAAGACAATTCTTAATTTATTTCTTACCCTGGGGATATGCTACCCACAGCCAAAACCACTAAGGAAATACTCCCAATCAAGTATGGAACAAAAAAACCCCAGTCCTGCAAGAGTCAGCATACATAATCAGAGATAGAAACGAAAGTCAAAGTTCTTTTAAGGTCTGCTTGGTTGAGTGAATAGAAAGTAGCAAGATTAAAATGATCAGGAAAAGTGTTTTCAACCAAATTTATTTCTGTTTTCTATATATACTTTTAGCTATGCCAAGCAAGTGTGAAAGGATTTTCATTCCAAAATTTTTCCCTTCCCACGTCTCAACCAAACACAGCCATTAGCTTTTCTTTAATAATACACAAAAAGTTAACAAACTAAATGCATGTGTATGTCAACTTATAACAACAAAACAATTCTTATTTGCAAACCACCAAAAACACAGTCTTAAGAATCACTAATGAAGTAGAATATATTCTCTGTCCTTATTATAAAGCACAGTTTAAAAGACATTGTTGATCTTTTTATAAGACATTTTATAACTTCTGTATAATCTTAGATTTGCTTTCCTTAACTACAGTGTGTAGGAAAGGAAATAGTTGCTTAATCTTTCACTATGGTTGCTATATCTTTATACGACATCATTAAACAGACATACAGAGCAAAACACAAGTGTGTTATTGATACCCCGGGAAGCTGCCCAGCCAGAACACCAAGAAATCCTGTTGTTCCAACCACAGTAAAAAGAAAAGCTGCCTGCATCACGAAAGTTTTTTGTTTGGTTAAGAATGTTACAACTAACATGAAACATCAGAAACTACCAGTTTCCACATTTTCAAGTATGAGATATTTGCATATTACATATTAAAACACCGCTCGTTGCATTTGATACTAAAAAATAAAGGACTTGTGAAAAACTCACATCGTTTCTAACACTAGGAATTGCAAGGTTCTCTGCGTTTTTTATTCCTAGACTTGTGAGCTCTCGCAGTGATGTCTGGTACACAAAATTGGAATGGTGAAAAGTTGTATGAGTGATGAATTAGCTTACATATGAATGAGCAGTGGAAGCACTGGACAGAATGGTTGATGGGAGCTTAATGTTTAGTTGTCACTTTGCCACATTTGTAATTGGAGACTGACCGTACGACGTGAAACATATGGCTGAGAACTCCATTTCTTGGCCCAACCAACTTCACCTAGCTGATCAAGTGCCTCTTTAACAGCATCACTGTCTTTCTGCACAAACAACCACACGTCTCTTTGACTACCTTATTACTCAGATATGAATAATATTTTCATGTGGCTTAAGAATTTAATTTGATCTCAATTGTTGTTAATTTGAGGTTATTGCATGCTCTATTACAGTGTTCAGGTGGTATCTAACAATTAACAAACATAGCAACTATTTTGTTACTTGTTACCCTTTGGAGTGAAAATGATTATAGATATTTGGTGATAAAATAAGACCTTGGAAATGGCAGATTGGAGTGTGTTGAGGTCGACCCCAGGGGCAGCAGAGGAAGCTCTTGTTGTCCATTTTGGGAGGTTGATCTTGAAACATGTTTGATGTTGGTAATGGTAATAATAGGGTTTGGGAAGAAGAGGTGAGTAAGCCATGGTTGTCACCCACATTATCCCTTTGCTATGTACTCTGTTTGTTCATTGGAGGCTGTAGTTTGGTGCAGATAAGGACTTGATACTTGTTAGTTGGTAGGACCAAAGCAAGAGATAAAACAAAGGAAAAAATTGAATTTTGTTGAGAGTGGGATTTGAACCCACGCCCTTTCGGACCAGAACCTTAATCTGGCGCCTTAGACCAACTCGGCCATCTCAACTTCGATATCAATAATTCAAATAAAATATATAAAGACTTATGTGTTCTTAATATGTTAATGGCTTGAATGATACAACTAATAAGCATGCGAATGTGTACATTTTCATATTTTCGTATGAAGAGCTACTCTGACATTCGATCAAGGTCCTATCTGACACAATAACCGTGGCTGTACAAGATATATGCCCAAATCAGCGAATCTACACTAAATAACAACAACATTATTAGTATTACCGAGTTTCAGTTAAATTAAATATCAAAGGATTCAAATAAACTAATTTGAATAAAACCTTCTTACCCTAAGAGGCTGGTCACATGATGTAAGATAGAGTCTAGCTTATGAATGATATAAGGTTCCAATTCTTATTCATCTCTGAGGTAAGATAAGCATATATTTGGTTTTGTAAAATAGTAAGGAACTCAATTTTTCTTGTTCACACTAGTGAATTTCTGACATTTGTACTCAGTTTATACCTCTACATCACGCAATTAAACGAGTGTTATTTGTATATCATGTGTCTTTATAGTCTGAAGATTCTTCTTAACTAGCTTACTCCTAAAATAAAAAGAAAATTTGATCAGCCGGCTATAGGATTACCCAAATTAAGATCAGAACCACATAACGGAGGTTGTAAAGTTTAGATTAGGTTTGATCTTGGATATTATGGAATTTTATTTCGATAGGAGATATTATGAAGAGTTGGATCCCTCAAAACTTCTTTTTAACATGATATATTAACCTAATGATATGAAATAAGATTTTCTTAACAGCAGAAATTACAAATCTGATGCTTTCATCACTGCAATTGAATGCGTAAGTTAAATCTAGCTGCTTACAATTTCAACCGTGCAATGACTGCTTGAATAAGAAATAAGTTTTTTAGAACTGAAAAACAGAAATAATGATAACTGACAAGTGTTTTTGAGATCTTTCGCACAAGAAGAAGCATAAAACACGACAACGCCAGTTGCCATGGGAAATGCATGTAAGATAGAAGTATACGAGTGCAGCTTTATAACATACAAAACCTCGTTTGAGGATGACATACATATATTGATCAACTCGTATTACAGCACCTTGTTTTCCAGCAAATATATATACATACATCAACAAAAAAGGAAACATATAAATTAAATACCGTTGCTATTGACAATCATATTATGCTAAATTGCTAACACAAATTACGCATAAACAAGTGCCATGTTGTATTACTTCTCTTTTTTACCAAAGAGATACCGCACAACATGTACATTAAGGTCAACAACTTGACCTTAATTGCAATTGTAAATTGCATAGAGAAAAAAAAAATATGAACAATTGAATGAAGTTTGTGACCAAAGCTGGCATTAACATTCTGCATAACTGCCACCTTCACCCTTCAAAAAGTTGTCAATTTGTTCCAGCGCCTGAAAGATACAAAGGGATAACAGTAGATAAGCATCAAAATACAAAAGTTAGATTCAACTGTAGCTCCCAGGAATTTTTTAGTTTGCCTGGCGCCAACCAAATAGAGTTAGAAATTGCTCAAGACCTCAATTGCAATATCAGTTGGAGACAATTCGGACACATCTCTTTTGCCGAGTTTTATTGCTATATCTGGCACAAACAGAACATCAGATCAGTGAAATGTTATCATCTAGGAAGCATAAACAAAACAATAAATACAAAGCATGTTTGTTCTTTCCCAGATATTCTGTTCAATTCCACACTTGGTATTTCAAAACATTAAAGAAAGATTTGTTGACAAACTTTTTAACGAGACCCTGGCATTGGCGTTGGCGTATGCTTCACCTCTCTCTTCAAAAATAGCAGACAATCGCATAAAGGCCTGCATGTGAATTCCAAAGGGAAAAGTTATTTGGAGGCAAATTAATTTTGATGCAAGTTTGTACGACGACAAGTTGGTCCAGTTTGAAAGCTTGAATACCTAAATTAAGATTATTGGTTTAGAAAAGACAAAAAGAAGTCATACTATGGAACATTAATAATTACCCGTGAATAAGGATCTCCTGCTTCATAGTGTAGAAGGGGGCGAGAATTAGTTCCTACAGCTGCAATTCTCTGCGCCAAGGCTTCCACTGGAACGTCCAACCAAACACTAACCCCCTTATGCATATATTTCCTGGAAAGCCATTCACATGCAAGTCCATGTAAACATGAGAAAAGATTTAATTGGAAAGAGTAAAGTTTAAACTTTTCTCAGTAGTGGGTTAATTCTTATACCAATTTATAGGCCTTATAACAGCTCCTCCACCAGTAGAAATAACAAGTTGATGCATCAGGGATAGCTTCCGCAATACCTCAGTCTGAAATGGTAAAGCAATGAAAGGAAACGGCGAATGAAATAACAGGACCACAAAAATAATCCTGAACAATTCATGACAGCAAAGTGTCGACGGAATTTAGAGAGGGAGGAAGAGAGAACTAATGATAGGATATTGCAGAGAGAAAGATCTGGACAAAAAGCTTTCTTCTTTAGTACTTCTATTATGCAAAAGTCAAAACATCCATATATAGACTCTTTAAGGGAGCATGTGGTACGTACAATAGAAGTTTCTTTATACTGGGAATCACGATTTCTAAGAATCATAGGAATTATGATTCCTAAGAATAACTAAAATCCATTTAGTTTGTCACAAATATTCTTCGAAATATTTATACATGTTTTTTCCGAATTGAAGAGTAATGTGATATTTTTACCAGAAATCTTAATTACATACCACGTTAAATGATTTAATGCGAGCAACAAGGAATTTTATCATAATAAAACAGTTTCTAACTCAAGAAAGTTATCCCACCTCCTCCCATGGAAACGATTTTGTGGGAGACTTAGCCAAAAAGCATTTCCTGGAAACATAGTTTCCTGAAAAAGTTATTTTTTTAAAAAAATAAACCAAAAATACAAAACAAGCATTCCCAACCCAACTTCTGATTCTCATAAAACTAAACTTTTCTTATATATATACCAAACACCCGTAAGAGTAAGCGAGTGCAATTTCCTAAATGATAATGTCTACTGATACTAAATTCATTTTAACACGGAATACGTGAACAACACATAATTCTACACTGCCGCTCAGGCTAATGCTTTCAGCTTTAAGCTTGTTACAGTTTTTTTTCCTCAAGTGAAAGAAAAATATTCCACTAAGCATAGTTGCAAAGGCAACATGGGGCTGCTGGAGATGGAGAAGTGAGAATTGCTGGAAAGACAACACAGCAGGCCCTTGGAACTTCTCCAAATTCATCAAGAACTAAAAACAAATCCAATCAAGTGAAGTGTGAGATGAAATAAACCAAACACATGTCCAAACACCAAACCACAGATGGAGGATGGTGAACTTTTGTTTGAGGTGAAAAATCTCAGATGAATTGACTCAGATGAAAATTGACTCAATTGGAGGCTGACACTGAAAGAAATTGAGATGGCTGGAAAATTGCTAGAAGGTCACCAGCTGTTGCATATCACTGGACAACATTGTCAGAAGGCTTGATAGCATAGAAAAGGCAAATGGGAAAAAGGTGGAAAATTGAGAAGCTACTGGAATGAGAGGAGAAAGCTACAAAAAATCACAACAGTTCCATAATTTTGGAATAAGACAGCAGAATTGTTCCAAGGACAGGTTAAAATAGAACAGGGTATAGCTCACCAATGGCCCACAGAAGTGGCATGCAACAATAACAGGATTATCTCACCATCAAAGACGTTGATAATAATTACTTGATACATGAAGGTGATCATGAGAATGCCTGGTCAACTGCGACTTTTTTCAAGATATGGTCATATACTAAATGTGGGACCCTTTTCTTAATAGGGATTTGAACTGTGATTCGCTGCTTGGCGGATGAAACTAACCCCTTCCACAAGATCTGATCTCTATTGGATTAAAATTAAGTGCTTTTAGTCTTTAATGAAGGACTACAAACACATTGCTAAATGTAAGAATTAAAAAAGAAAAAGAATAGGGAACAAAATCAAAAGCCATATTTTCAATTTTCAAGGACTAAAAACATATGTAAGCCTATTTTTTATTACTCCAATTAAAACAGTTCAGCACCACCACCGCTTATAATATAAAGATAATATGAAGATAGGAGACAATGAAGATGCTGGATGAGATTAAAGAAATAGGAAAATCTAAAGTTAAAACAACTAAACAAACTCTCTAAAGTCTGGACACTGAAGAATGACAAGTGAAAAATGGTGTTTTCAAACTGACCTCCTTATTACGAAAGAAAGGCTCACCATGGTGCTTGAAAATATCAGCTACAGAGCTTCCTCCAACCTCCTCCTCTACCAATGTATCACTACAAATTACAAACCCATAAGCACAAGAAATAGAGAAAATATTCGGCAAGACCTGTAATGTGGTCATGAAACAGATTTTGATAGAACATGTACATTGCATATAAGGATCTGAACAGAAACATTGTACACAAGAGTAGCCCATACTCCGCAGATTAACCATGACCCACCCTGATTTCATCTATTGAATTAAATCAAACATTTGTACATCTTTTACATGTCCTAGGTTCCCTCAGATATTAATTGAATATTGAACCTCGAATTAGATACTGAAATAATTGCAAAAATAAAAATAACAGAGCTGCTATATAGACAAGGATCATTCTTCCTGTATTCTATTGGACCATTGGTATTACAATTACACAGGATTTACTTGTTATTAAATGCATTTTCTCTCCATGGAGAAAAGATGAGGAATTAACACACTAACCTGTCACAAAATGAATAACCAAGTACTTGCGACATTATCTTCCCCACAGTTGTTTTCCCAGAGCCCATCATTCCTGCATGTCATATTCAAAGCAAGCTTAATGACAAAATAATTTCCAAAGCACACCATGTAAGCACAAGAAGTCAAGCAAGAAACTGACCAACAAGATATATACAGCGTCCATTTAAATATGGCTGGATCTCTTGCGATCTATTCTGCAATTTTATTGATTCAAGTCATATAACAGCAAATTGATACTGAAAGAAGCAACAAAATTGACCTAATACTAATTGTGATGTTTTCCTTGCTATTAACCAGACTGAATTTGCTCAATGAATTAAAAATGACAAACACCATCAATGCGTCATGCTTTTACCTTTAGAATCAGCTCTTCGTCAAGAGGAGAACGAACGTGTCCAGATTCCAATATTGAAGCTAAGAGAACAAAACGACAACATAAGATGTAAACAATCAAAACAGATAGCACTTGCTTTATGCAGAAACAAACAAGATCCAATGCAGGCATATTACATACCATCGGTCTATCTGGATACAAGTTAGCAGTGCTTTTAAGATATTCTCTATTGGAAGTTATTTCCAGTAGAGAAACTCGCAAAAGCTCTTCTAGCTTTGTATCCAAACAGGCTCTGCATGTGATTAGATAATTTTCTCAACCAACCAATAGAAAAAGAAATGTAATTCAATCAGTAGATAATAAAAGCTAGCTCAAAACTGCGCAAGCGTAGTTAACGCTGGATTGAAAAACCTGGGAACTTATTAATCATATAACTTTTTCAATACAGATATTGCTGGAAAAACAAAACAAAAAAACCTTACGAAAATCTATGTTTATGTACATAATCGGAACAAGAAAAAGAATGGACTGGACAAAACATCAAGAATTTAATGAGAACATGGTTTCAATCTAAAAGTTGTTTACACTATTGCTTAGTCATAGATCAACATAACATTAAAAATTATTTTATAGTATTTATTTTAAAAATCATACTTAAAATTATTCTAATAAGTTGATAGTGTGAACTCTTTTCTCTAACAACAAAAATAAGCAAAAGCCTATCCCACCAGGTTAAATCAAATTACATGGATCACACCACGCAACACTATTCAGCACGGTGAAAGACCAAATTTTCACATATATTATTTTTCACGAGATCTTTCTCACCAACCGCCTTCAAAATCAAATTAAACTCAAACAAATAATGGGAAGGTACTTCGGAGGCAGATTCACAATATTCCACACAACAAGGACAGATCGTTGTTTCCAATCCATTGACAATTCGCAATTACGGTTCATTATTTCGTTGTACCTTCTTAACGCGATCACTAATCTTCATTTCAACATTCCTTTCAGCAAAAAAATATTTTTTTAAGAGAGAGAAAAACGACCCTTGAGTTCCAGAACAAAGGCGAGTATAATGCAGCAAGAGCGCAATCCAACAGAATTAAATAGAGAAATCTTGAAGACTCATCGGTTTGATAGTCAACCTGAAATGTTGTCGTAAGAAGAAGAAACCGCCACAGCGGTTGTTCTGCGGCGCGTCATGGTTGAAGACAACCTGGTCGAAACAAAAAGCCGAAGCCTCTGCGGTTCCCGAGACATGTCCAAACAAGCAGCTATGGGTCTTCTCCCAATCTTTTCATGCTGAACCACCGCTGAAAGTTGAAACCCCTGTGCAGCTTTCACGTCCATTGTTGAAACGACGCAGTTTTCCCCTCAATTATGACGGAAGACAACCGAAACGACAGAACCTGAATCCAGAGGAACTGAGGGAGAAGAAGAAGGTGCTGAGAGAGAGAATGGAACAATGGAGTCTAATTGGAATGGAGGGTGAATGTAACACTATTAATATTAATTATTAATTATAATTTATTAATATATATGAATAATCTTTAATTTTAATAAAGTGGAGTGATGTGAGTCAGAGTGGGAAAATGGATGATTGTGGAGTGAAAAAGTTTACTTTCACATTCTTTTTCTTTCTGCATAATTCCCTCTCATTCTCTTTCTTATCTGTACTAACTAACAAATTAAAAGTAAAATTAATAATTTTATCATAATTTTTAATTAATGATTATATATTTAGTTTATTGTTTAAAGAGCAATTTTCTCGCTCTTGTTGGATGAAATTAATGATTTTAAACTTTAATTACACAGAAGTCAGATATAATACGAATCTAAAGATATTAACGATTATATAATTTTTTCCTTATTATAAAGCTTAATAAATTATGCCTACTTTGGTTGAATGAGTCAGAAAAGTTAATCATTGGGAATTGGTTTGAGTATGCTGTATTGATTTTTTTTATATTGTCTGCTCATTTATTTGACCGTTATTTATTTAATGATAAATTGAATTTATATCGATGTTATTTAGTTTTAATGATAAGTCATATATGTAATAAAAAAAAGCTTCAACCATATTAAACAATTTTTACACGAGCTGTTTATTTTATTTTTACTTTTTCATAACGATGGATGGGTAGGTGAATTCGTGGTAGGTTTGGTGCAGTCCTATACACACCTGTCTTTTTGAGAGTCACATATGACAAAAGACATTTTCTTTTTCATTTTCTTAGTTTAATTATTTATTTAGTAATAACACTTTAATATACTTGATTTCGTAGTTATTATATTTAAAAATAATCTGTTTCGTATTTTTTAATAATATATTTAAATTTTAGTCTTCATAAATTTAAATAGCAAGAATTAAAAAATAGATTTAAGAACATTAAAACAGCATTAGACAAATTAAAAGTGACAGGTCTTAAGTATAGGATTAGAAAATAAAATTGATATGATTATAATAATTAATCTTTTTACTTATTTATGAGAAAAAATGTAATTGGACTGTGGAAATAATGAAAAGGAATTAAGTTAATTGTTAAGAAAATTAATAATTACATGAATTAAAAAAAGGACAGTAAAATTCTCAATTAAATAAGCATAATATTTTTTAAGAAATTTTTTTAAGTTAAATATTATTTGGCTTAATTTTAAAAACTATTTTAATAAAATTTATCATTAGAGCACACTCTGTAAAGCTGTTTATACAAATGTGATTGTTTGAATTATTGTTTAAGAAAAATTGTGTTAAATAATTATTATTATTACTATAAACAAATTTAAATAAATAAATAAATGGAGATGTGAGTCGAGAGTAAGATGTGGTACGATGTCCACCAACCAGGTTGTTGGTAGATGGGAGTACGAAATAGAGTAGTGTGCCTAATGGTACGAAATAAATAAATAATCATAAATTTATATGTGAATGCATATAACGATTTTGCCTTTTTCTACTGGATATTGAAGATAGCAGAAGTTGAGTAATTAATATAAATGTATCAAAATAGATCGTGGAATATAAGGATAATAATGTAAACTGGTTAGAGTTATCCTTTGAATGAAAAGATTAATGGAAATTTTTGTGGACTAACTTAAGACTAATTTAAGTGATTTGGTTTCTATTCTAATGTTTTTGACTGTTTCAAATAAAATATAATTTTTTTCATATCTTAATATCTCGTATTTATATTTGTTTTATAAAATATTTTGATATTATGTTGAATTTTATTAAATTTAAATGTAATTTACTAGTATTAATGATTTAGTATCAAATTTTTAATGAATTAACAAAAATATTCCTAATGGAACATGATTATAAAAAATGAAAATTTATATAAGACCTAATTTTTAATAGTTAAATTAAATCTTTTAATTAGATTTTTTTATAATTTTCTGGTCATAAATAAATTATTTTTCATATTTCCATAATTTTATTTTAAGTTTAAAATAAACTTCTAACGTATAGGCATTAGTTTGCATGTTTTGTGTTACATTGATAACGAGAGGGAGGCGATAAAGTTGGTTGAGAATGACTCAGTTTCCAACCCCTCCCTAGTTGTCTACCACTTAGATCATTATTCTCTTATTTTTTTTATTATTTGGAATTTTTGTTTTTTTGTCTATTTCGTCTTAATGCTCTTTACTTCATTCCATTTTTAGGATTATGTGAGTTTACTTCATTAATTTTTTTTTATAAAATTAAGGTCTTAATCTTATATCCTTTATATCACTTATATAAATACTCTAAAATTTTAAATAACCAATTGTTCTTTTTCTGTTATTTTTACTTCTATATACAAAAATTATTTTAAGATCCTACCATTTTCTTTTAGGACATCAAATAGTGGATTACCGTTGACGGAAATATGAGATTTTTAATCTATAAGTTTTATCGTCGAATTTATAAATTACAACTAGAGTGAGTAAAATAATTTGTTGACTATTTTTCAAAATTACAATTAAAATAAAAAATTAAGTCAAAAGATTACAATTTTAACAATTAAAAATATTAATATATAATAGTATTATAATTAAATTATTATTCACTATAAGTTAAATTCTAATTATTAATTTTAATTAAGAAATTTAATATATAAAAATCAATTAAAAACGTTAATTAATTTACTACATTTTTTACAATATTTATATGTGCTTTTTTAGTATTATATATATATTATAAAAGTTCAAAAATAAAAAAATATAAAAGGACATTTTTACCACCTTTCTTTCTCTCTCTCTCACTTCTCCAACTAAAGAGTTGGCATTATATATTTAAATTATTTCCATCTCTATTAAAATTCAGTAGATAATAAAATATCAGAAGAGAATGATAAAATATAAAGAAAAAATCGTAAAAGTTTGTGATTTAAAACGGTCGATCAGTTTCAAATAATTTATTTAAAAATGTATGCTATTAATATTTTTATTATAAAATATATGCAGCTTCTAAAAAGAAGAAAAATTCTATTATCACAGTGTTAGTTTATAATTCAAAATTTGGTAAGAATCCTTTGAAGAAAAAAATATATTAAAAAGAAACAGTGTGTGTTTAAATTTGGGAAAATCTTAATGATTATTTTTAATCATTGTTTTTGTAACACCCAAAAATAAATAAAGTTTCTACTAAGACGATTAAAGTATTAACATAATGCATATATTACAGTATTCCATATTTAACATTCATTAAGATTACATAATAATGCTAAACAAAAATTTTAAAACATATTTATAATATCATATACAAGTTTTTCAAAATATAATACTATTCCTAACAGCATCCTTCAACTTAGATGATCTCCCAAAGATCTATCTGTAACACTATATGCTCCCGTGTCAAGACACGATCATCACAGATAAAAAATCAAACACAATACCACTAAAAGAAACGGGGTAAGCTAACTAAATTTTAACAAATTAAAAACATTCAATTTCATGTATTATCACAATATATGAATCTAATACACTACAAACATTACTCTACTTCTGAAATACTAGTGCATTGAATAGACCCCGATATATGCACCTGTCATACATCTCCAAACTGTGAATCCACACAGCCCCCACACAAATGAATCATCAATCATGTATAACAGGGTTAGTCTCACTGAGACTTTCCTGGCCAGCTATATTTTAAGCTGCAGTCACCCTGTTCAGACCTCCTTTGACTCTCACCACCTAATAATGATCAGTTATTTGATTCCTATAGAGTCAAGATATCAATCGTTATTGATCAGATCCTTAGACAATGCAGAAATTGGGTGAAAATCAAGCCACATACACGATGAATGATCTACCCTAGCACAAATTATCTATTCAACGTATCAATGTATCATCAATTTTCACACAACTATCTCATACATGCAACATTCAATTCAACATTTCAGACTTGCAGGAAACTTTACCAGATACAAATTGTACAGTTACTACAATTATTAACTTCTCTATTTAAGACTTAAATTTGTAAATCAAACAAGCACTAAGGTTAGTTTCCCTTACCCGAATTACAATAGAAGTTATCTCTAACAGCTCCAAAGCCTAAAATTGTCAAGAACTCAAAAATCTGCATCAAAATGTCCTTATCAACGATCAGACGAAAACACTAGGAAACTGAGCTCACAGGGGCACTATTTGATAACTCAGATGTCACATGCAAGCTCATAAGGCAGAAGAAACCAAAACCCTAAAAATGGCTCTAAGGAAAAAGGGCAGAGAACTAACTTACTCTAACGGAGATTCTGATCAGGTAGACTTGCTCTATTATCTGTCACGAGTCCAACAGTGAGCTCCGTTTGAGAAACTGACGAAGTATGAAAGCGGAGACTTTGAGAGGAGTTAGAGGAAAAGAGGTTAGGGATGTTAGAGAGATGATGACTTGAGTGAAAACGAGACTTGACTACTTACTTTTTTTTTTCTATAAATACGCGTTTTTAGTTTAATAATATAATAATCAAGTGCTCATTTTATTTCTACCATTTCTACTCAAATGATAGATTTTATAGGTTGTTATTGGACGATAATAATTCTTTCTAACATCATGTTTAAAAAGAGATCCATGATTATAAAATTAATGTTAGTTTGACTATAATATGCTGGTTTATTAGCCAATGATATGCACTCTTGCAACAGTTACGCAGGAATTACTTGTTTGAATTTTATTAAATTGTTGTGTTGCTAGGAGAATGCATTATGTTTCAATAGTGATAGAGGAGAAACTCCATACTATAATGAGATTTGAAATCAAATGCAAAATATAGAACAGTAAACAATAATTATAGTTGTTTCTTTTATGAATTATTACTTGTTAAGAATTGATAAAATTTAATAACATGACAAATAGACTAGGAAAACACAAATCAAATAACTACCAAAATGTTTAAATAATCAAAACGAGACAATAGAAAAGGACCGAGAAAATTCTATTAGCATTTACCAATAACTAGTATTATAAATTATTTTTAACATGTCGACTAATTTTAAAATTTAAACAAAAACTAACTATTAAAATAATTTCTATTTGAAAATAAAAAAAAATAATAGTATGTGAGTCAACCGGTTTGCTATAGCACACCAAATTCGTCTAATCTCTAAAATTAATAAACAATCATTATAATTAAATAAGCGATAACAAAGGATTACAACAATCTGTTTAATAATTATAAAATGGCATTTTTTTTAAATTCCAACGGCTAAATTGTTAGAAATTTATTACTTTATAAAAAAATTAAAAATAAACAAAATTTCATTATTTTATAAATTAATTCAAAGCATTAGTCTGAAATGTATTTGGAAATGAGTATTAAAATTAACTTTAACTACAAATTTTAGATTTTACGTTATATGTTATCCAAATGGAATATCCACAGGCACATTTGGAAGAGAATAGAAAATGGTTTGCACAGTGGAAAGAGTGGGTAGGTTCAGGTCAGAAGTTAGTTTATTTTTGAAGACCTAAATCAGTCATATTTTTTTCTAGGTGTGGCTAATTAATCAGGTTTAAGAGACTAATAGGAGATGAAATATTTTATTAGAAGAAAAGTCTTACCTACCATCTATGAACCCAAACCTACCTACCACTTCTGAATTATTATCAACTTTTTTTCTTATTTTGCTAAACCTTTTTTTGGCCTTATCTTGTGTGTGAAACATGAAAAAGTTATAATGAAGATTTTAAGTCTTCAATTTTGTTAGTTAACTTCATAAACCCTGACCAAAACATTTATCAACTGAATTCTCTATTTCCTCTGTTATCTAATTTTCAAGTGTTTATTTATTTTTCATCGTCGTTATGTGATTGCATATTTTTATTTATAAGAAACCACTCTCCAATCTTATTAAAAAAAAATATTTGAACCTTTACGGACAACACTCACCTGAAAAATTCATAATTTTTAAGAAATTAAAGTATACTAAACTTGAATCACATTCATTTTAATATGTTTATTTTCTAAAATATTTTATCTAAATAAAATAATAAAAAATTGTTGAACTTTAATTATCTTATTTAGATTGAGTGTTTTAATTACTACAAACTACAAAAATAAAATATTTAACGTATCAAAAATATCAGTTCATTGTGCATTTCAATGTTGAGGTTATTTTTAGTCAAATACAAGACTTTTTGAGCTGAGGTTAACAAATGCTTTTTCTTTATTAACATTTAGATATTATTTCTGGCTATATAAATAATTATTATTTTAATTAATTTTAATTAGAATTACTTTTATATGATTAACTAAGTTTTTTGTCGTATTTTGTGAATGATATTGACTAAAAAAGTTTTTCAACTAAAATTAGTCACAACAATTTTAATTAATATTAACTGAAAGTTTCTTCATTTGACATTAAAAAAGTATTTTAACAACTTTTGAAAAAAAAATGACATTAATAGAAAACAATCACAAATAAACAAGTTTAACTATTATCTACCAGACAAACAGTCTTTGTTGACACTGGTGGATAAAAACTTGACTTTTGTTGACCAATAAATAACCTTGACTTGCTTCAATAGAAAAATATTTTCACCAAAAAAAAAAACTCCTACCAACATTAATTGAATCTATGATTTATGTTGATTGATAAATAGTGTCCTTGATATTGATGGGACATGCTAGCAAATATTAGTGGAATACTAGTGTTGTCAATATGGATAAAGATAATCCTAACTTCCACTTGAAATATTTTAAAAAATTATGATTCACATAAACTAAAAATAACTATAATAAATGTCAATCAGAACAAAGAAAATATTTGACATCAATTAAAAATTATCACTATCTAAAAGACTTTCACTGCCACTAAAAATTTACAATGATAATTTAAAAAATAACTATGATTAAGAAATTATGAGAATTAAATATAACATCAACCAATTTGAAAATAATCTTAGCTCCTATTAGCTCCAAAAATCTTGCCTGATGAGAAATAACTTTGATCAATTTCAACTAAAAGCACCATGAACTAATATTTCAAAATTATTAAATATTATTTAATATTAAAACAAATTTTTTATTTGATAATAATTATAATACTTTATTTAAAAAACTAAAATTGTTCGTTCAAAATAAAATGTTCAAAACAAAATAATTTAAAACAGTGAAAAAATTATTTTATTTTAATCTTTTGAAAATTGTAATCTTTTTTTAATCCCAATGTTGGGTTCGTATAAAAGTAGTTTGGCACTTGGCAGGTTATGTAAAAGTGGTTGTTTCTTTGGGAAATAAAGTTATGGCCTCAAACAAAAATAGGTGTAAAGGTGAGAAGTATTTTCACAATCTCTATCATTGTCTCAATATCTTTTTTATTTTATTTGGATTAGGATGGTTTAGAACACTATTAATAAAAAAAATTATGCTCCAAAATTAACTTCAGTTATTAATTTATTTGAAGTTAGTTATATTTCCACTCATTTTTTAAGTCCCTAACTTTCTTTACTTTTATTGATTGTATTGATTTTAATTGAAAATTGATATATATTTTTAATGTGATAATTTGAAATAATTATGTTGAGAATTCATTTTTTTTTCAATAGCATTATTAGTATAAATTAATTATCGCTGAAATGAATGATTAATAGGTGAATAATTCTCTCGATATAATTTAACTTGTGTCTAAATTGACATTAGTTGGAGTCTATATTTAAACTTCGTATTAAACAATACAAACCACTATCACTCAAATGAAAAAAATGTTGGTAGTTTCATGTTATTGATATTTGATGAAAAAAAGGCGGCAGTTTCATTTTAATCATAATTGAAAATATGGATTGATTTTTAATTGTTAATATTTTATTTTTGATTTATATATTATCTTTAAAATTTTAAACATATTAATTATTTTTTTACATTATACCTTTATTTTGTTTAATATTAATTAATCTGCACTTATACATTTATTGTATAGTAAAAATGAAAATGAGTAAAATAAAAAGTATTATAACTACTTTTTTATAATGTAAAAAATCATTACATTTCTTAATTTTAACCTAAAAACATTAAACAACTTATAAGAAATATTTTTTAAATCCCTTACTTTAAGTTCAGTGCATTTAGAATTTAAGAATTTTATATTTATTAAATTCATTGCAAAACCAAAAAAGTTAAGTTAAATTATGTTTATTTTTTATTTTTTAAGTTCGCAACAATATTGGTTTAAAGGAAAGACAAGGTAACTATATTAATTTGTTTTAAATGGTCTGAAAGTTAGTTTAAATGTAAGTTTAGTAAAATAAATAATTTCAAATGGCTTTCACGAAATATTCCTAAGATTTTGTAAAAAAAAATATAACACAAAAGTATTTCAAAATTAGTCGTAAAGATTTTTTCTCATTCTGATATAACCTTTTTTTATCAAAATTTTAGGAATGAATAAAAAAAATTATTCTTATTATTTTATTATAAAAAATTAATAAAATCGTATCATGATAACATTATTTTAAAAATTTAGTTAAAAATTTAGTTGAAATAGTATGATATAAATACAATAAAATTAAACTAAAATGATATCATATCAACATATCAAAATAATTTCAATTAATATTTATATTATAATAATATAATTTTATTTTAAATTAACTGAATTTTGGCACTATTTTTTTTTAACATAACTTGACACGATTTATTTGTAACGAGAATTAAAAAATATATGATTTATTACTCCCAAATAATATGTATTCACGTTCAATTCTAGATAAATATATTTTATTTTTTCACTATGATTAATTCAAATATAATGATGCTTTTTACACCTAAATATTTTTTTTTTGTTAAACAAAGTCTTTCGTTTTGCTTTTATATTAGTGCATTAAATACAGTGATTGATAGCGTAAGTTATTTATAGAACCAAACAAAGTATTAGAAAAAGAAATAAAGAAAAACAATGCTTTTGAAACTCTTCAAGAATTTTGATTCTTCTTCATAAAATGAATGCTGATACTTATGTAAGAGAATGCACAGAATCTTTATGAGGATTCATCCTCCTCGTATCTACTATGCGAAGCCATCACAGACAATTACTAGGATCACACTTGAATTTCCTTAACAAAATCAAAGAGAGCAAAATTTTGAATTTGTCCACTGTGTCACCTTATTTTCTTCAACCACAAGGTTCTCCACTCCTTAAACAATGGAAAATTGGTCGTGAATTGGCCAACTTGTTGCAGTTTCCGTGCCCAAATGTTCCTACTTCTCATTACTTTAAGAAAATCCATGCCCACATTGTGGTATTGGGTTTTCACCAATATGATGTCTTCCTTGTTAACACTCTCTTGCATGCATACTCAAAACTGAACCTTCTAAGTGATGCACAGAAGCTGTTCGATACAATGCCTCATAGGAATCTGGTTAGTTGGTCCTCCATGGTTTCTATGTACACTCAACATTGTTACAGCGTAGAAGCATTGGTATTGTTCTGCCGGCTTAGGAGAAGTTGCAGTGAGGACCCAAATGAGTACATTTTAGCCAGTGTTGTTAAAGCTTGTACACAACTGGGTAGTCTCAGTCAGGCTCAGCTGGTGCATGGTTTTATTGTTAAGGGTGGGTTTGTTCAGGATGTTTATGTGGGCACATCTTTGATTGATTTTTACGCCAAGCATGGTTATGTTGATGATGCAAGGTTGATTTTTGATGGCCTAAAAGTTAAAACCACTGTCACGTGGACTGCAATTATAGCAGGGTATGCAAAATTTGGAAGAAGTGAAGTATCCTTGAAGCTATTCTACCAAATGAGGGAGGGTGATGTTTATCCTGACAGATATGTGATTTCCAGCGTTTTAAGTGCTTGTTCGATGCTCGAGTTTCTTGCAGGCGGGAGGCAAATTCATGGCTATGTGTTGAGGAAGGGCTTTGACATTGATGTTTCAGTGGTCAATGGAATTATAGATTTTTATTTGAAATGTCACAAAGTGAAGTCAGGTCGGAAGTTATTCGAGCAACTGGTGGATAAAGATATTGTTTCGTGGACCACAATGATTGCCGGGTGCATGCAGAATTCACTCCACGGGTATGCCATGGACCTGTTTGTTGAAATGGTTAGAAAGGGTTTGAAGCCTGATGCATTTGGTTGCACTAGTGTTCTCAATTCATGTGGTACACTCCAGGCCCAAGAAAAGGGAAGACAAGTGCATGCTTATGCTATAAAGGTCAATATTGATAATGATGATTTTGTGAAAAATGGTGTGATTGACATGTATGCCAAATGTGATTCCTTGACTGATGCTAGAAAAGTCTTCGACCTTGTGGCTGCTAAAAATGTAGTATCCTACAATGCAATGATAGAAGGATACTCGAGACACAGCATGCTAGTTGAAGCATTGGATCTTTTTCATGAAATGAGGCTAAGTATATCACCACCAACTCTCTTAACGTTTGTTAGCCTTCTTGGGCTATCTGCATCATTATTTCTCCTGGAACTCGGTAGCCAAATCCATGGTCTGATTATTAAATATGGGGCTTCTTTAGACAATTTTGCTGGGAGTGCTCTAATAGATGTTTATTCAAAATGCTCATGTGTTGGGGATGCAAGACTAGTTTTTGAGGAGGTATATGACAAAGACATTGTAGTATGGAATGCAATGTTTTCTGGACACAGCCAACAATCGGAAAATGAAGAGTCTCTAAAACTTTACAAAGATCTACAGATTTCAAGGCTAAAACCCAATGAATTCACTTTTGCTGCAGTAATCACAGCAGCAAGTAACATGGCGAGTCTTCGACACGGTCAGCAGTTTCACAACCAAGTGATAAAAATGGGTCTTGATGATGACTCCTTTGTCACAAATTCCCTGGTGGATATGTATGCCAAGTGTGGAAGCATTGAAGAGGCTCACAAAACATTCAGTTCCACAAATCAAAGGGACATTGCCTGTTGGAATTCCATGATTTCCACATATGCCCAACATGGAGAGGCGGCAAAAGCTCTTGAGGTGTTCGAGAACATGATTACGGAGGGAGCAAAGCCAAATTATGTCACCTATGTAGGTGTACTATCAGCATGTAGCCATGCTGGACTTCTAGACCTTGGATTTCACCACTTTGAATCAATGTCCCAGTTTGGAATTGAACCAGGGATTGATCATTATGCTTGCATGGTTTCTCTCTTGGGCCGGGCTGGTAAAATATATGAAGCCAAGGAATTTATTGAGAAAATGCCTATCAAACCAGCAGCAGTAGTGTGGAGGAGCTTGCTCAGTGCATGTAGAGTTTCAGGTTATGTGGAACTAGGAACATATACTGCTGAGATGGCAATTTCGTGTGATCCAACAGATAGTGGATCATATATATTACTTTCAAATATTTTTGCATCGAAAGGGATGTGGACAAATGTCAGAAGGGTGAGAGAGAAAATGGAAATGAGCAGGGTAGTGAAAGAACCTGGTTGGAGTTGGATTGAAGTGAATAATGAAGTTCACAGATTCATTGCTAGAGACACAGCCCATCGTGACTCTACACTTATATCTTTAGTTTTAGACAATTTGATTCTTCAGATCAAAGGGTTTGGTTATGTGCCTAGCACTGCCGCATTTTTTGTTGATGATTGAGATTAATCAAGCTGATAAAATTGAAACTAAGCTAAGCCTTTTAAGATGTTCATCAAGTGAAAGTGTGAACATTGTTTTCACCCTGAAGACATTTTTTAACAAGGTTAAATTTTTGGTCCGTGTAAATTGGAAAATAAGGGGTTGGTTAATTGTGAGAGATTTGAGTACACCTTTAAACTAAAACATCACCAATTAGGAATGTCTCCTGTTCTTGTATCTCTACAGAAAAAAAATAATACAAAAGTGGTAGAATAAAAGGATAAAAAGAATGAAGATCGAATGGGTAAATGAAGAAATTTAGAGGAATTAAAAAAGAGATGAAGATGATGGAGACAAACATGTGAAGATGGCAGCCAAAGAGGATCCAAGTTCAACAAAATATACAATCTCCAAGTTAAATTTAATGTATTTTTCTTATGTTGTCATGTTACAAAAGTTTAATTTTAGTGTAATACTGTAAACGTGTTTTTTTATTGGACCAGACTTTGGACCTACTAGCACAAGCAAACAATTTCGTTGAAGGGATTTTTTTTTTCACCCTAAAAATATGAGAAAAATTCTATTTTGCCCATCTAGTTTAATTTTTTTTTTAGTCTGTAAAATTTCTAAATCCTAAGTCAAAAGTTTTTCTGATTACATAATTTGAAAATCATTTTTTACATGAAAAAAAAAATTCTAAGCACATATTCTGAAAGTTATTTTTGATTTTTGAATTATACAATTTATAATTATTTTTATAAAAGAAAACTTTCAAATTATATAATTTAGGAGTCACTTTCAATTTGCTTAAGGATAGAGTGACTTCTAAATTGTTCAATTAGAATGTCACTTTCAGATTATATGATATGAAAGTAACTTTTTTTTTCAATAAAAACAAATTTCCAGATTGTGAAAAAGAGTCCTTATTCAGTACCGAAAGAATTTCCATCGGAATTGAGATGTGATATCTAAACTTTAAGAGGAGAAAATAGGAAGAAAACATGGGGTGCAGAAAGAAATATCCTTTATTGGATGTTTGGGTCAAGTAAAGGCCCATTAGATAGTTATAGAGAGAGTATAGATATTTGATCTCTTCTGCGGAAAGAGGCAAAGTTAGGGTTTGTGTTGGTCGGAGGTAACAGCAATGGCGCCGAAGCAGAGAACTCGTAAGGTTAGCAGAAACCCCGAATTGATAAGGGGCATTGGAAAGTACTCAAGATCTCAGATGTACCACAAGAGGGGTATTTGGGCTATCAAGGCTAAAAACGGCGGCGTTTTCCCTCGCCACGATCCTACTCCCAAACCTGAAACTCCCGCTCTAAAACCTCCCAAATTTTACCCTGCTGATGATGTCAAGAAACCCCTTCTCAACAAGCACAAACCCAAAATCACTAAGCTCAGGTACATCATGAGTAATCATTATATATTCATAGTGTTTTTCATGAATTTAGTTTAGTTTTTATTGGTTTTAATTTATTCATCATTTTGTAATTAAATTTCTCTGTTTAGGGCTAGCGTTACCCCTGGAACAGTGTTGATTCTTCTTGCCGGTAGATTTAAGGGAAAGAGGGTAGTGTTTTTGAAGCAGCTTCCTTCCGGGTTGCTTCTTGTAACTGGTAAGTTTTGTTATCAAATATTTTTTTCTGACATTTTCCATTTTACGTACTTTGTTCATGTTTGTGAAGTTGCAATTGTTGCAAACATGAATTGAATTAATATTTTAGTTCATGATTATTCGTTTGTAAATGTTACCACTTCGTTATTGCCTGAGGTGTTTACATTTTCAACATGGAGTGCTGAATTCTATTATGTTGCTTTAACTTGGATTCTTGTGTTGTTGGGTATATGGTGTAGTGTTTAGTTTGACATTGGCTTTTGGCATTGATCTGAAGTTTGAATAGCATTTGACTCGGGCTTTTTGGAATGTACTCTGTTCTCCACCCATTTCTGGTCTGGCTTATGTTTGTCGCTTGCCGTTTAGGTCGTTTCAAGATCAATGGAGTTCCATTGAGACGGGTCAACCAGTCATATGTTATTGCCACATCAACCAAAGTAGATGTTTCTGCTGTTAACGTGGACAAATTTGATGACAAATACTTTTCAAAGGAGTCCAATAAAAAGAAGAAGAAGGGAGAGGGCGAGTTTTTTGAGGCAGAGAAGGAGGTGGGACAGTCAATTTTCTTATTTTGTTGCTTCTTATGTTCTTCTCATTTGCTTCTGTGTATTGATCACTACAGTTTTTACACTAATGCAGGAAAAGAGTGTGTTGCCCCAGGAGAAGAAAGATGACCAGAAAACTGTGGACTCTGCATTGATAAAAGCCATCGAGAGTGTTCCGGACTTGAATGCTTATCTGGGTGCCAGGTTTTCCCTAAAGGCTGGTGTGAAACCTCATGAGCTAGTCTTTTAGAGAAAAGGGGTGTTACTTTTGTTTTTCATAGCCTTTTTTATATTGATGCTGGCTCTACTATTCTGCATCAACATATTTTGGTCAACAGACAAATGAAGAGCTCAAAATTTTGTTAGGCAATTGTGAGGCTATATTTCTTTCTACAGTTTTGCCCCCTTCTAACGTTTGTGTTGATTGTATGAATTTTAGATATTATATTGTGATTCTTTCGTCTTAGCATGTCAAATGAAGAATATATTGCAATTAGGGATTTGAAAACCAAAGTTAGTGCGTATGGAAGTATATCCTCCGGGAGGTAATATGTTCATCCATAAATAAAGGCTATAATTTAAATGAACATGAATATGTTTATTGTGACCATTTTTTAAGAATGAATATGGTATGTTTTGGAATTGTGTGGTTACTTTTGCGAAACTCAATTCAAGATATACTATTAAGAGTGTTTAATGTACTCCTTGATATTTAAATTCTTAATTAGCTTTAAAATCTAAGGTTATATAGAGAATTTTACAATTTCTAGAATGATTAATTGAATTTAAATTGTTTGGGAACCTTATCTTATATATTACTTTTACATAAATTTTTTCATAATATTATGTTTTATTTTATTTTTTTGATTTTTCTTAAATATTTAATTAATATTTGGACGAATATGCATGGATGTATAGTTATGTTATACATATGAGAATAGAAAGCAAATTTCATATTTGTCAAATATTATAAAATGGAAATAGATGTGTGCTTGTGTGTTTTTAGTTTGAGAACGAAGAGAACTATTCTTGAATCTACAATTGACACTTCATTTTTGCCAGCAAGAATTGCAATTAAGATTTAACCAGAGTTAAAATATCCAACTTTAATCATAGTCCTCTTGAGGGGGGTGATAGTTGGTAAAAGAATTGGGATAATAAGTTCAAAATTTATTTTGGATTATAATAGATTAGATAAAATTTAATTAATTTAATAAAAGTCACTTTTAGTGAGTTGACAATTTTTCATGGATGCATAATCTATCTAAAAGTAGTATTTTTGAGATGTTACAAATAAATTTTGTAAAACAATTTTTAAAAATTATTTTAGAAGATTAAGTTTAAGAATTAGATGTGAAAAGAATATTTAAAATTAATTTTAATCTATTTCATATTGACAAAATTTTGAAAGATAATGAATGAATCACTCGACATCCATAAAATTTAAGAGACGAGTTTGATTATATATATTTTTTAATTTTGCAATGTATTAAGTATATTTAGTTGTAGATGGATAATAGATAAATGAATTATTGTGACTTAGTTGGTAGAGAAATTCTACTTAAGTTAGTTAACCAGATTTTTCGGTGAACTTTTTTTATATAAATATTATCAGTACATGATTAAAAAAAACTAAGTTAATCCCATACAGAATTGTAGAAAGAAAAAAAAAATGAAATACTACCTATCCTTATTTTGAACACTTTTTTAATGTGCTCTTTAATATTGAGACATTGGTTTACACTTGCTTAATAATTAAAAAATATATATGGTAGTGTGTGTTTTGAAGATAACATTCCTTTGGAACGAGACCACACAAGTGACCTAATTTGTATTTAGTCAGCTATAGAATGAATAAAATCATCAGAGCTAGAACACTTTTTTTTTTGTCATGAGTGCCGTTTAATTAACCCCTGTCTTAGTTGGAATTAACCAAATTTTGAGCTACCAGGAAGATTAAGAACAGAAAAACAAAGATTTGTTTTCAAATCAAGATCATCAAATGAACAAAGCATAATAACTGTTCCTATCCAGAATCATCAGAAACAATTTCCCTCAAATAAATATTAGGCTTTCACACAACAATTGAAGTAGCTGAGGAAACTCTTCCTGGCCTGTAAGGGAACATAGATAAATCAATAATGTGTGCCATACATATATGACACTGTTACACAAATATAGAAAATGAATCTGACAAGTAAAGTCCTATTTAAAACTTCACAATAGATATTTTTCTGTTTTCTTTTCTTTTTTTACTATATTCTTTCATAGATTTTTAATAAGATAGACAAAGTAATAAAATTTAAAAAGAGATAATAAAACTGTGATGCAGGAAAAATGAGTTAGAATAATATTACTTAAAATATATATGTTCATCAGTAAACTCTTTAATTATATTCTGAGTTATATTATTTGTAATTCTTTTTATAATATAGCATTGTTTCATAAATTGATGGATGCACGTGCTAAGAATGTTACAGAAAACATTGCCAAAAAGAATAAATTACATAGCATAATTTATTAATTTAACTTAATAAGTTTATCCAAATGAAATTAATTAAAATAGTGCTTTTATTAATTAAAATATTTAATATTTTACACTATTATTATGTATTTTGACTATTTAAATAAAAATATTAATTTAATTTTAAAATATAAGGATAGTTTAACAAATGTGATTAGCAATAAGATGTTTAAAATAAAATTTTCAGTGTTATAGTATTTTGGAAAATATAAAATGTTATGTAAACAAAATTTATGGATATAAAACAATTAATATTCAACTGTGAAAGAATAACTGCGAGTTTAAAATTAAAAGTTCCACAAAGTGGGTCTGGCCCCGCAAATCGACCCGTGAGCAGCACACCAAAATTCAGTGCTCCGAATTAGTGTTTTAAATGGCAAGTGAGAACAAAAACAACACTGCTTGGAAATCGGGTACTTTGTCGGCGTGGGCTAGACCACTAAAGACAACAGAAAGCTAAACAGAAATCAGGTTCCGGAAACCTGAATTCTCATTTCTACAGAAAATTAGTCCATTTTTAAAATAAAATTATTTTGGTAAAAAGTTCTTCAAATACTATTTAGATTCATTTTAACAATTAAATTGATCATTTTAAAAAAAATAAAACAAAGAAAAGGGAAGCTTCTCCATAATCTTACAGTTGGAGGAACCGTTTGATGGTAGTGAGGTTCGGCGTGCTCTGTGCTGTTCCCAGTGTTTACACTGCTGGAGGTTGAATCCACGAAGTCTTCTTCGTTACCAAGACTTGCCCTGGAAATACTTGTCTTGTTCTGCTTCCTAGTTTCCCTGATCTTTGAGAAATCAAGTGAGTAGTCTGGCACTTGGCCCTTCTGCTCCCAATCCCCAAATTGTGGCACTGATAGCCTAGCACCATTTTTCTATGTTCACAACATTTACAAGGAAGTCAGCTAATAAGAATAATAATAAACGTTTCATATTTGTAACGAACTTAATGCTTAATACCATTAAGCCTACCAAAGACCTGATAAGAATAACAATTGGATATGAAGGTACGTTATCGCATAGTTTAGTGAAGAATTTGACTATTTCTTAGCTTTAGAAAGGGGTTTGTGGTTACTTATACGACTGCGACACTCTCATCATCATCGTTTCAAAGCAATCAAGGTTCCCTTATAGGTTAATAAAAACAGATTTCTGCAAAAACAATTAATTGTAGAGAATCTTCATTCTTTTAAAAAGAAAAAATTTCACATGAAACAATAAAAAAAAGAAAATGCAGCAGTAAAAGCCAAAAAAGCAACCTGTAACAAACTAACCACGATCCATTTGAAGGTTTAAAAATAAAACGGAAACGATTCGTTAAGCTGAGCTGGAAAGTGAAGCGAATGAGTCACAGTAGCCGTGTTTCCGTTTAAAAAATTAGAGAAAATAAGAAAGAATCAAAGCGAAGAAGAAACACAACAATCTCTGCAGATGCATGTTGAATAGCAGTTATTACTTAATCACGAAAATCAAATATAGAAAATCAGAAGACAAACAACAATCTCTGCAGATGCATGTTGAATAGCAGTTATTACTTAATCACGAAAATCAAATAGAAAATCAGAAGACAAACAACACATGGATTTAGAAACGGTGAAAACATGCAGTTCTCAGATTAAAATCAGAGTTTCGCCTTTAAACAAAGAGAACAATTCCAGCACCAACAGGTAAACGATTGTATCTCTATGTTAAGCAACGAGTTATCTAATCAAATCCTGTCTCTAAGCTATTTAACCAGAAATCACTAAGTTTTCATACAATCACAATCTCTCGGTTTCTGCTTCATGTGGTTGAACTCAACAAGCAGCATGCAATTTAATAGCCAGATTCGTGATTACTGAATATGACATTTGACGCAAACAATACAGAGAAACAATCCATTCCACCGAAGAAGGATTAGGTTATTTTGATGAAGCAAATAAACACATAATATGAAGAAGAAGAATAGTTTGGAGAAAGAGAGAAAAGAAAAACCTCTTTACGACGGTCCATGGTTGTTGTTGAGATCTGAAAATGGGTTTGGGTTTGGAAGTAATAGCGGGTGTGTTTAGTCTTTCGTGCGTTTCGTAATTGGCTAAATTTTGGTGCAATGTGGTGTGTATACGTGTCTGACTTGGTCTGAATAAATTACTTTTCTCTTTATCATAATCTGACTTCACACTGTTTAGTTTTAAAAGAACAGACTTTTTTGAAATAATTTTACTTAAATAACCTCAATTTTTTCAAAAATATATTTCTTTGACTAAGAAAATAGGAAGAAAAAATATAATAATTTCATACGAGACATTCAATAAATAGAATGTAAGTTTTTTCTTCAAAAAGTTATAATTTCTACTCTTTTATCTCACATTAACCAGAATATTAGCCATATGAAAAGGTTTCAAACTGACTCGTGTTCTCACCTTTTAGTACAGTACTGTCATCTTTGTAACCATCCCCAATAAATATAAAAATATATCTTAGTTGATGAAAATGAAAATATTGAGTAAACTTAACTAAAATGGTTAAAATTTCTTATAACAAACTGTTAATTAATTAAAAGCTACGAAATCCTAAAAAGAAATTATTAAATAAATATTTAATGGCAAATTTTATTACTTAACTATTATTTTTTTGCAAATTTTACCTTGTGATTTTATAATTAAATTTTTAATTTTCAAAAATTCATAGGATTTGTTAAATATTTAATATAGTGATGGCGTCCAACAACAAAATAATCAAAAACAATGTTCTTTAGTTATCTTTTTTTAAATATTCATTGACATATTTGGTTTTATTTTATTATTTTTATATGAATAAATTTAAAAAATAAAAATAAAACCTGATGGTCAAATGGATAATATAAAATTGATGATAAAATTCTTACAAAATAATAGTTAAGTGATATATGTGTATGGGAATTTTAAATAAAAACAAAATTTATAAAAAGAAATACAATTTTTAATAAATATGAAGCAGTAAACGTATTAAAATAGTATACCACAATAATTTATTTTATGTATTTTACTCTTTGTAGGCATTTCTAGTTCTTCAGTTATTTATTATCTTTGCCCCAGAGAATGAATTTCAATATTTCAATTTTCCAACAAAAGTTGAATATGATATCTGTTACTAATAAATTAATAAACAATTTATCAGTCCATGACTTTGATTCAAATCATCATATTTGATTATTAAATCGGATTTAATCCTTTTGTTGAACAGTTAATACCTAGAAAAGTCACTCTCATCCAAGAATCAAAACTGAAAAAATAAATAAAAAATAAGTCAGTCATGCTATCGGGTTTTTGACTCCACTTTAAGATTTGAGCTTGACGTTGATATTAAAACTTCAACATATTATATTTTTTTCTTCGATTGCATATTTGTTAATTTTTCTTTCTTTCTCCTTTGAACAATAGTTATCAAAGACACCTAAACCATTTAAAAAACAAAACTAATATTATTTGGTGATGAAATATGAGTGGGTTCAATATGAATTTGGTGCACAGGTTTGCATGCTCTTCTTTTGAAATTCCACTGTTTGCAATACCGTAAAATTGTTAAGTCAAATGGTGTTGTCCCTTTAATCACACCACTAGAGGAAAAACTGAGGAATGGGAAAAAAAATTGGTGGAAAAGAAAATAAAAAATTTTAGTTTTCATACCATTCATAATTTCAATTCAATAATCAATCTTGCATTATTTAACTTTAAACTAACATATTAATTACTCCATGAATTATAAAAATAATGTAATTAATTTATAAATATAAAAAATAAACATATGCAAACTTTATATTGAACCAAATTTAAAAGTTAAAATGCATATTAAGAATTATATGAATCTAAAATTATAATTTAGTTAAAGAAAAAGATAACATGTTAGATTGTGGAGGAATACTAGAGGTAGAAAGTTCTTTTCATTAGTTTCTTTCTATTATTATTTTTTAATCAATAAGGATGTGTTTGGATAAACATTACAGTAAACGTGACGCATTTTTCTTTTTAACATGTTAATATACTTGTTTCTCAAATTTCAGCTTTGGAAAGTATGAAGTTCCCTAATGTGTCTTCCAAACAGAAAGAAAAAGCGATTTTATTGGATTTAGAAACCCATCAAAGGTGACTAATGAAGTATAAAAACACTTAAGGAAATTATAATTAAGTGTTACTTTTTTCTATTCACTTCAAAGCTTCATTTTATTAATCAAGTAAGAAAATTTAATGCATGCACTCTCAACCAGCCCCATAAATAATTGGACACTATATTTCAATTACATCCATTTATTATACCTATATGGTAAGTTAATTAGCTTTTACAATGATTATCATAAACCTTAAATCAATTATAATTTCTAAATTTCTTAAAGCAATAAAACTGCCATGCAAATAGAGGAATGAACTTTGTATGAAATTACCATCTATAACATATAGATAAAAGTGTTACCATAAATAAATAAATTGTTCCACTAAGAGATTTTTGCTATATTCTAAACCAACAGCAATACAATTTCAACCCATAAAAGAAAAAAAAAATTAAAGTTCTTCTTTAGATTCATCATCAGAGTCATAAGTTGTCTCCTTATGCACCTTATTTTCTGTTGTTGTCATGTGAATTTTTGTTTCAACTGCTTTTGCTGCTGATTCAGCGCTATCCTCAAATGTTTCTTTGCTTCTTTCTAAACTCTTCTCAACTGCTTCTTTTAAAGTTCCTTTGATATCTTCTCCCCCACCCCTGAAACTGGGAAGATACGAATCTAAAAGTTTTGTTCATTTCTATTTAATCTATATACTCGACAAAACAATGTGCTTTATTCTCCCATTTTATGATAATCAAGAATGCAAGAACGTGAGAAAAAAGTATATGAAATAATGAGAAAAAAAAAAAGTTTGTGAGAGTTAAAAAATCTTAACTTACTCCAAATTTGGGGGAGAAAACTGCATTTGCAGATCATTTATGACAGTTTTGATTTTGTCCCAAGAGCTTTTGTGGGACTTTCTGAGCAGAGAAATAGTCTCCATGAAAACCTTGGAAAGAAGTGGTTTTTGAGCATCATCATTTTGGGCAGCACCGTCATCAAGTGTTGCAGGTTGAAACTGAAAGAGGGCGCAGAAAAGAAGAAAGAATAGAATGGTTAAGCTGAAATTAACCATGCTAATGGATCAGTGACAAATTGTTGGAAGGAGGTTGGAGAAGAATGAAAGGTAATTGTATAGTTAGAAGCTTGAGATCTCTCTACCTTGAACACGTTCTATTATACTACGTGGGGCTTCTATCTTGCATGTAGCAACTGCTCCACGTTCATACTTGAATATTTCAAAATCCAAACATTCTTAATATTTCTACAAAAATCAAGACAAATTCAAACGTAAAATATGTGGACAACTTTATTTCTGGTGGTTCAGTGTTTTTGGTACCTAATTATTTTGTCTTAGAAATCACCGGGTAAGGGCAATGCTTGATCAAACAATTGAAATTGAAATATATATATATATATATATATATATATATATATATATATATATATAATTTAATAAAATTTTACTTATAACTATCAATACAAAATTTGGATAGATAACTAGTCAAAAATCAATGTACAATTACAGTTTCATTAAATTCTATTTATTTAATGAAATCCCATTGCAAAGTTATGGTAGAGAATGTGATCTAAACCTTTTTTTAGTAGGCTTTCAAAAAAAATTAGGCTAAAATTTGTTTACCCTACAAAAGATTTTGATAACTTTGATTTTTTTATATTAAAAAATTGTCTGGTCCTTATAAAGGTTGATTTTTTAATTGAAGTTAATTGACAAATGTTTACTTCACATATATTTTGGTTGATTTTGAGAATTTTCATGTTAAGTGCACAAATCTTATATACTTTTTATTTTTCGTATTAGTTAATTTTTTACCAGTCTTATTAAATCACATTTTGATCTATCTATAATTTTGATATACTTATTCAATCATCGTAATTAAGTGATGATGCGATGTTAGATTCAATAATATTTTATTATATTTAGTGACAACTAATTTTTTAACAATTTTCATCTTTTAAAAATTACTTGGTAAAATTCTCCATTAAAATTAATAAAAAAATCTAACGACTAAAGCTACAAAAAAATATTAATTGTGAAGACAAATTTATTTCATCTATTTAGTTTTATTAGTCTTTGTTATTTAGATTTTTAAAATAATAAAAGCCTGGGACGAAAGAATATCATTCCACGGACCATATTTTTTTTTTACTAATTTTTAAATTCAAATTACTAATAGAAAAGTTACTGTAAAAAATATCATAAAATTCCATAAACAGACCAAAATTTGATTAATCTAGACTGATCAAATTTTACCAAAGTACTAAGAACAAAAACATAAGAAGTTTTTGCAATAAAAACGAAAATAATCAAGACCTGATGTATAAAAATAGAAAATATTTCAAATAAATAATTATCATTTCACTTTAATCATTTACTAGGTTGTTAATGGTCCAGTCAACGGAATTGGACACTTTAAAAAATGAAAACCGTTCAATTTTTTTGCTATTGTACTAAATTCAAAATTTGTCATAAACATTTATGAGAAACATATTTTGCCTCAGGAAAAAAATTGTTTCTAAGTACTTTCACTTGTCCATAGTTCCAGCTTCTGACGACTCTCAATGTGACAATTATTCAACTTTTTGAATTTATAAAATAATTATAATAATGAAGTAGTATTACTATCTCCCTTCAACCATTAAATAATTTTTCCTTAAAAAGTGTTGAGCTTGACTTCACCCTCACTGAAGCTGTATTTTATAACAAAAACACAATTTACGCCATAAGATCATTGAACGGTTATATCGAAGTGGAATACGTGGAATTTGGAGAGCTATCTCACCAATAATAGGGTTGATATAAAAGAATGGAGCATATATACTTTAAATTCTCCGCAAACTTTGAACAATTAGCTCCTCTGTGGACTGAGAAAGCCTCTTAAAAACGAATGAATCAATTGACGAGTTGCAATCGGAACAAAGAATTTAGCATGTATATAACTTCGTTCCATGCAAGAATACATCCATGCATTGGCAATCACTAATTACCAAAAATACACAAATAAATCTTTAGACATTGATATCTGATCGCTTTGTTCTGGTCACAGCACTGATTTCTGAGGTGCCTGACAAGGAATATCTAGGGAAACTATAGTTTTCCGACACCGAAACTGGCTGTTGAGGATAGAGTGTGGGTGGCGGTGTTAGATTGCGTTGTGCTGGAAGTGGGGGAAGCGTGTTGTACTTGAAAGGATCATTGCTAAGACTGCAATCAAACAATGAACTTTGTAAGGAGTGGTCCTAAACAACCTAGGAATTCGGCAAACACACACGTGTGTACACAGTTATTGGTAATGAATAAACGTGTATTATATAATTCCATCACCAAACTACCTAGGATCTGTGCATAATGTTTCAACTACCATTCAACACAATGATCCCGAAATTTTCACCCCGAGGCAAACCCAAAATTACATATCTTCTAGCCAAAAAAACTGCGTTTATGCATCAGCATACCTTTTATTATAGGACTGATCATCTTCTATGAAATTTTCATCTATACGCTGAGCTGGTCTCTGAACAGAAGGAATGGACCATGCTGGTGAAGGTATTTCATCAGAGAAATATCTTCTCCTGATCAACTGAAAGGAGATGTACCAGAAAACTCAGATGGCAACCCTCAAATTAAAATTTATAGACAGAGATCAAAGACCGTACTGACCATGCGGAAAAATTTCACCACAGCCTCCTTGTCATACCTTCCTTCTTTTGCAGCCTGTAGACATCCAACATAAAAATCACAACCATTACAAGAAGAATGAATTGGATAGCAACTATTCAACAGAATGGAAAATCTGGGCAAGTCTATGCATCAATTGTTAGCAGATATGATTTGGTACTTCAAAGGCACAACAAGTATTTCGGTTTAGAATATCAACATGAGAAATAAAGATTCTCAGAAAACATAGCATCTCCAGTCTAACATTTTCCTAACACGGCACAGTAGGCAATGGCTGAGCTAAATTCATTATTCTTAGTGAGTGGCTCAAAAATTTATACATTGATAACCTTTAAGATTGGTTAAAAAGATAAAATGTTTAATGATTAGCCTCTCAATTTGAAAACGGATGAAAACAGAAAAATCTATTTTTAATCCAGATGGTGGCACCAAAGCGAACTGTGAAGTTTCAACGCATCCATAGAGGATCCAGATGCAATATAAACTTGTTCTGAATTTTGAAAAGGATCGGTGAGGAGAAGCCCATCCCACTCAATGAGCTAAACAAAAATACTCCTTTATATGCAGTGATATTGTCACAAAACAAGTATAAACACATTTAATAGGTTCGAAAAACAGCAGTGGCTAGCTTTAAAATACAAAACAACTAAAATTTTAAATTGCTACTTGCTAGTAGTTGAAATTCCGATGTAATTAGCATTAACATGAGGGTAGCATACTATCTCAAACATTGAAAGTGGCGCAAAACCAACTTGTAAATGAAATTTTTTTTAGTTGAGACACCTACAGCAACAAGGCCTCCACTACCAGGAAAACTCTCAGTCAAAGGAAGCTCCTCACTGGATGGAAGCAAACCCTGCTTCTCAACCCATTGGCGTGCAACATCAACAAGATTCCCACTGCTTCCTCTTGTACCCTCTTGTGCAGCAATATCAGCTTTGTTACCAACAACAATATATGGAACAGGAAGGCCACCAGGGCCACCAGATCCCAAAGGAGCTGAAAATGTCCCAGTTGCAGCAATCTCAGCTGCCCACTTCTGCAAGCTAGTCTTTGTTCTTCTCTGTGAAAGATCGTGAACAAAAATTACACCTGCAAATGAAGTCCAAACAAGGTTTCAAATTCTAAAATATCAGAGAGCCAACTTTCAAATATCCACTAACTGTTACTAATTTTATTTGTCAAGAGTTCCAGAGTACCCAAATGTCATCAAGAGACTAATGCAATTCTCCAGATAGTGGTAATTGGGGTATTTTGCAAATAAATGAAGTTTGGACTTTAGACAGCTAAATCTGTAGAATTTCTTATAGCAGATTTAAAACACTATTGTTATATGTTCCATATTAAAATTCTTTTATTTTCAGCATGCAAGGCTTGAAAAAGAGAAGCCAAGGATACATACTGACTGAAATAAACACGGAATCCTCTTCCTTATTTCCTTTCCCCCTTGGTCACAGATATCGACCTATCTTTTTGTAGATTGCCACATAATTAGATTAAACCTATACAACTACCTCTGTGCGATGTAAGCTATTATATGTTTTAGAAAACTAAAATAATGGAATATTTTTTACTCACCATTAACCTGTGAATAAAAAAGAGACCGACAATCTTTGTACCGTTCGTGTCCTGAGACATCCCACAGTTCAACAAAGAAATCTCTCTCAGAATCACCTTTTAGGCTACTAGAAGAGCTGCCTGAATTTCCATAAGTAGTATGCTGGAAAAAGAAATACAAATTTGGTAAGGACTTCACTTTGTGTACAAAAATAATGTATTACTCATCTAACCATAGAAGGATGGGGGGTAATTACTTTCACATCAACTGCACAACCAATTGTTTGAGGAGGGCGAGCAATTGGAGAACCTTTTATAATCAGGTTCACTAACGAAGTCTTCCCAACACCTGCAAGGGGGATAAGAAAATATGACAAACGTGAAACTATAATATCGATGAAAAGGGAATCATATCAGGGGTGACTGGTGCAAGCAATCACAAGCTCAGAAAATTCTAATGTTTTTTATTCATCATTTATCTAAAATTGACTAATGAACATTCAGGCTTACGATGTTTAGAGATGAGCAGTACCACCAATTATGTCCAAAAACTGACAACTAACGGACCTGTTTGGTTTAAGGAAATGTTTTGTACTTCTAATCTATATTTTCCTTTTACTAATAATTACAAAGCACAAACTTTGGTTACCATTTGTTTCCTGTGTTTGAAATTCCATACTAGAATCGGTGAAAATAACATTTTAGTACAAGGTGAAAACAAGAAACAAAGTGAAAAGAGGAGACATTTGATAATTATTATTGAAAACATGATATAGAATCAGAAAACATTTCATTAAACCAAGTATGCCCTGAAGAGAGATTTTGATGTGCTTGACGCTGTGATATTAACTAATGCAACCCATAGTTTTTCCAAAAAGCTTCAGAATCATATGCTTGGATACTTTCCAAAGCATATTGCTCCTATGACAACATAAACAACAGCTTAACAGTAGAAATGAATTCTGTCAGCAGTATCACCATTAAGAAAGTCTATGTTAGGCTTGCTAAGGATGGCAATTAGGCATAACTACCTGACTGATCTAGTTACAGGGAGAGGGAATTGAATGATAGAATGATGAGGAGAAGGTAGGGGAAGAGGGGCGGGGAAGTTAGTTGATTAAAAGGGGAAAATTTGGACTCTCCTTCAGATTGATTTCCACCTAATCTTCTCCTTCAATATAATTTCCATTTCTACCTCTAGATTCTGAATCCGAACCAGATCTAACAGAATACTAAGCAATAATTACTTCCTCGACCTATTAAGCAATATTAGATTTTTATTTCCTTTTGCCCAGAGTTGAGTTATACCAATAGGTTTTTATTTTTCCAAGTTGACTCTCTAACATTAAGAACCCAATTATCTTAAAGCAGCCCTACCCAAATGATTCTCTAACACACATACCAAAACGAAATATCAATCATCCAAAACATTTCAGATTGAACATCTACAGCACCCTAAGCACCTGAACTAACAAGGTTTCAGAAAACTGTCGACAACTACAATTTCGGTTCCAGCATCAAGGTATTAAGGGTCTCCATGACCACAATTGCATCTACAACATCAAAGATCCAACGAAACAAGAACTCACATCCACAACTTAAAACATTGGCAGATAAAATCATTAACATAAACTCTTGAAGCTCCCATTGAGTGTTATAATAACTATGCCACCATCACCACGATAACATTTCTCACTCCCCTGATTCAATGTTTCCAACAGAAACACCACAAAATCCCAACCGATCCTAACAGTGCACCCTCCCACACCCAATCAACTTGCCTCATGCCCACACCACACCACACAATCACAAAACTCCCCATCATAATCTGTTTTTCAACAAAAACGGCACTTATCATAAAACCTTAAATTTCAGTGCAATAAGATCACCACATACAATTGTAAATGAAATCAACAATAGTGGACACGGCCTAGTAGTGTACTCTAGAGTATAAACAAGTTTTATTCCACAAAATTAGAAGAAAACAAAATTGGAAACAGAAAAGGGTGAATTTTAAAGAAAGACGAACCTGAATCACCAACAACGAGCACTCTGACCTGGCCACATAGGACCCCACCGTTCAACTCTTTGTTCTCCCTCTCACGGTCCCTCCAGAACATGATTCCCTCTTCACCGACGAATATCTCAAAGCACGCCTTCACCACCACACGCACGTGCGCTCATCAAGTTCCTAAACCCATGTCACGTGCGAATCACGCCGGGATCGGAGCGACAAGTTCACGCTCCGGCGTCGCGTATCTCGGGAGGAAGCGAAACGGAAAGCGAGAAACACGAATCGGCGACGGATCTGAAGAATTTGGGAGGCGGTGAATGGGAAATGGATTTGCTGTGTGTGTCTGCGTTGTGCAGTGTCTTCGAAATGGCTTTGTTTTGGAACGTGATGGTGGCGGAAAGGTGAAAGAGATGAACAATGCATCGTAATCATAGCATCTCGCTACACATTCGTGTAAACCACGCGATGCAAGAGCACGTCAACTCCATAATTAAAATGTTTTTTAATTTCTTCAACCCAAAAAAATTGATTAAACTGTTTTTTTTTAATTTATAAACTTTGTAGGAAAAAAATAATGATGTATAAGATCTAATTATTATATGATGAAAGTAATGCTAAACTTTGTTTCTTAAACAAGTATACATAAAAAAATGTGAATGGAATTAAATCATGATTTTTTAAAATAAAATAATTATGGGGACATGTTATTTATTTGGGGATGGAAAAAAAATGTCGTTCCTAAATATATATAAGTAAAATTTTTAATAGATGCTAAAAAGATTACTTTCAATTAATTCTTAAAATAGCGAAATATATATAATATTTTAGTATCATCATTACTAATTTTTATTTAGATAAACTAAAATTGTTGATACGAAAGTTAAATATTTTTTAGGATTGTATTTTTATTTAATTTTATAAATTAATTTATTTTTTATTTTTATTTAAACCTTGTAGTGTAACTTATTAGAATTTGATTTGTAGAAAGATTCATTTTATTTGTACTATTTTGTATATAAATTTATTAGATTATACTATTTTTATTTAATTTATATTTTAAAGAATTGTTTTTAGATAATTTTATTTAAAATTTATGAAAAAAAAAATCTACTGTCACGGATACTGATGTAAAAAAGTAAACAAGTATTCATCTGAGTAATGAGATGAATTTTTTAGAGAAAACGATAGCGAATAACTATATTTGTTAGGTCGCATGATCCTAATGTTGTTATTGTCTGTAGCACTTGAATTTCCAAATATAAGTGAAAATTAATGATTACTTTAATTACAAATTTGAAATGATAAAATGCCAAAAATAATAATAGTTATTTTAATGATGCCCGTGAATAAGGAAATAACAGAAATGAACAAAAAATTGTATTGGAGGAAACAAAAATGTTAATTTCTGCTATATTTGTTATGTATTTCTTAAAGGAAAGTAATTTGAAAATAAATATTATATATGACATGACACGTAACATTTTCTTGATCTACCCTCGTTTTAAGATCGATCTAACCTCATTTTAAGATTGAGTTTAATATCCTTGGGAATTTGTTTAAAAGTAAAGTTGTTATTATAATTAGCTTTTCTCGGAAAGTAATTTAATCAAATATCATAACGTGTGGATTATCATATTTATAGAGGTGCAGAAAGAAAATATGAAACGCATTAGGTAGGTAATAAGGCCGAGGTAATCCCAAAACATATTTAGGGAAGTCCTTTTCCACTGTGCTATTGGCACTCCCCAAACCACTATTAAACTCCTTTCACTTTTTAAAAAAAATTGTATTTTGACGAAAATATCTATTGTTTCATAACAGAATTAAAGTAAATTTTAATTATGCATCTCATCAAATATACTCCCTAATAACGCAATGAAAACATATTTTCATCATTATTCAACAAATCTTGTTAAAACATTTGTCCAAATATTATCCAAATACAAACACATTTCGTTATATATTTCCACAGGCTTTTATTGAAATGAAAACTAAAAAAAAAAACTTTAATGATACACTTTTGAAAATACCAAGTTACATTAAAAATAGCCCTATTTTATTGAATAAATAGGAAAGAGGAAAAATCAAATTTTATATTTGAAAAAAAAAAGGCTAAAATATTGTAAAACTTGGTTTTGATTAATTCATTTGGACTCTTGCTTAATGATAAGATAACAAAAAATCACTGAGTAATAAAACTACTAAAACCATACACAAACGTAATGAAGTAGTGGAGGATAATATACATGAAAAGAACAAAATGTAAGTATAAGATTGCAAGAGTTTACGACCCCAACAAGAAGTTTCTCTTGTGTTGTGTCAAAGTCAAACCAGCCAAGCCCCATTAACTTGAATGGCTATGCACTTTTGAACCATCGCATTCACCTTCAACGTGGACTTGTCTACTACCTTAAACAATTCTTAATTTATTGTAACAAAATAAAGTATGAACTTTGATTCATATTTTTCCCAGTACTTTCTTACTTAGCTCTTTAAAGTTAACATGTTATTTTTACAATTTTAGAAGAATATAACATAAAACATGTTGAATGATCTACAAATTTTCTTCAATTCTACAGGTATAACTTATTAAAATACATTTATGATCATATTAAAGTAACAATCAAGATCAATCAGAAAGATTGTTACTTTGAATAAAAATTCAAATGTAAGAATTCAAAGTTCTAGTTAAGAACTTAGAGAAAATTTCTGTTAACAAAGCTAAGCTTCAATTTAACCAAAATTTATATTATGAGTACACGAGTTAAAAAAAGTCAATTATACGTTGTACTTAAAACACAGCTTGTCCAATAAATCACTCTAAAAAAAACTAATCGAAACTAACGTTTAAAAAACTCTAATTATAAAAATTTATAGAAAACAAATATAAGTCACAATGCGAAAATTCAATCTAAATTATAAAAACTGATTTTTTTTGTTGACTCCTTTGTACGCTTGTCATGTAGTCAACCAACCAAGTATTGGTAAAGAATAGGACTAAATGACAGAAAATATTCTTAAGTAGTTGAGCTTATTAAATCTCTAAAACTTTATGAGCTTCACATATGGAATGAAAAAGGACAAACAATTATTTAAAATAAAATAAAAACTACTCTAAAACAAATTGTAATAAATTAAAATTTATCTATTTGTAGTCACGCGATAAAAAAATAATTTTAAAAAATTAAAATGAGATAAAAAAAAAACGTAGAAAAAAATGTTGAGAGATTATATTTGAAAATGAATAATTAAATATTTAAAATTTTATTTTATATGATTCAAGATAACTTAAATTTTTTATTTTTATTTTTTAAAATATTTTATATTAAAATAAAAATCGGTTCTTACAGTGTAAGTTTAATCAATAAATATTTTTTCTCTTATTTATAAGACTTAAATTAAAAATGTTTTTATTCTTTTTTACAAAGTTTCAACTCATAATAACTTTTATATATTTCTTTTTACTAAAATATCAACATGATCAAAAGACTCCATTGATAATAATTTAGAAAAAAAAAACAAAGAGTATTAACGACTATTGAAACATACTCTTAATTTATTAGGTTTATATATTTTCAGTTTATAAAACTTAAATTAGAATTAATGTTTATTCTTTTTTATAAATTTCAATTCATACCGTGTTTTGTATTAATTTTTTTAGAGCCAAAAGGTCATAATTAACAAGATTAAGAGAGTGAATTGACAATCATTTAGAAGATTAAAGAGATTGAAGAGGATTAATAATTGAGATAAATTTAAGAGAAAAAATAACTCCAACAAATTTATTGTTACCACACTAAATTAACTTTCCTCTCGTATTAGGTATTTAAAACCTATAAACAGGAGCAATGAAGTATTACAATTAAGTTATTGGTAAGTTATGAAAACCTTAATTAATATTTAAGAAACTAAATGACTCTCAAATATTAAATCAAACATAATTTCTCCATTTTTTTAAGAAAGATAAATATCTATATTTTAAGAAATTAATTAAGATTTGGTTGAAGAATATTATAAATTGTTCTTAAAAACTTTTTAAAATCCCTAATTTACTTTTTAAATATGATGATAATTTTTCTTCATAATATAATTTCTATATATAAAAAATAAAGGGAAGGGAGTCTTAGTAGAAAGTGGATCCAAATATAAGCAACAAGACTTAAATGTTGAGATCTCTCAATATTTTCTCCTCTCGATCGTCATATCATTAGCATCTTTAAATTTCAATTCATTTAATTGAAATAGTTAAAGTCATGTAAATCACAAAGCTCTTTTGTCACTTACCTCTAAGATTTATTGAATAAGCAAAAACTTTGGTATGAAACAGAGTTCAAGAGTTAGTTTACTCTAGTCATTTATTTTTTTGCCTGCTTTCAAGATTGGAACAAAACTACACATTTAATGTTCCTTGTGATATGAACTAACAAAGGTTGGTTTTTAATCAAGTGAGAAATCAAACTCCTCTGAAACAAAGTGAAAAAAAAGAAAAAGATGTAGAACTCAGAAGGAAGTTCCATGATCTGATACAAACTCTCTTGAACCTATTACATCATGAAAATAATTTTGACTGATAAACCATGGTAAGATACATAGCTTCCCCTGCAAGAAGGGATCTTGGAAACCTCTTCTGGGCACATAATTAAGGTAGAGTTGGTGTCATTTGGAAGATGTAGAATCATCAGAATGTAGAAAGGAGATGGGGCTGTAGTATGTGGTAAAAGGGGTCTCATGATTGTGTACACCTTCATAAGTTGTTATCACATAGCTGGAGTCCTCTCTGTCCCTTTCCACCCTTTTCTTCACACTACATCCTCCACTTGAACATTTGTAGTAGTTCCTGCCATCATTAACAAATCTCCACTTAGCAATTCCTTGCTACAAAAATTGTGCAACAATCTTACAATCTTAATGAATAGTCATCAAGTGTCACTATAATATGTTTAGTTGTACCAATTATTTTCCATATACAATTGTTTAGTCCCATTTGGGATAATATATGAAACTTATGACTTAAATCATGCTCAGTGGGTTATTAGGCACTATTCTGTCTCATAGCCTAGGTCAAATAACTTTCATTTAATCTGAATTTCTAATTTTACCTAAACTTGTTCTCTAGTAAATCAAAGTCTAAAGTGCAAAGAAGTAAGTGAAAGAAAAATATTTTAGTTTATGACTATAAGTATTTGTTTTTACCTTAGATTGGGACTGCTCTTCACGGACTTCTTACCATACTTCCTCCACTTGTATCCATCATCCATGATCTCAAGCTCTGATTTTGTTCTAAACGCGATTCTTGGACCCAACCTTGCGTTGCTTCCACTGATCCCGTTCTTGCACTTTCTGCATAACATTATTCACCACAATAAGTGTTGTGTTGTGTTATGTTATTCACATATTCTTTTCTCTTTTGAAATGGTCCAAAATTATAATATTAATTTCACTATACACAGACATGCAACTCATGTTTTTTTTATTATTATTATTTGAATGAAGAGAATGAAAGAAAGAGAGAGATAAGGCACTTGCATGTTGTTGTTGTTGTTCTTAGAGGTTGCACCGGTGGTGAATCCATGAGTGGCATCAGTGAAGGTTGCTTTTTCCGATGACTCGGTGCTTTGTGATGATAGAGAGTCTCCCTGATGATGATGATGATGATGATCAAGAAATTCATCAAGAAGAAGGTAATCAGAGAGTGCAATCTCAGGAGAAGATGGAGGCATGTTATGAAGATGATTATGAGAAGGGTGAGGGTTTCCAAAGTAGAAGAAATCCATGATTATGTGATGACTCAAATGTAGTAGTAGTTGAATGCAAAGAAAGAGCATTTTATAGGCAATGGTATTTTACATGATTAAAAAATGATATCTAGAAGGACATAATCATAGTTTTCCATATTATGCTTTTTTCCAGGAACCAGCTTTCCAAACTCTTTCCTAGATGATGCAATGAAGGTTCCTCTATGATCCATGTTAACATCAACTACACCAATCTCATGTCATTCCATGACGTCATTGTCAAAAAGCCACTATGGTGTTTAATTGTTTTATTTAGTTTTTATCTCTTTAATTCATCCTAATAATAATAAATAAAGGCCACATGATGGATTTTACCCTAATTATTGATTAATTAATTAATTACCACTTCTTGTGGCCACGTGGTCTCATCATGAAATCCAACGTTATTAGCTGGTTAGGTTAACCACGAGAGCATGTATAGAAAGTTGTGGGCTGGTGGCGGCCGGAGAAAGATCCTTTCGCATACTTAGGTTCACTAAAAACAACAAAATTGATGATCTTATATTAACAAAAAAAGAAACTACATTTTTATATCAGCCCAGTGATGCTTACTTGATTAGATGGGATAACTCTAGGATAACCTTTATTTTAGGTTTAAATGTGCACAATTAATAAAAGTTTAATTAAGTTTTAAAAACGTCATGAATTTAATTAGCTCATGTATTCTAGTTACTTATTGGAAATTTTTGGTTTTCAAAATAATTTTTATTTTCATATAATATTTTATCGTTTGATTTATATTTTCAACTGATACATAATTCATATTTTTATCCTTTTAGTCTCCAATTCACATATTAATTTGCTTTTTTCATCTTCAAAAGTGAGTTAGAAGAGCTTGAATAGTAAAAATACAAATTGATTGACGGATTTGAGAAAAAAAAAAGAGTAACAGTTACATTATCTTTTCGATGACAAAATCATATGATTAAATATTTAAATAAAAATAAAAAAAAATATTTTGAGTACTCAATAAATATTTATTAAAAGTTTTAATAATTTTTTTATTAAAATCTCAATTGAAAATTCTGAAATTGATAAGATATTTAAAATTTAATTAAAACAAACATTAATGTATTTTGATTTTCTAATTTTTATTTTAAAAATACTATTTTGATGTTTATAAGGAAAAAGTGAATGTTGTGACTTACTCTTTAGATAGGATAGCAACAGGCAATATCCACATTTTATCGACGAATTTATATTTTTTTTCTACAATTTCATTACAATGATGAGGTAACACAGTTTCGGTTAAAAATTAAAGTTTTTTTTTATTTAAAATCACTGATTTTATTTCTAGATATATGAAGCTTATGTTAAGGATCTAGAAAAGATTTAGAATTATCACATGCTTGCAACATATTAGAGACATGTTTGTAATAAGTGTTATTTGAGCTTTCATTAAACATATATAATAAGTTAATCAGGGTTATTTAATAACGAGCAGATAAAACTTATTTTAATTAAAACTAAATATTAGAGTTAAAATTGATAGTCTTTTATCATGGACTAATTTCGTAAAATTTGTTGAATTTACATTTTTTGTCAACTGAAAATCATGACAAAGTATATATATTTTTTATTCAAATGGGTTGTTTGCAAAATTTCTTTTTTATTTAAACAAAATAGGTCGTTGATGTGATAGTTGCTCACTCAAGTGACATATGTGAGTAAATTGTAATGTATATGTAAGTTCATTAAGTTAGAACTGGTGATTCATATTGTATGTAATTTACCCATATTCTTTATATTCTTTTAAAATATAATGTATAGCAATCGGTTGTTTTAGTTACATTTTTATAAAGAAATGTATATGAACTTAAATATAATTATAATTATATTTAAAATATCTATACATAATTATAAAATATAATTTTGTAAGGTGACATTTTTATAATTATATGAGTAAAATGACATAATGTTTTAGTTAGATATTGTATGAAAGACCAAAGACGATTGTTTCATATTTTTATGTTGTATGTAATTGATATTTTGGTTCATGTGTGGATCACGTGTTTTGAAATAAACGAGATAAAGTCTATTGATTTTTTGTTTTGTTTTATGATGTATTTATATCATGATTTATCTATATATTAATCATATAATGATTTAATAGTTTTTCATCTTTCTATTATAATGATTTTTTCAATTTTATTATACTATTTTTAATGCTCTCAATTTAGTATCATTTCTTTAAAAAGAATCAATATTTTATTTCATCGAAAAATGTATGATAACGTGTGAGACTTATTACTTGAATTAACTTTGAATGATATGTATCATTCCTTAATTATGTTATAATATTTTTATAATCAAATTGATGGAAAGAACTATATTGAATTAATTTTTAAAAGAATATCGAATTGGTATCATTTAAAATAGTGAAACGAAATTGAAAAATCATTAAAATAAAAAAAATATTAGACTTTGTATATAATTTTTAATTATAATTATTATACTTGTTAAATGGACATATGATACAATAAGTCGATTAGACAAGTAACATTGACTTTGTTAATTTGAAATTTAAGAGAAACTAAAATAATCTATTTACAAAATTATAGGATTAAAATTAATATTAATCATTTTTTTAATAATTGATATTCATAATTATATTTATAGCCATCGGTTCTTTTAGTTGCATTTTTATATATAAAAAAAACATTTTAGCATGTATAGATAGGCACATAAATAATCAACTCGATGGTGAAAAAAATAAATAAATAACCCACACTGTGAATATTTTTCGTGTTCTGATAAAAATGTTTGGTTGGAACATTTTAATAAGTTCTTATCTGATATGCAATGAGACAACTCTATTTGCTTTGTACACATGGAAGCATATACAAGTGACCAAATTCCAAGTGCATATTTTATGATATCTTTCTTTTATTTTCATTTGTTTTATTTTTTTCATTTTTTGTTTGTTTCTTTCCTCACAAGACACACCATTAAAAGAGAAAGAGAGTTTTAATCGTGTATAATATAAATAAATATTTTATGAAGTTTTTGTATGAATAATGTATTATAAATATCACAATTTTAATCCACTCCTCTGTAAAAGAAATCAACATAAAATACAAAAAAATGATTTAATATCTTAAAATAAGATCTACTATTGAAGAAAAACTTGAATAAAATCTTATATCTAACTTACATGGATAAATTTATCAAAAAGTGATATAAAATTTTATGATCAACCTTCTATAGTCTTATCCATTAACACACATTTTCGAAACAAAATTGTTATATAGTTCTAAACTCTAAAACAAATACTTCAAATATGTTATGGGAACTTTTCTTCTTCTTCTGAATGTTATTTTTGTTTTTATTTTACATATTATTCACTTTTCTTATTTTAATCTTGTTTTTTTTAATTGTTTATGTATTGGTTTTAGATTAAAGGGAATGGTGTGTAGTAGAAGAAATAATATAATAAAAAGGAAAGTAGAAGGAAACAGGTGAGATGATAAGAACATTGACTTGACATAGGAATTTTGTAGTCAATGTGATTCCCACCCAACACAAGCACGCAGTCATCATGTTTATTCAGTTTTTAGTGACATTACTTTTGTCATCAAAACTTATACTCATGTGCTTCAAAACCCCACGTGAGGATTGATAAGAAAGAAGAAGATACTCAGCAACAAAGGATGAAATTACCTGGAATGGACTACACTGAAAAAATAAATAAGCAAGAAAATAAATCAAACGAAATTAGTCAACAATAAATAAATAAATAACTACTTTTGAGAAATTATTGGTTAAAATTGAAAAAAGAATGATAGCACCCACTTACCATTTAGTTAATGAAAATAAAAATTTTAAGTCTATAATATATTTTCTAGTATATAGTGCATTTCTGAATAGTTAATATCTTGCTCTAATAATTTTGTTAGTGTTATTGTTTACTAAAATTTCAATATACCCTTAAATATCTTCATTGAGTAGGCTTATTCATACTTAATAAGATCATATACGTTCTTTTATGTCACTAAAGTATTAGGGTACATTTGGTAGTAAATATATGATATAACATCATATAATATAATAATAAAATAAAAAATTAACATAAAATTTATAATTTTAATTGATTTATTTAAAATTAATTTTTATTTATGCGTTTTTTAAAATTATTACAAAATATTAAATTTCAAAATTAAAATTATTATTCAAGTATTATTTTAAAAATGTTTTATCAATGATTATTAAACTTTAAAAACATTTTATTAATGCTATATTTTTAATTTAATGTCAAGTTATTGTAAATGTTATACAAAATAATATATTGAATATATTTTTATATATTATTTTAGGTATATATTATATATCACTATATACAATATATTATATTTATTATACATTTACATATGCAAACATTATTTCTAATATAGAAAAATAATCATTATTCTTTTTTACTTTTACAACATTTTAAATTAATATAAAATAATTGTATTTGTAATATATCAATACATATCATGAGTAATAATATAAAGTGATAAATATATAATTTTAAGATAACAGTTACATGTAATAATTTTTTTAAAACAATATTTTATAAATAGTGTGTTTAGAGAGATAGTTTTTAGGAGGTAATTTGTTTTCAATATAGAATTTGATTAAATAAGAATTTAAAAAAAATTAAAATTCTATAAATTAATGAGTAGTTTCATTATCTAAAGTTATAAAACTTCAAATTTTGTTTAAGAAGTAGTAATTTTAAATTTTGGGTACACTTTACATTTTTTTCATTTATGGTTCTCTCTTAATACTCATTTTGGATTAACTTTAGTGTGATGTTGTTATTACAAGTGAGGAGTTGTTGGTGCAATATCCATTAAGATGATTTTATTTGTGGTGTTATTGACTCAACTTTGACCACAAATAGTTGTGAATAAGGTAAAAATGTTATTAATCCATCTTTAATCAAGATTTCATGAAGTTGAATATAATTTGAGTTTTATTAACTAAACATATATTTTTTTTTTACTTATAGGAAAATAATATTAACTAGATTTTTTTTTAAATAACATCAATGATATCTTTTTATTATTGTCAAACATAATTTATTGTTATAGACCAAGTTGAAATTATTTTAATTATTTTCTATTTTATTGATATGAATTACAGTTGTTTTGACCAATATTACTTATAATTTATTATAATTTAATTATAATTTTAATTATAATTTATTATAAGTTAAGGTTATTTTTCAATTAATGTTAGTAAAAGTATACTTATAGAGTATGTTGATAGATGTTTTTCAAAAAATGTTAGACAATTTTTGTTATTAACATTTGTAAAAATAATTGTTTTTTATAAGTTTTTTTTCTTCAATTGATGTCATCTTATTTTATTGTTTCATCCGAAGTAAATAATATATTTTTTCTCTGATATTGAGTGAGAAAGTTATGGAATCAAGATAATAGTATAGAAGACAGGTCTTCCACTATGTGTATACGATAAATCAACATAAACCATCGTACCATGAGATAAACTATCTAAAAAGGAACGACAACGAATTTAAAAGAAGAATAAAAATGTGAAAAAAGACACTTTAATAACAAAAAAAAAATCTAAATTTATCTCAGTGTCTAATAAAATCAATTAATTTGGACATCTAACAAAGAACTTTTAATTCTTGCTGTAGTAGAAGAAATTCCTTCAAAATTAAGAAACTCCTTAAAAACCTTCATAGTTTACAATTTCTGTTAAAACATATATATCTCACAACAAATATGAGTGAAAAAAACAAAGAACAAATAAGAAAATGAGTGAAAAAAAAAACCTCAAATCAAAACTAAGAATCAAGTAAATGAATTAAAAAGGCAAGAAATGAAACACCAGCAAAAAGAAAAAAAAAATTGAATAATCTTTTGTCAGTAGCCAAAACTTTTTTCTTCTCAGAAATCAAGTCAGTTCACACATGAACCAACCCCAAACCCGCTAGGGTCAACACCATGACCAAGACCAACCCTATGATCTGTGCATCAAGACCAACACTTGGGTTGAATTTTCAACGAGTCAGATACTTGAGCCACTGCCACTAACACATGCACCAAAACCAATATCAAGATTTGCATAAACATAACCATCAAGACTTTACCAACGCAGCATATTACACTAGCAGAGTATATTTGAAAAACACACTAAGAAAAATATTTGGAAAGTATATTAAGAATTTTATTTTCATAAATTGTAAAGTGAAAATGAAGGTTTATTAGCTTATCTGAAAATGTGGCTGAACTTTACCATGGTTGTTGCTTATGATTAATACTGTTTCATCATGATGCTTCCATGATATAAAAGCACATCATATTGTTCTGTCTTACATTAGAGTAACATCCACGTGGCACTTGTATCTTACATAATATTCTCAAAATATAATGGACAAAACTGCATTGGACGATAATGTATCAATATAAATATCAAATTTACATTGGACAGAAGCTACCCTTAATTATCAAACGTTATAAAAGAATAAAAGAATGTCCTAAAAAAAGTGTGTTAACATATTTTTTATGATTATGATCCTTTAAGAAACATTTTTTATGATTCTAAACTGAGGCAGTTAAAATAAAGAAAAGTGCGTGTTAGTAATAAATTCTCTAACATTTTTTAACAAAAAAAAAAAATTTGTTTAAAATCAGAAAGCACGTGAGTCTATTCTTTTGTTAATAAACCTCATTCTTAATTTTGTATTCCCCTTTTTAAATCCATTTACATTTGATTAAGAAAACACTTAACATAAGTATTATTAGAGGTCAATTATATTAAAATATCTTTATTCTATTTTTATTTTCTGTAAACATATTGTGAGGACAATAATGTTTAACAGGAGTAAATTTGTTAAAAAAATTGTCAATTAAAATATAGTTTTTAATGTTAAAACGATAACAAACCAATTTGAAATAGAACAGGTCTCTTTTAGATAAATGATTCATTTAACCTTGTAAAAAAGAGAATGGAAAAAATGAAAAAAAAAAAAAAAAACTTATGTTCAGTTTGTTTGATTATGAGGAAAGAAC
>Ga0209489_101145_pt1 | contig 53925 bp, 23 predicted proteins | sample SiratrowhiteBW_FD_187527 | JGI IMG/M metagenome (GOLD analysis project Ga0209489, IMG submission 187527) | Root nodule microbial communities of legume samples collected from California, USA - Siratro white BW (SPAdes) (version 2) | ecosystem: Host-associated > Plants > Roots > Nodule | place...
AGCTTTAACAAAAAGTTAAAAAACGGAAAGAAGATTATATACTCAAATATGTAAAGAAAGAGAGGGCACAATTTTTAATATAAAAAGAACCACCTCATAATACTTAAGTTTTTTTTTTTTTTAAAAGTAATATACTCTTTTAAAATCTATCTCACAAATAATACATTTTAAGAATCAAATTGAACATAAAAAAAACATGTTTAATAAGGTATTTTTAAATTACTTATATGAAATAAAAAAACTTCTAAACAACTTCAAGAATTTTTTTTCGCATACAACTAATTAACGGCACATCTAAAGAAATTGAAATTGTGATTCACAAAAATGTTTTATAATAATAGAAATGAATTCTTTTTTATTTTTTTATTTTGAAGAAAATATTTGTAAGATTATAAGGCTAACTAATAATTAATCTCACTAAGTTACAAGTTCATTTGAACAACACAAAATATCTAATGAATTATTTAATAATAAGTTAGCAGTTCATTCATTGACTTAACAACTAAAAATTAAGTTAGCAATTGCTAATTAATTTATAGGTTAATTCTTCTAACCACATCCATAATGTGAAATAACATATTTGATTTTTTTTTTTCTTAAATTAGCTTAATAGAATGAGACATTTTGAAGTGAAAAAAAAAATAAAATTATGATGGGTGATGAAACATGGCAGTGTGTGGGGGCAAGGTTTCAGTGATGATGGTTGAGCACTTCAGAGCCATTCATAAATGCTATTTACAAACTTAATAAACAATGCCTTCCAAATGGGACCCTCACAATCAGAGAGGAGCGTCTTCCTCCAATCCAAATTTTGAACCGCACGATTTACGAGGCCCCATCTTCTCTCTCCCATCCCCACCGTCCGATCCCTCTTTTCTTCATCTCGAGGAATCCAACAGCCCACGTTTCATCTTTGACCCATCACCATTTTTCAAATGTGCCATTCCCATCTCACCTTCTTTCTCACCCCAACTTTGAATCCCTCACAATTAACCTATTTCAATTTTGAATAATTCTAACATTAAATTATTGATGCACACCATTTTGTATATTTCTTGGGTCATAAGATTGGTGCTACATGTGGTGATGTGCATTGGAGAATGTCTTTTTCCATTTTGTTTACCATAATATATAATAGAATAAACCAAGTCTTGTTCATATATGTTACAATATCTTAAATAACATGCATTACATAATTATTAGGTCTACATTACATTAGTACAAAAGTTGGAGACCTCTCCCATTCAACTTTGTGGGACAAAGGTGAGCACCCCAAAACAAGAATGGAGTCATTGAATTCATAAACACTTTCATTTGAAGGGATATATGGTCTAAAATGGAAGAATGTGTTGTGGGCACTTAGCACATTTATAGCCAAATACCAACTAATTGTGTAATGCTTAGTGAAGAAATGGCAACAAGGACAGAAGTAATTGTGATTCACAATTTTTGATGCTATTACGAACAGGACAGAATTAATGTTTTTGTTCTCTTCTTTAATTTTTCACTCTTTCTTCTTTCTCTGAACTCATGTTATCTTGGAATGACAATGCCCTACGTGTTTCAAATTAAAAGAGTCATCGCTATCTTATAATAAAAATAAAAATACTTGTCACTAATCAACGTGGTTTGGCACGTTATGCAACCACTAAGAAAAGGGTGTAAGATACCTAAACAAGTCAATCTTACCCTAGCTTTTGTTAACGACTTTGCTACCTTAATTATACAAAAAATTACTTCATGTCAATTCTTAATAATTCAGATACTTATTCATAATTATTACTTACTCAACTTTAACATTTTTTTTTATCCCATTTTCTGTGTATTAGTTTTGTAATTTTACTCTTTTTTTGTTTTGTTTTGTTTTTGCATGTGCTTTGTTATTTACATGTGAAAAATGTTATTGTTACATTAGTGTTTATGATTTTTCTTCCACAACTTATTTTTTCTATTTTTTCATTACATTAACTTTTTCTCTTTTTTATTTTCTTAATTTATTTTTATTAATTAATAAAACTAGTTATAAACTTTTGTCGTAGTAAATTTTTTCTTTACATGTTATTTGAGTAAATTTTTGAAAGTTCTAAGAAAACGTCTCGGGTAATTTTTTTATATTAATTTGCGTTCAGACGGTTTGGTCTAAGCCGACATTCATATACTCTTTGTTATCTGTCTAGTTTTGAAAGAAGTTTTCCTTTTTTTTTATTTTTTAAGTTTAAGATCATATTATAAGAATATTTTCCGGACTTATTATTGATAAAATAATAGTAAAACTCGTATTGAAAATTCAAAAAAATATTTTAAATATAAATGAATATATTAATTATATTTTATCTTCTTAAATAAATAGATATAACGGCGGAAAAGGTTATTAAAAAAACGTGTATAAGATGTAAAGAACATTGTTTTTGTTTGGTAACATTTCTTCCATTAAATAATAATAATAATAATCTTTAGATTACATTTTTCTTCTTTGAAGACATGGGGTGCGTGTAGATTGCTCGTTGAATTTAATTTTCTACCAAATTATAAATACATCTTAAGTCATCCCATTACAAGTATCATAATTAATATCATAAATTAAAAATTTGACTCTAATATAACACTTCATTCAAACATGTTAGACATTATATCAAGATCCAAACATATACAAATATATTTTTAACTTTGAAAAGTTAAATATTAGTAAAAAATTATTAAAATATAGATTTTATAAAACTTTAATATTAAAAAGTAAACATTATAAAGAAATCTTATAAATAGTGTGCTATAATACGATTTATGTAAAATAAAATATCACTGTAAAATAATTTTTCTGGAGTGGCAGCATTGTGATTAGCCTCAAAACCAGTGGACAAACTTTAGTAATAAAGCAAAATATTTTAATAAAGGCATTAATTGTGTCAGCGAAACAAATAAATAAACCTTTCAGAAATTGAATTCAAATCTTTTGTTTTTAGTAGTATTACTTGTCTTCCGTTTTCAAACATCTGAATGCCAACCAGACAAAGTTGCACAGCAACTGCAACTGCAACTGCAACGTTCAACCTTGTCAAGGCACTTCATCAATAACCAAATCAAACGTTTCGAATAAAAATAGGTTCTTCATCTTCCAGCGCAAACAAACACCAATCAACTCTCCTTGTCCACGTGACTCAACTCTTCATTCATCCAACACTAGCTCAGTTCTTAGCTTCAGTTCATTGCAGAAATTTTCTGTGCTGACCCAATTTCTATTTCCTTGCATAACGGTAATTAATAATTGTTGGTGCCTTTTTACCACACCCTTTTGGATCATATTTCGTCATGTCAATTTTTAAGCTTTCAATCATTAAAAGTCCGAAGCTTTGGTGGTTTTTGGCTTGAAGGGATGATCTAAGTGTGATTTTTTTTTTTTTTTTGCATCTAGAGAGAAGAGAAGCTGAGGTGATGGTGATGAAGGAGAGAGATGAAGAGCTCTCTTTGTTCCTCGAGATGAGGAGGAGAGAGAAAGAGAATGAGAAAAACAACCTTCTTCTCCTTCAAAACTCTGAAGAACTTGATTTGACCAATCTGGGTATGTTTTTCTCGTGTCATGTATTTTTTGTGGTACTTGTTGTGTTCTATAATCCATTAACGGTGCCTTTCTGTGCCATGTTATTTAACTACAGAATCCAATCATGGGGGCTCCATGAATTCTAAGATCGTGTCTTCGGTGCCACCAAGGAAGAATGGGGTTGAAGAGTTCTTGAATTCAGAGAATGACAAGTCTGACTATGAATGGTAATTTTCGACTTCAACTTTTGATTGCTGGTGGGGTGCGTGATTTGGACTTGTGAGTTTATAGATCTTGAATGTTCTAATTAATTGAACTAAAGGTTTTTTTGAGCACTTGGTTTTGTGTGTAATCTGATGCAGAGAAATTCTTTAAGTCCAGATGGAAGCAGTCATAATAGTAAAAGTGAAACTCCATGATTTGAGAATTTTTTAGAATGATTAAAGCGCATGGTTGAGTTTTTCGGCTGTCCCCATTAGAAGCTGAAATATGATCACCTTAATCTTAATCCTTTATGATTTCAAATGCAAACCTTCAGTGGAGGAATCTGAAATGAAGTCAATATTTTTTGCACAGTGTGTTCATCCTTACATTTATTGGACTTTTCTGGTTTGCTATTCTATAGCAATTACCCTACATACTGAAAAGAACCAAGTTGCATAACACATATATTAGCAACAGTCATACCGTTTGTATTTACCTCATTCCTAGTTTCTGCATCTTATTACATTACCATTTTGGTCCATGAGAATGACATTGTATTGACTAGAAGTTCTCTGTTATCAGGCTTCTTGCGCCACCAGATTCACCTCTTTTTCCTACTTTAGAGAAAGAGTCACAAATATCAGTGAAGAGTGAAGAGGAGACTCATAATGCTCGTCCAACAGCTTTGAAACCTAGGGTAAGCACCATTTATATGATTTTTAGGTGTTGTTAAACCGTATCAATTGGTTGGATGCACATACACATAGCATAGACTTTGTCTTCACAATTCTGTCTGTTATTAGTTAAAGTTTATTTGAAGTTCCAAAATCATATGTAAAATTCATTAAATAAGAATTAAGACTCATCATTTTTTGTGATTTCTTATAAATTTTTTGCTAGCATCTTGCTTTCAATTGCTAGTAATATATTCTCCTTTTTTGGTAGGTTTAATTGATAAAATGCTTGCCACTTTCTTCTTATGTTGTATCCTGTATGGCAGGTGGCTAATATCCAAGCAGAACCTGCTTCCAGAAGCAATATAGTTTCTAAGCATCATGCATCAATGCCAGGAATAGGTTCTTTCACATCTGGTAGGAGACCTTCATCATCTGGAGCTCCAACCTCAGCCACTTCAAGATCTTCAACCCCCTCTGGAAGGCCAACATTACCTTCAACAGCCAAATCCTCTAGGCCCTCTACACCTACCTCCAGGGCTACCTTAGCATCTGCAAAGTCATCAATTCCACCAGTGAGATCTTCCACTCCTACAAGATCCACTTCCAGGTCCTCAACACCTACTACTACAAGGCCTTCCTTGGCACCCCCTAAGACATCTCAAAGATCAGCAACACCAACACTTAGATCATCAACTCCGTCAAAGGCATTTGGAGTATCTGCTCCTCCTACTAGGCCTTCATCAGCATCAAAGGCACGCCCTGGCCCTGCAGTTGCTAAGAATCCGGCACAATCACGTGGCAGCTCTCCGTCGGTGAGATCGAGACCCTGGGAACCCTCGCAAATGCCTGGTTTCTCTCTTGATGCTCCTCCAAATTTGAAGACATCATTGATAGATAGACCATCTTCAGCCACCAGGACTAGGCCTGCAGCACCAAATTCTAGATCATCTTCTGTTGAGGCCAATAGCAATGGAAAATCTAGAAGGCAGGCAAGTACCCCTTCCAAAGGAAGAACTTCAACAGGGTTGGTCCACAATAATCACACCTCTATGCAAGTTTTGAGCAGAGCTCGTTTCACTGATGCTAATGATGAAAGCCCAGTTGTGATTGGGACAAAGATGGTTGAGAGAGTAGTGAACATGAGGAAGCTGGCTCCCCCTAAACATGATGACCATCATTCTTCTCGTGACAATGCTTACGGAAAATCTTCTTCTGGTACCTCTGGATTTGGAACTACTCTTTCAAAGAAGTCTTTGGATATGGCAATGAGACATATGGTATGCCTTCCATTATTCCATTTCTCATGTTTGATCTGAAATCAATTAGATTATGAAGTTTTAATTGATGAACACACTATCATGAGAAAGATATTAATGCTTACTGATGCTTAACCTTGATGTATGCCTTGAAATAAAAGGCAGTAACTTCAATAGTTATTTCTGTTCTTTACATGTCAATAACATTTGGCATGTCCATATACCCATGTTTACTATAAAATACTGGCATAACATAGGATATGAGCAATGAACATAATCAATAAACTTACACTTTGGTTGTATAATTATATACTCGTCCTTCTAAGACTATGATGAAAAGTTCGGATTTTTTAAAGCAAATTTATTCATGCACGATATTAAGTAACAGAATGAATATTTTATAGCTTCAGTAAATAGATATTAATATTAATACTGATATATAATGCATTTTGAGATATAGTGCAAGTATGTTACAACTAGTAATAAAATGTTTACAAAGACAAAGATTGCTGAGTATCTGAATTAGATTACAGTTTTAAAAACAACTTAAAGTGCATCTGAATTCGAATGTTGCAATAAATAATGTATACACAGATATTACATAAACTTGGAATAAATTCACTTGTGTTTCAAATTAGGCAAGTTACAAGTGTGTGTTTGGTTTGTGTTCCACAGGACATAAGGAGAAGCATCCAGGGCAATCTGCGGCCTCTTGTGACAAGCATTCCAGCTTCCTCTATGTATAGTGTGAGATCAGGTAGTTCCTCAAAGAGCAGGACAATGAGTGTTTCTGATTCCCCCCTTGCCACAAGCAGCACTACCAGCTCTGAACCAAGTGTAAATAACAACTCCATGTCTTATGGAAGTGAGATTGAAGAAAATGATTTTTGAAGTGAATGATGGCTAGGCATGATCATTGCTGTTCTAGCCACTTTATTTGTATGTGGTACAACAAACAACACAGATATTCATGTGATAGCATGTTCCCAAATAGAGGTGCTAGTGAAGAAAGTTTGTAGTATAGTAGACATTGTCTCTGCCTACTAGAGTTCTAAAACAATACAAGTGTGCATGGAGACATTTTTATGAGCTTTATCTTAGGAAAGCACACTTGAGCATGTTCGTGTCACGAGGATTGTTTGTACCGAACCTTGAACTACCGATTGACAATCTCGTTCAATTTTTACTCACCGAATCTACTACACTTACTTTGTTTGGGATAAGAAGGAAAGAAAAAAACAAGAGAAAGTAGAAAATGTGATATTCTTTTACATTAGTTGATAACAGAGAAAAAAAGTTAATTCTTTTTTTTTTTTTAAGTTCAAATATAGTTTAAATTCTTGTAATATAGTTTTACCTTTTATAGTTTCTTTTACTTGACATATTTTAGTGGATTTTATGTCCTTACCATTATTATTGAATTTTAGTCGCTTGATTTCAACCAAATTCTTGTCTAATTCTCTTCAAATTTTTATTTTGAGTTTTCAACATGGTCGATAATGTTGAACTACCAAACCAATTGGCTTTTTCTTCCTCCACCTCAACGATTACTACATGCACAATTATACTACAACATGCATTAAAATAGCCTCCCTCACTGCATCACACCATTGTTGGTGCTGGATCTTTGTTTTCCGCTGTACTCTTCGAGAGGACAAAAAAAAAAAAAGAGAAGAGAATATAAAGCATTGAATTTAGTGGAAAATTTGTTCTGGAAAGTATCACATATATTTTAAAAAGTTTATTCTCAAAATCTTGTTGCAAAACATATTATATATGTTTCATAAAGTTTGTTTTGAAAAATTTATTCCACAAATCTCATTCCTTAATTAGTTAATCCCAAATTTTGGAAAAAAATAAATGTTGCTTACATTAAAATATTGGAAACATAGTCTAGAATAGAAATAAAAATCCAATTTGTATTAACTGTATATAAACCTTAAACTCTGAATAAATGATTTATGGTAAGTTATTCATTTAGTAATTAAATCTTTGGTGAATTCCTCCTTATTTACAGTTCGAAGTTCTATTATAAACTTGCATTTTTTTTCTCCTTTTTTTCAAGTAAATCTTGTGTCTTGGAAAACTTATTTTAGAAAATTTGTTTGTTACGGAATGCATTTCATAACGGCCAGAAAGCTTCTTCCAAAAATTCTATTCCAAAAATTCTATTCTAGGAAATTATATTCCACGTTCTAAAAATTTTGAAAAGCTCGTTGGACAAAATTTCTTAAACAGAAAATCATGTCGCAGGATAACTTCAAATTGAAGATCTAGTAGACTTATAATATTGCTGAGAATAAAGGACCACCTTAGGTTTCATTTTGGCATTTCCATTTAAAAAGTTGTAGCCTTTTCCAAATTTTAACCTTTTTTAGTTTTAAAGTAATAATTTTTTTATTTTACGAAAGTTTAAAGATAAATCCTTTTAAGAAAAATTGACCCACACATGCCATTATTCACAAAAGTTTCAATTTTGATTTTCAGCACATTTGTTTAATTTATTGTAAAATAATTACTTTCATAATTTCCCTCTTAAGACAAGTGCAACGGAGAACCAAACATCCCCGGTCTGAAAGAGTCCTAATGTTTTGTCTCTGATTTTGTTGTCTCTATCTCATTTTCTTCTTTTCTGTGAATTCTGACTTAGTCATTTCATAATCTTGGTCTATTCACAACATCACTCTCCCACTGTCATATATTATAATCCATTAGTGTTCATTTTGTCAAGGAAATATATAAATAGGTAAAAAAGGAATAGGAAAGCAAGAAAATTAAAGAACAGTTACATGTCTCTTTCAGAGTTTAACCCTTCCTTCTTTAGATCTTTGTTGTCCCTCCTTGCGTTGATAGCTTCCTTGACCCTTCATTCATTTTCCATTTCCTAAGCATTTATGGATTCACACGTTCCTTCCAACCCTTCAACACTACTAGTACTAACTCTAATAAACTATCAACGCTTTGATCACCTTTCTCTCTGTGAGACTAAAAATCTTACCTTTTCAACCTCTTTACCCCCCCATCAGTTGAAAAATTCAGGGTAGTATTTTGGGTCCAACAGTGAGTCAAACCATGCTGTGAAGTTGTTTTATCCCTGTGCAGTGTATTCAAGTTTCCAACTTGCTTCAATGTTTTCCCAGGTAGTTGGCTTGGGGGTCTTGTTTTCATCCTTGGTGGTGTTGGTGTGTTGTGAGATCAATTTGAAGGACAAATGTTGTTTGAAGGTTTAATGGGAGCTTAGGAGACTGGAGCTGGGGCTTAGTCATGATTTGTAATTGGTTTCGTGCTTTGAATTGTTTTGGAAGGAGGGATGATCCTGCAAACCAGCCGCATGAACAAGGTACCAAAAAAGAGTATAGCTTTGAATTGCAGTATGGTTCAATTGTTTGTGTCAAATTGAATAGTTGTTGACTTTGCAATTGTCATGATTCATACCTGCTGGTTCATCCTTCTCTCTCTTGCACCTTTCTATATGTTTCCTGCTGAAAGGGCTTCAGGTTGCAATTGCCTATTTATTGGTAGGAATGAAGGGATGATTTCTTAATGCAGAAACTGCATTTTTGTGGAAAGATTTTTCTTTTTTGTCTGTCAAATTCCACAATTGAGAACCTGGAGACAGCATTATATAAAATTGTTGCTGGTTCTTGAGTGAATTGTGGCTAGGTGGAGGATTGGATGGATGTTGCTATTATTACCTTATGCTGTCAAAATTGATTTTGATGTACTGATTGGATAATTTTATTAAATTCCCCAAGAAAGAAAAGGCTTAATCCTGGTTAATGATGTTTTGAATTATTATTATTATTATTGTTGCCTTGTTAATAGTGTTAAATTAAAAAAAAAAAAAAATAAGTTTTAGGATGGCATTTGGTGGCGTAATTGTTGAAGTTATTTTCTTTTTAGTTCTCACTCCCGTGAAGTCATAATGGCAAACATGGTCACAGTTTGTAGATAGATTCTATGCTTATAACACGCCAGGATCTATCTATTGCTGGAAATTATTAATTGCAGCTCAAACATGAGGTCTACCAGAAGAATTATCATCTCTTATCTTAAACCACTTTAGTATCCTCAAGTCCTAACTTAATGGGGTGTATTTTATTTAAAATGGTTAGCATTAATATTGAAATTATACTACTGAAGATGCTAACATAGGTATGCATATATCTCTATTTCACGTGAGACATCTTGACTTGGACATATTTCCCAAATTTGCATTCTTGATTTCTTTGTACTGTCTTTTTGAAAATTTTGAATCCTGTGATTTATTTAAGTTTATGTCTGTGATCCAACAGTGGTTGCAACTAAAAAGTTTACCTATAACTCATTGAGATCAGCAACAAGAGATTTTCATCCATCGAGCAAAATTGGTGGAGGAGGTTATGGAGTTGTCCACAAGGTGAGAGTCATGTCTATCAGTTTTTATCTTCCTTCTTTTTTGTTTGTTCTAATGCTTGCTTGCTGGTTGTCATTAATATTTGTAGGGAGTTTTAAGGGATGGTACTCAGGTTGCTATCAAGTCTCTTTCTGTTGAGTCTAAACAAGGAACTCATGAATTTATGACAGAAATTGATCTAATATCAAATATACGACATCCAAATCTTGTGGAACTGATTGGCTGCTGCATTGAGGGTAGTCATCGAATACTGGTTTATGAGTTTATGGAGAACAACAGCCTTGCAAGCACTTTGCTTGGTAAATACTAGTACTACATATTTGGATATGATTCTTATATATATTTGATTAGTTTGAAAATTTTTAGTGACTTTCCTGTTTTGGTTTTGTTATGCAGTATGATACTGCTTAAATTAACTTATCGAGGGGTTATTTATGAATTGATTTATGCTAATGCAAGGAGAACATTTTTACAGGTTCAAAAAGTAAATATGTTGCTCTGGATTGGCCAAAGAGGGCTGCTATTTGTCGTGGCACAGCTTCTGGTCTACGTTTTCTTCACGAAGAGGCTCAACCAAACATTGTTCACAGGGATATCAAGGCCAGTAACATATTGTTGGATGGGAACTTTAAGCCGAAAATTGGGGATTTTGGTCTTGCAAAACTTTTTCCTGACAATGTCACCCATGTTAGTACTCGAGTTGCAGGAACTGTGTAAGCACAAATATATCTATTCATATTTCCATTTATCTAAATGGTGCCAGAATTTTTCCTGTTGATAATTGCTTGTACCTAAGTTCATCCTTTCTGTATTCATTGAACTCCACTGTTAATCTCAAGACACAGTTTTGAAGGAAAAAATTATCAGTATTCTTAAGGTCTAAGTTTCTCATGAATCTTTGCAGACAATATGAATACTATTGAACCGAGATTAACAATGGGAACTGAGAGTTTGGACTGCACTTGACTATTGTCTAAAAGTGGATTTCAATGATGATGATAAATAATTGTCATGGTTCCAATTATGAGTAGAAGAGTTATTAGGGATTGTGTATTATCATAATATGTTCAATAATAACTGGCTTGTTGGCTGTTTCCGTTAGAAAGTTAGGAGCAGTTTTACTATTGAACATGTGGGTAGTAGGGTCTAGTGTGAACATAGGTGAAATCACTCTAGACTTCAGTCTTGCTAAATTAGTAATATGCTTCAAATTACTTGAGCATACGGTAGTTTCATAATCTTGACATGCACTGGTGGTTTCTCTATTATTGTGACATTAATTCGGATAAATTTTAGAAACATTACAGAAAAACTCGTGATTTCTATAATTTATTTAGCAATAATAATATGTGCCGAGATGCTATGTTTGACACAAAGTAGGATAGCAAAATGAATGGACTGGGAAAGGAGGTTTAAACTAAAACTAAGCTGTTCTGTGCAAAAGAAAACTAGAAGTAACTGTCTGTAATTTCTTATGTTTGTTGGGCTAAATTAGCATCTCTGTGATATGGAAACCTAAGATATTTTATCCTTATCTCACTCATGTTATCAGTGTAGTTTCATTTTGATAATTCTTTATAAGAGACTTGGCCATAATATTAAACCCAGTTTACCTTTTCTGTTGCAGGGGATATCTTGCACCAGAATATGCACTTCTGGGACAACTTACAAAGAAGGCAGATGTTTATAGTTTTGGGATTCTCATGCTTGAAATAATAAGTGGGAAAAGTAGTAGCATAGCTGCATTTGACGAGGACTATTTGGTTTTGGTGGAATGGGTATATTTTGTTTATTCTCAGAGTATGATTAATATTGATTTGATACAATGCATGCAAGATCTTCTCTTAGCTTCTTTAATTTCAAGATATATAGGAGCACATAAAGATAAATAAAGTCATAAATGCTAGTAGGATGCTTGAGAAGGGGGTTTAATCAAGCCCTTCAAAACGTTATCTTGTATAACAAACTTAGAACTGAAACTTGACAAAGAGTATAGTGCTGATAAAACTTCTAGCAGACAGGTAATTGATAAACCCAGAAAATCAGAGGCTTAGCATTATCAATTAAAATAAAGAAGATAGAAAGTGAAGGAGCTTGTGCAGCTGGTTTTATACTGGTTTGGCCTGGTTGGAACTTACATCCAGTCCCCAACAAGAGGTGAGATTCTCACTACCCACTACTCAGCAGCAAGTATTCTTTGAGTTTTGGCCTCTTCTGCCTAGTTACAGTATACCAGTTCACACACTCAGCACAATGGTTACTTACTAACCTACAATTTAGAACACAAGATAGAAATTTCAGCCTAACAGCATAGTTATCAATAACGAGGGCAGTGTGGAACAGCCAAGAGATGCTACACAGTTTGTGAACTGGAGCTAGAGGGAGGCTTTATGGAAAAAAAAAAATTCAATTGAAGATTTTGTCCTCTAGAAAGATGGAGGGTGTCCTGAATCATTTCCAATGGACCAGCCACCCAATCCTTATATGAAACCTTGAAGCACAGATTTTGGGGTAACTAACTTTTAGAAGATTCTGGAACATTATAGATAGATATTTTTCATCAGGAATTTTTTCTGATAGATTTCACATGACTATCATTCTTGTTAGCTGTATTATATCAGATTCATTTCAAGCATAAACTTGTTCAGTAATTCTGAGTGTTTATTTTAGGCTTCCTCAGGCAGCTCATTGATGGCTTACTTTCCAAAGTCATGAGTTGACATAATGCATTCTGCATCATGTTGCTGAATTTGATATTAATTTCCCAAATGACATTCATGTATCAATAATCCTGTATTAAGAAGCTTTTGGTGCAGATTAAGCATAGTTATTATCGTAGTCATTAAGGACGTTTTATTTTATCGTTGCTTAGCATGGATAGGTAAAGTGAGGATTCTTGAACCAACATTAAATCATCAGAAGTTGGATGTTGTAGCCTTACTATCACATCTTGTTTTCCTAGCCTGATTGGACTCTCATTATGAAGTTGAAATTTGTGGCCTCTCATGCATAATAGAACCTCTTCCAAAATGTGATTTAATGAATGTACAAATGCTCAATCCTCCCTATAATCAATTGAATTCAAACGGAGTTGATTAGATTGTTTTGCAGGTATATCTGAGAATCTAATTAATAAAAGATAAGAAAAGATTATGTTAAACATTGCCTGAATTCTGTGTAGCCAAGAAAACAAAGTGCACAACTCAATAAAACAACAACAAAAGTTCCCATTTAAGGAGGTTGGTTATATGGATCGTGCTCACCATTCAGCTCTCTTATAGATCAGATTTTCAGATCAATTATCTATCATGAGATCTCTCTTAACAACTTTCCAGTGTCTTTCTTAGTCTCCCTCCCTTTTCATAGGACTAAACTCTGTGCAGTAAATTCCCCTAACACAACTAATAAACATAACACAAAAAATAAATAAAATTGATGCATCCTTGTTTACTATTGTTGATCATAAAAAAATAGCAGACATGTATTCATTTCTCCTAATTCATCATCATTCATGCATGCAGGCTTGGAAGCTGAAAGAAGAAAATAGGCTTCTAGACCTTGTTGATTCAGAACTAAGTGAGTATGATGAGAGTGAGGTGTATCGGTTCCTTTTGGTGGCTCTATTTTGCACCCAATCAGCTGCTCAGCACAGACCAAGCATGAAACAAGTATTGGAAATGCTTTCCAAGAAAGTTCATCTCAATGAGAACGCATTGACTGAGCCTGGAATATACAGATGGCACAGCACTGGAAAAAAGGGTGGTTCTTTGAATGAGACATCATCTCAGGCAATCAAGTACAGAAAAACTGAAAATCCACATGAAGCAGCTTCAACCCTCGTTAGTGGTACAGATATTGTGACAGAGATGCTTCCAAGATGATGATGGTTACGTACATAAAATAGTGGAATGTGATACTATTTATCATTGTAGTCTTTAGGAATAAGATCAATGTGTTTCCAAAGGGAAATATAAGATCATTGGAGTAAAGGCCTTATTTCATCAGCATGTATATCTGTGTGTATGCTTTAACATATTTTCACTTTGTTATTTATTTCTTTCTGTTGTTAGTACTGTGATAATAGTCTTATTTCTTATCTTTTTTTATGCAGTCTTTAACTTTTTTCTTTTCTCGTTGTTTATTTGTTCCTTCAATTGGATGTGATCAAGTTTTAGTGATCTACAGGCCCTGGAGTTTAACAAACCTTAAAATGTTCAGTCAAATTGTTCGAAGAAATATGTTAGTAGTTTCTTGAGAAATTTTATATTTTTCTGTTCTACTTTTAATCTGATTAACTCTGGTATCAATTATGGGTGGAAATGGACTCAAGAAAATTAAGCTTTTTATGAGTCTGACCTGTTTTTTTTTTAATCAAAGTTTTTGTTTTTAACCTCTTTATTTGATATGACTATATTCACAGGGTTTAAAATATTGTTTGGATGGATTTCTTCATAAGAAATAAGAAAAAAAAAATTGTTTTACTTAAGCTAAAATTTAGTTATGTAGAAGTTAAAACTAAAAATTTAGAGAAATTATATGATAGAATTTTTATAAATTAGTTATATATAAATCAATTTTTATTTAAGAAGAACTTTATTTTATATTTTTCTTATAAAAGTATGTACCTAGTGTAGGATGGGTTGGCCTAGGCTTTAAATGCAACAAGTAGAAGTGCCTACGAAGAAAAGAAGTATGTAGAGATGAGATTATTAGTTTGTTAGAGTTTGACTATGGAAAAATTGGGTTAATATATTCTTAATTTGATCCCAACACCTAATATACCTTTAATTATTTTGATTATTATAGATTAGTTTATATATATAAGGGACCAAATTAAAAATTTGCAACATGTATTAGGATCAAACTAAAAATATTTTACATGAATAAGGATAAAAATAAGGAAGTGATATATATACACCAAACTTTAAAATGTGTTGTACCTAAAGTTAGATATATAAGTAGGTCCACCTATTTAAACATGTTTTTTTTTTCTTTCATAAATTTGTATTAAAAATAGTCCGTTTGAATAATCGGCGTCTTAGATATATTTCATTTTTAATAGATCGCATAATGGACTAGACGAGATCTCCTGAATTGCAAAAATGTTGTTTTTAATTAAAATATAATTATTGAAAAAATTAAGTATAACAAACTTGTTTAAATCTAGCTAACATTCTGATAGAAAAGTTTGAATCAAATAAAAAGTGCATTCAACATTAATTTACATAGCAAATCAGAAAGTAACATCATTTTTGTAATTAATAATATTTGATATAATTGATTCTTCAGGTTTTCACTCACTTAATATTTGTAAAATCCATTTAGGACACTGCACATGATAAATAATAAATCAGTAACAAATGTAATATACATTAAATGATTTTATTTAAATTTAAAATATTTTCCAAATGTTAAACTTGATTAGTTTGTAAGTTATACGAATTGGAGTAACAAAACAACGTAAAAAAATGTCTAAGATAAAATACGTACATTGTTGGAGAAGAAGAGTTGAGAGTATTTTTCATAAAAGAAGAAAGAAATATATGTCATAATTTGTAGAGATATTTTTTTAAAAAAAAGTGTTTTTTTTTTTTAAGTTTTTAAGAGAATTAAACTTTCAAATCTTAAAAGAATGTTTCCTATAAAAGAAGTTTAGGTTGAGTTGTTGGAACAACTAATTTTAGAAAGAGAAGATGAGAGATTGAATGAAATTCTTATATTTTTATTGTGAAAGATTAAAATAAACTATTTATTGAACAAGCAATTTAAAAACAACATAACATAAATTTATGTTGGTTTACTCAAATTCATGGACAATATCCAATTCTCTCCTAAGTTAAATATTTAAGATGTTTCACTGATTAAATGAATGATTGAACAAGTATACAAGTCATTCTTAGTTATTCAGTACACAAACAACTCTTAATTATAAGAACACACAAGCTACTTCTAGTTAAAGCGTCTTAATCTCTCTTTTTGAGAGTAAGATCTCACAACCAATAAGAATGAAAAATTCTAAAAGAAATGACACTTTAAGCTCATAGGACAACTTCACAAAGTGAAAAATTACATAGGTTTCACTCATTACAAAGAACACTTTGAAAAATTACATAGGTTTCACTCATTACAAAAAACACTTTGAATCTATAATGATCACTGAAAGGTTGTATAACTCTTGCATGTGTATTTTCTTGTTGAGTTTTTCTTTTTTATATTGATGATTTTTTTATAAGTCTTCAAAGATGACTCTTGTTTCAACAAATATGTTAAGATAGATCCCATTTTAAAAACTTTATCAGTTACGTTTATCTTACATTAGATCTCTTGAATTTTCTCACTAACTGAAAGCTCGATATAAAAGGTATTAATTTAAAGGAACTTCTCTATAAAAGAAAACAATTTAAAAACACATAACAAATATAACATTAATAAGACTTGTATGCAAATTAAAACATATCACATTTCTTTCATTTTCTTTCTGGTAATGTAATATAAACTTTTTAAGGTTATATTCTCTTTTATATAAAGACTCTTTTCAGTTTAACTTATTATAATGCATATGAGTGTTTATTAGTTCTAAGATGCATTTTATCAATCTTTTAAAAGCATTTATTGTTACAGTTTTTTATTATGCTTTTGATTTCATGATATGATTGAATGTGGATATAACTACTAGACAATCTAATATTGCAAGTCTCCACTAGATGATATAATGATCTAAAGTTAACACAAAACACACATTAACAGGTTTATGACATTATATCATATATATTATTAGCTCATCATCTAACTATTTCTTATCATCAAAATTCTTTTGAAAACGATTTTCACTAGGGTTAGATCGTCTAAGATTTCAATAAATATCATATAATATTAAAAGGTTGGGAGGACAATTAAGAGGAGAAGAATAAGATAATTAATATCGCAATAACATATGCATGCCTATCTATGCTAGAGTCTATAAGATGAAGAAGAGGTTTTGGGAAGGACAACTCCTGAAAAGAAAAAATACAACATGAGGAATGTTATGCATATGCGATAAATAATACTTTGGAGTATAAGATGTCTTTTCGGGGAATGGGTTCACATGTTAAAGGGTGAGTGGAATGAACAAGGGTGAGGATAGTTATATAAATGTATACTCATTTTTTTAAGTATGAACATGAGAAAGTAATGTGGGAAGAATTAAAAAGAAGGAAAAAAGTTAGTAATCCAGAAATATGAAGTAGAAAGTTGAATGAATTATGTAAGAGCAAGAGAAGGGGGTTTAATGAGTTTGTCATAACTATGAAAATGAATTACATTACCAATGATTGGGAAGAACATTTATCTAATATAGGTCAAATGGGAAGGTAAAAGGTAGAATAAATATAATGTTGGTAAATATTAAGTGTATCAAATCATTGCCCAAGTATTTTTGAAATCAGATGTGTACGAATGGAACCAAAGTCATTTAGAGTCTCTTGAGCTTTAGTTTGAAGATAAGAGATTTTAAAAGTTTGTATAGTGTTGCTGGGTAAAGTTGCATGTACAAGACAGATGTGGTCATGCATTAAAGTAAAATTTGAAAATGATTAAAGGAAAAAAATAATGTGCTGGAACAACCATTAGTTTGGTGACAAATTGAAATTAAAATATTAGTCAAAGTTCTATAAGAGTTGAATCACAGAAAGAACAAATAAGCCTAAAATATGAGTAGATATAACAAAAAAAATGTTTATAAGAGAAGTTTTAGAAATCAAGATTTAAGCGATAAGTTTAGAGTATTGCAACAATAAGTTTTTCATAATATTATGAGCTAGAAAAGGAGAAAAGAAATATAATTAGAGGACTATATACAGGTAACTTAGGAGTGAAGTTTGGATAAAGTGAAGGGGTAGTGAGACACATTTAAAAGAAAAATTATTTACTAAGGACAATTATAAAACCTAAGATATATAGATGTAAAGTTGATGTAAAGTTAACTTCTTATAGTTGTTAAAAGTCAATTTACTAAGATTTTTTGACATTTTATGGATTTCTTAAAATAGTTATAGGAGTCTAACAAATTTTCTAGAAGAGACAATCCTTCCTTTATTTTTCTCTTATTCCAAAGAGAAAAAAATCAACAAGAATTAATTAAGTATAAACCCATATCATTAATGAAATGAATATACAAGTGGCAAAAATTTTAATTAGAAGACTAAAGAAAAACATCCTATATAAGGTAAAGAGAAAAAGAAAATAATATCTAGAGTGTTTAAAATAAATTATAAGAAGGTTTATAATTTACTGGATTGAAAGTTCTTATTATATATGTAAAAAAGATCAAAGTTTGGTAGAAGATGAATAGATTGGATAACAGTTGTTTGGAGTCTAACACAATGTCAGTGATGATCAAACTATAAAATTCATTATTTCTAAAGGAATGAGAAAAGGAAAACTAACACTTTTTTTTATAGAGGTAGGAGAGGAATTTAGGTCATTGATAAGAAGTTATTTACAACATATAAAATAAGGAAGAACAAGATTGAGATATCATTGTTATAATATACCGATAATATCATTATCTTTGGTGATGATAATAGTTATAAAACGTATTTTGAAGTGTTATGAATTGACGACTAACCTTTTTAAAAGTAGTTTTAAAGCTATACAAAAGGTGTGTGGGGAATTAGAGGTTAAAAACATCAAAATTTTTAATGAAGCTCTACTTGAAAAATGGAGATGGTTTATATGAAATGAGATACATCTCTATGGTGTAAGATACTTATTTCTAAGTATGGTGACAAGAGGAATCTCTCTAGTTTTGAAAGGAACTCTAAATCTTCATTTTGGTGGAAGTATCCAAGAAAGATGTAGGATGAAAATCAACAAATGATGCAGAATCTCCAAGCTGAAGGTTAGAAATGTCTATGGTAATGAATGAAAGACTTGGGTTATAGGATCATTTCACTCAAGCTTCAAAGAAGAGCTCTTGGATGAATTCTTGGATAAAGGTGATCTTCAAAAGTTTGCGGAAAACTTGGAAAATAATTAAAGAAAATGCAAGGATAAAGATAATGCTAGGAATTAGAACAACACTTTATGCCACTGAAATCCATGAGATAAGCAAGATGGTGAATCGCCACTTTTGACGTAGCTCACAAGATAAGAAACCCTAAGAGAGAAACTCTCCACTTCCCTTTGACCTTTAATAAACTTCGATGCACCACCAAGAGATAAGCTATCAAGCACCACTATAGGATAAACAAAGCAGAAACATCTCTTGAGATACGATACACTCAAGATTTTAAAAAAAAATTATTCATAATTCTAAATCTTTTTAATAAGTACAATAAGTATTCTTATATAGACTCATGGTAGAAAAAGAAGAAACAAGTTATTTTTCTTTAAATCCAAACTGAATATAGAAAAATAAAAAAATTATATATTATTTTATATTTTTTTAGATCATATTAACAAAAATAATTTGAGAGAAAAATTAATACAAGACGATAAAACAAGATCAGGAAGTAAACTCGAGGAAAATAAATTTATAGTTCACAATATTATATATGATTTCAAATAAAAAAATAAAAAAAAATAGTAATATTAGATAATGAGTAGAAAATAATAAACAATAAAATTTAAATGAGATAGAAACCTATTTATTTGAAAGAATGTAAAATATCTTAATTCAATTACAACAAATAAAATTATAAGAAGAAGAGGCAATTGGGTATGGATGTTGGAATCTAAAGATAAACCTAATCTCAAATCAACTTAACATAATATAATAGATCATCATAATTTTAAGTTTGTGGGAGGAGAAAGTTCCATAAAGAGTTATTTAGAAACAAATTATCTACAAGGAATTATCTGAAAAAGAAAAAATGTTATGTGTGGTGACAACTTAATTCAGTATTTATTCTATGGAAAATTCAAGTATGCTAATCACGTGTAAGGCGTATGAAGTTTGAGAGAGATGGCTAGAAAGACTTTTCGTGATCAATTTCAATACCACTAGTGACTATAAAGAGGAGGTGATATAGCAAGTCAGGAGTTTTTATTGGATGTGGAATAATAAGATTAATGCTTTAATATGTCTAACCTTGAATATGGGTAGGTAGAAGCAATTGCAGAGACTACAAACAGTGAACTTGAGCATAATAAAGTAGTGAAATGCATAGAGATAAGAAAAAAACATTAATAAAGCACTTTGATGCGAATTAAAAATTCATTACACCTACAATGGCTAAATTGGGTTTAACCAAACATTAATTATAGTTTTGATCATATTTGTGACAATTAATTATTGCTATCACGTTAAAAATTCATTACCCAAATAATGATTAAACTAATTGTTGCTATCGAATTTTATTGCACTCAAATTTATTTTTGAGACAATTTCTGTGATTATACATTGCGGTGCGTATTGATTTTAGTTTAATATGTTTCTACGGATACTTGTTTGTATAGACATAATGTTTTAATTCCTTTAATTGTTCATTATAATATATTATTTCTTGTTTGTTTTTGCACGTAGTCCTGTAGTAGAAGTATTCATAATTTAATTATAATACACACACATAGAAATTGTTAATAATATTACATTGTATAAGTATAAACATGCATACAAGTACAAAATATAACTGAATTAAAAATCAATTAAGCTAAACTATATTATAAAAAATGATCTATATTTATTAAAAAACTAAACTAAACAAAATTTTAAGTTAAGTTTTTAAAATTTTCAGGTCAACTTGCTTGAACTATTTCAGATTTAGCTTAAGCAAATTATATTTTTAATTAGTATTTTTTTTAGAACTTAATTTAGTTATGCTCATTAGTTTATATATGCTACAAATGCAAATTATTTACCTTTGCAATGTTTTACTTACTGTTTTTTTTTTCTGGAATCTATTTTGTCCCTCCAAAATAGATACAAATTGAAAATATCCTATTCATTACCAGCCTTTTTATTTTATGGTTCATCTATTTATCACATAAAATGATTTAATAAAAGTAATATAATTGTTTAATGTAGTATTTTTTTTTAACTTTCTATGATGAAAACAGTTATGTATGAAACATAGCTTAAAAAAGTTTTTTTTTTTTCAAGAAAATATTAATTTTCAAGAATGTTAAATTATAAAAGTAAATCCAACGAAAGAAGCAACTTTTCATATCTCAAATTTCTAAAAATATAACATTTTCATTCTACTAAATGTACTTTATTTTTATCGTAATTTTCTATTTAAGAAGTTAAAATTTCCAATACTTCGCTAAATTTAACTATAAGAAAAAAAACTGGAATAAAATTTAATTATTTTTGTCCTAATTAATGATACTATCCAAGCATACCTTTACAAGATTGTATTTTCAATGAAAATTTCTTATTCATAATACCAAGTTTCAATCTTTAGAACAATATTATTTAAATATTATTAGTAAAATTAAATGATACCTAGTCTCCATTTATAACTCCTTTTTAACTAATTCACCCGCTTTAATAAAATTAGTTGAAAATAATAAATTAATAAATAATTTATTGACAGTGAAAAACTTTATCCATTTATTTTAAATATTTATTATTTTCAATAAAAATATGTAAATTAATTAAATATATTTTAAAAAATAATTAATATATCATTCAAAACCATAAATTTTATAAGTTAAAGCACATGAACTATAACTAATTTTCTTAATTAAAACATAATTGATTAATTTCTGTATATTTGAAATTTAAAGAAATATTTACCAACCCACCCATTTAAAATTAAACAAGACAAAGTAATCAGAAGAATAAAATTAGTTCATAAAAATGAATTAATTTCAAAAATAAATTAAGTGATAATATTAAATATATTTAAAAATAAAAATAAAATTGTTAAATTTACATATTTAAATAAAACGAATTAGAAACAAGGAAACCATTCATTGCATGAAGGTGACCACTAAAATTTATCTTTCAAGGAGCCTATAGAGTATACATTCATGGAGAAGGGAGAGATAAAAATAAATAGACACATTGAAATATTGTTTTTTGAAAGAGAAGATAATGCAGAGTGAGGTTGTAAATACTATTAACGGTGGATGATAGTGCAACGTGTCCCAGAGGGTCGTCATTCGTCCCCACCCGTGTAATCTTAACATCTCCGGGAAGCTATTCGGGGCATATCCGTAATCTCACACAACATCCACGTTTCCTGTTCAACCGAACCCCTCTTTCGGGCCTATATATATGGAAGCGTTGTGATAGTTTGAAAACGCAGGCTAGAGAGAGAAACAAGAGAGAGAGAGAGAGAGTGAGAGAATGGTCTGAGTCTCAGAGACTGTAATAGAGAGAGAGAGAGAGAGAGGGAGTGTTTGTGACTCTTCAAAAGTATCTTCGATGATTAGAAGAGCCAAACACCGAAAGAAGAAAACGGCATTCGCGAATCTGCGCGAAACTCTCGTCTCCTAAGCATTTTCCTCTCTCTCGCGTTGCGTTTTTGTCTTCCACTGTCGTCGTTTCGTTTCCGATACTTGGAAGCGTTCTGCGCACGAGTGATGAGTCGTTTAGGGTTCAAACATGAGGTCTACGATGGCGACAAGCACGTCGGCGAACTTGACGTTTTTCCGACGACGCCGTTTCACAATTTCCGCTTCCCAAACAACGAGATTCGCATCCACCACTTCAGCGCCAAGAGCGAGCGCTGCCCTCCGCTGTCGATTCTCCAGACCATTGCGGCATTCAACGTCCGCTGCAAGCTCGATTCCTCAGTCACCGCAGAGCAAAAGGAACTGACCTCCATCCACGCCAGTTGCTTCTACGAAATGAAGGTTAAAATCGATAAATTAAATGCGTGAAATGAGTAAATAAGGCTTTTGTTTTCTGCAATTTTAGTGTTTCTGATAAAACTGTGCGTTTTAGACGGCGGTGGTGCTGGTAAATGACGAGGAGATTCACCTCGTTTCGATGCCGAGCAAGAGGAAGAAGTTCCCGTGCTTCTGGTGCTTCGCGGTTCCTGTAGGACTCTACGACGCGTGTTTGGGGATGCTGAACCTGCGGTGTCTGGCGATTGTGTTCGATTTGGACGAGACTCTCATCGTTGCGAACACGATGAAGTCGTTTGAGGATAGGATTGATGCCTTGAGGAGTTGGCTTTCACGCGAGATCGACCCCTTGCGGGTGCAAGGGATGTCGGCGGAGCTTAAGCGCTACCTGGAGGACCGGATGCTGCTGAAGCAGTTTGCGGATAACGATTGCGTGGTGGATAACGGGAAGGTGTATAAGGTTCAGATGGAGGAGGTGCCGCCGCATTCCGGTACCCACGAGAAACTGCTTCGTCCGGTTGTTAGGCTGCAAGATAAGAATATTGTACTCACTCGCATCAATCCTGAGGTTAGTGCCTTTATGTTTATTTATTGACTGTGACTATTACTTATGACTCTAGTCGCTCAGTGAGAACTTTGTATGTGTTCGTGTTTGGTTTTAGTTGTTGGTTAGTTTTGTGGTGTTTGGGTTTTGGGGTTATTTCTATGGAGTTAAGTGGTGGTTGGAGATTGCTCGACGGGGATTTTAGGTTTAAGTTTGGGGTTTTTTGAATCGGTGAAATTAAATGAGAGTTGATGTTTGAGGTATCTGATTATGGGATGTGTAGTGTGCTTGTGCTTGATTTGTTAAAACTGTTTGATGGGATTGAAATGGATTTTGTAATGTGCTTGATCTCGGTTGTGACGTCTGCAACACTACTACTGCATTGTGCTTTACCTGTGAATTGCATTGGGCTGTATTAGAGCACAACGCAACTGCAATTTAAACCGTTTAAATGGTTTGGAAATTAGATTGCGTAGTGATGAAGAATGAAAGTGGAGTTGGGGAGAGTAGTAGATCTTCTTGAATAATTCTTTGCAGACCTGTCCTTATATTTGATTCTGGGTCACAGCCAAATTGAATGGGATAAATATTGGGAAGAAAAACTGCCTTGACTTGGAGAAGCATAGGTTTTCAACTGGTTTATATATTTATCTACTTCATTACTGCTTTACTCATATAAATGAATTCATTCAGAGATTTGGGTTTGAAGAGTAGAGTTTTGCTCAGTAGTTTTTTGGCAGAATAGGAATGTTTAATTACCGATATAGGGGAGAGAGAAAGAATGATATCATTGTGTTTTATTGATATGTGACATTTTTTGTTTTCTTTCATCTCGTATTTAGATGATTGGGCATTTAAGAGTTATTGTGGTTTAATATTTGTGTTGATTCCTTCTTATTTACAGTTTCAGCTTCTGCTTATTTGTTTGGTTCTTTGCGTGTGTAAATGTACCTTCAAATTATCAGTTAAGTTACCAAAATTAAGTTATGAGCTAAATAAGCTGAGTGGCAAAGGCTCTAAGGCATTGAGTCTTAATTCTACATTTCTATTATTGATTAAATTGCTTGGTGGCTACTGATTCCTGCATATGCTTATCCTTGTTATGAATGTATATGCTATCAATGTGCTTGGGTAGGCTTTTCGTTTTCTCAGTGGATTGACTTTATTTAGTTTTTGTCGTAGTTAAGTATTCTAATTCATCTTCATCCCATCTCTAGAAAATAACTAAAGAACAAACTTGACTTTTTTTTTTCGTATGAATTTGTAAGCATGCGGTGTAGTTAGTAACTTGCACCTAATTGGTGCAGTTGTGTGTGGAAGCCATTTGGTATGTAGGGATTTTGAGTCTGCTTGTCTTTTTCACAGATTCGTGATACTAGTGTTTTAGTGAGATTACGGCCAGCATGGGAGGATCTAAGATGCTATTTAACTGCAAAAGGACGCAAGCGGTTTGAAGTATATGTTTGTACTATGGCTGAAAGGGATTATGCTTTGGAAATGTGGAGGCTTCTCGATCCTGAGGCACATCTTATAGGTCCAAAGAAAATCATTGAACGTGTTATTTGTGTCAAATCAGGTATAATTCTTTTTTGTTCCTAACTATTTGAACCTTCTGTGAATAACCTTTCTTTAAATTGTTATTTTTTTCACCAATTTTTAAATGAAACCAACTTCTTAATATAAATTGTTCTATTTTGTACTTTTGGTTATGTAACCAATACAAATTGCACTACATTGTTTGTGCTTTATTATGTCCTGTTGTGGTTAATTTCTTCTTGGCTGCAATTCATTTTCAGGCTCCCGCAAATCTCTGCCAAATGTTTTCCAAGATGGTATGTGCCATCCCAAAATGGCAATGGTGATTGATGACCGGTCAAAGGTTTGGGAAGACAAGGACCAGCCCAGGGTTCATGTTGTTCCTGCCTTTACTCCTTATTATGCTCCTCAAGCAGAGGTGCAGGTTTATTATTGCATAAAATATTTTTTCTTCTAAGTATTCATGGTAGAGACTTTAACTTTAGTATTTTTTTTATTAGACGGCCAATGCTGTCCCAGTCCTATGCGTAGCGAGAAATGTTGCATGCAATGTCAGAGGTTGTTTTTTCAAGTAAGTTATATGATATTTAGTTTCACTAGCTCAAAAGTACTTCCCACTATGACTAATAATTACTTTGCCATGTTCTCAGAGAGTTTGATGAGAGTTTATTACAAAGAATTGCTGAAATCTTCTTTGAAGATGATATTGGAATTTTACCTCACCCTCCAGATGTGAGCAACTACTTGATGTCGGAGGTATTACACTGGAAGATATACGTTTTTTAGTTTATTGATGATACCTTGCCATCTAGGATGATGTGCCATTATATTGCTGTTGAAGATTCTTATTTATTTGTTGCTCTAATATCACCATGTTCACTGGATGACAGGATGTGCCAAATGGTAATACTAATGCCCCACTCAGTGAAGGAATCAATGGTGCAGAAGTTGAACGGAGGTTAAGTCAACCTGTAAGTTTCCTTGGTTTTCAATGTTTTATTTCTGATCTCTGTTGTAGCAATGTTTTCTCGAACTTTCCAGTAAATTTTGATAGGGGATTTCTTTTCTGTGTGATGAATGTTGGTATTTACGTGCATGGAACATTTGTAGATACTACAATAATTGTCCTTTTATTTATTGTATTATTCTTTTCAGGGTGATAAATTTCCTGTTGACGTAGTCGCCCAACCCATGGCAAACAGTGTTCATGAGCCCTCTCAGCCTACTGCTGGTATTATTTCAGGTGTCACTGGCCCTGGATCTTCAAGAATACCGATCCCGTCACTGAGTATGGAACATCGTATGCTGTTAGGATTTCTACATTGTACAAAATATATGCTTTCTTTTGATGTAATCTTTTAACAACCTTGTTTCAGAAGCTGGTTTGCTTGGACCTCCGGTCAAGCATGAAGGCAGCTCTGTTGATCGTGATTATGACATGCGAAAAGGTGTTCTAGGCATGAGACATGGTCCAGATATAAGAGGTCAAGTTTCAGCTGAACCTCCTCTGATAGCAAGGCCACCTAATCAAGCATCAGCATCTTTAATGCCACAGCCATTTGGAGGTGGGTTGGTAGAAGATGATATAACCAACAGAACTCAGACAAATAATTGGTCTATAGCATCTGGTAAAGAATCTAGTGTAGTAAAGTCCGATAAGCATCAGGCTCAACTGAAACCATTTTCTCATAGTGTCATAGGTTCACCTCCCAATGTCGTACATCAACAAGCATCACAACTCAAGACTGAAGAGGTTTGTCAACAAACATTATGTTGCCTCCCAATTTTTTACTATGTTTTAAGTGGTCTTTGGAATAATGTAAAATTTCCCAATTTGAAAGATTGCTTGTATGCAGGCAACTTCTGTTTCTGATTTGCAGAGGCAGCAGGCTCCATCTAAGTCTCTGCTATCAGGTACAGTGTGTTTTCATGATATATTCTGATTCAAGTCTTTAAGTTGTATTTGATACTCTTATTATGTATGATGAATTGTGTGAGAATAGACCAGATACTATGGACAAGCTAGTTTCTGGACTTCTCATTTGCATTTATTTTGCCTATAACTATTGCTGTTTTCTGTGTTGTGTCATTGACCCGTTGTGTTATTGACCCATCATTCTGCAGAGGATGGGATATCTCAGAATCATGCATCTTCTAATAGTAAAGATCTTCAAAATGAATCTGGAAAATTGAACTTGTTACAACCTCTATCCATTCAAGTGCTACAGGAAATTGGGAGGAGGTGTAACTCAAAGGTGGCGTGGCTTCTGCACCTAACTGATAATTTTTGTCTGTTTTTCATGAATTGCATTAACATGTTCTTCCTTTATAGGTTGAGTTTAAGTCCATTCTAAGCACCAGCAAAGACTTGCAGTTTTCGGTTGAGGTTAGTGAAATTTCATTTCTAGTCTTTTTTTTTTTTGTTATTATATGCTTGTGTATGCATGTAACGTGAGCAATTATTCTTAATTGCAGTACTCTTTGCTTATGTAGTATGAGTTGTGTTATACTATTATATGCAGTAGTTGATCAGTGTTATTAAACTAGATTTGTTATATGGTTATTTGTAACCCATGGATCTGAAGTAGTAATGTTCTTCTCTGTTTTAATTGATTCATAGCCTGTGTTGTAAATTTGTCTTGTGACTGGGTTTAGGTACTATTTACTGGTGAGAAAATAGGTGTTGGTATGGGTAGGACAAGGAAGGATGCTCAACAACAAGCTGCTGAGAATGCCCTTCACAGCTTAGCAGGTAACACTGCTCAAGTAATTTCAAAAATTATTCTGATTTTATTGTTTCTTGTAGTTTAGGTTGAAAACTTATTGCAATATAGGGATATATAAATAATACTGATTGATGCGTAAGATATTGTTGCCGCATCCTGTACCACATCATTGGTTGTCATGTTTGCCGATATAAGGAGATTTTCTTTGCTTTTTGGTTAGTGATAGCTTTTACTTTGCTTGACAACAAGCATTTGAATCTGCCCTTGCATTCCATCACTATGCATGCGTGTCAAATAGTTCTGAGATTTTTTATTTTTTATGGTTTGTGAAATTGTACACAATGATTATTAGTAAGTTGAACAATTAGAAGTGAGTTCAAGAATATCTTGTGGTACCCAATGTTCCAGTGTATGTAAATTGTTAGGGTAGAAAATATCAGCATAAGTAAACATTCTTTACTTTATTGTCTGGACTTGAGGAATTGCTTCTCTGCATGACACTGGTGGATGCATTATGGTTGATCGACTAAGTTTGTTCATGCTAAGTCATTGTTGCAAGTCTGACTAACTTTTGCCCCTTTATTGGAACTATAAAGTTCTGAATGCTTTCTTTGGTGTATGGAATTACAGAGAAGTATGTGGCACATGTGGAGCCTCAGTGTAGAGTCGTCGATAGAGAATTTGACAAGCTTTCTCTTGGACGTGACAATGGTTTCTTGTGGGATGTGGTCAATCCAGAATCCAATGAAATGCAAACAGAAGATCGAGTGCTTAGAGAAAATGCTTCTGAGGTGGGTTTTCGGAATGTTTTTGGTAGTTGACTTGACTTGTTTATTTAAGGAAATAGGTGATGCTTGGATAAGGGGGGTATGTGGACTAGAAATTCCAGATGAAAGTGGTTGTTTAGAGAAATCACATCGTTTATGGAATCGTGTAGCATCAATGTGAAGGCTAAATCACTGAATGGGGAGTGAACTGGCTTCACGTCTGGTACTGCTGTCTTAGACAGGCTTCTTAAGTTCCGGCTTAAAAGGTAATGTCTTGGTGGTTAGTCCTTGGTATCTACCCATTATCCAAGTACACCCTTATCATTTGAACCATATTGTTGCTGTTGCATGTCTCTCATTGTTGCCTTCCAGTTCGGTTGGAAAACAAGAAGTAATCAATTACTTTTTCCAGAAGTTTTATGTTTTTGGTTTAATTATTTTCATAAGCTGGTCTAAGGGTTCACGTCGAATCTGTACAGACTCAAATAATTGGTGCCGCTTGATAGTAGTTGCACTAGGTTGTTTCCTGGAATTTTTATTGTGTCGTTGGCTTTATACCTCTAGGGGATGGGAAAAAGTTGATTATACTAGGTGAATTTCCTAACTTCTCACGTGGATTTAATTATTTGTATCAATTCACTATGATTTTCAGGCTTCGGATGCTGAGACTAGATCAAGTACTCCTAATGCCATTAATCAACAATTGGAAAAGCGTATCAGCTCCCCGAGGTAATTTAAAATAAGATTTTATCTGAAAGTGTGAAAGCATGAATATTTCGTTTTGAACTCTTGTAGCCTATGTTTTTCCTCTCAATGTTTTTGTTTATTTCCTTCCTCCAGAATATAATGGTGTCTTCATCACTGCGCTTAAAAAAATTTTTAGGATCTTTATCTAAATTTAATGATTAGTTACTTCAGAAGCTTGTCTTTAGGGGTGAGTATTTCATATCATAAGGGGTGCCCATGCTTAGTTTTCTTTGTTTACTTTCAGAATGCTTCATTCTGTTTCCAATAAACGATTGAAGGAATGAAAAAGTATTTACCGTCAGCGAAGCAACTGGAATGGGCCTTTTGAATTCTCAGGACAGCACATTATCATTTTGTACGGAAAAAGGTTTTGATGTAATTTGCTGCTGTAATATCTATGTCATAGCGGTTGTAGATAGCTAAGGTAAATTTCCTTGGCAAAATTCTGTCATAGAGAAGGGCATCTTTTTTTTGGCCCTACTATTTTCCTCATTTACAGAATGTTTGTGTAGCCTCCTTTTCAATAATAGTTGGAATATTAATTACAAGAAAATAATTTCTCCTTTGTTACTAATCGGCTTGGTGTCTTCTGATTTGACTGATTAATATTTTTAGTAATCACTGTAATTAGTATCATGGGATATTCGTATAATGTTTTGATCTTTTGGGTTCATTACGTGAGTAGTAATCGGTTAAGGATTTCAGTGTCTCTTTTTAAGGGGTGTTTTTCTCAGAGTCAGACATAGGTCTTCTTTCACAAAGCTCAGGATGTGTTGCTGGGTCATTTGATTAAGATGACCAATTTAAAATTTGTACTCACGAAAATTTTCCATCTAACATATTCAAAATATAATATTTGTATGAATATTTGGGCGAATTTACAATGAATTTAGGATATAAAGTGTATTTTTTAGTTAGAAGTAAAAATAACGAGAAGTTATTAATTTTGAAGGATTTTTATTGGATGTGGTAATAATTAGGATTGAAAGAGAAGAAATTTTTAAATTTCTCGAGTGAACTTTGGTGTGTCGGTAGGTTGTGTATTGAGTGAAAAGCTAATAAGCTAATACTCCATTTGAGTAATTTTAGGTACAAGAAAGAGAAGATAGAATGTAATGATAAACGTGTGATGGGGGAAATTTAATGTAGGAGGTGATCCAGTGTTTTAGTTTTTTTTTGGATATTAGTCATTATTTAAGTTAATGATGGGATAGTTATCTTAAAAAGTTGGTATTTGAAGAAAATTCAATAAAGTTGTGTGATGTAACAAACTAAACATCTAATCACAGTAATTTTTAGCCCATTTAAGTTTTATATCTATAACAGACTAAAATTCGTCCCTTAGTTAACTATTTTAAATTTCTTGTTTCTCATTTCTTAATTAAAGAATTGTGGATATATGATTTATTTAAGATATAAAGTAGTCCTAAAATTTGAATGAATTTTGAAGGATTTAGTATTGTGTACAGATGTAAAGATCCATACACACGAGAGACTAAATTAGTGGCAAGCTTTTTGACTTTTTTAACTGATATTTTGTTACAAATTGTTTAAGGAATTATGAGGTGATTTAAGGAATTATGAGGTGATTAGATTTTTGGTAGATAGATATTGTGATGTTTCAATGTTTTTCGAGGGATTATTAACTCGAAGGTAGTTTAAGGATTGTCAAGCTAGTTCACAATATAAGAACAAAAAACTCAGGAAAAGTTGTTTAAGTAAATTTTTTCATAAATGTTAAATAATATGAAAGTAGTTTTACGTTTACTTCTCTAAAATGTTAAATTATAAGAATTAAGATTAATATATAAATGTAAATAATCAAATCATAATTTAAATAAATTGACTCATCAAATTAGTTCTATTTGATCTTTTTTGAATAGATATTGTCTTAAATATTAGTATTAAACATGTTTTACTAAATTAATATATGAATCATTTTAAATATTATGATTTATAATTGTGAAATTAATTTATCATGTCTGGACAAATTTATTGTAGTAATATATGTATAAGTGGAATAATCATTTTTAGTTTCTTAACACAATGGGATAAGTATCTTAAAAGTGTTTTTTAGTACTAGTTTGGTCAATAAAATTGTTAAACCATTAATGTTTTAGAAGTCTAAGTAAAGGATTAGTTTCAAATTTACAAACCTAATTTTGTTATTTGTAATATTTTTTATGAAAATATCAATGGTGATCATATTAAATTTTTTAGTAAGTTTTATTTTTAAAGTCGATTAATGAATAAAAATTCAAAAATAAGTGGAAATTTTTACGTCAAATAGAAATAAATAATTAATATATAAAGAGAAACACTACAATTTATTTTAAAATTTTTGGTCAATGTGGTGTCTTATTATCTATTTATCAAATCTTAATGAATCATAATACAGATGTTCTTGAATACATTCCCTTCGTCATGTCATGCTCTAATGATTACATTTTGGGTTGTCATTGAATTCTGAAATTGGATAATGATGATTAAAAGTGTCATAATATTTTTTAATCATATTATTAGTAGAAAATATTCATCAGTTTAGTCAACTAATCATTTTTGGTGGTCTTCTTTTTAATCAAATTTTTTAATTATACTAAAAGAATTATTCTAAATTTATTCTAGAAAAATTAAAAATAAAAGGGCATGACACTCTTGATTTCTAAAAATTTAAAATAAAAAAGTAAAGGAGACAACACCAACGTCTAATTCCATTAAAAATAAAAAATAAGACAAGTGAATTTATGAACTTCTAAAGTTAAAAAAAAAAAAAAACATATTTTAATAAATCGACTTTATAATCGTTGATCTTCTAAATAATTTTGGCATCCTTGTTCTCGATAGAAAAACTTTAAAAAATTATACCCAGTTATATTTTATTTCTGGAAAAATTATAACTTGTATTCAATACTGTCAGAAAAAAATTATACTGTAACTTTCATTATTTTTTATTTAAATTCTCTAGATTTAAAGGGAATATTATTGCCAAATGTAACATAGAACTTTTTAAATATAGTGAAGAGTAAAAGATGATGCAAGGATACAAACGAAAACAAATAAACAAAATTTCATTGATGAAAATACGAGACCATAGAATAGAAGTGAAACACTTATTCTCACTAACAAAAAATAGTAATACTATGAGCCGAATGGAATTAACTAGCTCTTTGATTGTAGCAGCAGATCATAATACTTTGTGTTGAAGGAAACAAAATTCAGCAGTTGGAAGCACTGGATTTCTGGTTCTCTTTTGCACGATCAAAATTCTCAGACAAATTGGCAATTTCTGACTCCATCTCGGAATCCTTCTCTGGCTGATCAAGTTTATCTTCCTCTGATGTGTTGGAAACTTTTCCATTATCATCTGTTACTTTCTGAAGTTGAGCATTTTGCCAATCCTCACAAACAGTGATTCTGTTCATAGCTTCCCAAGTCTGAACAAATCTGTCAGGCCCTGGCTGCCACACAATGTCACCATTCCTTCTTTTCAAGATGATTTTGTACTGGAATTTTCCAGCAGGTACAGCCTAATTGCATGAAATGAGGCAATCATACTCAAACCTTTTCATAACACAAAAAATTTCCTATTTTGAAAAGATTATGATAATAGTAACAATGAGACTCACCATTTCTGCTGTCCACACATGCCCTTCTGACCAGTTCATTGGTATGGCCTTTGCAGGGTTCCATGAGCCAAACATTGGATCATTACCAACTACTAGAAATTGCTCCCCATAGCTACAGTTGCGATGCATCTGAAATTTCACATTAATAATCTTCGCCTCCTCTGCACCACACAAATTGATATTTTTTAGATAGCTACTTAGAATATATATAGAAAGATCCTATAGGATGTTTGCCAAGACTTAGAACTCACTTGGTTGTTCTTCAGTTTGAAGCACCAAATTGTCCAAATCCACCTGCATCATGTCATGCAAACCATGATTACATTTCATACACCAAAACTCATGACCTCTGTTTTCATTTAATGTTATTTAGTCTTTTTTTTATGTCTCTTTAATTTAGAAAGTTTGATTTCATAACAACTTTCTCCAAATAAGAGAAAGAAGTTGTAAGTTTGATCTAAGGAAGAATTTCTAGAAACACATGCAAGGCCAAAACCAATATACATAAATTAAAACAAATGAAAGAAAGCAAAAGGATATGAAAAAGAAAGGACCATGGTTTTGGAGGGCACAGCATGAAGTGGGAAAAGACCCTGGTTTTGAACAAGTTTTGGGAAGCCAAAGTTGCAACCCTTTTTGTCAATGGTGGTGAAGAAAAAGTTGGGAGTGTTGGAAGCATGAGGAGCAGACATAGGAACACGAGTTCCTAGAATGGCCTTGGAGCAAGAGGTGTTGAGAGCCATGGCAGTTGATGTTGGTCTGAGTCACAGGCAAAGAAACAATGCTTATTCCTTTGTAGTATTCGAGGTTATGGTTGTGTGTTATTGAGAGTGAAAGTGGGATTCATTTTATAATGGTGGAGTTAGAAGAGTTTGTGGCATTTGGAACCATGCATGCTAAAAATAAAACAGGAGTAAAACTTGACGTGGTCCTTTTGCTTTTTGTTCGACGTAAGAATCTCAACTAACTCATGGTTGCTTTGTCTGAGTGGCTACACTAAACTCTCGGACTTTATGCCTTAGAAACTATGTGTCACTTTCTTCGCCTTTGTGTCTGTGTCACTTTCATTTAAGCCATCAAAATCCTTGAAGATCCAACTTTGAATTGATAAAACCTGCTTCATGTTTCTGTTAGACACACCAATGTTTTTTTAAGGTATTTAGCTTTTTATATTGTTTAAAAACTATTTTTTTAAAGTTAAGTTTAAGCATAAGAAGTTAAAAAAAAGCAAAATATTTTGCTATAGGTTTGATATTTTCCTTTCAGCTTAAAAAGGTTGTGGATAGTCGTTTGATAATATTTTTTTTGGCTTAAATTAAGTTTTATATAAAACTAATTATTGAATGAAATGTGTAAAATTAAATGTATATAAAATATTTTAGTAATAGTAAAAATAAATAAAAATGTTGAATAACAAATACATAAAACTTATAATTTGCAAAGTATTAAAAATTATAATACATTTTTATTTTAATAATAACTTACAAATAATATATAATATCAATTAAATAATATTAAATAAGCCTATAACAATAATAATGCCAATTGATTTTTTTTGTCTAGCACATGTGTTAACAATAATAATATTAAATAATTTTAACATTCTCATTACCATGTAAAAGTTATGAAATGTATTTCATAATTTTAACTTTTACATGTTTCATAACTTTTACATGTATTTCATAATTTTAACTTTTACATGTTACCTATACTCAAATTGAAATTGAAAACACTGCAGCTATAAAACCTGATATGTTTCTGATTTTTCTTTTGTTAGACATAAAATGTTTCCTTTTATGTTTTTCTAGGATGGTATTTAGCTTTTTTATGTTTATCTTCTTGATAATTAAACTTCATAAAGAGAGATTGTCTGGTGCTAAGGTTACCTGCTAGCACCAAACCATAACGATGGTATTTAAGTATTTAACGATGGTATTTAGGTATTTAACGATGGTATTGTTTTCTTTTATACTTTGTTGAAAGTGATGGAGAGTTGGAAGTTGCATATAGTTACCGAAGGAGATTGTTAGAAATTTAATAACAGTGACAATAACGTGGTGTCAAATGCTGAAGATGCAAGCCAGATGATGAGTGTGAAATATTCCTCATTTGCTGATTTGCTGATTAGAGATGAAATATGTGATGTAAATGTGAGACAAAATGTGGTTGGTGAAGATTTGTGCAAGATTTCTTGAGAAGTGTAGCGGGATGAGTGAATTAAAAGAATATGGTGTGAATGGTTAGAAAAAAAAAAAAAAATTAATGAAGAAGATGATGTTGAAGTTATGAGTGAATTAAAAGAATATGGTGTGAATGGTTAGAAAAAAAAAATTAATGAAGAAGAAGATGATGTTGAAGTTGTAGAGCATCATTCTGGTATTGTAAATTTTGCTTATAATTGGTTTGTCCAAGTCTGATATTAGTGATTCTTTTAAGCAATCCTTTTAACCAATCCGTTAATTTCAAGCAAGGCTCTGAGGAAATAATTGAGAAGCCACCGTCCCCGACTGACAGAAGTACTGGGACATTTCATGTCTCCCATACATCCTGCCTTATACCCTGATAATCAGAAATCATATATCTTGTGTGAATTACAATTCATATATCTTGTGTGAATTTATCTTTATGTGAATTTGAGATAATCATACATCTGCAAAAGACATTTTTTAATAGTTTTCCAGATACGTAGAAGATAAACATGTGCTAACATATTGTAGACGAAAAAAATCAATTGACACTATTATTGTTATAGACTTATTTAATGTTATTTAATTGATATTATATATTATTTGTAAGCTATTATTAAAATAAAAATGTATTAAGTAATGTAATTTTTAATATTTTTGAAAATTATAAGTTTTATGTATTTGTTATTCAACATTTTTATTTATTTTTACCATTACTAAAATATTTTATATACATTTAATTTTACACATTTCATTCAATAATTAGTTTTACATAAAACTTAATTAGAATTTCTTTAAAAATAATTCACCTATTGTATCTAAGAGTCTAATTCTAATAAGGTTGTTAGGTTATGTGATCATTCTTAAAATAATATAGTCCCGTCTTACACACGGATCAGTCTCAACGTGAGAGGATGTGTTGGAAATTCTACATCAATTAGAAATTAGGCCTTTCAATAGTTTATAAATAAATATAAGCCTTATTTTATAAAATTGATTTTGTATGATTGAGTTAGACTTAAAATTTATTTTTGATATGATATAGGTATGTTGGAGATAATTATACTCAACAGTGATAAGATTATTATACCTTTTTTCTTCTTCTATTTATGTTGGTATATATTATCTTAACCCCTCATTCCACCTTGTCCATTTCAGGTTGGGTTTTTATCAACCCTTTATCTAGTTTATTTGTTTTGCTAAAAAAATATTCACAGTTTATTTTCATAAGCTTTTATTTATTTTCATAAGCTTTTACTGAATGAAAGATTCATCATAAAAAAATATTCATCATTGTCCTCACTTGATATCATGTTTCTATGTTTTTTTCCACTTTACATGAAGTTTATCATGATGACATATATATGGTTGTTAGAAAATAAATTGTATACATTAAAAGTAGTACTTACGATTTTATTTATTTGAATTGCAAGTTTAAATATACCATCTTAAAGGTTGTCAAATTTGTTTTCCTAAAAGTAATCCACTGGTTAACATAAATTATTAATTCAGAAAGTATAATAATTTTTTTTATATTTTTATGAAATATTTTTATTTATTTATCAATATTAATAACTTTGAGTGAATGTATTTTATGGTTATTTTTTTAATGAAAAAAAAGAAGTCGTATTCTTTATGAAATATTTTCTCTTTGTTAAACTCTTAAAGACAATAGTCCAACATTCAATTAAAAACCAATAATTTTATTGATAAAAAAACACATTAGCGAAAACTAATGACGAAATAATGAATATGATTAATGTTTTTAAGAAAATCAATTAAATAATTAAATTTTTATATTTTTCATTGATTTGTATAATTTTATTTAAAGAAACTAATATTAGAAAATATAGAGAAAGTGAAATGGAAAGACTAACTGCCTTTAAGAAGACATGATATATCCATCCTCCATATCAAAATATTATTATTGTATTATTATAACCCAGAGGGAATTAATGAAAAAGAATTCTTTAATGATATGTTTTAACTAGCTTCTTCTAAGAATATTTTTCAAAATAAAATAATTTTATGCACAAGTTAAATTTAGTTTATTTAAAAATTTAAAATAACTATTATATAAATATTTGTTAGAAATGAAGTTATATATAAATGAAAGATGTGACTTAAAGTGAGGGTGATTAAGGTGAGAAGAAGGGGAGAAGCTGTGGAAATGAGAGTTGAAGAAGATTTTGTTAAAAGGTTAAAGAAGGTAAAGCATGGAGCAATTTTGCAGAGAGAGAATGAATTGTATGCTTAGCATGATGAACTAGTTATGAAGATGGAAGAAGATATAAGAAAAAGGTGCATATGAGGATGTCATTGTGTAGCTAAATACCTATCTGTATAAATGAAGAGCAGTTCTGAATGGAGGTGGATGTAACAGAAGGGACTCTCAGTTTGTGGAACTTGATACAAGGATGTAATCTAAGAAATGTTCCCAAGTCCCACATTGCCCAATGATACAAGGATGTAATCTAAGAAATGTTCCCAAAAGTCCCACATTGCTCAATGAGCCTAGCTTCTTAGACCATTACTTTTTTTTGTTGATTTGGGAAGATTAGCACTATGCTTTTTCTGTATAAACGTTCTTGATAACGTGTAGTTGGTTGATGACCACAGTGATTGGCATTCGTTCACTAGGTAGATTTGCAGAGCAAGACATTCCAATTTCCATCACAGACACAAAGCAATTCTCAATCCAACCTTTAGCCCTGCCTTCAATTTCATTGTTCCTCCTTATAGCTTTCTCTTCACACTCAAATTCTTCGCTTTCCTCATCAAAGTCTTGTTCAGAGACTAATGAAGGATCAACTATATCCATGACATTGTTAGGTAGAGCCATTGCTACAAACTGCTGAATTCCCGTGCCACCTTCAAATGCTTCATCTGTTGGTCTTTTTCCTGTGAAAATCTCCAGTAACAGTATCCCATAACTGTATATATCTCCAAGTGTAGAAGGCTTCCCACCCATACCATACTCTGCATGTCAATTATTAGTTGGTCAATTTTAATAAATGTAATATAATTTACAGTTTAGCACTTTGAATTTTGAATAACACACCTGGAGGGATGTAGCCAATAGAACCCCTTAGGCTAGCTGACATAACTTCTTGTGTGGATAACTTGCTTGATTCTTCAAACAGAAATGTAGCTAATCCAAAGTCACCAACATGGGCAACCATGTCATTGTCAAGAAGCACATTGCTTGGCTTTATGTCACAATGAACAATTGGAGTTTCACAGAAGTGGTGGAGATATTCCAGTGCACAAGCAACATCAATAGCTATGTGCAGTCTTTGAGTGAATGTCAATGTCTTTTTCTGAAATTGCAATTTGCTTATAGGATGCAACCAATCTTCTAGACTTCCATTTGGCATGTACTCTAACACTAGAGCTTTGAAGTCATTGCCTTGATGATCAACTCCTGAGATGGCAGTTATGATCTTCAGAAGGTTCCGATGCCTTATACTTCTCAGAACTTGGCATTCATCAATGAAGCTCTTAGATGCTCCTGTCTGTTGAAGGTTTAATACTTTAACTGCAACACTAGATTCATCACCTGATAGAGTTCCTTTGTATACAGAACCAAAACTTCCCGAACCAATCAGGTTATCCTGGGACAATCCACCAGTGCACTTGGTAATTTCTGAGTAAGAAATATTCAATCCCAAATCCCTTTCCGCAGTAGTTGATGTGGGAGTTTTCTTTTTTGATCTTTTAACTATGGGGAGCAGTTTAAGAAAACATGATAGAATTAATAGTAACACAAGTGCACAAGCTATAGGGATAGCCACCTTAAGAGCAAGAAGTCTTCTTGCCAGAGGAGCTTTCTTGACAGTGCATGCAGGAAAATTTAGTTCTGGAACACCCCCACATAGCTTGCTGTTGCCATATAATGAAAGGGCACTAGCATTTTTGAATATTCCCTTCTTCGGTATTTCACCTTCAAAATTATTGTATGAAAGATTTAGATGCTTCAGCTCTGTGAACTCCCCGAGAAACTCAGGAATCTTACCAGACAAGTTATTTCGTGAAAGATCTATGTCAAGTAAACCTCTCAAATTCTTTAAAGTTTGAGGGACGTTTCCATCAAAAGAATTTCCCTCCAAATGCAGCTTTTCCAAGCTAATGCATCTGCCAAGAGAAGGTGGAATGATTCCAGAAAAGTTGTTCTCAGACAGGACCAACTCTCCGAGGTTTTGCAGCTTACTCACTTCAGCTGGAAGAGTCCCTGACAAAGCATTATGAGATACATCTAAATATATTGATAGTGAAGAAAGGCCAAAAACTTCAGCTGGTATGGTGCCACTGAGCTTGTTGCTATAAAGGCTGAGTACCAATAAATTTTGACAGTTTCCAAGACTAGAAGGGATGCTTCCCTCAAAGTTGTTCTCCTCCAGAAAGAGTTTTATTAATACAGACAAATTTCCCAAGGAGGATGGAATTCTGCCTGAAAATTTGTTGACATTCAGATACAATTCTCTCAGATTTTTCAGCCTACCCAATGCATCGGGAAGACTACTTGTTAGATGGTTTCCTTCCAAACTTATGAGGGCCAGGTTAGCAAGATTGCCAATTCCATCAGGTATATTTCCATGTATTGCATTGGAACTAAGGGAAAATGTGTGCATTTGGCTTGAGAAATTAGCAATTGATTTAGGCAATACTCCACCAAAATTATTTACTCCTAGACGTAAAACTTGCAAAACTGTGCAGTTGACCAAAGAATCAAGAAAGCTAGCATCATCTGTTTTCCCAGTTCCCAATCTGTTGTGTTCAAAGCTAAGTCTAGTTAACCTGTTCAAGACCCCAAAGTTCTTTGGCAGTGTTCCAGTGAGACCATTCACGGAGAAGTCAAGAATCTCTAGTTTTGATGCATTCAACAAAGATGCAGGGACAGAACCTGTGAGATTGTTGACCGCACCAGCAAATACTTGAATGTTAGGAAGAGTAAATCCAACATCAGCTGGTAAGTTCCCATGAAGATGGTTTTGAGTAAAAGAGAAATAGTATAATGAAGATTTGTTATAGATTGAAGAAGGAACTGAGCCAGACAAGTAATTCCCATATAGCACAAGATATGTCAAGCTTGATAAAAGGCCTACCTCGTGTGGTATGCTTCCAATGAAGTTGTTTAATCCAAAGCTAATGCGAGACAAAGAAGAAAGGTTTCCAATCCAAGTTGGGATTGTTCCTGTAAGATTGTTAGCTCCTGCAGCTAGTACTTTAAGTTTTGTGCAGTGACTGAGATTACTTGGAATATTCCCACCAAAGTTATTATAGCTGAAGTTTAGATGTTGCAGATAGAGTAAACGACCAACCTCATGAGGAAATTCACCATGGAAGCTATTGTTTAACAAGTTGAGTGTGTTGAGGAATGTGAGGTTTCCTATGAAAGGTGTAAGAGTGCCTCCTAGTCTCAGTTGCTCAAGGCTAAGCTCCATGATCCTTCCATTGGAGATGTTGCATGTGATTCCTGTCCAACTGCAGTGATGGATGGACTCATTCCAAGAGCTCATAATGTTGAATGGATCTTCTACTACCCTACTCTTGAAGTCAAGTAAAGCTTGCAAATCAGTTTCATTTCCTGCAGGAGTTGCTGCAATTGCTGATTCCTTGATTAAGATCATGCATACTAGAAGACATGTATTCAGGATTTGTGACAACAGGCTCCTAGAGTTTGCACAAGGATGATTCATATTTTAAGTGCACAAGGATGTTTTAAGGTGATAATGCTGTTGAAAAAAGTAACCGAGATTGCCAATTTGCATCAATAACAGGTAAGAGATGGTCCATTTAAGACCAAATGTTCTTAGGCATTTTCGCATTTATTTTCTGTTGAAATCTGCACACACTAATTTATGATTTGGAGCTCTGTTAGGTAAGAAAACAACTTATGTATTTGTTTTTATGCAACTTTAATTTATAATATATGAAATGTTATCATGCTCGAATATATTAAATGAAATGTTTGCATAATATAGTATGAAAAATCACACAAACAAATGAAAATAAAATTTCATCAAATTACGATCATATAATTGTTGGTAGTCTTTGAGAGGATTTTTATTCAATTTGTGAAACTATAATTCATATACAGTTTGCTGATCAAACAAAAATATACACTTTATACCAGATATAAGTGAATGTAAAGAGCTAGCTACCTACATGATTGCTACTTGGTATTATTAATCAAGATCCAAGACTATTGTATAACAGATATGGTTTATTAATTATATAACATAATGAAAAATTCTATTTAAGTGAGCACTTATGTCGAGTCTTATGAGATGTAACAGTTTTTCATGTCAAAGAGATTTTGGCATTACACCATTGGCTAATTGTGAGTGTTTTCAAAGTTCTAATTATGTCAAAATGTTTTAACAAACACCTAAAAAAGTGACTATTTTAAAAAAAAAGAAAATAAGAGAAAATTACACAAATAATGTTTAAGGAAGTAATTTATTATAGATTTAAAATAATCAATTATTAGGTTCCAGAACTTATTTTTAAGCTTCTATTAAGTGACTCTAATTTAGTTAATTAAGTTAAAACTTCAATTGGATTTATAAAAAAATCACTTTAACATTATTTGAGTTAATCCAAATAAATTCAAGATAACTAACAGGTTAAGTGGAAAAGACGTATATTAATTTGTGGTATTCAGTTAAACCCGTGTGTCAGAAGATATAACAATTTCCCAAGCTTTAATTAATGAGTGTTAGTAAGAGAAAGAAAAATCCGATTCCATGACCATAAAAATATTCTAAAATCAATTCTAAAATTATTTATAGGAAAATTAATCTAAGATGTTCAATAAAACACATGTCACTATACGTTCTCTCTCCACATTTCATACATAAAATATGCAAAAATTGTAGAATTTTCTCTGCGATTGTTGTGCAATGAGTGAAAACTATACATCTACAAATAATTTTCATGATAAAATATGTTTCTCACTTAGTAAGAGATTGATTAGATGTGAGACCGACTTCTTGGTTCTAGACTAGTTTCTTGTTACGTGATCTTCTGCTTGGTTCTGAGTCTTTTTCTTTTTGATATACATTTAACTTTTCTCAGCTCCTACTATTCGGTTGGGAGGAGGATCTACAAAGACCTCCGACGCTCAAATCAGTATGTTTCTAAAGAAGGGGAGTGTAGAGTGACAGTAACTTTACCTTTGCAAGACTCTCTTCTATTTGTAGGCTCTGTATTGGACCTTTTAACTATTCATTTGGGCCTATTATTTTTACCCAGGCCCAATACCATATGGCCATTCTATGGCTTCTATATTTGTTATTCATGCATCTTATTGATCCATATATGTTGTCAATTACCATTTAGTCCTTATGAGACAGGGTCTTGTACTTTGGTTCTCTGTACTCGGTTTGGGCTTATGTCACGCTCGGGGGACCAACTTCGAGATACTCGGTTCTTATTACCTTAATTCTAGATGGGGGTACAGAGGCCCCCCCAAGGCTCGAGCGGGTAAGGGGTGACTTTAAGAAGTCATATTGAATGTCGCTAAAAGCCTTTATTTTGAATTTACTTAACTTTTTCCTAGCATTTATGGCGCGTCAGAGAAGTCACATTAGCAAGGTCTTTTGTTGCCAACAGTTGGATGTACCTTAATCGGATGGTTGTGATTCAAAATTGTGAGTTTATGATTTTTCCTTTTCAATGCCTATACATAATGTTGTTTTCAGTCATGGGGCCACCACTTTTATTCTTCTCTCGTTAGAGAAAAACTACTCACACTAGTCGTCTTCCACCTCAATAGGTATTTTCTAGCCTTTTGTCCTCGGTTGTGATGTCGAGTATCTCTAGTTTTGAGGGGTTTTCGGGTTCGTCAAACGAAGAGTCTGTGAATAAAACCCTTGGTCTTACTTCGTCGAGTTCATCTCAAAGTTTTATAGAGGTCAATTCTCCTATTTTAAATGTCGTAGTGGCCGAGATCGAGGAGCAGAAAAAGTTGCCTCTGAGGTCAAGGTATGAATGGGTGTACTATGAGGTTAAGGAGAAATTTTCTCGTTTCCAGTCTCCTAATGACCTTGTAAATTTTGCTAAGTCTGCCACCATCTTAGATAATTATAGAGCGGATGATATTGTAAATATTGAGTGTTGTGAAAGTAATGAAAATGTTTGCCATGGCCGCGAAGGCTCTTCAGATGATTTCTTCTACTTTTATTCTCATGTCATCACTAATTCTCACTTTCCCGTTGGATGGAATAATAATGGATGTGCTTCGTATATTGAATGTAACACCTATCCAGTTTCATCCAAACAGTTGGGCAGCAATGCAGGCATTTCGATTGCCATGCAAAATGCTTAACCTGAAAGCCAGTGCTCAAAATTTCCTTTATTTTTACTGTACTCGTCCCGAGAATAGAGTAGGTTGGTTGTCTCTAGTCGGTCAGCCAAAACAGTGTGTCCTAGCTCCATACATAGCCTCTTACAAGCACTTTAAAGAATGGTTTTTTAGAGTTGGGATTGAAGAAGAGGGAAGAAAATATTTTTATGACGGGGATACTCCTAGGTTTTCATTTTACTGGACTAACACCCCAGCGAAAATAAGCTCTTGGTCGAAGGCCATGATGCCTGAGGAGGAACAAAGGACTATCTCGATCTTAGAAGGGTTCTCAAATAAACTGCCGACTCGAAAACTCCTCGACTTATACATGTCATCTCGTCCAATGGACGAGTTTGATGGTAAGATTTATTTTATAGTTTACTGTTGAGGGTGTTTAACCTAGCTGAATTTTCCTTGTTGTCGCAGAACTGAGGGTGTCCACAACCCAGAAGGGTCGAGGGTTATTCAAGATGCTAAGGGAGACCAACTTGGATTCTAATGATGAAGCTCAACCCGAGCATACCCTCATGGCACAACCGAGATTGATGAGGCAAGCGCAGTGATAGGGGAAGGAGTGGTTCCTCCAACCCTTGGGAGGATGCTCTCGGCTGATGTGCCTCCAACTACAGCCGAGAAGAGAGAGAAGAAAAAGGAGATAGAAAAAGAGAAAGAGAAAGAGAAGCCTTATAAAAAACGCTCTCATTCCAAGTCCCAGTCCAAGTCACCTAAGAGAAGTCACCGAGAAGGGAGAGAGTCTTTGACTCCACTTCATGATGGCTTGATGAACAAGTACATGAGAATGTCCGAGAAGATCAAATTGCATATCTCAAACAAGGAAAAGGTCGCATTCTGAAACTCTACTCGTGAGGAGCTTATTGACATTATTCACTAATCTCACCACTCTAAGGTGTCTTTCCCTGACGTAGAGGAACTTCCTCCACCAGAAAAACCTCCAACTATAGTGTTAATGATTTCTCTTAAAGGGCAATCTCGTTCTCGGTTTTGATCTCTGCCATCACTCCTTTTCCTCTTCTCTAGATTTCTATATCTATCATCTCGGTCACGGTCATACCGATCCTGACTATCTCGGTCTCGCTTCTCTAGTTGTCTTTGTACAAACTACTTGAGGTGTCCAGTTCTGATGAGTTCTTCTATTTTGTTTTTCAAAGCTACACATTCCTCGGTTACGTGGCCGTAATTACCATGGTATTTGCAGTATTTGTTGGGGTCTATGGTCGGAGGAGTGGGAATCTTCTTAGGTAGTGGTAGCAAGTTGGTACTGAGGGCTTCTTAAAGAATTCTGGATCTTTCTACATTCAGGTACGTGTATTGTTCAAACCGAGGTTCTCTGATCACATTTCTAGACTTCTGGGGAGGCTTTGCAAACCGACTTCGGTCAACTCGGTTGTCTATTGCGGGTTTTTGAGACATCTCATCCTTGATCTATTTTCTAAATTCCTTCAACTCCTCTAGTTCCATGTACTTGGCAGCTCTTTTGTGTAGCTCATCCAGGCTGTCGACAAGCTTTTTGCATAAGCTATCAGAAAAAGGTCCTCGTTTAAGAGCTATGACTAGGTGATATAGCGCCACTTTTAGGCTCAAATTCTTAATCTTCAAGGTCATTTTACCAAATTGCTCCATGAAAGCATGTAACGTTTCATTTTTTCTTGCCTTACGTTGACCAACACCAAGGAGGTTAATTGATGAGGCCGGCTGGTGGCGAACTGCGCTTCGAACTTAGAAGCGAGGGTTCTGAAATTTGGTGGCAAGCAAGTAAACCAACTCAACGCAACACCCTTCAGAGAGGTGGGAAACACCTGACAGAAAATAGCATCATTAAAGATATATAACCCAACCTGAGTAACATACATATCCAAGTGCTCGTCACGATCAGTGAACCCATCATACAACTCCACAGAGGGATATTTCTAATTAAGGGAAAGAGTTAATTCCATTAGCTCGCTTGTGAAGGGGTGACGTCGAAACACATTAATTGAAGTGTTGTGGGATGATTTGTTACGGGATGCGTGGTGACTCCCCGAGTCCTTGTACGACTCCTCGGTCTTATCATGCAGTGGTATGGTGGATTACTCTTTTTCACTCAACTTCTTTTTGAGCTTCTTATTCTCCAGTTTTAGCTTCCGCACTTCTTCATTCTTTTTCTTCAGTTCTTCAAACTCTTTTGTGAGCTCCATTAAAATAGTGCTGACTTCAACGTGATTCTCCTCTTCAACATGCGCATATCGTTCATTGTTAGTTGTTCTACGTGTATTTACCATGATTGTGAGTGATCTTGGCCCCATGGTGGGTGCCAAAATGTTCCTAAAAACACTTACAGTGCATTTGGATTAGGGCGCCGATTTGCGGGCGCAGATAAAATGAAGGAAAAGTTAAAAAATCGAGAAGGAAAATATTAATAAAAAACAAAGTTTGAGAATGTTTTTTTACTATACATTTCTTTTCTTCGAAGAGAAGATTTGCGGAAGAAAACTTTTTTACTATACAAACTTTTATAAACTTTCCTCTCAAATCTTACAATCTTTCTCTTAATCCAAACAATCAAACTTTCCTTTCAAATCATCTAAAAAATCCACTCCCTCAAATCCACTCCCTAATACAAACAAACCCTTAGTGAGAGATTGATTAGATGTGGGACCGACTTCTTGGTTCTAGACTTCTGTGATCTTCTACTCGGCTCTGGGTCTTCTCCTTCTCATTATACGCTTAACTTTTCTCAATTCCTGCTACTCGGTTGGGGAAGGACCTGCAAAGACATTCCGACGCTCAAGTCAGTATGTTTCTAAAGAGGGAAAGTGTAAAGTGACAATAACCTTACCTTTACGGGGCTCTCTTCTATTTTCAAGATAGAGACAAAAATGTAGATAAAACAAACAAAGATATTTTTTAATTTTTAGGGGTCTGACAAGGTTTGACCTTGCTCCTACATATTTCCATTACGGGTGGAAAATCAAGGTTATGTAGGTTTTTTTTTAAATTGTTTGAGATGTTGATATATTTTTTCTTTTGAAAATTTTATATTTTTTTAGTTTTTTTTCTAAATGTTGGTATTTTTATATTTTTGGAATTTTATAAAAATCTTATTTTTTTCGAAATATATTTTGTATGCATATTTTAGAAAATATCAGTATCAGATATTGCTTTGACTTGTGCGATCATTTGAATATCTGAACACAATAGTAAAACTTTTTTGAATTAAATGCCGCTTGACGTGAGGTCATTTGGATATCTAATCAAAATTATATATTATCTTTTATTATATTATTATTGCTTTGTTTTTTTTAAGAAAAAAAGAATTCATGTAAAAAATTTAGAAATTCGTATTTAAAAAAAATAAATAAAATGAAATGAAATAAGTGACAAATTATATCTAACTTAAGATTGAATAATGAAAATAATTTTATACCAATTCATTAAAGTTGGCAATTCACATTGTACCAAAGAAATCAAAATAAGTGGATTAAAATTCAACCCAACATTCCACTACATTGCATTTTCTATTAATTGGGTGTCACAAAAATCAAAATGGTTGGATCATATACACTTAAAGCCAAAAAAAAGAATTAAAAAAAACCAATAAAATAAATAAAGAAAAAAATGACATGACATATGAAACAATACAAAAATATAAGTGATGCACGTTACTTAGGTACTCAATGTCAAAATTGAACGAAAAGAAATTGGATTATAAACCCAACACGCACAACAATGTCATTACATGCTTTAATTCTATCCATGCTTTAATTCCATCTATTCTCTCTAAACCAACTCACGGGCTAAGCTAAGCCCCATTGTCACTTTATCCCATTCACTTTTCTAATTTTATATGCTAAGCCCAACACTATTATCTTACTCTTCATTTCAATTTTAACCTAAATACTTAGGGCTTGCAAACGGGAAAAGAGAAGGCAGCGGCCCCACTCTTTCTTTCTCAATGACACACCAAATCAACCCCATCTAATCAACCTTCCAGAAATTTCCCTCCTTAAGTTGTTGAAAGTGGGGAGTGATGTCTAGAGCCACATAGTTACACAACCTAAATCATCCTACAGACCCTAGTTTTTTTTTTTTAGAAACTTTTCCCTTTTTTTCTAAATAAGATTCATTTACCTGAATGAAATTGGGTGCTGACAGGGATGTCTTTAGATCTCTTGCATCAATGATTGGGACATCCATCTATGGAAGTTACTAAGTTAGTTCCACTTGTCGATCCTTAAGAAAGGTAGTGAAAATTTAAATAAATGTTTTGATGTTTGTCAAAGAGAAAAACAGATTAAGGAAAACTTTCCTGTTAGTGATTCTAGAGCATAATATGTTTTAGCATTAATACATTGTGATTTATGAGGCCTTTATAGAAATGTTTCTTCGTATGGAGCATCCTATTTTTTGACTATTGTTGACGATTACTCTAGAGTTGTGTGGATATATTTGCTTATTGACAGGAAAGAGGTAGCAAGTAATCTGAAAATGTTTTTCTCCATGGTAGAGCGTCGGTCTAATAAACAAGTAAAACTTGTAAAGATCGACAACGAAATGAAATTTACGTGTATGAAAAATTATTTCCTTGAGAATAACATACTTTTTCAAACATCATGTACGGGGACACCACCACAACAAAAGTGGGTGGATGGAACGTAAACATAAACATAAACATATATTAATTGTAACTCAAGCTTTGAGTGATTTTTGGAAAGAATGTATTCTCACAGCTGGTTACTTGATAAATAGAACCCCTTTTTCAGTTTTGAATGGAAAGACTCCTTATAGAGTTCTTTTTGGTTGTGACCTACCTATGATCATTTATGAGTATTTGGATCATTATGTTATGCTCATAAGCAAGGGAGGTTAGGCGATAAATTCGATTATCTAAGTAGGAGATGTATTTTTGTTGGATATCTATATGGAAAGAAGGGGACGTTATCTAGAAACTAATGAATTTTTTGTCTCATGAGATGTGAAGTTCTCATAAATGAATTTTCCTTTTGTGTTGCCTCCTGAAGAAGACTTTCCTATAACATCTATTAATGCAGGTCTAATGTGGTTTTTGAGGAGTTTGATGACTTGGAAAAGAAAGGGAACCAAGCAAGACATGATGAGCATGAAGTGTTTGGTGCAATACCAGTACAACATGAAGATGATGGTGCAATAAATAGTATTTCTGTATAAGAACTAAATGAGCCGGATGATTCAAAATTTCACGAAAAATTGTTGGGTAAGGGTCACAGACAAAAAAAATCATCACTTTTGCTGCATGACTATGTTACTCATACAATATGAAAGTTGAGTTTATTCCCACTAACACCCAAACCAAGGCATCTCATTGCACATTATTTAAATTGTAATAAGTTTTCTTTGTGAAATAAAATGTTTTTTGCAGCAATACATGCAGAATGTGAACTTGTGACATATTTTGGGGCAATAAAAGATGAGATATGACAAGATGCAATATAACGTGAAATACATCTTTAGAAAATAATGTTACAAGGATTATCGATGACCTACCAACACCTATGGGCATTAGGTAATTTCCTTTCAATTGTATTCTTTATCTTGTATTTGGTTTATTATGTATATTTTTGTAACCTTAGGTAAAGTTTATACATTAGGATCAACTATCCACCACCAAACAATTTTGTATGATATGATACAATTGGTAGCTGTAGATATATAAGATTCTACATAGTCTTGGCACCCACTTAGGAGGTTTAGAAAACAAAACAAATTTTAGGAAATTTATATCCTTTGGCTGATTAGACTAACAATACAACGCATATAAGTTTTAGAACTTGCTTTAATTGTTATTTTTTTAACATGTTAAAATGCATTATATATGTATGTTAATGTTATTTAAATTTATCTAGGATAACTCTTAAAACATAAAGAATTTGTCAATCCTTGAGAACAACAAATATCACCTATCCAATAACATAATAGAGTATAGTGAATACCAAGAGACAAAATGTAAGTGATAACTCTTGATTTGTTTATATTTTTAGAGTTTAATTGTATTTTTTAAGTGTTTTTTATTCTGTGTTTTTATTTAATGTTTATATTTTTCATAGAAAATAGGTATTTAATTGAAAATTGTATTAATATTAGATTTTTAGACAAGTTTTCTATATTTTCAGCATAGACTAGTAGTTATTGTCTTATTTATTATTATTTTTTCTTATAAACATCTTTTTGAGCTCCTTCTTGTTATAGTAGATCTCTTGTTTTGTTTACTGTTTTTGGTTTTATATTTGATGTAATTTCTTCATTCGAATTTTTTCTCCAATTTTAATTTATTTGAGGAGAATATGAAGTAAGGAGCTGTACACTAGATACGCTTTTTGGGATTCGATCTAAAATAGCCTCTATATTATATTAAAAAAAATTTAGTTTACTTTGACCCGTGACTAAAGATTTATCCATAAATATGACCGATATTATCCTTTCTTATATGATAAATTGATGTTTTTTTATATTATTATTGATTCTAATATTTTCAATACATCAATGTTGTAACTTTGATTATTCTGAATATATTTTCATCAACCTTAAAAATATTAATTTATTATCAAAGTATTTATATCAGCTTTCCACCTATACGAATAATGTTTAAATTTATGACTTTTTTTTTTACCTTACTTTTCTTTTTACCTTATTTTCATTCGAAACATAAGAAATAAAGTTAGTTAGGTACAAATATATTTAATAAAGACATTTTAAAAAAATAATAAAAAAAGTGTACTTGGCACTTTAATTACATCACTAACAGTATTTTTGAATTAGAGAGTAAAATTGAAAGAATGAATATTAAGTCATATAATTACTTTTAGATTAAAATTTAATTTATAATAAAATATAATGAATTTATTAGATCAAGCTAATTAACTTTCTAAAATAAAAAATTATAACATTAGAATTTTTAAAATATTTTTTCTATTAAATTTAAATAATATTATTTTATAACAATAAATTGTTATTGTCATGTAATTTATTTTTAGTTAAATAATTATATTTGTTTTTATTACATTATAATTAAATTTATATTATTACTAATTATTATAATTTAATTTATTAATAATATTACTTAACATTTTTATTATAAAAATTTATATAAAATATAATATTTTTATTTCTAAATATAATTTATTATTATAATAAATTAATATATATATATATAGATATAATTAAATTAATATAAATATATATAACCGATTACGTATCGATTATATATACATAATTTATTACGTTAGGTAATATATATGTATATATATAATTGATCAAATATTATATTTTCTATTATATAATATAATTAATTATATTATATATAATATTAAATTTATTTGTTATTTAATATATTTTTATTATTATTTTATATAATTATTATAATATATTTAATATATATAATTAATTATATATTAATTTCATAAGGTGTAATTGATTAGTTTTATAAAGTAAGAATTATTTAACTTTGCTGCTTATCTGACTTTTTTCTTTCAATTGGAAAAATAATCTCCTCTCACATATCTCTTTTTGTTAATTGTTAAAAACAAATAATTTTTTTTTGTGCAAATCTTTGCCTAGATATCTTTTTTTTTCCTATAGGTGTCTTTTAAAACAAAGAGATCTTAAGTGTTCGATAATTTTTTAAATTAATGATAATTACAATAATTTTTAAATTAATGATAATTAATTTAATACTTAATTATTACAACATTATTAATGTATCACCACATTCATTAAACAATTGTTTGAATATATCTAAAAATATATGTAAATAAATATTGTAGATAAATATCTAAAAATATCTATAAAATATCACATAAATATCTAAACAGAAAATGTCTATATATAAATATATAAAAAATATTATTCAATTTATTTAAATTATAAGGAAGAATCTTATATAGTATAAAATTATATATATATATATATATATATATATATATATATATATATATATATATAAAGTAAATTAAATATTGTAAAAATACTTATTGATAATGAACAGACAAAGACAAAATCATACTCATGAATTTGTTATGAAAAAACACTATAATACTGACATGTTATAATAAATCTGTGAAAATATATTACTGTTATAATATATTTAAGAAAAAAAGTAAAAAATAATATTACCGTACCAATAATAAAAACGTATTGATATTTATAAGACACTAGTAAGAATATTTAATTTATTTAAATTATAAACATATTTATAGGTGATTATTGGTGATGAAGGACAATATCAAGTATAAATTTTCTTCCAGGTACAATATTTAGAGGAGTTGAAAAATAAAGTTAAAATTCTATTAGTTTCCAATTAATTAAAATGATAATCACATTAATCCAATGAGAGTGAATTTATTATTTCATCCCAAATAAATATAAAATCCCTTTAACAAACAAATCTTTGAAATAGAAAAAAATCTTTCATTTATTTTCTTTTCATAAATTATAACAATTATCTTAACCTATTATTTTTAAAAATTATATTCTCTAGATTGATGATATATATTTTAATTTTTATTTTATTCTTCTTATTTATTTTAATTTTATAAAAAAATTATCAATAGTTAAAAATATTAATCTTGTTTACATACACTATAAACATTTACATAGATACATTAAAAATTCTTATGAAAGACTGACTGCCGCTGTGGATTCCTGTTAGTACAATTTAAATAGTAGAATGGTTGAATCACAATAATCTAATAATAATGAGTTCTCATCCCAATACTATATAATCCACTCAACTCTAACACTAAACAAGGTTGTGGTATAAAATTATATATATATATATATATATATATATCCTTATATAAATAAAAATCAAATAAATTAAATATGATTAAAATACTTGTTGATAATCAACGGAAAAAAAATCAGATTCATGAATTTGTATAAAAAAACGTCATAATGACCAGACTCATGAATTTGTTACGAAAAAACATTATAATACTGATATAAATTTGTCATAACAAATTTGTGGAAATGTTATATATTTAAAAAAGAAAACTAAAAAAATGATATTATCTAATCTATCAAATTATGTAGTTTTAATTATAAGAAAGATGTCATGAAAGATGTCAAGAGTCACTGTGAGAAATTGTAATTGCTGTTTGAAAGATATTGTAGAAGAGGTAAAGTTAAAGGATTTACTCTTCTCCCTGTCTATTTGCCTATTTATAAGGACATTAGAATATTTAATTTATTTAAATTATAAATAACTATAGTCCTAAACTATCTATTTGAAGGGATTGTGGATGAATAAAGTTAATTGCTTATATAATCAAGGTAATTCAGTAAGAATTAGTTATTAGATAATAGAATATAATTATAAATTCTTTAAAATTATTTAAGTAAACTAGGTACAAAATTATATTATTTTAAAAATATCTAATTTAGAGAATTTGATTAGAAAGAAGGGATTGCAACGATTAAATGGAGATAAATACTCTTACAAGTTTTGCAAAAACAAAGGACACAAAGTCCCACGAAGACAAAATCTCTTCCAATTCCTCTAAATTTTTAAAAAGTTTAAAATAAATAACAAAAATTCAGGATTAAGTTAAAATATTATAAAATAAAGTAATAGTTTATTGAATAGAAATATATTATCGTGTACTTAGGTTCTAAATTAAGTTATAAAATAACAATATCTATGATATTAGGAAAACATTACTATATTTATCGGATTATAAGGGAGTTTTAATCAAATATGAATATATTTAGTAAATTTTTGTTACTTATAGAATCTTTAGTTTTAGTTATTTATAATAGGATGTTTATAGGGAAAATAATATTTAATCTGTTTTAAAAAGTGTTAATTAATTTTGAATATTTTAATCAAATATGAATTTTGTTTTTGCAAGACCGGTCACTCTTATGAACAATAAAGGTTCCGGTAGTCTTTAACTGCTTTAATCTGTGTCTGTGTTCGGTCGTCTCTATGTTCACAGTCTCAAAAAGAAATCCTGCTCCGACATTCAAGTCAATAAGTATCTAAATAATACAGGCTGAGGAAGATAGATTAATAATATTTTATTCTTTAATATCACCTTCCCTTTTACAAGAATTTGGTTGGGATCCTGCATGCAATGGGCTTAAAGCCAAACTTATCTAATATGTTCTGTAAACTCTGGTTAAGGTTTACCTTTTTAAGATGGTCATATATTTATCGTATCAGTGCCACGTGCTTTATAATGGTTGGCGAATATATTAAGCTTGTACTTCTAAGGCCTATAGGTAGTCGTTCGGCCAACCAGTATCTAAGTCATCACTAACGAGTATACAGTCGATCATTTTACAGATGATTATACAATTAGATGGATCGATCGGTCCACTATTTAGAGTGATTTTGTAACAACCTAAAAAATCTGTTATTTGAGTGAAATGGTAGAAGTGGAATGAGCATTTGATTATTATATTATTAAACTAAAAACACGTATTTATAGAAAAAATAAGTAGTCAAGTCTCATTTCAACTCAAGCCATCATCTCTCTAAAAACCCCTAACCTCTTTTCCTCTGACTTCTCTCTAAGTTTCTGTTTCCATACCTCATCAGTTTCTCAAGCGGAGCCCACCGT
>Ga0209489_101146_pt1 | contig 53922 bp, 26 predicted proteins | sample SiratrowhiteBW_FD_187527 | JGI IMG/M metagenome (GOLD analysis project Ga0209489, IMG submission 187527) | Root nodule microbial communities of legume samples collected from California, USA - Siratro white BW (SPAdes) (version 2) | ecosystem: Host-associated > Plants > Roots > Nodule | place...
CATATATATATATATATGTATATATATATAAATTGAAGATCAAATAGTATACTAATATTAGTGAATAATTTTGTGTTTGAAATTTACATTGTTTCAGAAATGATGTTTTAAAAGTAAGTTAAAAAATAAAATTATGAAAGTTGATTAAACTCCATAAAACCAAATTAAGTATCATGGTGAGACATTAAGTGCGATGTTGATTGTTTGTTTCTCACCTAAATAAACTTTTCACATCATTCATGTTAGCACAACCCAAATTATAACTTTTAAGAACACAAAACAATAACCAAAAATTCGAAATATTATTTTGTACAGGCTTCATATTTTTGTTCACAATTTGGTGGCCACTTGTACCATTTTGTTAATAAGCCACCGATGTTTACCTTTTATAAAATGAACTTTTTTATTTTCTGATAAAGAAATTCTGGAAAGAATAAGTGAAGAACAAAGCAAACTTGAAAAGAACTTGAAGGAGTATGATGGAAGAATATTATGTCTCGATCGAGCTCAACTCCACCAAATGCCTCTAATGGCGTGTTGTTTCACCACCATGGAAGGGTCCTACTCTACTCCTAGGGATTTTACGCCTAGTTTTAAAAAAATACAGCTTTTAAATTCCATTTCTTCATTGCCTTGCCCCTTGCATGTTTAGGATAAAATATCTGAACTTTATAATATGTACAGAAGTTGGTGTAGAAAAAGTTAGGTTTAGCTGAAGCGATAAGAACAAGAAATATGCGTGTAGGGGAACTTTCCTTGGATGTACCACAGCGCAAATTAATGATTACAAATGGCACGCTGGGTCCAATCTCTCTAAATGGTTTCCATGCCAGAGCTGATCATCCAAGGGACTTCCATGGTGGCAGTCTTTGTCACCACCAAGAATCTCTCTCTTTTTAATTCATCATCACATCGTTACAATCAATTCTTTCAACCCAAGTGCATCTTTGAATACATGATTTATAACTCCAATTAGTTTGGATTTATGTTTGATAATTCAAAATTCATTCTATCTAAATCAAGTATATATAGCTTCCAAACGGATGAGGTTATTATAGCATTCGTAGATGCAAACTATGAATTTCTTATAGTAAAAATCTAATACAACACCTAATTTCTTAAGTATATTAACCCTTTTGGATTTAATAAGTTATTTCATACAGATCAAGATACTTTATGCACTATAAATGATTATGGACCATGATAATTTCCTTTCCAATGTTTAATACAAATACACACACATATCTGTTTAGGGATAAAATCCTTATAATTTATATACATATAACAACTAGTAGTTCGACTCATATAATTTCATTTTCTTAATAAAATGTAAAGTTTATATTAGCCAAAAATTCTAGCTCAAAGAGGCCGTGTTCCGTCATTTTCACCTCGTCTCCCATAACCTTTTAGCATAATTAATTAGTTTATGATGGCTTATCCTAAATTGCTTTGCAAAATGAATAGAAAAAAAAACTGTGAGACTAAGCCAGCACGTAGGAGCACACTGTTGTAGAAATTTAGAGAAATAAATATTGGGTTTTGAAAATAACTATAATGACATGAGTGCTAAGAATGTCATGACATAATCATCAAACGAACTAGTAAAAAGTAAGGTCAATTTCTGAAGATGACATGAGCGGAGTCTGCTCCTTTTGCATTAGTTGTGTCCATGTGTGGTGTGTCTTCAAACATATTACTACTATCTAAATTATATGGATATTTCTAAGCACCTTCCATGGTGAGATCAAGGTCCTTACCATTGGCCAAGTGGGGGAGTCTAAAATATGCGTCTGATATTCAGTGCAGAAGGGCCAACTCTTCTCCTAATATTCCAATTCAGGCTACTTCATACTTTCATTTCAACCATTGGTTTTAGCCTACCTAGTAAGTCACCAAATGTCAATTGTCTCCCATAAGTCATAATCAGACGTCTATGCTTTCTGAATGAAATTAATGAATTACATGCTTTCTTGATTAAAATAGTTAGAATTTAAAAGATATTTCAATCTATTTCATGTTGGACTTGAATTCTCTCCAACTGTTATACCATATATAGCGAAGTTAAATTAAGAAAGATACCATATCCATGTGAATTCCTCTTGTTAGGTCAGTTTCAATTGATCAAGTTTTTTCTCTCCCATCACAGCAGATTCTACTGTAGAAAGAGACTAAAGATAACATATTACACAATCTCTGAGAGCATATCCAAGAATTCAAATTTAGATTCTCAATTTTATTTTGCTATAATAAGATTTTAGAGTATATATCATCTTCTTTTTATTAAAGATTCTATATAATAAATTAGAGATAAGACATTTTAATAATTTATAAATTAAATGTAACTTTATTTTACATACCAATTTTATAAAGTTGAATTAGATTTAAAAATCTATTTCTGATATGGTATCAGAACTTATTCTAACAAGATTGTTGATATATTAAACCACTCGTTATCGAACTGTTATTACACTTTTTATTTTATATCTGGTTTAGCTTTACTTATATATATTATTGATGCTTTTACCTATGTATAAATCACAAACTTAGATCAGTTTCTTCTCAACACTTTCCAACTCAATTTTGAAATTTCAATTTATTTTAAATGGATTTCATACTAAATTTCACGTATTTCTATTTCCGTTTAAATTTATTTATTTATTAAAAAATATTAACATCCATTTGTTAACATGACATTGACAAAAATATTAAGTAATATCGACGTTCATGCTACTGTTTGTATTATTGATTCTTGTGCCCTTTCTACATCATAGGCTCATGAAACACGTGAGCTTAGAAAATTGTTAAGAAACAATGCTTATTTGCTCCAATACTAAACTCAACTAAGTACCATTAATTAATTTTAAGAACCTATTTAAAGTAACCACAATTCAGGAGAGGTATACAGCCACAATTCAGGTGAAATTGAAAGTGTAATTCATTTAGGTCTATTTAAGACCAACATAAAAAGTGTACGATTCTATATTAGCTGGATGCTCCGGAGAGACTAGATGTAGAAAGTTGCAATGCTTCAAATTGATTATATTTCTAATTGAGGTAAAATACATAATACAAAATACTTGTTTTGATATATACAATTCTGGATTCTACTTTGGTTACGTTTATAATCCACATATTATATTGCTTAGTTACAATTGATGTAAAGTATTAATTTTTCTAAATTCTAGCTTTATTTTAGATGATTACCTAACTTAAAATAAAAACAATCACAAACAAGTATAAAAACAATTTAAAACAATCAAAATTAAACATCAAAACATAAATACACTGCTATATTCTTTAAATTAAAAATAATTTGTTAAACTCTCCTTAAAAAAACTATATTCCAAATGAATTACCAAAAATTTATCCATATCAAAGATATACTGGATAGGTATAATAATATAAAATTCTTTAATCAAATTGGATGCAATCAAATCAATTTAGATATAACAATATAACTAAAATATTTATATAGTAATAATTGATTGAACAACAAATATTGAATAATCAATCATATTTTTAACTTATTTTAAATATCTTTTGAATATCTCTGTCTAAATCAAATAAAACTTATAAATACATATTGATCACACATAAAATATTTACTTAATTCTTATATTCTTTTACATATTTATAATTCTTAATGACTTGAATGTCGAAAAATCTTTTTTAAATAAATTTATCTTATTATATTGTAATTATTTATTTTATATCTCAGATGGTAAAACAAATCATCTTCTTTCACCTTAGGAGACTAATACTCTTTTTTCATATATGGGCAAAAGCTAGGTCTAACATTAGTTATTAAGAATTGATGTAGTAAACATATAAATAATTATAAATTTGTGATCTTCTCTTACATTAATTGATTATTGAATCGCCAAGTAAAAGTATGCTAGTGATCGTAGATTTTCTCATAATTGTGAGAGTTTAAAGAAATTGGTTAGCAAATAGCATGTGCAATTTAAGAATAGTTGTTTGAGAAAAGAATTATATTCTTTTTACTTTTTGTGCATCTCACATAACTTTTACTGTATATTATGTGAAACTTGTTAAAAGCTTTCGAAGTTGTAATATCCATAAAAAATAGTGGAAATGAGAAAATTGTGTATATATAAGTTTCACTTTATACTTATACAATTTCATCAGTAGTCAAATCCTAATTTTATACAAAATTTAAAGTGGTTTTACTCGTCAAATTAAGACAAACAGCAGGTAGTCTAACCAGGTAACTGAGACAACGTAAGGTAGCAAAATTCCTCTTATTCAAAATGTGAATACTTCTATTCTACACATTTGGAATGTCAAAGTTGGTAACATTGACCAAATTCTCTATAAATAGGAGAAATCCGGTTCCCTAATGCATTACTAAGCTTGTCTTCTTATCTTATTTGCTTGCCTTTAGTCTCTCATAATTCTGTCCTACACATGGCTCTTTCTCTTTTGTGTCCTCTTCTTGCCACCTTTCTTTTCATGCAAACTCTGGCAGATACTTCCTTTATTCAATCTCGTGCAGCATATTACCCAAACTCTGAAGAAAATGGCACTGATGGTGAGAGATTTAAACAGATTAAAGACAACAAAATACAAAGATGTAATGAGATTTTGCTAACAAATGTTCTTATAACTTGATGCAGTTGGTGCATGCGGATTTGGTTCCTTTGGTGCCACTGTTAATGGTGGAGATGTATCAGCTGCATCTAATCTTTATAGAAATGGTGTTGGCTGTGGTGCCTGTTACCAGGTGAGTTCTCATCAAGCTATATATAATATTACCTATTAACACAACCTATAGGATGATTAGTTTAGTTACATGACCATGCATGTTTCTGAAGATAGAAACTATAATTAATTAATGCAAAAGCCACATACACTTTTAATACTTATACTTGCACTCAACTTTTTTTTCCTTTTTGTTATGTTTGACATTTCCTCCGGGTAATCCTTGCATTGCAACAGTTCATAACCTATAAATATGAGCAGGACCCATCAAAAGTTCAAGATATATATTAAAATAACAGTAAAGTATCTGGCAAATTCAAAACTAAAGTTATTAGTTTTCAATTATTTTAATACTATTTTATTAGGCATGCTACAAGAACTTCTTGAAAAAACTGTATACATTATACTATAGTTCATTGTTTGGAAGTAATATTTCTTGTTATATTTTACTTTGGGTCTGTCTCCAGGTGAGATGTAGCAATAGTGCTTATTGCTCAGGAAAAGGTGTGACGATAGTAATAACTGACCAAGGCTCAAGTGCTAACACTGACTTCATTCTTAGCCAACGAGCTTTTGGTGGAATGGCTATCAACAAGGACGCAGCTGCTTCTCTATTAGCTCTTGGCATAGTTGATGTTGAGTATAGACGGTGGGATAATTCTTCCACATATACGTAGAATGTAGTCAATAATTTAAAAAGACTGAACTAGGCCTCTCTTGTTATCTGCAGGGTTTCATGCAGCTACCCAGACAAAAACATTACAGTTAAGATACATGAGAGTAGCGACAACCCTCACTATTTGGCTTTTGTCTTATGGTTTCAACAAGGAAGTAGAGACATAACTGCTGTGCAACTTTGCGAGGTATACTTTATCCTTGATGTGGTAATAGTTAATCAGAAATTTTATCAAATCTATGAATATGTAATTTAGTCACGACCTTGGTGAAAAAAATTGAATATTTAGTTTAAGATCATTTTACTGATTTTCTATAATGAAGCTTATAATTTTTTTTATCCAGTAGTTAACTAGTAGACATCAGTATATTTGACAAGACACAGTGAATGGTTCAACTCTTCATTCAATTTAAAAGGGTGTAACATTAGGGTCCAGTTATGAAAAGTATTGTAGTGAGTGTAATACCTTTTTGCTGAGTGCAGACTGAGAACTTTGTGTGCAAGTTACTGGATCGGAGTCATGGGGCAGTATGGACCACTACCGCGCCACCGAGTGGACCTTTGGCTTTGAGGATGTTGTTTAGTGCTGAAGAAGAGGGAGACGAATCATGGGTGGTTCCAGTTAATAACATTCCACAAGATTGGAAGGCTGGAGAAACGTACGACCTAGGAATACAAGTGGACCAATAGAAGCAGAAAATGGTTATTAATCTGCTTTGTCTGTAACGAAATAAAAAATAAGTTAGTTATATTGTGTTCAATCGATTTACCCTATTTAATTGCCCTCCAATAATTTGTTTTCCTCCTAAGTAGCGAGAACCGAGGAAATTCTATGATCTTGTTGTAGCATGTCACCCTACTCCCTGGTTATTTCATAGTTTAAAACATCTCGATCATATTCACAAGCATGTTATTTAGTTTGTCTGCAGCTTCAATTGGTCAACAATTGAGCCACTGAACTTGTCATATCATTAATCAATCACAATATTGTGAACAGACGAATATCAACACTTTGAGACAGGACGTAATCAAGGTTGTCACTAAACATTAAAGTAAGATTCGGTCATTACATTACAACTCCGCATGCAAAATTAAGCCATGAAATATTAATAGGAATGGAAATAAATTTCATTGGTATGGTTTACGCTGAGAAAAAAGAAATTGGTACGGTTTACAAATAGTATGGCTAGCATAGAACTCTGGATGTTGGAAAGTCAAACAGCTTAAAGTAGGAGTAATGCTTTCATTTCTCTCGAACAAGTTTACAATTTATGGAGCAAATATAGTACTGACAAATGACTATACAACAGGAGAATAAATGAATTTTCCAAAATAATATTAATAAACTCAGAAAACAATTCCTCAAACTTTTCTTTTGCTAGCTCTTCGCCCAACAACACAGACGCTAGCACCCGCGTTTCTGCGGCGCAGGGAGACAAATTGAAAGGCTTAAAAAATAAAATCCTTTTTAACGATATTTCCAAGAGTACATCAAATAAACTATTATACAGCTACGAATATAATTAAGAAAATGTAAAAATTACAAGCATTTGAACCGAAAGATATAGATGTAGATATGAATCTTAAGGAAATAGTGAAGACAGAGTCTTGAATTCTCATTTGTATCCTTAAGACTAGATAAATGTAAGTACTTTATTAATGTCCTTTGTACGTGGGTGTGTTCCTTGTCTTGGAGTGATATATCACTCTCTCATTCCACGACCAGCCACTGGCTTTCCTTAAAATTCCATTCACCGTACGACCCGACACTTCAGAAACAAAGTCGATAAAAATCTTCTCATGCGTTCCATCTTTACAATCCATCTTACAAATATTTATTCTCTACCGTAGATTTATGGATTGATATTTATCAAAGTCACTTAATTATCCAAAACTCGGAGCATGTCAGTCTTCATCAATAAATGAATCATCTTTCACCAGATAATTTATAGACCCAAAAGCTTCCGTGGGACCAAACTGGACCATCGTAGAATCTCCATCCCGCAACACATCGTTTTTAGTGTCATCTGCTATTATGTGTGATGGGATCCTTTTCCTTGGTATCCATAACATGTCTCATTTCTTAAGTCGCACTTTGTTTCTCTCTCAGTAGTGTTTGAAATAGAGACTCTGCTCTTTATCTAGGTATGAAACTGTCTTCCTTAATTGAGTGCCCAACGGATAATTTCATCTGCGTTCCTAATTCACTCAACATCGAGTACATTATCCTTTTCCTATAGCCTGAATTATTCTTAACAAAATATTTAGATTCAAAATCTTCGAGATGAACCAAGCTGGACGCTGCTTCTTTCTGTAACCCCTTCTCTTTTATCATCAATCTTACACGTTCCACGTCATCCCATCTCCCTTGAGCAGCATACATATTTGAAAGCAGAATATAAGGGCCAATATCTTGTGGCTCCAACTCAATAAGTCTCTTAGCTACAATCTCTCCAAGCTCAGACTCTAAGTGGTTCGTACAACCAGAAAGTAGAGCTCCCCAAATTGCAGATCCAGCCTTCAAAGGCACCTTCCTTATAAGCTCTTCTGAATTTTTCACCAAACCAGCTCGAGCCAGAAGATCAACCATGCAACCATAGTGTTCAACCTTGGGCTCAATTTTGTAAACTCGCCGCATGAGATCAAAGTACCACCAACCTTCCATGACCATTCCGGCATGCGTACATGCAGATAACACACTGATAAAAGTGCCATCATTTGGTTGCATACCTTCCTTCTCCATCTCCAAGAACAGTTCAAGAGCTTTGTCCCCATTCCCATGCAATCCATACCCCATGATTATAGAGTTCCATGACACAACGCTTCTAACAGGCATCTCATAAAAAACATCCCTCGCCAAATCCATAGCCCCACATTTTGCATACATTGTCAGCAGACACGTTGAAAGCAAGACATCAGATTTAATATTGTTACTTCTGATAAAAGAATGAACCCATATGCCCATACTAAGCCTCCCTAAACTCGCACATGCCGTCAGCACACTCACTAAGGTAGCCTTATCCGGCATTGCCTCTCTTCCTTCCATCATTCTCTCAAACAGCCTCAAACACTCACCATAATTCTTCACACGTGCATGCAGCGCCAACATGGAATTCCACGAAACCACATTCCTAACACACGCAGGCATCCGATTGAAAAACTCAACAGCCAGAGAAACATTCCCAACTTTCGAACACCCATCAATCATGCAATTCCAAGAAACAACATCCCTCTCAGGCATTGTCTCAAACAACTCATTAGCAGTATCCAAATCCCCAATCCCGACGTACCCCGCAATCATGCAATTCCAACTTAAAACATCCCTCTCAGGCATTTCATCAAACAACTGCCAAGCAACACCGATTTCCCCATTCTTCACATACCCATCAACCATGGAGTTATAACTAACCAAATCCAACCTAGAACTTTCGTTAAACAGCATCCGGGCAAGTCTTATTCTGCCGAAAACAGAGTACATCCGAATGAGCGAGTTCCGGGCGAACAAATCATACCCGAAGCCGAATTTAATAATCCGGGCATGACCCTTTAGCCCTTCTGGGAGCGAGCCAATGTCGGTACAAAGTTTGATCAAGAGGGGGTAAGTATAGTGGTTGGGAAGGACGGAACGAGCGAGCATTCTGTGGTAGTAGAAGCTGAGAGCAGCTGGGAAATCGGACTTACGAGTGTAGGCACGGATGATGGTGTTGCAGTGAAACGCATCGGGATGGTGGAGATGGTCGAAAAAGGAAGTGGCGCGTGGGAGAGTGAGGGAATGGGAAGACAGTTTCTTGATGGCTGAGGTGGCGAAGAGAGGGTGTTGGGAGAGGCCAGAAACGACCAGTTGGACCAGAAGCTTCCTGAACTCCTCCACCTCCTTCCATGACTCCAGCGCCGCAAACAGAACTTGTTCCTGTTTCCCCCTAAGTGCCATTGCCTTTTGCCTCTGTTGCCCCTTAACTTACATGTTGTTCCACTCAGTCTTCTACTACAAACAAACACTAAATATATGTAACTTCCGAGCCCTCTCCAATTTTCACACCTTTTCATTTCACCTAAGTCTATTTATATAATAGCAGAATGAAATATCTTCTCAATCTATCTCCATGCCCTAAAATTTTAATTTATTTTTTTAATCTCATTATAATGTTTTATCTAATGCAAAAATCTTATGACATTTAATTTTAATATTTTTTTTAAAACTTAATTGCTTTTAAGTTAAATAATTGTTTATCATCTTAAAATGCACAATTTTAAATTTTATACTGTATCAATAGACTTTAATAAAAAGATCTTATAAAATTCATAGGTTAAGTTTATAACTTTGCGAGTATGATGTCAGCAACAAAAATGTCCGTGATGTACCGACTGAGCAGTCCTTTAGGATTTTGAGATGGAAGGCCATGGGGGAAGATCTGATAGGCCTTAAATTTTAAAGAATATATATTAGCAATTTTTTTTAAAAAAATTATATATAAATAAATATTTAGATAATAAATATTTAGAAAGAGTTATATTTTAAAGAAATAAAATTAGCAAAACTTTTAAACAAGAAAAATTAGGTGAAAATAATAAAAATTTATGAGTAGAGAAATGTATGTGATATAATTGAATTTATTGAGTAGTGGAAAATATATTAATTTTGAAAAATAAGTGTATGTAATATATTAGTTTAGAGAAATAAAGATGTGAATAAATAAATATTTTAAAGTACACATATTTTAATGAAATATAAATTTCAGAAATATGTAAATAAGTAAAATATATGAGTAAGTAAAAAAGTAAAAGATATTAATAAGTAACAAAAAAATATTGAAAAGTGCTTGTTATAATTGAAATTTTTGAGATGTGTATAATGAATATTTTGAATGAAATATTGATGAATTGGAAAAATTATTTTAGAAATATTGATAGAAAGGAAATTAAAAATGATAACAGTGAGATTTATGAATGTAAGGAAAGTCGAAATTTTTATAATAAATAAATTGAAAATTTGTTACCATATCATATAGTTTATATATATATATATATATATATATATATATATTAATAATTTTGTGTAATAAAATTAAAAGAGGTAAAGTAAAAATATATAATAGTAGGATGAATAAGAAAACATTCAAATGATTAGTTAAGGAGGATTTAAAATTTGACATAAATACTTGTAGAGAAAATACATGTGGTTGAATGAAAAATAAAATTAAAGGTACTTTCTTCTAAGTCCCAAACCATTCATCAAGGTTGTTTTATGTAAATCCTTAGTTTGAATGAAGAGTTCAATATTATCCTATGATTATTCTCGCTACACACCTAGATATAGTGGTTGCGTTCCTATGATTGTTCACACTCGGATGCAGTGGTTGCAATTTTTTAACAATTGATCGTATTTGCAACATCAGTATCAAATCTGATTTCTATTAAATCGTTCATAATTTTTCTGTAACTGAATGACAATAGTTAATTTAAGTAAATTCTTTACTGTCTCTTATTTTAATACTTTAGTTATGTTATGATTCAGTTGACGAAAAGACCAACTAAAACTTTGGTGATAATGTTATTTTCTGAAGTACTGTAGTAAATCTAGATGGATTGGAAACTGAAAGAATTTCTTCTAAATTTGAATACATTTCTAACTAGCTTTCATAGTTATGATAAAGAACAGTAGAAGTAAAAGCGTCAATGTCGACTTCTGTCTTTTAGTCAAACCAAACAATAATGAATAACCAACTAACCAATGATATGTGTAATATTAGTTCCTTCATTGCTACCTCTCCACTTGTTTTCAGTAATTTCTCTCACATAAAGTTGTTTAAATCTTTAGGACTAATGAAGCTTTACAGAACTGAGGCAAACACATTCCAAATAAATAGCATGAAGCAGAATGATACAAAACTTCAGGACAAGGCACATTTAGCAAGAACATCCACCCGACTGAGATTGGGAATCGTTGTTACCAGAAGACCTCAGGTTCACGTCTACCATATCTGCCTGTTTTGTGGTAGATAGTGTCTCCATTCCGGGTAATGCAGCAGCAATTTTTCGAAAGAGGGCCTAAAAATGTTGGTTTGGTAAAGCAGTACAATAAAATCTCTGGACCAAGCATATAAAGCAATACTTATATCATAAAGCCGGCAAGTATATCTAAATTCCAACATACAAGAAGCAAACTTTAGGAAAATTTTATGTTGATTTGCAGAAAAAACCATTGTCTGGATGGGATTTTATCTACTGTCTCCCATTTGAACCATTTAAAAAATGCACCGAAAGCAACATAACAGGCTTTATACAAGAAAATCTTATTGACTTCCAAGATAAATTATTAAAAAATATAATAAAATACATGCTTCTCACTACCAAGTGGTGAGCATAACTTTTTTACTAGATAATTTGAAGCTGATACTTATTAAATATTTATGGCGAAGAAGGGAGATGTGTTTACCTTTATATTAAAGCCAGCTTTTGCACTAGCTTCAATAAACATAACGTTCAGCTCTCGGGACTTTGCTTCCCCCTCCTCTGTAGACACTTGCCTGTAGTGTCATGTTATAGAATATTAGTCGTGATGAAAAGACAATGCAAAAAATACATTATTCTGGCAACCATTTTTTCCTGTATTGGGATGCAAGGTGAATTGTCAAGCATTTCATTGGCAACTATTTGCATGAAAGGGATTTGTCAATATTTGTAATAAATTATTAGTCACTGTGCTATAGCAATGCCATGGCAGAAATAAGGTACTGAATGGAAATGTAAAACAGTTCATAAGACATTCAAACCTGCGTGCAGAGCGTTAAAGAAGCATCTCAGGGGTTAAACCATTCACGCTACAAAAGCCTAAAATAATAAATGAAGTTCTCACTTTTTTAGCCTATTAAAGGATACGGTTCTGCTAATTCTTTTAACGGGTAACATGGTCCCTCTGTCATCTTTCTAAAAGCTACGCAGCATTCTTATATGTGTTTGAATTAGGTTATTTTAGGGAGAAAGTAATCAATTTTTCTTTTGCAGCTTCATGACAGAAGTTCTAAGCAAAATGAGATTATTTCACCAGAAATATATTTCCCAATTGCATGGTCTGTTCGGAATTCACTAAGTCTGGAAACAATATTCAGTCATTAGCAAGAAAAAGACATGCTTTTAACAGATTTTTTATGCAAATATAGCAAACAGTGGAAGGACATAGCCAAAATAGGATAACATCTTTCACTGTCCCTCCTCCCAATTTCCCCAGATATCTCTCTCACAGATGTTCACATATCTGATAATAAACATATTGAAGAAAAGAAGAGACCGAATAAAGCCCTAAAAATGCCATGTTGAAGACAATGGAGGCATTCGTCAGCAAACTAGATTCTTAGTTTTCTCCAGGTCTTTCATACATTGCAAAAGAAGTTTGTGATGTATATGCCTAATCTAAAGTTTGTGTTGTTATTCATTTCATCTTAATGGACTTACTTGTCGTGAGCATTCATTCATTCTCAAGGAACTATTCAAGGCTGGGAACAGTGGCACCGTAACTGTTCCAGGTATGTAATTAAAATCTTAGACAATTCATAACTCATTTCACCGTGAAACACTAATTCTCTTTTATATGATTGACCAATTTTTACTAACTTCCATCTATTGCTCACAGTATTGTTCTCCGAGTCTCATCCCACAGTCTAGCCAGTGATTGTAAAGAATGAAATGATTGTTTGTGCAGGTGTACTTTCCTTGATCAAACAATATCTTTTTTACTAAATTATCCCAAAGTTTCCCCTAGTGTTGAATTAGTAATTAGCCAAAAATGAACATGAAATACGTCATTAGATAATAGCGAAGAAAAGAGCCATGTCATGAAACAGGCCCGTATAAAGTATCTGACGAAGTCAGTCTACCATTGATTAGCAATTACCTTTTGTCCACAAGATCAGTTTTGTTCCCAACAAGAACAACAATAACGTCACTGCCTCTTTCACTGTGCACCTCTTCTATCCACTTTGTTGTGTTTAGGAAAGTCTGACGGCCTGTATGACATGAATATTAAATAATTAAAAAGCATCCCATCGATACGTTTAGGAGCAATGAACAAAAGCTATGCACAAATTATTTGAATCGTTCTAAGAATAACAAGTAGCAGCTGCAAGAGAAAGCTACTATTGAGAAGCTCTGGCTCCTGATAATGTATACCTAGTTGCCACAGGAACCTTCAGACCCACTTTATGTGAAAAATAAATATTTCACTCACATTCCAGAGAAAGAAAAAGGAATAACTTAAATAAGGTGAAACTTTTTCGTTCTTTTTTAATATGCCAAGTACATGTTCCTCCAAGATATAACACTTCTACCCTAGTAAGAAATGAATAATGAATCACAAACTAAGAGCTCTTCAAAATCTACGTTTTAATTAACCGGCATACAAAAAAAAGAAGAAAAGAAAACAAGTATAATTAACTATTGATAATTGTTGTTGTGAAAATGTGCAAGAAACTATAAATTGTGAAGGAAATAGGTGAAAGAAAGCACATCTATGTGGCTTACTTGCAACATCGTAAACAATAACAGCTACAGATGAATCCCTAATGTAGCTTGGAATAAGACTTCTAAATCTTTCCTGCCCAGCTGTATCCCTGTGACAACACATGAAAAAGAAAGCTGAGGTCTGGAGAGGAAAAAAACTTGAAAGAATTCAATCAAAGTACAATATGTCATGTCTCTGTATGGAAGCTAAAAAATTGCCAACCAAATTGAATTCAATCCGGTTAGCCACTGTACATCAATATTTGAAATAAAGCCAAATATACAAAAGAGGAAGAAATCAAATGCTGCTGATTATAGCAAAAAAGAAACAAGATAAACATCAAAATTATGATGTCTGCGCAATTCAGTAATTTGCATATTTTAGGATTGGATGAAAGTTGATAAAAAAAGGGAATGGAGGGAGACATTGTTTGCCCCGTATTTGCATTGGCATTCCTCTTCTGCCCTTCCGTTTTAAATCTAGACGAAACAGCATTTTCTTCCCTTTCCATCATTTTTTTTTTTTTTTGCAAATATTCCTTACACTTCCGAGTATAGTTTTCAAAAGTGATGAAGTAACATCTTACCATAACTGCAGTCTAACAGTTCGATCTTCAAGATACATAGTTTTTGACAGAAAGTCGATACCAATTGTAGCCTGTTTTACAAAAGGAAAAATAAGATTTGAGAACTATAAAATTGTAAACGACTCTACTTGGAAAAATGGAAATGGACGTAATGCAAGAATATGCATAAGACATAATGCAACAAAAATGTAAAGAACTCAGTGAAAGTCTACAATTATATCTGCTCACAATGTGTACAGATACGCATTATACACATTAAGAGGAAAACAAAGGATATAGTAAACTGTGGACTCTAGTTTCACTTGCAGGTTGAAAAGGAAGTAGCATTACTGGTGCTACAGAGGTTGAGTAAATAGATGCAATGACCCAGTCAAGGATAAATTACTTTTAGTACCTAGTTTTTTTCTATTTACAGGTAATTTACTACTAAACTAAAGTATTTGACCTCCATATAGCTCAAGTTTTTGAGACATGTGCTTCACTGGAAACTGTTTTCTGCTACTCTCCTCCCTACGCTAATTCCTCCCATGGAGTTGCATCATTCAACAAAAACACATCAGAATCACAATTACATTAGGCACCAATTATTTGGAATGAAAATTATCACAAATGCCTACATGCTAATCAGTATCGGAAAGAGGGGGAAATGGTAAAACTCAAAACGTCAAAGGAGAATGATCAAAAAAATTCCACATCCCAAAACACATTGGCGTCGTTGAGCTAAGATTTTCTTAAAAACAAACGGCGAAGCTAAATTCGGTAGATATCACCAATCATCGTCCCACAGTTATGATCACATCCCACAGTAAAATCGTGATCTCTTGATTTTATAAAAAATGGAGAGAGATTGGGCTAAAAATAGTGAAAGAACGATTGGATCTGAAAGAAGAAAACCTGGTAAGTGTTGTCGAATTTGTCGTACATGAAGCGAGTGATAATGCTGGTTTTGCCAACGGACTGATCGCCCAAGAACACTAGCTTGTACTTCGCGAGAGCCGACACTGGCGCCATTCTCACAATCAACCACAATGCAATGCACACCTCAGATTTGTGGAACACTTCACTCTGTTAATCAATCCAATTCAATTCTTTCAATAATTCGATTTACTTTTCTCTCTTCAGCAATCTCGCAAAGAAAGAAAAGGACTCTGAGAAAAAGAATACTATGGAAATTAAGTTTTGATTATGATGGATCTGTGCTGGCTGGTATTATTTACTCTTCTTTTTTTATTATTATTATTATTTCGGAAACAGATCGCTATTATGTTTTTAAAGATTATTTCTTAGCTGGTCCAGCAATAATCTTGCATAAACTTTAATTTTATATATTCAATTTATTGAGAGTATGAGTTAAGGTGTTTATGATTGTGTTTAGATAATTTTTTGAGAAAAGAAATATTAAATTAGATTTATTTTCATTTACCAAAAACAAATAATATAATTTATTAACTGGTACTTTAAAAAATTGATGAAGCAAAGTTGTTTTTATCAATTGGTGCTGGGCGCCTGAACCGGTAGAATGCATGTCGGCAAGGCTATGATTTAAACGATTAATACAAATCAATTACAAATGACAGCCTAGGATCAATTACTTTTTAAAATTAAAAATTGTCGGCCATTAAGCTAAACAAATGTATTTAATCCGATTCATTTACTCTGTTGATTAAACAAGTTTGATTTCCGGGTTAAAAAGTCAACTTAGAAACAAGATTTTGTTTTATAAAATATCATTAACCAATTTATTATTTTATTTTTTATACCATACTTAAAAATTATATGATTTAGTTCTTATAAATATTATTTTAACGACTTGTTGGAATGGAGTTTCCAACTCAGAATCAAATTCAATTTCGCCTTCTCTATCAACCCGATCACCCCAAAACTTAGATAAGGTTTAGTATCCTCCTTCTTATCAGTAGCAGTCTCCTCTAAAATCTGTGTTTCTTGCACAATTTCCACTTCGCAATCATTCATCACAGGACTCTGCACATTCAACCTCTGCTGCTGTATATCTTGTGAATCCTGATCCAGAGCAACAGTAGCAGGGTTCACCACTTCAATCTCTGAAATATTTTCATATCAGCACTCATCAAATTAACCTCCAACAAACTGCTCTCAGTATAGGCATGTGCATTATTCTCAAGAGTATTAAAATTTACAGATAAAAAACCTACCAAGCAAAAAATTACCTTTCTAATAAATTAAAATTCATTATATATGTATTATTATTATTATTATTATTATTATTATTATTATTATTATTATTATTATTATTATTATTATTATTATTATTATATTTCTTTTTGTTAATACCAGTTATTTTGTAATATTTTTAACTAGTTCATTCAGCAAAACCTGGTATTACAGTGATAATATAAAAAAAGTGGACGAATTAATATCCTAAATAAAAAAAGATATATATTCTTCGAATTACAAGACAGGTTAAAACTACGAGTAAAACCTTTATTTAATCCTTCACAAATGCACAAATTATCACTTTATTATTTTCGTAGTTAATTCATCAATTTACTTGAACTTTAAAAATTAATTTAAAAAAACTATTGAAACATTACTATCCTTCTCCAATACATAAAGATCTTCATTTTTACGTTTTTCGTAATGGAAATTTTATACTTACTTCAATTTCTTGGAACTATCCAATTCCAACAATGCATGAAGAAAACAAAATGAATTAAGAAAATGCAACAATGTAGAATTTTCATCCATTTTGTTAAATATTACTAGAAAAAGAATTGGTGTATTGCGCTTTTCTTACTCAATATTAGACTATTGAATTTTGTATTGCAATTCACGCTATATATAATGAGATAACATTTTACTGTACACCTCTTCATTGCATAAGAAATGTGACTAATTAATCAGAATAAATAAACTTTTTTTTTTCTTTTGAACTTAACATTGTTTTTTCTTTTTTCTTTTCAAATCTATACAGATGATTGTTCTTAAATTAATTACTTTAGAAATTACGTTAAGATTTTTTTTCATTATTAAATTAATTTATTCAAATTCGTTAAATATTCAATTTCTTTTTTAACAGTTGGATTTTTGAAAAAAAAAATATTTAAATGCTATTTTCAAGGTGTAAACATTAACTACTTTTTTCACATTTATACCCTTACTCTTTACCTAATCTTTAATTAGTTTCCTACATGCATTTATAATTATATAGAAATGAATAAAAATAAAATATAAAACCTTATAAATATTCTATTAAAATCAATAAGATTTAATATTTTGTATCTTAAAAACTTAAATGGCACTTAAGAAAACAAAGAAGATAACATATTTATATGTTAAATTTAAATATATTAATAAAAAAGAAAAAATAAAGAATAATGTATATTTTTTTTTTGAGAGAGAATTGTGTTCCTTCTTTTAGTAGAAATAATAACATTATCACGGTAATAAGTTAAAAATAGAATATCAAAATGTATCTTAATTATTGTTATGTATACATTATACATAAAATGGAAGAAGTTAAACTATTAAAAAAGTTAAATTTTGGTTAAATGTTAAAAAAGAAAAGTAAAAAATTTATTCATTCCCTCACGACCTTTCATTCAGTAATGTGTGCCTGAAAGAAAGCGAGAGAATAAAAAAAAGTGAAATAATTATTTATTATTAATAATTATTTTATTTTATTTATTGTTTTAATATGTTTGTTAATTATTTATTATTATTACATACGTAAATATTAAAATATTTACATGGCGAAAAATTTTCTCAAAAGTTGCGCTTCTAAAAGAAATTTTTCTACTAAAAACTAAAATTAAAAAAAAAAAAAAAAAAATAAAAAAAAAAAAAAAAAAAAGGGCATAAATAGATCTCTGTCTTCTTCCTTTTAACTCTTAGGATACAATGTTTGACACTCTCTTTGTCATTTGAGACACGAATATAATGTGTCTCGTTTTATAAAGAGGAACACATGCATGATACAAGACCCAATTTACGTGTGGATCAATTTAGAAGGAGCGTAGGGGTAGCCAAATGGATAATGCAAAGCGCAATCCCACATAACTGGAAGAGATTATAATTCTCCTGAGTCAAAGGAGAAACTTCACCTCTCTCTGTAAAACCTTGCTGGCATGTTGATGCTGCTTCCATAACTGAACTCATCCACGTCCTAGTAACATCATAGTTCCCAGACAAGAAAACCCCTACGGAGTTCACTATTGTCCATGCTGCATCAGAGTACAGTTCCAAGCAATCCGTTAAGGCCCCCAAAGCAAAGCTATCAAGGCTTGTGCTATCCAACAGCTTCTCTATTGTTGCCAACGTGCTAGTCACATTCTCTAGTGCCAGCTCCATCGCAACCAACGCTAATCCTTCAAGATTTGCAGAGTGACTCACTGGAACTACCGGAAGAGAAGTTGAACATAGGCCGTAGCTCAAGATGATAGATTGGTTGCTGCATATTTCGCAGGTTTGGTCGATTATGTCTCTCGAGGTGGAACTTGTTTCCAGGGAGAGTGTGATGGCAAATAAGAAAAAAAGGGTGAAAGAGAAGAGCAGGGAAGAAGGCTTAAACATCATTGGTTTGGTATGTGAAACTGGTGCGTCACTGTGATTGTTGTTGGTGCATGCAAAGCTATATATATATATACACACACACACGGTTCACGTACGTGAAGGGATAGCATGAGGTAGTGGGAAAGTAGTGCCAAAACGGAAGTTTCCTTTAACGGCTATTTATTTGTTGGTTGATTACAAGAGAGTACTGTTTTAGCCTCTACGTTGGTTAATTATGTAGGAGGAGTGTTTTCTGGGTACGTAGCACTTTCAGCAGCAGTGAAGTGAAGTAAGTAGGGTTCGTTGGTAATTTCGTGGGAACCATTTTAACTGCGGAAGCTTCGTGAGTTCACATTGACGACAGATTCAGTACGGACGAAAGGAGGGGCAACACCCTACCTTTTTTTCTTTTTATTAAATTCTATTTCGGAATTTTCAAATAGTTCTACAAATTACATTTTTATTTAAGGATGAAAGATCATTTTATATTGGAAAATGTATTATTGTCACATTCATTTCCGAAAGTAAAAAAATTAAAAAGAATTTCAAAAAGTGCAGTAATTAAGTGTCGTTTAAGTCCTTAATTAAGCTTTTCATATGAATAATTTTTTCTTTTAATTGAGTCGCATGGATTTTTAAAACTATAAATTACTTACTATCGGACATAAACTAATTTCAAAGACCTGTCTTTTTGGTTTAGAAATCAAATGAGAACAATTTAATTTATGAACCTAATTTTTTAAAGAATTAACATGATTCAAAGACCTGTTTACTTTAGAAATCAAATTAAAAATAATTTAACTTGTTAACCTATTTAATAAGTTAGAGCTTATTTATATTATTAAGTAGTGGCGAGAAACATGAAATTGCTGTCACTATTTGTAAATTTCTAAAGAAGAAATTAAAAATCCCAAAGCATGCAATAAAATATTCATTTATGACATATTTATATAAAGGTGAGTAAAGTCAAGAAACCTGAAAATGGCACCAAAACTGATAATGAATATTATAGAAGAATAAAACTCCTTTTTCGCAAATGAAATTTCAAGGAAATATTGACTGAGATTGGAGCGAGTTTAGGACAATGGAGTCTTTGATTGATTGAGTGAGAAAGTACTTGAGACTGAGCGAGATGTAAGAAAGAGTTACCGAGGATGGATTAGTGAGTAAGAACCAGGTTTAGACGAAAAATAGAACGGAAAACAAGTAAAGAACCAACTCATTATACCAATTCTCTATTAAATTAAAAAGATCATTTCTTTAACACACTTAACATCTCGAATTAAAATGTTATTTACCAACTCGCCACATACCTACCACATATTTTAAATCAATAGTAATAACATTGTAAATGTGAGAAGAAAATGTTAGAAAAAACGAAAACAAAATGGTAATATTAGTTTCATCAATGATCTTGACGAATCATTTGGATAAAGGCGAGAGATATTGCATTGAGTTGGAAGTAGAGTTGGTTTGCATTTATTAAAGGAGACGTTTTACCTTTCTCCTTGAATTGAAATTCACAGGTGAGAGAGCTATCCATGGAAGTACTCAACCTTGTAGCAGCAGTGTCAAAATCCCTGGACTTGAAAGCATCCACAGCATCATCTAAATCCGAAAGGGCGTGCAAGTAAAGATCAAAGCAATCATGTAAGCATGCGTTTGCGTATTCATCAAAACTTGTGTCGTTCAACAACTTTGAAATGGTGGAAACCATGTTCGTTCCGTTGGACTTTATAAGTTGAATCGACATGACCACAAGACCTTCGAGGTTGGTGGGTGGTGGTTGCACCTTCGAGGAGGCATCTTCAAGGGCTGCAACACAGAAATCGTAACCTAATTTTTGTCATTCTTCGAGGCCGCTTTGCAAGATTCTGATATAAGATTGGAACTGTTTGAGCTTTGGAAGAGAAAGACAAAGATCAAGACACAGATCAAGAAAACAAGTAAGTGCCAAGAAAATTTCATATTTGATTGCTTTCTTATTTTCTTACGATCGATTATGTTTGTGAGGACTGGGATTTAGTTTACAGTATAAACAGAAATAAATGACATTGCTGAGACATTCAAAATGTTAATAAATAAAAATTCTAAATTAATCAAAATATTGTTTAAATAAAAATATGAAATAAATAATATTTTAAGATTATTCAAAATCTTGAACAAAATAAAAATTTAAAATTATTCAAAATGTTATTTAAATAAAAATTTAAAATAAATTAAATTATAAATTATTCGAAATTCTAATAAATAAAAATTCTAAATTATTCAAAATCTTTCTTAAATACAAATCTCAAATGAATAATATTTTTAAACTATTCAAAATCTTAAATTTTAAATTATTTAAAATTTTATTTAAATAAATAATATTTCTAAATTATTCGAAAACCTAAATATTCGAAACCTTGCTTAAATAAAAATATGAAATAAGTAACATTCCTAAATAAATAAAAATTCTAAAAAATCTAAATAAATGCAATTCCTAAAATATTGAAAACCTTGTTTAAATAGAAATTTGAAATACATAATATTCCTTATAAATACAAAATCCAAAATAAATAAAAAGTCTAAAAAGTCTAAACAAATACAATTCTTAAAATATTCAAAATTTTAAATAAGTGAAAATTATAAATAAATACAAATTATTCTTGTTCAGTGATTATATTCAACAAGTAAATAAATAAAAAATTGTTAAAACTTACTTGTTGAGGATCTCAATAATGAATCAAGCACCAAGCCAGTAATGTTGTCAATCATACAATCATGATATAAATTATATGCCAAAAAAGAAGGACGAAAATGAATACCAAAATATAACAAATACACATGTGTATAATTGCTTGAAGATAAAAATCTACATATAAGAAACACCCATACATCGAACATCAATCACTCTGAAAAAAGAGATAAAAATCACAAACCAACTTCAGACCATATTTATCTAAACTTTAAATGAAGTAAACAATTTTAATCTCAAAGTTCACGTTCACATTCTTCCAAACAACCTACACACAGATACATTGTTTATACAAAACGAAAATAAAAATATAAACTCCAAACAATACAACCAAAATATTGTGACATAATCAATTATATATTAAAGACTTGATACATAAAAATTATAATAATTATGTATTATTGAAGACTTGGTACGTGGTTGAGCTTCACTTATATCAAATTAGTCAAATGATTTATGTGTTTAAATGTATTCCGAAGAAAATTAGTTATGCAGCATTAAAAAATTACTATGATCTATAATATAATATGTAACCTATAGGGGATAATCCCATAACCAGAATCAGATGATAATTTAAGTGATGAAGTTTTCTTATTTCACTCTTCACCTCTTATTCAAGTTTGGAGTGAACCAGATGAGTTGTCCATTATCTTATGCTAAATTAGTCACTAAATAATTTGAATGACACATAATTTGGGTGTCCTAGATATTTATATTTAATATACACTTATTAACATATAAAATATGATTAAGGAATGAAAACCTAATTGATTCTATAAGATATTCTTATAAATTATAAACGAAAAAGATTTGTCTCTCTTACTGTAGTGAATATAGAAGTTTGCCAATGAGTTTTCCATAGGAATCGGGATTAGGTAGTTTATATGCAACTTCAAAAAACTTTTATTAATAGACATAAGAGGTGTAGAAGAAAGTTTACTTGCAAGCATTCTAGTCTCTATCAAAATGTCAAGGACATATTTCTTTTGACATAAATATATTCCCTTTCTTGATCTAGCCACCTCTAGACCTAGAAAATATTTAAGTTTTCCCAAGTCTTTGATTTTGAAGGAGTCATTTAAAAGGCCTTTAATTTTTTCTATCTCAGATAAAGAATTCCTTGTAAGTATTATGTCATCTCCATAAACAAGTAAAACTATGAAAGTAGTTGAAGTTTTTCTAGTAAGGAGAGAGTAATCATATTTTGATTGAGAAAAACCAGTAGAAATAAGAAAAGAAGAAAGTTTGGCAAACCACTGTCTGTTTGCTTGCTTCAGCCCATATAGAGACTTGGTTAGTCTACAAACTTGATTGTGTCTATCTGTAGTGAATCCTGGAGGTAGTGTCATATACACTTTTTCATTTATGTCTCCATATAAGAAGGCATTATCAACATCCAATTGATGTAAATGCCAATTTTGAACAGCTACAATAGCTAAGAGAATTCTAATAGTTGTTAATTTTGCAACTGGAGAAAAGGTATCAAGATAGTCAATTCCTTCCAATTGAGTGTAGCCCTTTGCTACAAGTCTAGCTTTGTGTCTTTCAATAGCATTGTGCTTTATTTTGTAAACCCATTTACATCTGATGGGTGTCTTCCCAGTTGGCAAACAAATCTGTGAGATACTAGGCTTGATTGTCTTGAAGAGCTTTAATCTCTTTCTTCATAGCAGTGATTCATTCTGGCTTTTGAGAAGCTTGGTCATAACTTTGAGGTTGAATATTAGAAGATATAGCCAATGTATAATCTATGTGTTTTTCAAAAAGAGAATCATATGATAAAACAGAAGTTATAGGATAGAGAGTCTTAAAAGGGCACTTGGAAACAGAATTGTTGACCTGGTGATGATCAAGAAAGTAGGAATTTTTTTAACTCTTGTCGATCGTCTAAAATTGTGATCAGATTTGTCATTTTCTTTATCCTCCTGTTCTTCTGTATAATTTGTACTATTTCTACTATCATCAAGATTTTGATTTCAGCATTATTGTCAGTTTCATTGCAACAATAAGTAATATCATCTTTGTTTATAGTATGATGTAAAGGTTCAATCAAAAAATCAAAGCTATTTTGATCTAATTTTTTGTCAAAATTAGATATTTCAGTAAAAGCCTTATAAGGAAAAACCTTTTCATAAAAAATAACATTTCTGCTGATGAAAATCTCCCTATTATTAGTATCTAACAGCATATAACCTTTTATTCCAGATTTATACCTAATGAAAACACATTTCCTAGCTTTAGGTTCAAGCTTAGTTCAGTTATTCTCTAAACTAGAAGCAAAACTTAAAGATCCAAAAGTTTTCAAATCTAGATAAGTTGGAGACAGTTTATGCAATAATTCATATGGAGGTTTATTATTCAAAATAATAGAAGGTAACCTATTTATCAAATAAACAGCATGAGGAGTGCAGCATAAGACTAATAAACTTTAGGCAAACCTGACTAAAAGAGAAGACTGCAAGTTATGTTAAGAGTTATGTTAAGAATGTATTGATGTTTCCTCTCAACTACAAAAGTCTGTTGAGGGGTTTCAACACAAGATTTTTGATGTAAAATGCCAAATTTATCATACAATTCATTAAAAAGAAATTCTTTGCCATTGTTAGACCTAATAGTCTTGATATTATGATCAAACTAATTTTTAACATACATGACAAAGTTGTATAATAGAGTCCTAGTTTCGCTTTTATTCTTCATAAAAGATATCCAAGTATGTCTAGTATAATCATCAACCACAATTAAAAAATGCCTATGAACATAAGTATACTAATAGGTCTCATATATCCACATGAATCAAATCAAAAAGATTTAAAGACTTTGTATTGCTTTGTGAAAAAGGTAGTTTATGTTGTTTGGCAAGGTGACAAATATCACAAACATCAATTTTTAGATCAGAATATACGTAACGAAAAGTTTTACAAATATGTTCAATAGTTCTTTCATTAGGATGTCCTAGTCTACAGTACCAAATATCAACATCAGATTCTTTGTAATTAAGAACAACATTAACAGAAAAATTATTTCTCTTGAAATCTGGATGAAAATCTTGCAGATAGTATAATCCTTGATGTAGATCAGCTTGTCCAATCATCTTGAATGAGATGTTATCTTGAATCTGACAATGCTAAAGAGAAAATATTAGTTTACAATTTAAGTCATTAATAAGTCTTTGAACAAAAATGATGTTAAAAGAAAATTCTGGTATGTATAAAATATTGAATGTGATAAAATTTTTGGAAAACTGAACAGTTTCATAATAATAAGCAGTAACAGAAGAACCATTAGGTAATTTTAATTTTATATTGATAGGTTTAATTTTGGGTGAAAACTGATAAAATGATTTTTAATATGTGTAACATGGTCAGTGGCACCAGTGTCAAGAATCCAAGAAATCTTACTCTTTGTTTTCGTTTCTGAAGCAAGGGATTCACCAGTATACCTTTGGATCTGGTTAATGATATGATCTGATGATTTTGATGTCTCAAGAAGCTCCAAAAGTCTTTGTATTTGGTCTGCAGTAAAAGGATTCTTGTCCTGTCTGTCTCTCTTCTTGACTTTGAGCAGTTTGTAAAGAGTCATTCTTTATATTCAGATTACAAATCTTTTCTTGATTAGTATTAAACTGTTCCATCTTCTATTTGTACTATGTTGGATATCCATGTTTAGAGTAGCATTCATCCACAGTATGATTTGTTTTATGACAGTAAGAACACTGGTTATTGTGGTTGCTTGATCTTCCTCTATCTCTACCTTAGGCACGCCAATTAGTTCCTCTACCCTGTGGTTTCCATGAAATTTGATCATGTGATTTCCAATTATGTTGTTCTTGTTGTTTCCAGTTGACTTATTTGTCAACTGAGTTGTATAGAACCTTTGTTTCAAAAAAAGGACCAGTGAGTTGCATTTCTTGTTGAATCATTAAAGAAAAAACTCTATTTATGTTAGGTAGAGGTTCCATGAGAAGTATTTTGTGAATCTTTCTCTAAAGTCTTCCCAAAGACTTCTAACAGAATCAATATAAACAACACTCTCAGAAATTTGAGGTGTTAGAGTTCTTGTAATCCATGAGAGAACCATGACATTACATCTTTCCCAAACTTCAAAGGTTGAATCATTATCACTCAGTTTGGAGATGTTTTTATCAATGAATTTCAACTTATTCTTGGATAATAGGGCCCTCTTCATATTTCTGTTCCATGTATGATAATTGATTTCATTGAGGAGTGGAGAAACAAGAATAAGTCCTGGATTCTCTAGCCAGCCTTAGCATGCTTTGATACCATCTTGAAGACTATTACCCATAGAGTTAGGGTTTCAAAAGAGAGAAAAAAAGGGGGCGAGGGGAATATTGAAAAAAGAGAAAAAAATGGTTGATAGCTTCTCTTTAAAGAAGTGTGAGAAACCCTAAAAACATAATCTTTACAAATAGCAAAGCCTATTTATAAGTTTTATGAGAAACTCTTAATAAATAACAAAAACTGGTGTAAAACAGTTTTCTCAACAATGTATCAAAGCATAATTGTAAAGGAAAATGATAATATTAATTGTAAAGAAAAATGATAATATTTGATTCATAACTTCATTTTTAATCTGTTTTTTTTTCTAATACAGTAGTAGAACATGAACGGGGCTACCAATTGTATGTGTTTTTTTTATTTGTTTAACTTTTATTGTTGATAAAAAAATATGAAACTAAAATAATTCACTTAAGAAATAATTTCTTACAATCTTTGTAACTGCAGAAATATTTTCGATAAATAAACTTTCAAAGCTCTCAATTGCTGCAAAGGAACTAAATTACTGGAAAAATGAATTAAATCAATTTGAAATCAATTTAAAAAAAACTGAGTTTCTCAATAGTTGTTATTGAATACAAAATAGGATCAATTAAATTATTGTGTAAGCGTATTATTCTTGTGTGCATAAAATTATTTTTATTATAATTTATAAGTTTAGATATTGAAGTTCTTTTAGTCATATTAGTTAGTTCTTTCTTTTATGAAAAAAGAAAAAAAGAAAAGAAAACTGGTATGTTAACCCATGAGATGCACACAAGAATAATATTTTCTTAAAAGTTTTAAGAGTTTTTTTTATATTACAAATTTAGTACACTAATATTTACTATACCTACTCTAGAATGGCATTTCATTTTTTTATTTCAAACAAGTATTAATTAGTATTATACCATAATACTAACAAAAGTAACAATTTTTAATTTTGGGGCTCAAAATGCAAAATAAAATAATATACAAACATCAAACCCAAAACTTACTTATATTTTTAGGAACTAACTAATTAAAAACATATATAAGCCTTACCTTTAATATCAAGGTTGATTAATAGATAAATTATTCCATGTTTAAAGCATCTCTTCGGAAAATTTATATTTAATTAATACTCAATCACAAAAATTAGGAGGTTTCATATAAGACCATTCATATTTATACCCCATTAATATGTAATCAAAATATTTAATTAAAAAATTTCATATTTTTATACATAATTAATATGAAATCAGGAAATTATAGAAATTGTATCAGCTGATTTGCATTATTAGTATAAATTAAAACAAATAATGGTAATTAAATTTCTATATCAGTGTAACTAAAACATAAGTAGTTTAAACGTTAATTTGGAAAAATAATTAAAATTTTTTATAAGCCTTCAAATCAAAGTAAAAATTTACTTGTAACAAAAAAAAAAAAATAAAAAAAAATCAAACGACTATTTATTGCGAGTGCAGGGAAGAGAAATCAGATTATTAGTATTGCACCAACCATGGTCTACCTCATCCATCACTATAAGAAATTTATTAAATATAAACTAATTTAAAGATAAAAACTAATTAATCATTAAATTAACTAAATTAGAAACTATTTTACGAACAAAAAGTTATTGATATTTAAAATACTTTTTATTATTCATAAAAACTTATAATATAATTAGATAATATATTTTTAGTAACCAGTAATTACAAAAATATTTATTTATTAATAGACATTTATTTTTAGTCTTTAATTAGAATAAAATTAGAAACTCTTTTTAATCACTTTTAATCTATTTTAGAAACTACTTTTTGTTAACAAAAATAATAAAATTAGAAATTAAGTGTTCGGTTTCTAATTATCATATCATTAGAGACTTTAATTTTTAGGCATTACCATTCAAATTTAAATACTGACTTTGGAGTAATTAAACTTTAGAAAATTATAACCCAACTTTTTTGTATAGGTATATAAACTGATATAGTGAACATTTATTTAGAAAATAATTTAATGACAAATATACAGAGACAAAAAATTATTACTAAATTAATCTCTAAATAATGAATATCTATCATTAAAATATTATTTATTTTTATTGCCTTATTCAATCTTTTCTGTTCAAATTAGTAAATAACAAAATAATAGGAAATATGATAAAATCAACTTATTTAAAGTAAGTTATTGAATAAATACAAACACATTTGCAACCCATCACGAGTCAATTTCTGGGCCGAATTAGGTTAACATTTTGCTAACTAAATAAATGGCTATAGGACAGAATCAACTAGATTATTAGTTGTTCTTATATAAAAATAGAAATTTAAAATTATAAAAAAAATTAATAAAATTTTTCAATGACTATAAACAAAGATAAAAATAATGATAATTTAAATAAGTTTAGATACAATAAATATGAGCAGTAAATTTTTTTAATTAAAATTGGTGAAAATACATACACTAAAACCGACACTTCTTATAGTGTCAAATCAACAGCCTCTTATCTATTTTATTAGTCACCACCAAAAAATAATGAAAAGAATCAAAACTTATTCTCATTTGTAATCATCACGCATCAATCAAAACCAGCTAAGAAAGAGAACGATCAAAATAATATGAAGGACTTTACGAAGTATAAAGAATTTGCACACACTTCAATTATATATATATATAACAGACTTATAGAATAAAAAAGCAAAATCGTAGTATTAGTTTGACATATGAAATGCTATAAGTTTGATCAATAATCTTGACGAATCATTTGAATAAAGGTGAGAGATATTGCATTGAGTTGGAAGTAGAGTTGGTTTGCATTTGTTAAAGGAGACGTTTCACCTTCCTTGTCCTTGAATTGATCTTCGCAGGTAACAGAGCTATCTATGGAAGCACTCAACCTTGTAGCAGCAGTGTCAAAATCCCTCGACTTGAAAGCATCAACGGCATCATCTAAATCCGAAAGGGCATCCGAGTAAAAATCAAAGCAATCATGTAAGCATGCCTTTGCGTATTCATCAAAACTTGTGTCGTTCAACAACTTTGAAATGGTGGAAACCATGTTCGTTCCGTTGGACTTTATAAGTTGAATCGACACGACAACAAGACCTTCCAGGTTGGTGGGTGGTGGTTGCACCTTCGAGGAGGCATCTTCAAGGGATGCAACACAGAAATCGTAACTTACATTTTGGTCATTTTTCGAGACCTCTTTGCAAGATTCAGAGATAAGATTGGAACTCTTCGAGATTTGGAAGCGAAAGACAAAGATAAAGAAAACAAGTAACTGCGAAGCGAATTTCATTCTTGGTTTCTTCTTGCTTTCTTATTGTCTTATGATCGATTATGTTTGTGAGAAATATGGGATTTAGTTTACAACTTATATAGGATATGGTTGGATTTGAGAAAATAGAAATGATAGATTTAAGGTAGAATTAAGTGGAAAGTAAGCACAATATCTGAAATACATAAATATGATAGGATTTGAAAAAATAAAAGATATGCATTAGAGGTGGAATTAAGTGGAAATTTAGGAGAAAATTTGAATTAAATAATAATTAAATTTAGAAGAAATATATAATATTTCTATATTATTCAAAATTCTAAATAAATAAAATTTTCAAATTATTCAAAATCTTAATCGAATAAATATATGAAATAAATGCCATTTCTTAATTATTCAAAATGTTAATAAATAAAAATTCTAAATTAATCAAAATATCATTTCTGTGTTTGGGGTCCCGAAGATTATATATTATATTATTGTAATTGAATACGTGTACAAAGTTTTTAACATTTGTATAAGGGCTAAGACATCCCTAAAATATCCTTGTTAACTTTATTCATTTTTTACCGTTGAAAAAAATCAAAATATCATTTAAATAAATAATATTTTAAAATTATTCAAAATTTTGAACAAATTAAAAATTCTAAATTATTCAAATAAAAATTAAAATAAATTAAATTATAAATTCTTCAAAATTCTAATAAATCAAAATTATAAATTATTCACAATCTTAATTAAATAAAAATTTAAAATTTCCTAAATTATTCGAAATACTAAAAAAATAAAAATTCTAAATTATATAAAATCTTCCTTAAATAAAAATCTAAAATAAATAATATTTTTAAATTATTCAAAATCCTAAATGAATAAAAATTTTAAATTATTCAAAATCTTATTTAAATAAAGAATATTTCTAAATTATTCGAAATCCTAAATATTCGAAACCTTGCTTAACTAAAAGTATGAAATAAGTAACATTCCTAAATAAATACAAAATTTAAATAAATAAAAATTCTAAAAGTCTAAATAAATACAATTCCTAAAATATTAAAAATCTTATTTAAATAGAAATTTGAAATAAATTATATTCCTAAATAAATAAAAAATCTAAAAGTCTAAATAAATACAGTTCCTAAATATTCAAAAAAAAAAGTGAAAATTATAAATAAATACAAATTATACTTGTTCAATTATTATATATATTCAACAAGTAAATAAGACAAAATGGTTAAAACTTACTTATTGAGGATCTCAAAGATGAACCAAGCACCCAACATAACACCACGTTCACAAACCAATAGTTTTGTCAATTATACAATCATGACATAAATTATATACCAAAAAAGAAACACGAAAATAAAGATCAAAATACAACAAATACATATCTATATGATTGCTTGAACATAAAAATTTATTCAAAAAAACTCCCACGCATCGAATATCAATCACTCGATAAAAACCACAAATCCACCTCAAATCATATTTATCTAAATTTTAAATGAACTAAACATTTTTAATCTTAAAGTGTACGTTCTCGTCTTTCCAAACAATCTACGTAACATACACGTCACAATATACATTGTTTATACAATGAAAACAAGAATATAAACTCCAAGCAATGCAACCAAAATAACACAACACGAAAATTCAAAAAATATATATTATGACATATAATATATATTTTTTGATATAAATTTGATATATATATTGAAGATTTGATATATAACCAATTATGATGAAGGATTAATCGATTATGTATCTTCTTCATCATTTTCATACTTGAGTTTCACTTGAACTTTGCTTATCACTTGTCATGTACATGGCTTACGCATGTCTCATGAATCTACGCATGGTTCTAAAAAATTGCATAATTAAAACAAAGACATTTGTGTCATTGCAATGTGATGTAGCTTTCTTTGGCATTCTCTTAAGGGAGGAAGGCACACACTCTTCTCACAAATTCCTCATAGTCTTTTCTCACACATCCTATCAGGCTTTAAATCTATTTGCATGAACAATAAACCACTAAAAAGAAACATAGCAATAATATGATCCACACATAACATTATTATTATATTAAATTATCAAGTTTGGCATTGCAGCGAAAACTTCGTGGAAAGCCATATTGAAGCTAAACCTAAATGGAAACATCATGGAAAGCTATGTTGAAACTAACATTCTGCCACTTTCTGTATGCATGTCTGTTCTGATTGAGTTCGTTCTCCCAATCTTTTCATAATCGTCATAGTAGAAGCCGTAGTCAAGTAACTCATGTACAATTTTGTGAGCTCTTAACCCTACGAAAGCCACGTGCATCAATTATACTACAATATATTTATCAAATACTTTATTTACTACCTTGTATTTTTATATATTTTTTCACTTTAGTAGTGTTGTTAAATTTCTCACGTAATTTGTATTAGAGTTAGATTAGCTGTTTTTATATACAAAGGATTCAACAAATTAACTAGAAACAGAAATAAAAACTGTTGTTTTTGTTTTCCACACCTATAATTTTGCAATTTTCTACTGTCTAAAATTAGTAATGATAAGTTTTTACGTGGTAGGGGATAAAGTTTAAAGTTCATGCAGAATTATAATAGCCTTTTAAGTTAAAAAAAGTTACACATAAAAATAAAACAACTTTATTTTTGGTTCTCTATAAATATTATCCTTTTAAAATATAAGTTCTTTATATCTTTCTACATTTCTATCTAAGATTTTCCTACAGTAATTTTGCATTTTCTTTTTCTCTAAAACTACATACCAGGAGATGACGGAGACTAATTAAACATAACTAATTCAAACAAAATTTTGCTTACAATAAGTTTTTTATTTATTCTTTTTGGATTTCAAAACCCTCTTTTCTTTTTGCTACCTTCTCAAAGTTGTGTTCTTACGACACATCCTAAGTATCTTTCTATTCAAGAAAAGGTTTAGAAATATAAAGATAATTTTTTAATAAAATAAGAATAAACGTTTAAAATTTATTTATATAAATTTTTTATTATTTATCTATTTAAAATTTATTTTTATTAGAATTATACAACTTATACTATTAATATATATTATTTAATTATATGAAAGTACGGTAGTGGAGATACAAAGAATGGGTGTAAATGCATTTTCTTATTCTCAAGCTAGTCTTTCAAAAGCAATAGGATTAAGTATCAAATTTCATCGATAATAGAAATGAAGTAAGCTTGTGAACCGGAAACATCGAGAGACACAGTAGGCCACAAAACCCGAAACTCACATAAAAAAATATCTAAATGAGAACTAATTTTTTAGAAACACGCAAAAAAATATTTGAGAATTTTGTCGTTCCATTTTAAAAAATATTAAAAGAAAATGAAAAAATCTCTTAATGTTTGTTTGGCAACCACAGAAAAGGTGATAGTTGAAAATGGTTGTTGCAAATGTTGGTTCACGGCTTCACGCTTAACAAAATAATCCAAATAGCACATGTTAAGCAGGTATAGCTTCCAAGAAAAAAAAACTGGAACTGCCTTATTCAAAAGAGTTATGATGTTAATATAGATACTTGTTCACACTAAACTAATTAATACGTGGTTCAGCTTCACTCATGACAAAGTAGTCAAATGATTTATTTGTTTAAATGTATTTGGAAAAAAATAATTATATATGCAGCATTAAAAATTTCTATGATCCATAATATAATATAATATACACACTACATGGGCACAAACAAAATCCAAGGATAACTTGAGAAATTTAAGAAATGAATTTTTCTTATAGGACTCTTCACCTCCTATTATGGGTGAATAAACTATAGCAGTTTGAACCTTTTGGTAAATTGGTCAGTAAATAGATTATTAATAACATATAATTTGGTTTATTAGAGATTTATATCTAGTATATAGTAATTAATTTCTAAAATATTATTTAGGGACGAAAGCTTAATAAAACTTATTTGAGCCTACTTACAGATCATACAAATTACAAATTCAAAACCACGATTATAAATACAAAATCACTCCTACTTTCACAAGTAATAACATTCTGACCCATAATATCCTAATTATATTCAAATTGATCATTAACTTGATAGTGAAAATGTATTTGTAGCTATTCTACCTAACATGACAACACTATCAATATAACGAAGAATAGAGGGGATAAAAGAGATAAAAATAATAATAAATAAGTAGTTATAATAAAAGAATTTCAAAAAACTAATTTTAATATATAAGATTAATGATTCATTAGTTTGAGATGATATGAATTTACAATATATGAATTATATGACAGGTATATATCTCAGGATCTTTTTAATATACGAGTCTTTTGAAAGTATAGTTAAGTTTGTTGATATCTGTAAGAGTCATATAATTAAAATAGTGGATGAATTTAAATAAAATAAATTATTTTGATATGTTTATATTAATTTGAATTATTTTCTATTATTTTTAAAATTGTTACTTTATCCTTTTTTGTATGTGTTATATTGCTATTTTTTTTATATGTGAAGATCGTGTTTTATACAAAAATAGATGATCTTTGTAAGGAACATGTTGAAAATGTTGTACATTGTAGATTTAGTTATATTTTGAAAACTCATAAAATTTATGATATTTTATAAATATATTTTAAATTTTATATTAATATAAATATATATTTATACTTAATGTAAGATAATATAATTGAGAGATAACAACTCATTAATCATTAAATTAACTAAATTAGAAATTATTTATAAACAAAAAGTTATTGATATTTAGAATACTTTTTATTATTCATAAAAACTTATAATATAATTAGCTAATATATTTTTAGTAACCAGTAATTATAAAAATATTTATTTATTTGTAGACAGTTTTTTTTTCAATCTGTAATTAGAATAAAATTAGAAAATTTTTTAATCTATTTTAAAAACTAATTTTTGTTAACAAAAATAATAAAATTAGAAATTATTTTTTTGGTTTTTAATTATCGTATCATTAGAGACTTTAATTTTTAGTCATTATCATTCAAATTTAAATACTGACTTTGGAGTAATTAAACTTTATAAAATTATAAACAAACTTTTTTGTATAGGTATATAAACTAATATAGTGACCATGTTGTATAGAAAATAATTTAATAACAAATATACAGAGACAAAATTTATTACTAAATTAATCGCTAAATATTGAAATCTATCATTAAAATATTTAATTTATTTATTTATTAACTTGTTTAATCTTTTCTGTTTCAAATTAGTAAATAACAAAAGAATGGAAAATATTTAATTAATTTATTTATTAACTTGTTTAATCTTTTTTGTTTCAAATTAGTAAATAACAAAAGAATGGAAAATTACTATAGGGCCGAATCAGCTAGATTAAACTTAAATATAAAATTATAAAAACGAAATTAAATTTTATATAAAAGTTAATAAAATATTTTTAATCACTATAAATAAAGATAAAAATAATGACAATTTTCATAAGTTTAAATATAATAAATATGGGCAGTAATTTTTTTTAATTAAAACTAATAAAAATACATACACTAAACCACTTCTTATTGTTTTCACAAGATATCAAGCTTCTCATTTTATTATAAATTATTATTACATTAAAAAAAAGCATGTAATTAGCTACTAAAAAATGTGTTGGTGTGACCACGGAAGAAGCGTGAAAGAAACCCACGCATATGGAAAAAAGAAATTTCAAATAAAAAATAAATTCAGTTTGTATGGACTAGACCCACGCAACTTGTAAAAAAATAAAAAAAAAAAAGAGAGTGGTGGCAAAGTGTGCTGGACTAGACCCACAAATAATGGGAAAAAAATAGAATATGCGTGGGCTAGACCCAAGCAAAAAAACGAAAAAAAAAAGAATAAGCGTGGACACAATGAAAAAAAATTAAAATAAAAAATAAATGCATTATGCGTGGGCTAGACCCACGCATAATGCAAAAAAAATTAAAAAAATTAATTGGAAGTAGCGTGGTCTAGACCCACGCAAAACGTAATATTGAATTAATAAGTATAATAATAATCGTAACATAATAGAAAAACTCTTCTAGTTTGATGACTTTTGTATCTTTACATGGTTTTTGTCTCACGCTAAAACTAGTATTTTTTGTAGTGTTATTATTATTATTATTATTATTATTATATATATATATATGTTGGTTTGAATTTTAATTTATTTCTTTGCTGATATGCAGCTCCATATTTTTAAATCAATACTATTAACATTGTAAATGTTAGATGAAAATGGTAGAAAAATATATTCATTTAAGAAGTATCTAACCCATGAAAAGGAATAATTTCTTTTCTTGAGATGGTTACTAGTTTTAGTAAGTTAACTAATAATTTCTTTGAAAATGTTCATTAGGAGTAAAAAAAAAACAAAATATTTTAAATAAAAGCGAAAAGGAAGAGAAAAAAAAGAGCTGAGAAAAGAATGGCATCCCTTTTATAAGATTATAGTACACAGTGAATCTATCCTTCTTCTGTTGTGGGTAGTAAATTAAACGTAAAGTTATTGCATGGAATGGACCACCACCAATCATATGAGCATAATTCTACTTCACTTCGACTCGTTCCAACAAGCACATATAAAGAGATTTATTTGTTTAATCGATTTTAACCAAAGGGCATATGATGTTAGAGGTGTGTCAAATCAACCTTAACTGTAACCCGCCTCTTATCTATTTTATCAGTCACCACCAAAAAATAATGAAAAGAATCAAAACTTATTCCCATTTGTGATCATCACGCATCAATCAAAACCTGCTAAAGAAGAGAAAGAATAAAATAATATTTTGGGTGCAAAACAAAGACAAGAACTTCAGTAGTTCATATGAAAGACTTTACGAAATATAAAGAATTTGCACACACTTCAATTATACATATGTATAGCAGACTTAAGAAAAAAAGAAAAAGAAACTCAATGCTATAAGTTTGATCAATAATCTTGACGAATCATTTGGATAAAGGCGAGAGATATTGCATTGAGTTGGAAGTAGAATTGGTTTTCCTTTGTTAAAGGAGACTTTCCACCTTTCTTATCCTTGAATTGATCTTCGCAGGTAAGAGAGGTATCCATGGAAGCACTCAACCTTGTAGCAGCGGTGTCGAAATCCTTGGACTTGAAAGCATCGACAGCATCATCTAAATCCGAAAGGACATCCGAGTAAAGATCAAAGCAATCATGTAAGCAAGCCTTTGCGTATTGATCAAAGCTTTTGTCCTTTAAGAACTTTGAAATGATGGAAACCATGTTGGTTCCGTTGGACTTGATAAGTTGAATGGACAACACCGTAAGACCTTCGAGGTTGGTGGGTGGTGGTTGCAACTTAGAGGAGCCATCTTCAAGGGATGTAACACAGAAATCGAACTTCAAATTTGGGTCTTTCTTTGAAGCCTCTTTGCAAGATTGAGAGATAAGATTGGAACTATTTGAGCCTTGAAAGAGAAAGACAAAGATAAAGAAAACAAGTAAGTGCGAAAAGAATTTCATTCTTGGTGTCTTGCTTGGTTTCTTATTTTCTTATGGTCGATTATGTTTGTGAGGAATGGGATTTAGTTTACAACTTATATAGGATATGGTTGGATTTGAGGAAATAGAAAGTGATGAATTTAAGGTGGAATTAAGTGGAAAGTAAGCAGAAAATCTGAAATATATAAATGTGATTGGATTTGAAAAAATAAAAAATATGGATTTCAGGTGGAATTGAGTGGAAAGTTAGGAGAAAATTTGAATTAAATAATAAATAAATTGAGGAGAAATATATTAATTTTTAGATTATTCAAAATTAATAATAAAATCTAAAATTATTCAAAATCTTAATTAAATAAAAATATAAAAATAAATGGCATTGTAGAATTATTTAAAATGTTAAATAAATAAAAATTCTAAATTAATCAAAATATTATTTAAATAAAAATTTAAAATAAATAATATTCTGAAATTATTCAAAAATTTGAAAAAAATAAAATCTTGAATCATTCAAAATTTTCTTGAAATAAAATTTAAAATGAATTAAATTCTAAATTATTCAAAATTATAATAAATAAGAATCCTAAATTATTCAAAATCTTAATTTGAATAAAAATATAAAATAAATAAAATTCTTAAATTATTCAAAATCCTAAATAAATAAAAATTTTAAATTATTTAAAACCTTACTTAAATAAAAAATTTAAATAAATAACATTTTTAAATTATTTAAAATTTTAAATAAAAAAAATCTAAATGATTCAAAATCTTACTTAAATAGAAGTTTGAAATAAATGATATTTTTACATTATTCGAAATCTGAAATAAATAAAAATCCTAAATATTCAAAATCTTTCTTAAATAAAAATATGAAATAAGTAACATTTTTAAATAAATACCAAATCTAAATAAATAAAAATTCTGAAAAGCATAAATAAATACAATTCCTAGAATATTGAAAATCTTATTTAAATAGAAATATGAAACAAATAACATTCCTAAATAAATAAAAATTAAAAAAAAAATCAAAATAAATACAATTCCTAAAATATTAAAAATCGAAGATAAATGAAAATTATAAATAAATACAGATCGTTCTTGTTCAATGATTATATTCGACAAACAAAAACAAATAAGACAAAGTAGTTAAAATTTGTTGAAGATGTCAAGAATGAACCAAGCACAAAGCATAACATGACATAAAAAAACACCACCATAGTCACAAATAACTTGCTTCATCAATTATATAACCATGACGTAAATTATATAATGAAAACGAATGATGAAAACAAAGATTAAAATACAACAAATGTATATGTGCATGACTGCTGGAACATAAAAATCTAAAAAAAAAAAAAAAAAAAAAAAAAAAAACACAGTTACAACCTACACATCACAATGAAAACAAGAATCTAAACTCCAAACAATACAATTAGAATTACACAACACGGAAAATTAAAAGACATACCCATATAATTATGTACCGTGACACAATCTATTATGTATTACAGATTTGGTACGTAATTGATTATGGTGCATGAATAATGATATGTATGAAAAAAAAAACAACGTATAATATATTATCTTATCCTGCATAATCGATTATCCTTAATCGTACTTGGGTGTTCGCTTGAGTTTTGCTTCTCACTTGCCATGTGCATGGCTCATGCGTGTCTCACGAAATTCTACATAGTTATAAGAAATTGCATAATAAAAACAAAAACACTTATATCATTGTAATGTGACGCAACTTTTCTCGTCATTCTCTTGAGAGAGAAGGCGCACACTTCTTCTCTCACAAATTCGTGATCGTCTTTCCTCATACATTCACAGATAAAAAACATTTGTCACCTTCAAATCTATTTGCATTAGTAAATCACTAAAAAGAAACATAACAATAATATGATTCACACATAACATCATTATTATATTATATTATCTAGTTTGGTATTGCAGCAAGAATTTGATGCTACACGCTGATTAATATGAAAGAAAAACTTCGTAGAAAGCCATATTGAAGCTAAACCCTACAAAACTATCGTGGAAAGCTATGTTGAAACTAACATTTTATCACTTTCCGTATGCATTTCTGTTCTGATTGAGTTCGTTTTGCCAATCTTTTCATAATAGTCATAATAGAAGCCAGAGGTAATTTTGTCACGTAACTCATGAACAATTTTTGTGAGCTCTTAACCCTACAAAAGCCACATGCATCAATTATACTAAAATAATTAAAAGTTGCGTAAACGTTAACATTAGGAGCCCGAGACCACATACTTTTTAAGAAAAATGAGGTTACTCTCCTTGTATCTATCCGTCCTTTTTATGTATAACTAGAGAAGGATAATGTAGTGTGTGGACAAAATTGGGAAGTGATGACTAGATGAATTAATGTGTGAAGAGATATGCACACCTTGCACTAAAGTGAAGAGATTCGAATAATTTTAATGTTGATTATATTTATCAAATACTTTATTTACTACCTAGTATTTTTATATGCTTTTTTCACTTTAGTAGTGTCGTTAAATTTCTCACGTAATTTGTATTAGAGTTAGATTAGCTGTTTTTATATACAAAGGATTCAACGAATTAACTAAAAACAGAAATAAAAACCGTTAGTTTTTGTTTTCAACACCTATAACTCTTTTTGCAATTGTCTACTGTTTAAAAGTAGCAATAACATGTTTTTAGGTGGTAAGGGGTAAAGTTTATGCAGAATTATAATTGCCTTTTAAGTTAACAAATTTATACATAAAAATAAAAAACAACTTTATTTTTGGTTCTCTATAAATATTATCTTTTTAAAATATAAGTGCTTTATATCTTTCTTCGTTTCTATCTAAGATTTCATTAAAGTAATTTGCCATTTTTTCTCTAAAACTACAAACCAGGAGATGACGGAGACTAAACATAACTAATTCAAACAAAATTTTGATTAGAATAAGTGTTTTGTTCTCTTTGGATTTCAAACTCTCTTTTCTTTTTGTTACCTTCTCAAAGTTGTGTTCTTACAACACATTGGTATCCTAATTATCTTTCTATTCAAGAAACAGATTTAGAAGTATAAAGATACATTTTTTAATAAAAAAAAACGTTTATAATATATTTATAAACTTACTATTATCTGTCTATTTAAAATTTATTTTTATTAGAGTTATACAACTTATACTATTAATATGTTATATATATATATATATATATATATATATATATATATATATATATATATATTATTTAATTATATGAAAGTATGGGGGTAGAGATACAAAAGAATGGGTGTAGATACATTTTCTTATCCTGAAGTTAGTGTTTCAAAAGCGATAGGATTAAGTATCAAATTTCATCGATAATAGAAATGAAGTAAGCTTGTGAACCGTCATCGGAAACATCGAGAGACACGGTAGGCCCACAAGACCCGAAACTCATAAAAAATATCTAAAAGAGAACTAAGTTTTTAGAAACACGCAAAAAAAGTTGAGAGTTTTGTCATTCCATTTTAAAAAATATTCAAAAGAAATGAAAAAAGTTATTAATTTTTGTTGGCAACCACAAAAAAGGTGATAGTTGAAAGTGGTTGTTGCAAATGTTGGTTCACTTTAAACAAAATAAGCCCAATACCACATGTTAAGGCCAATTGCTTCCTGCACTATATAATATAATTTGATTTCTGCACTACATAATAAATTTTTAATATGTCAATTTTTATTATTTTTATTTTAAAAATTATTTATTAAATAATTTTTCTTTATCACACGCTCAACTGAGTCACATGTTAAATGAGTGTAACTAGATCAAGAAAAAAAATTGTTAACATCTTTCTCTGTATTATATTAACAAACTTTTTTGAAAAATAATAAAAAATTATCTTAATAAAATATAATAAAAAAAATCTTATAAATCTTAAGAATATTTGTAATTTTTTTCAACTAATTCGTTATCAGAAAATTAAATATTTAAAAGAATATGTTCAACTGAATTTTTAAACTTAATTATATTATTATTTCATTTTAAATTGTAAATATTTTAACACAAAATATATCATTTTAACACACTCATAAAAAATAAAATAATTATTAACATAAAATTGATTGAAAAAACAAAGATTTATACAATATTTGTACGTGTGAACGAAAAAAAATTATTTAATATATAAATTTAAAATAAAAATCAAAATGATATTATTAATATATTAAAAATTTATTTAATACAGCAAGCAATTTTGTATCATATAAAAAACAGCCGAGGTAGTCCGATACTACGTAAAAAAAAAACAAAAAAAAACAAAAAAAACAAAAAAACTGAAAGTGCCTTATTCAAAAGAGTTATGGATATCAATATAGATACTTGTTCACGCTAAACTAATTAATACGTGTTGAGCTTCACTCATGACAAATTCGTCAAATGATTTATTTGTTTAAATGTATTTCGAAGAAAATTAATTATGCAGCATTAAAAACTACTATGATTTATAATATAATATATATACACTATAAGGGACAATCCCAGAACTAAAATCCTAGATAATATGAAATAATTTTTCTTACAAAACTATTCACCTTTTATTCGAGTTTGGAACAGTAAGCCAGACGAGTTGTCATTACCTTTGGATAAATTGATCACTAAATAGTTTATATAACCCATAATTTGGGTCTGCTAGAGATTCACAATTAGAGCAAAGTAATTAACCTATAAATTATAAGTAAGGAACGAGAGCCAAGTAAAACCTACTTGGGCGTATTCAGATATACGTACAAGCTATAAATGCTATAAATAAGACTACGACTATACATACAAAATCATCTCTACTATCTTAAGTAATGAGATCTTGACTCATAATATCCTAATCATACTTACATCAATCATTAACTTGAGTGTCAAATATATTTATCGTTATCCCTACTCTGATTGAGAACATCATCAACACAACGGAAATTGGAAAGGATGAAAGAAATAAGAAGAAACAGAAGAGTAAAGACTAACAGTATATAAATAATTGTGATTTAGAATACGTTGTGTAAATACTATTATTTTTTTGAAAAAAAAAAAGTGTAACACGATAAATGTTAAAAAAAATAATACACATGAAGAACAAGGTTCATATAATTAAATCAATACACTATTTAAGAAATTCAAATAAGTGGAAATATTGTAAAAGAATATTAACTTTTTAATCCTGCATTTTAAATTAAAAAAAAAAACAAATGAAACATTTCATTTTTTTAATTTTAATGTAAGGAAAGAAAATATGTTTTAATCTTAATGTTCCATTTCAGTATATTCTTATAATAAGATTTCGTTTGAATTTATTACATGATATAATGTCTTTATTTTCTATACCAACAAAAGAATAAATCCTAAAACTATGTCAATTGAATTAACAATAAAATAAGTATATTTTTCTAAACTAATTAAAAATAAACAGTTGGGACAAAGTTGCTCCAATTTAACCCGTAATCTTAAGTTTGAGTACTGAGTATGCATTGTGTTATATATTTAGAAGAAACCTTTGACTTATAGCAATTCTACTATTTTTGTAAAATGTACTCATTGTTAATAATAAACAATTAAAATAACCATTTTTTAACAACTAATAATGTTTCGTGTGTGCTTATGCATTAAATAAGTATTAATTTAGTTATAAAAATATCTTATAACAAATATGAAGAAAAGGAAAAGTTTATTCAAAATTTTAAGGCAATGTATTCAGCCCCAATTAAATCTTCATGTTTTATTTTTAACAAGATTTAACCTAATATAAAAGTTTACTTAAAATAATTAAAGGCTCGAAACACATAAAAACAATAATAGGATTTTGGAATTAGTTATTATTTAATTATAAATTATTTTATGTATATTTTTCACTGTTTTAAGTTGTAAGTCATTTTATATTTTAATTAGGAATTTATATGTTTTGTTTTATTATATTCTCGTTACAGTAATTTCTAATTTTACCCTTCCTAAACATGTGGTATATATTATGTAAAAAAATGTGATATATACTTCTGTTTATTATAATTTAATCCATCTTTTAAAAGTATTCTATTAAACTTCCACAAATAATCTTAATCTACTATTTCGAATACCAACTGAATTAATAATGTATTTTATTATTTATTCTTTTATTATATTTTCTTTTAATCTTTTTTTATATTTTCTCAAATTAAAATGTTTATCCTTTCATTATAATTCTCTTTTATGATTAAATTGTTGGATTTGAAAAAAAAAAAGGTAAGGTTGATATAAGAAGTGTTGCGTACATATATCAAAGATCATAAAAATAAGAATCTTAAACATAAATTATATTTTTAGTAAAATGTATGAATTTATCATTTGATTATTGTATTTAAATTATTTTATTATTTCAATAACTAATTCACATTTTTAATAATTATAAAAAAAATACAAAATTAATATATGTACACACATGCAAATATATAACAAAGCATAGATATAAAAATATGTAAATTTCACTGAGAGTACTTTTTTTTATCATTCAGAATAATTAAGTTATAGTATGCATACCCCATAGCCATGACATTTTATTTGAAAACCCATTAACATCATGTGTGGATTATATTGATTGTATAATTTCTTTTCTTTTTGCAGTTCTAATTTCATAAAATGATTCAATCTTTTATTTCTTATATGATTACTCACTAGAAAATTAACAATAAGGCCTGTTGCATACATAACAATAACTGCAGTTTTTTTATAGACGGGAAAAAACAAACAGAGGCTACGAAGAAACGAGGTAGCTGAGCACCCATTCCATCATCCTGAATGACGAGTAAGATGGACAAAGTTAGACAATCACTGTGCAAACATGCAGTTGACAGCATATTTCGAAACTCGGCCTTACTGACTAAACAAACTAAAACAAAAGAAAGAAAAAGGGTTGAAAAGCAACAAGAAGAGAGAGGAAACACTTGTTTGAAGAAGTTAATTATCTATGCACAACATTACAAAAAAAACACTATATATATGTATGTATGTATGGTGACAAGGTAAAAAATTTACAAAAAGAGTGAGCTGGAGATGTTGCATTAAATCACTTAAAAGATGTCACCTTAAACAATAGCTGGTATCAAGCTAAAGCATTTACATACTAAAATTGTGGTGAATTGTGGTGAAGTGGATTTTCAATTATATATGGAGATGTCAGCTCCCATCCAAATTGTTGGTAGGTTGAGTTTTGCTCAATTACGACCAGTTGAATGGGTCAATGTACTTGGACTCGACCCCGGTATCAAAAGGAGAATCATAGATCAGAATGGGACCATATGCTGAATTGATATACAAGCCATTAATGATTTGAAACACAATGGTGTGGGTACTACCACGTGCTTCATATCAAGGATGCTGTTATAACTTTGAGTGTTGCCTCCAAGGGCACCCACCATCAAAAGCATGCTCCAACACATCTTCCACTCGTTTAGCAAGCAAAATCTGTCAAGGAAGTTTAAAAAAGAAAAGTGTGATTTTGTGCTTCAATTCAGTGATGATAAGACCTGATTGAGAAACATTAAAATGTAGAAAATGAAAATAGGCCGGTACAAGGCCTACTGAAAGGTTTGAATATAGTATTTAAAAATAGAGAGAGAATTTTCAAGACCGTTGAATTGTCTAGATTAGTAGAAACATGCTCACTCGTAGCTGTAAAATTTGCAACCTTGCTGCAAAAAGTGGCAGTTGAATTACCTCCAAATTGGCTAGCACTGAGGATGGCACTTCAACCAAGTCCTTCAAGTTCCTTTCAGGCAGGATAACTCTCTTAATACCGTAACGATGTGCAGCTAATATCTGAAATAATGAAATGAAAAAGGTCACTTTATACCACCTTTTACAATCTTAATATTTTTTAATCTCTTTCTTGAATATGCTTATTCAGATACGATCAATACATTTAAAGCCGCACAAAAATGGCAAACTAATTTATGCAAAAGCATTAACTCCATTTGTAATAGCAAACTGGGTTCATATAATTCTACCTAGTAATTGGTTAATTTCTTTTTGATAAAAATATAATGGAGTTAATTAAACCTCTATAAGCTATGAAGTCCACTACGCCTTAAAGCACAAAAGACACCCGTTTTCTTTATGTCTATCCCAAACAATTCAAGCAGATACATATCTGCCATCTCTTTTCCCAAAGGAATGTGTTGAACTCAAACAAACAGCGAACAGACCATAGTAAAAAAGTTAACATCGACCAAAACCAAACAAAAAATAAAATAGGGACAGATTAAAATACTCTATATTATGGGACAAAGAGTTAATCAAGTCATTAATAATTATGCCAGGTTATTCCAATTGGTAACAACAACCAAATTTTATCTCATCAAGTGAAATGGGTTACTATTATGTGTACTCTGTGTTCCCAATGGCAGGCAGCAGGCAAAACTTCCTCTTAGTTTTATGGTGGACACTGTGGCAGAATGGCAAAAATAATTATAAAATTTGAATTCATTCTATTTAAGTCAATAGTCTTGTCTCAGAAAGTTGACAAAGGTCCAAAAGATATAAGAATTTCACCTTATCCTTGACACCACCAACGGGTAGAACTAGACCCCTCAATGTCATCTCTCCAGTCATAGCCGTGTCTGATCTCACCCTTTGCTGACTGAAAAGTGATACCAATGCCGTGACCAAAGTCACACCTGCAGAGGGCCCATCTTTAGGTACAGCACCTGCAGGAAAATGTATGTGTACATCACGGCCCTCCAAAAGATTAAATCCCTCCTCAGCAGCCAGCCTAAGGTCAGTTGCCCTTGCCCTTACCTACAAAACCAATCTTTTATAGTTAAAGAAAAGCAAGTAATGATCCCCGAATTAATCCATATGTTGAGCATATATAACAGTCTGATGGCACGTATCAAAAAAGAAAATGAGATCCAATGTGTACGACAAGCGTATCATGCTGATACAACCTTCAATCTGAATGACCAAATCTAAGGCTAAAAAATTAAAGAAAATTTCACTTGTGCACACCGCAAGACACAGACTAAAGGATTTTTCTTTTTTATTTTGTCACAAACACACTTAATGGGTTCTGCTTTAAAAGTTTAGACTTATTCCATCTTTTTCTCAAAGGGAACTAAAAAAATCTTCGCAGAACCACATCACAGAAACTAGTAGTTGGAGTTAAAGAGCCAATACTTAATAAACCCTCCAATTAGAATCCCATATTGCTAATATAGAACTCAAATCTCATACCTTGCAATTGCATCCTAACATCTCACAACATTCCAAAATCCCAGTACCCAAGTGATCTAACCACAAACTCATCTATGCTACTCATTTGCAACTCAGAAATATGGAGGAAAGCAGTACCAAATACAAATTGATAAGAATATAGGGAGAACCACAAGCTAAACGTTATTGTTGGAAAACTCGGGACCTTATAATTGGATCCAAACAGGAACAAGAGACTTCAAAATACAATATTAGCAAACCACAACCATAGATAAACTTTTATGCACATGATGCTATAGATTTTTTAAATACAGTCCCTTACACCCTTATTCCACGGGTCCAATAAAACATGTTGAGATGCTAGTAGGATAAACCAATCAAGATGGAAGGAGAATTAAGCAACTTGGATTTGATTGTATATACCCATGTTAGAGCAATCTGAGCTGATTCTTTTATTACATCACCAAGTTGTCCGGTAAGATGCAGTTCACCCTTCCCAACCATTGCTGTAGCCTCCACAAACTGAACTTCTCCACCAAAAGCAGTCCAAACTAGCCCAACAGAGACCCCAGGGGTAGCAACACGTTCAGCAGCCTCACTACCATCAAATTTTGGGGGCTGCATTACATGACATCAGATAATTAGTTTCCTTCAAAATTTGCTTATGAAAAATCTTTCATAATGACATCACAACCAAGCCAATTCATTTACATGTAATACATCAAAGAAATGTTGTAAGCACACATTATAATATGCTATGGCATATCAATTACCCCAAGCACTTTTTCGAGCATAGTTTCATCAACAACCAATGGAGAGGCAATCCTGAATGTGTTGGTGATGTCCCGACTATTCACACCCATAGGTATCACTTCCATCTCAACTTCAGTACTGTCAGCCAGTCTGTTTTCCACAAGTGGTGTAGTAAGTCCTTGCATCCCTTTGTTTAATGGAACTACTTGTTCTTGCTCTAAAACTCTTACTGCAGCAGCTCGAGCCAAGGCAGCTAGATTCCTTTCCAAATTTCTCACACCAGCTTCCCTAGTATATCTGTGAATGACAAGCTTCACCATTGCCTACATCACAATAGCTCTTAATTAGATTTCTATACAAAATTGCTTTCTAGGAACACAAATGGTATAGGAAGTGTTTCAGTTGACACTTTTTTTACAGTAATTTCAGTTCAGACTATTATGCTACATCCGATTTCATTATTTTAATAGCATCCTCTAAGAACAATGACCATGTAGAAGGAAAGAATGCAATCGAAAGGATTAGTAAAAGTAAGACTTTAGACATTCAATCAATAAAATGTAAGATACAACCAAAACATAGAAACCAGTAATTTTCCACAATTGCGAAGACTGAAAAAACATTTACATGGATATTATAAAATTAATTGCTCACTCGTACATTTATCTATACCATGGAAATTAAAAATACATCATATGTCTCTCTTCTTATTCCTTTTTTTTTTTTTTTTTTTTTGCACTTCCCCTGAACGAGAGGAAACTTTGTATGTTTCTGAAACTATTTTGTATAAAAAAGCATTTAGTACCTCTGGAATCTGAAGAAACTCAGAACTCAATCCATGTTGGTCTAAAACTCTTGGAATCAAATGCCGCATAGCTATGTGGAGTTTTTCCTCAGGTGTGTATCCAGGAAGCTCAATTACTTCCATCCGATCCCGGAGTGGTGGAGGAATGGGTTGCAACCTATTTGCTGTAGCCACAAAAATTACCTTGGATAGATCAAATGGAACATTCAAATAGCTAGCTAACGTTAAGGAATACTACAGATCTTTTTACAGTAGAAGATAAAATATTAGTGAATAGTGAGAGGAATGATTTGATGTCAATAATAAGGAGGATATGATATCCACCTCGGTAATGTGTATAAGAAGGGGCGAAAGGGTAAAAATGACAATTCTGGTCAAGTAATAGATATATCAGGGTATACATTAACACAATTTCCTTACAAAAAAAGTAAACTTAAATTAAGATTAACGTATCCTCAACAATCAAATCTGAAAAAGGATGGTGAAATCTTCAGAAAAATAAATTGCAGTTAGCAAGATCAAGTTCAAAATAAGAATATGGTTTATGCTGGAAAAAACTAAAATGTGGGCAGATAACCAGATGGTAAAAATTGCAAAAGGAACAGGTGCCTCCAATCAGGAAATAGCTATAGCATTATTCATTCTTTGAACTTAAGGCTTTTTTATCTGGCTGGGTGAGGTGTGTAAGGGAAAATTCTTCATCAGAAAGGATGTCGGGACTCAAAAAATATCATCCCATCTAACAGAGGAGTAGAGCAAATTGAGGGAACACATCTTGAAAAGTAAAGGATACTGATCGTTGAACGATTTATTTTGTTCCGGATCAAGAACCTCTAGCAATGCTGAAGCTGGATCTCCACGAATATCAGAGCCTGTCTTGTCAACTTCATCAAGCAACATGACAGGATTGCAAACAGCTACTCTCTATAAGTTAGATATGAAAAGAAATTATCAGTCTTTCAATGAGAGAAAAACACAGTAAAAACTATATTATATATATTCAATTTTGTTTGTCAACCTTAATGCTTGTCCTTAATGACTTGAAGTACACATTATAATGTGTGAGAAAGAAATAAATCAGTATCCTAGCTTTAAAATATTTCTTATGAAACATTATGATTACTAAAATTATCTAAATTCCATACAAACACACTAATTAGCAAATATATTATATAGATGGAATATTTTTACATTGTAAAGCAAAAAAGAAACCTAAATCATATTATGATCATAAGAGAATAAAGAACACTACCCCATGAGTTCACTAATCAAAACTATTTATTCAACTCCATATTCTCTCTGGAGTATTATAAATTACACAACAAAAATAATCCAGCATCATATAATCATAGATTCGCTAATCCAGCATCAAACATTGTCATGTGAATTCGCTAATGAGTAACAACAACTACTTGTTAACCCACGTACTAACATTCCAATCCTTCAATATCAGTGGCCTCCCTCGTTGACAAAAATAAAATTGTAAGGAGACATGAAAATAACATGATATGAGGATACAAAACCCGCCTAAAACAAAGAAGCACATGAACTATAAAAGAGTTTATTAAAGAAAAAAAAAATAGATGAAGAGGGCTCTCCCATTTGCATATCTGATTTTCTGAAACTCATCTACATAAGTGACAATTACCCTCGCATTATCCTCTGTTGAAACAAAAGTCATGTTAGTAACAGTTCTTTAGTTTCTTAGTCCATCTCTCCTATTATTACCATGTCTAAAACTCTTACTACAAATGAGAATTCATTGAAAGAAGTGAGAATTATCTGGTCTAATACTCTAGTCATAATCATATGCACCAATTACTCATATATGTATTTTTCATTCTGTACAAGAGGCCCCTCCAATGTTCCCAATATAAAAATTACTTAATCTCCCTTTCTCTCCTCCCTTTCTATTCTAGCCAATCAGCATTTTCTGTAATAGAGTTTTATGTGAGCATTTTGGAATCTTAGATTTAGTCTCTATGCATCCTAATTCTGACTCAGTTCTAGTCTCATTCACTAGAACCAACACCGATTCAGTCCTAATACACCATTCATATGCACCAAATCCTCATAAATGCAGTTTCCTAATTCTGACTAAGTTCTAGTCTCATTCATTAGTCCTGATCATCCATTCATAGAGATTTAGTCTCTGATGCATCCTAATTAGAACTAATACTGATTTAGTCCTAATACTCCATTCATATGCACCAAATCCTCATAAATGCAGTTTTTCTCCTATACAAGAGGCCCTCCAATATCCAAGTAAAAAAATTATTTAATCTGTTATCTCCCTCCATATTCTAACTGAATCAGCATTTTATGTACTACACTTTTGTATAAGCATTTTGGAATTTCAGATTTAGTCTATATGCATCCTATCCTAATACTGACTTAGTTCTAGTCTCATTCACTAGGAAAAAACCAAAAGGCTCAGAGCAAACAAGAAAATGAAAGCATTCCATCTATCAGAATCTAAAACTATCAATAACCTCCCCCCATGTATTTGAAAATGTCATACAAATCAGAAGCTATTACAATTATTGTCCAAAATTTTAAATCAGTTGAACCTTTAATCCATCTATGAGCCGCCCAGGCATGCTTCCAACATATGTTCTCCTATGTCCTCTAATATCAGCCTCATCCTTGACTCCACCAAGGGATATGCGCACAAATTTTCTTCCCAAAGAAGCAGCAATAGAAGATGCCAAAGATGTTTTCCCAACACCTGGTGGCCCAACAAAGCACAACACAGGACCCCTTGCATCTGGTTTAAGCTGTAATGCATATATGCCCTTAAATTAGTAACTCATTAAATTTCGCATACACTAGAAAAGTATAGTAACAGGTGTTTGACAACCTTGCGAACTGCCAGGTACTCGATTATCCTTTGCTTAACCTTCACTAAACCATAGTGATCACTATCAAGTCGCTTCTGTGCACCTCTTAAGTCCAGTTCAATCTCTTCGCTAGCCTTCTGCCAGGGCAGATCAGCAAGAAGCTCTAGGTAAACCCTTGAACTGTTATACCCTGGTTGCTGCGGCTGCATTTTCTTAAGCCTCCTGAAACAGAAATTATAGTAAAATGAACCAATTGTCAATCCAAGGCTACAAAAGCACTTAAATTACGATAATATTATTTTCTTTTCATTTTGCAGAACATATGTAACAAGTTATTCCCTCACAAAGATCAATCCTCAGTTCATCACCATATCTAATTATGTTTCGATTGAGAAGTACCTCAACTCTCTGTGTGCATGTTTCCATACATTCTGTGGCATTCTTGCACTTTGCATCTTTCTTTCGAGAGCAGCCAGGTCATCCTCATCATCATCATTATCACCAAGCTCCTCTTTTATAGCCCTCATCTAAATATACGTTACATAATCAGATAACAATAACATTTCAATTCGATTAACACACATAAACAAAGCAGAAAAATGCTCCCGTGCAGCATCGCCAGTCAAGATTTATTTGTACAGACACAAAATAAATTGTTATTTTCCTACATATTTATATATATTACTGCCATTAAGGAAAGAAAAATCATCTACTAATGCATACTGTGCACACAGACTTCCTACTTGTCATAATAGTCTGAAAAAACTATTGGCTTGAAACATTTAATTTAATTTTAGTAGGTTGTAACGCTCCTCACAGTATAACACCAATACCTTGCATTTGTATATGACAAATAAATCATAAAAAGAGGGGCAAGAAAGCTAACCTGCTGGCGCAAAAGAAATTCTTTCTGAGATTTTGACAATTGTCCTTCAACCTTTTGTGTGATTTTCTCAGCTACACGAATTGACTGTTGGCATACACAGGCACAAGTAGAATTAGAGAAGCTAAAAGACCAAGCCAAGTCAAGCATCAGTAACTCTATTACTCACCTGTAAATGCCTGTCAACTAACTCAGTTGCTTTTGAAAGCCTCACTTTTGGGTCAACTGAATCCAACATAGATAATTGTTCTTCAAAACTTATCTCAAAACTAGCAACAAATATATCAGCCAACTTGTGAACTGGAACGTTATCCAAAAGGACTTTTGTCCTTCCACCAGTTTTTTGTTTCTATAAAAAAGCAAGGAATTATTAGCTACTAATACAAATGCAGCACAGAAAGGATGACAATTCCAAAATCTTAAAACTAATAGTTTACACTTTATAACTATAAAACAGAAGTTCACATCAATAACCCAAAATATTTTAGGGAAGCATAGACTATAATGATAATATTCAACCAATATTTAAAGTATCCTAGGGTTTCCAGTGCTCAATGTCCAAATAGCAATTCTGTGTTTTTCAGTCAACGTTAGTACAAGTGTTGAAGGTAAAAGCTTTACCAACTCCAAAACAGAAATAAGCTCCATAGCAGTAGCTTTGAATTGGCGAGACAACATTATGAAATCTGGGTCTTGCTCCACTTGTTCCAGCTCTAGATTAGAAAAAGGGAAGCAATTAAAAGTCTTTAGAGATGATAGATTAAATTTTAATCAATAATTGAATCATCATGAAACAAGTATAAAATTCCTTTTCTTCTCTTTTACCATAATGCTAAAATGTCACCCTGTTAAGCTGAAAACAACAACAAAAATCTTAATCCATTAAGTGATGTATGGATTATATGATGCCATTGGCCACAGTCAAAAAACATTCCTTAGAGAATTATTCCTCATGAGATCCTTTTTAACAACTTCTTCGACGGTTCTTCATGGTCCTCTACACCTTTCATAGGACTAAACAATACCATTTACTCTCCTCCCTGGTGCTTTCAACGGACTTCTTAGTACGTGAACTTTAATACCTTTTAAAGTCACATGCCCTTTCCTCATGAGAAGTATATAATAAAAAGTCAAAAGATTAAATGTTCACAGCCAGAAAACAAAAGCTTCAGTATGTAGCGTTTACATCAAGTGGAAGGCATAGGTATCCAAATAATCATTTAACTGTTTATAGACAATAAAATATCAAATCTCTGGTGGAGCGCATCACTGTCGGATATACAACTCTTACATAATACGTCTTATCATCACTGTCCAACTGCTGATTTAATGTTACCAAATAGCAAGAAAACCAAAAGGGTATAAAAATATAGATTTCCTACACAAAAAGCTGATACTGAAGAAAAAGTATTAACAACTTACCAGTCTTAGTCATCTCGAGGGAATTTATCCTTGCAGTATGGTATATTCCTCTTGTGCTCAGTTCCTGTACACTAAATCTGCACAAACCTTCAAGAACAACTGTGTATGTAACCCTCCCACTTGGTTTCTCCACTCCCCTTGACAAATGTAATGGTCGGGCAGCTACCCCCCTGGAACCAAAGTTGATAAAAATCAACCAAAATTTTATGGTTTTATTTTGCAAAATTTGATCAGATAAGTAAGGTCTAGTTTGTTCTAAGAATACATTTTCTATTTTCTCTAATTCTTACGCAAATTCCACCAAATTTTCACTTAGTTTCTTGTTTTTAGTATATGAAATGGAGAAAATACCAAAATGTTTGTTACACAATTTCCCATGCAAAATATTTGAAAATAAGGTGATATTTAATAGTAGTAATCATAAGTAAAAATAGAAAACATTTTGTTCAATCTAAACAAGCCATATAAGTTGTTCAATTTATAGAACTGGAAAACTATTGTACATTTTTGTAATTACCAACATCTAAAGATAGAAATATAAAAGAAGCCATCAGTTCAGGCAAAAAAGAAAAAGACAACAGACTTGTGAACTGTTACAATGTACAACATTATTAAAGATATTTGACTTAAAAGGAAAAGGTATTCATTTGAGTCTTACCTATTGTGCCAATGAACAACATCATTCTGCCTTTTTGTATCAAGCTTATGAGAATCCGATGAACCGCCTTGAACTCTTGTGTTTTGATTTGCAGAATCAGTGCCTGTGCTTATAAGGACGAGGGGAATTAAAATTAATATTGGCAAGCCAGGTTTTATTTGGTCGAGGTGGAAACAAAAAGGAGTAAATAGTTCTTACGCTAACAATGTAAAGGTTTTTATATTCAATCACCCATTGTCATCCATGATAAAAAAGTATTTTTGTTGAATGTTATAATACCTATCTTAAAAATCATGTCAATAATTCAATTTTATTGGTTGATAGTGTCAATATTTCTACACCAATAGTGTACAAAAATTAAACTTCGTAAAAAAAACAGTTTATTACCTTCAGATACAGTAGGACCTACTGGCTTAATTTCAGCAGCATCACGCACTGGAAGGATGCCAATCAACCCCTTCTCTTCTCGCTGCCAAAGTTCTTGTTCCACCAACTTCACACTTCAGTAAACCAAAGAAACAGTCACACTGAATGCTTAAAGACATGCAGAAATAAAAGAAAAAAAAAAGTTTAATTTTTTGGTACAGTCAATGAATCACCTTTTGAGTAAACCATTGTAACTCAAAAA